>Ga0315904_10010244_pt1 | contig 12141 bp, 12 predicted proteins | sample LakEriMetagenome_6_FD_203529 | JGI IMG/M metagenome (GOLD analysis project Ga0315904, IMG submission 203529) | Freshwater fungal communities from buoy surface, Lake Erie, Ohio, United States - Buoy 12 MA120 | ecosystem: Environmental > Aquatic > Freshwater > Lake | place: USA: Lake Erie, Ohio...
CGTAACTGTTAAAGAAGTGCAAGATCTAGTGAGATCAGACGGTAGATTGTATTTCAATTTTATATACGCGACATGGAATGGACCAGGATACTTTCAAAATTTCTCGCAACAGATAATAAAAGCTTATAACGGTGGACAAAGAAGCGCAGAGCAGCTTTTAAAAGTCTTTATTGATTTAAGATTGAATACTAGGATATTCTATCCCAATACGGACGATAACTCTTTCAATCTAATGAAAAAAGGAGGCGTAAAAATTGCTGGACTAGTGGGAGTTCAATTAGCATAAAATAAAACAAGATGTTAAGATATTATCCATCATTTAGAATAAAAACAGATCTTACAACGACTGGATTAGAATACGGAACCGTAAACGGACCTTACAGCGGTAAGTATTACGTTACTTACGATGGAAGAGCATTTACAGGACCTAATCCCATAGTTGGCCCGAATCAAGAACTTTTTTCTTTATTAGTAAAAACAAACTCTTCTTATTTAGATTTCGGTAATTTTCCAGAAAACATAGTGAATGCGGTAGCGCAAAAAACAAGAGTAAGTGTCAGTAAAGTACAGAGGAAGCGCGGCGCTCCAACCCCTTATTTTCCTATTGCAACAGAGGGAGACTACAAAAAGGGATACATAACAAGATCATTTATCAAAAAAGTGAACGATATGGGATTCATAACAGAAATATCCCAAGAAGAATACGATAACTTTCAAAATGGTACAGTAGACTACGATGTGTCCTATTACCTAACTTATCAAATAATGTGGAAGATCACAGGACCACTGAATAATGTAAGACTCGGCCAGTACGAAACTAGAGCCGGAATAATAGACACGAACAAGAGATTGGTGGAAAATGCTAACAAGACTTTTCTGGGAATAACTGATTTCATAGGCGGAGAATACACTAAGTTCGCCAGACCAACTGCACTGTAAAAATATATCGATACTCAATCGATTGTTTTTGTTATGTTTGTATCAATAAAGGTTTTAGATGTACTATATCGTAGAAAAAATAGATCAATTAGAAAGGTTGTCGGTGAGCGAGTTAGCTTTCGTTCAACTTATCCTCTGCGATTCCTCTTGTCACCCAAAGCTTTCTAGTCCAAGTTTACTATATTACAACAACGGAGAAAAGGGATACATATTCTGCATAGACCACTCAGAAGGATTCTCTTTACCAATGACAGAAGTGCAAAGGTTTCTTAGCAAGCACCCCAAACTTTATCTCATAGACGAGAAGTTTCACTCCTATCACATAGACGTTACTAACGCGGTAGACCTGAACTTGGTGATGCTAGATTCGAACAACGCGGTCAAAGAGTACGATTGCGACACACCATTTCACAGACAGATCAAGCAGAGACACTCTGAGTTAACGAACTTAGACAAGATAATACCGATATCCAAACACTACGAAGCCTGCGAGTGCTTCTACGATCATGTAAAATATCTGATGGGACTGGAACTGGATCAAGCGTTTGACAAACAGATCCTGGACGCATACAAATACGTTGAGCAGAACGGAATAGGAGTAAACAATACAATACTAAACAAAACCTATCAACTGCCAAACAGCGCAGGATTAGTCAGGAACAGCGTTGCCTACTCTAGTTACAATCTCTATAATCTTACTGGAAGACCGACCAATTCATTCGGTGGAGTAAACTTCTTGGCGATACCTAAGGAGGGAGATTTTAGAAGCTGTTTCTTAGCCAAGAACGATTACCTAGTAGAGTTCGACTTCGACTCTTATCACCTCAGACTAATTGCCAAACTAGTAAGCCAAAAGCTGCCAAACTCAGAATCGATACACAGGATGTTAGCTTCCCAGTACTTCAACAAGGCAAGCGAAGATATCACAGAAGAGGAGTACAAGCAAGCTAAAACGATTACGTTCAGACAGCTTTACGGTGGAATCGAGGACCAATACAAACACATCGAGTTCCTTTCTTCCATCAACGAGTTCGTAAATTCAGAATACAAGAAGTACAAAGCTCAGTCCTCTTACGTTTTACCCACAGGCAGAGTGATAAAGCAACACAGCTCGATAACCAAATACAAGCTGTTCAATTACATCTTGCAAAACTTAGAGACAAAGACTAACGTAGAGAAGATACAGGCGATTAAGACATATTTATCAGGAAAGGCTACGCAGTTAGTTTTGATCACTTACGATGCTTTCCTTTTTGACTTTTGCGTAGAGGATGGTAAGGAAACTTTGGTAAAAATAAAGGAGATACTCGAGCTCGGAGAATTTCCAACAAAGCACACCTATGGAAAAGACTACTCATTTACACAACATTTTTAATATTTATAAGTACTAAATAGGTTATGGAACAGTATAAGATTATAAACTTAACACAAGATTCGTTGATGAATCGATTATTTTGCAGCTTCTCTAAAAAGGAAGAACTGGACGAAAAATTGGCTGAGATCATTAGAGAGTACAAAATACTTTACAACAAAATTTTCGTTTTGTCTTCTCCTGAATCGGAAGAATACCTCTGCACCTATAACATAGAAGTAGAAGGACCTACCACGAAGATACTTCCCAACACGATACTTCTCCACAGGAAAAAAGAATCCAATACGCTTTACACGATAAATGCGCTAAATGCCGTTATCAAATCCAAAAACAGCGGGGTATTGGACAACTCTTACCAAATCGAGTGGCAAGAGTTTAAAAATTCGGTGTTGCTCACGCAATCAGACGGAAGTTTGAGAAAGCTAAACACCGCTATACACAAGATAGTGAACTTGTAAAATAAATTTTTTTCTTAGGAAAGAAATCGTTAGTTTTGAAAAAATAGTTATAATATGGATATTAGCATCTTGAAGAAGAGGCTGGCCACTCTTCAGAATCCCAAAGGTCAGAACAAAGAAAAATCCCAAACCATTTGGCGGCCGGGTATCGGCAAACACTCCGTAAGGATCGTTCCTTCTATGTACGATAGATCGAATCCTTTCAAAGAGATGTATGTCTATTACGAGATCTCAAATCGTATGATGCCTGCTCTTAGCAACTTCGGTGAAGCGGATCCAATCTTGGAATTTACCAAAAAGCTCCGTCAGTCTTCTGAGAAGGACAATTGGCAGCTCGCTAAGAAACTCGAACCAAAGATGAGGGTATTCGTACCTGTTATCGTTCGCGGAGAAGAGGACAAAGGCGTTCGCTTGTGGGAGTTCGGTAAGCAAGTTTACATGGATCTTCTCGCTATCGCAGAAGACGAGGACGTAGGAGATTTTACAGATCCAGTAGAAGGTCGCGATCTCACAGTTGAGACTCAAGGCAAAGAAACTACAGGATTGATGTACAACACGTCTACCGTTAGGATCAGGACCAAAGTCACCCCGTTGTCCGAGAACGCTGATCAAGTTAAGACTTGGTTGAACACTCAACCGAATCCGATGGAACTGTTCAAGAAGTTTTCTTACGACGAAATGAAGAGCGCTTTACTTGCTTACCTCAACCCAGAAGAGGAGATCAAAGAGCAAGCCGATTCGGTAGAGACCAAAGCTCCAGAAGGGGATCTTCCGTGGGAAAAACCGGCAGAAGAAGCTCCAAAGAGTTTTACTCTGAGCACAAAAAAGTCCGACCTAGACTCTAGGATCGACGATCTCTTCAACCTCTAATCAGTCCTAAACATGGCAAAAGCGAGCGAAAGTTTAAACGCAAAACTGTCTAGTGCGATAAACTCAAACTTTAACCTAGACAACTTCAAGAAATCGAAGAACCTATCCACCACTTCGATCAAATTCAAAGACCAAAGGTGGATTCCGCTTTCTGAGGCTTTTAGCGACGGTTTACAAGTACCTGGCATTCCCATTGGACACATCACTCTACTAAGAGGTCACTCTGACACAGGAAAGACTACTGCCTTACTCGAGGCGGCAGTCTCCTGTCAGAAGATGGGAATCCTACCGGTGTTCATCATCACAGAGATGAAATGGAGCTGGGAACACGCAAGGCAAATGGGACTTCAATTCGAAGAGGTAGCAGACGCAGACGGAGTGGTACACGATTACAAGGGTAACTTCCTATTCATCGATAGGGAAAAATTAAACTGTATCGAAGACGTATCGGCCTTTATCGCAGACATCTTGGACGAACAGAAAAAAGGTAACTTGCCTTTCGATCTCTGTTTCTTTTGGGACTCAGTAGGTTCGATTCCTTGTAGGATGAGTATCGAATCCAACAAAAACAACAACGAGTGGAACGCAGGAGCGATGTCTCAGCAGTTCGGTAACTTCATCAATCAGAGGATCATCATGAGTCGTAAGGAGAGTCAACCATATACAAACACGTTGGTCGCTATCAACAAGGTGTGGGTTGCCAAGCCAGAAACGATCATGAGCCAACCTAAGCTAAACAACAAGGGAGGAAACACGATGTACTTCGATGCATCGATGGTGATCACCTTCGGTAACGTAGCATCAGCAGGTACGAACAAGATCAAAGCCACTAAGAATGGCAAAGAGGTTGAGTTCGCAAAGAGAACCAAAGTTAGCTGCGACAAGAATCACATCACTGGAGTTACTGCTGTAAGCAAGATAATCATGACAGTTCACGGTTTTATCAAAGATACCCAAAACGAACTGGACAAGTACAAGAAGGCTCACAGCAACGAGTGGACAAAGATCTTGGGAAGCAACACGTTCGACGTTATCGAAGTAGAAGACACGACATCCAACGCAGACATTTTCGACAAAGAAGACTAATATGACACCCGAACAGAAGAAGATATTCGAATCATTAGGAGAAGAGACAGTACAAGAAAGTGAGCTGTTGGTAAACGACAGAGTCTTGATCATAGACGCGCTCAACACTTTCTTGCGTGCTTTTACGGTCATAAGACACCTTAACCCAAACGGAAACCACATCGGAGGATTGACAGGATTTCTAAGATCTGTATCGATGGCAGTCAATCTAGTCAGACCGACCAGAGTGATAGTGGTATTCGACGGAAAAGGAAGTTCGACCAACAAGAAGTATCTCTATCCTGAATACAAAGCGAATAGGGGAATTAGACGAGTTACGAATTGGGACATATTTGACAATCAACAAGAGGAGTCCGAAGCCATAACTAACCAAATAGTTAGGCTTGTGGACTACCTCAAGTGTTTACCTATAGATTTGATTCAAGTGGACAAGATAGAAGCGGATGACGTTATAGGATACATCACGAAACAACTTAACAAGAACATTACGATAATGTCTAGCGACCGAGACTATTTACAGCTCGTGAACGAAAGAGTTTCAGTATATTCGCCTACGAAGAAAAAGTTCTACAATACAGACATGGTGATAAAAGAATACGATGCTTCTCCAATAAACTTCCTTGTGCAAAAGGTAATCGTGGGTGACAGCGGGGATAACGTTCCTGGAGTCGTAGGTATAAAGCAAAAGACACTATCGAAGCTGTATCCTGAGCTTAGGGACGATCACCCAATCACTCTGGAAGAGGTCATAGACAAAGCCAAGACTACCGAAGGAAAGCACTTCATGAACATCAGAAACTTCGAACACCAGTTGTGGATAAACAAGCAGTTGATGGATTTACACGAGCCAAACATACCTGAAGATTCTAAGGAAGTGATTCATCACACGCTAGAGAATCCTTACAAGACCTTTGAACCGAAATCGTTTCAGAAATATTACGACGAGGACAATTTGGGAGGATCGATAAACAACGTAAACTATTGGCTACACACCCACTTTTTGCAACTATCAAAATATAAATAAAGAGTTATGAGTGTTTTAAACACGTTAAACAGTTATGGAAACGGTTTTCAAATTAAGGTTATCTCGAGTCTTATTAAACACAAGGAATTCTTACAGAACATCATTGACGTTCTAGATCCAGAGGAGTTCGATAACCCAAGTCACAAATGGGTAGTTACCGAAACGATCAAGTACTATAATAAGTACCACACTACTCCAACGCCAGAATACTTATCCATCGAAGTAAAAAAGATGGACAACGAAGTACTAAAGGTAAGCGTAGCAGAGCAGCTGAAAGAAGCCTTAAAGAGCTCCAATGACGATAGGAACTACGTAGAAGAGGAGTTCAGTAACTTCTGTAAGAATCAACAATTGAAGAAAGCATTGCTTACGTCTGTAGACCTTCTCGGTAAAAGTCAGTACGACGACATCAGAACTATCATTGATAAGGCACTGAAAGCGGGTCAAGACAAGTTGATAGGATTAGAGTACGAGAAGGATATAGAAAGCAGGTATCGCAACGAAGACAGAAGACCTATGGCAACACCATGGCCAAACATAAACGAACTGTTGATGGGTGGACTTGGATCAGGAGATTTTGGTATCGTGTTCGGTAGTCCAGGCGCAGGTAAGTCTTGGATCCTAATTAACTTAGGCGCAGAAGCTGTAAGACAGGGATACAACGTTAATCACTATACATTAGAGCTTTCTCAAGAGTACGTTGGTAAGAGGTACGATTCGATCTTTACGGGAATAGACTTTCAACAGATTCACCTTCACAGACCAGAAATTGAAGCCACAATCGAAAAGCTTCCAGGAAAACTGACAGTAAAAGAGTATCCTATGGGAAAGACTACGATATCTACCATAGAGGGACATATTCAAAAGTGTATCGCTCTCGGTAAGCCACCGGATCTTATCATTATTGATTACGTGGATCTATTAAAGTCGAAGAGCAAGTCTTCGGAGAGAAGGGACGAGATCGATGACGTGTACACAGCGACCAAGGGAATGGCAAGGCAAGTAAAGCTTCCAGTGTGGACGGTATCTCAGGTGAATAGGGCAGGAGCAAACGACGATGTGATCGAGGGAGACAAGGCCGCAGGATCTTACGGAAAAATTATGATCGCTGATTTTATCATGTCTTGGTCCAGGAAGAGAAAGGACAAGCTTAGCGGTACAGGTAGGATGCACGTGATGAAGAACAGGTTTGGACAGGACGGAATGACATACGGCGCCAAGATTAACACATCAAACGGCAACATTGTCATAGAGAATTCAGAGCTTGGAGACGAGGAGTTAACAAACGCGTCTGAACAAATGAAGCCGATAAACAGGTCAAATTTTTCCACAGATGAAAAACAGTACTTAAAGACAAAGTTCTTCGAACTTGGATTGTAAAATTCGATTCGAACGGATATTTATTGATACAAAAGCAAAACTATGAAATTTTTACTGGACATATTTAAAAAATCCACAAAAGGAGACGCTTTTAGAGCAACAGAGACTCCTAACACCTATAACGATGGAATTGCTAAACTCAATTCCGTAGGAAGCAACCAGTATTCAAAATTGACTACTCAAAAAATGAATGCTATTAGCAAAAATAGTAGAGCTACAACTCAAACTACATCGGCTAATACTATTTCTCCCGGCCTAAAGTAAGTAAATCAACTTTATTGTTAATAAATTTTTGAAACTATAAGTTTCAAGGTAAATTTTTTTGTCAAAAATGAGTATTTTTAATAAAAGGGTCAATTTTAAGCCCTTCGAATACCCTGAGGTATTAAACTACGTAGACGCTATTAACCATAGCTATTGGATCCACACAGAGTGGAACTTTCAAAGTGATATTCACGATTTTCACACTAAGTTAACAGACGCAGAGAAGAACGCCGTAAAAAATACCCTGCTTGCTATATCTCAAATAGAAGTAAGTGTGAAAGCTTTCTGGGGTAAGCTTTACGACAGATTTCCAAAGCCTGAATTCAACGCAGTAGGCGCTACCTTTGCAGAATCCGAGGTTCGTCACGAAAGAGCATATTCCCACTTGCTAGAAGTATTGAACTTGAATGGCGATTTTGAATTACTTTTACAAGAGCCTGTGATACAGGGTCGTGTGGACTATCTAACAAAATATTTAAAAGGAGCTTCGGACAACTCTAACGAAAACTATACCCTAACCTTGGCACTCTTTTCTCTATTCATAGAGAACGTGAGTTTGTTTAGTCAGTTCGCTGTTATCAAAGCCTTTAACAAGCACAAAAACGTGCTTAAAGACATCGATAACGTAGTTCAGGCGACGCAAAAGGAAGAAGCGATTCACGCTTTGCTTGGATCGTACATCATTAATCAGGTGAAGAAGGAATACCCAGATTGGTTCAATGAAGAGTTCTACCACAAGATCTATAGAGCTTGCAAGAAAGCTTACGAAGCAGAAAGCAACATCATAGATTGGATATTCGAAAAGGGAGAGCTCGAGTTCTTGCCATCAGCAGTAATTAAGGAGTACATCAAAACAAGGTTTAACGCTTCTCTAGAAATGATAGGTGGCGAGAAGATATTCGAAATCGATCAACAACTAATTAAAGAACTTCAGTGGTTCGACGAAGAGATCTACGCGGAAGTCAACACTGATTTCTTTAACAAAAAACCAGTAACATATTCAAAGAAAACAAAATCAATAACAGAGAACGATCTATTTTAACATGGAAAACAAATACAGGTGGTTAACGCCAGAGAGCCAAACTTTTTTAGAGAGAGATTACTTGCTTCCTGGTCAAACTTTGGACGAACGCGTAGATATTATTTGTGCAGAAGCAGAAAGAAGGTTGGGTATACCCGATTTCGCTAAGAGATTCAAAGAAAACATACAGAAAGGCTGGTATAGTCTTTCTACGCCTGTATGGACAAACTATGGAACAAATCGCGGTCTTCCTATATCTTGCTTCGGCTCTTTTGTCGAAGACAGCATGGAAAGCATCTTGGAAACTGTTGCTGAGGTTGGAATGATGACTAAGATGGGAGGCGGCACTTCTGCGTATTTTGGAAAGCTTAGGGCAAGAGGATCTGAGATCAGAGATAATGGACAGTCAGCAGGATCTGTGCACCAAATGCAGATGTTCGATAAGCTGATAACAGTAGTGAGTCAAGGAAAAACAAGGCGAGGTAACTTCGCAGCGTACTTGGACATCGATCATCCAGATATCATGGAGTTCTTGACCATCAGAAGCGAAGGAAGTCCAATACAAGATCTGTCTTTCGGAGTGTGTGTACCTTCTCAGTGGTTGAAAGAAATGAAAGAAGGCGATGCGGCTAAAAGGAAAGTGTGGGCAAAAGTTCTACAAATCAGATCCGAATTCGGTTTCCCGTACATACAGTTTACGGACAACGCAAACAACACTGTAGACGTTTACAAAGACAAAGGCATGAAGATCTACGCTTCTAACCTTTGCTCTGAGATCATGCTTCCGTCCAACGAAAAAGAGTCTTTCGTTTGTTGCTTGTCTTCCATGAACCTTTTGCATTTCGATGAGTGGTATCAAACAGATGCTGTTAAGCTAATGGTTTATTTCTTGGACACCGTAATGGAGGAGTTTATAGAAAAGGCTTCAGATATCAAATTCATGGACAGAGCTGTTGCATTTGCAAAGAATCACAGAGCGTTAGGTCTTGGTAGATTGGGTTGGCACAGTTACTTGCAAAGCAAGATGATTCCTTTCGAATCACTAGAAGCAAAGATGCACAACGTTAAGATCGCTAAGTACATTCACGAAGAATCTTACAAAGCATCTGCTGAACTTGCTCAGATGTTCGGAGAGCCTGAACTTTTGAAGGGATACGGAAGGAGAAACACCACACTAAACGCAGATGCTCCAACCAAATCCTCAGCGTTCATTCTTGGTCAAGTATCTGAATCAAACGAACCAGCAAAAGCAAACTACTACATCAAAGATCTTGCTAAAATCAAGTACACTGTAAAGAATCCGTACTTAGAAAAGCTACTCGAAGAAAAAGGGCAGAACACTCAAGATGTTTGGAACAGCATTCTTATGAATGCAGGAAGCGTGCAACATCTAGAATTTTTGACAGATCACGAAAAGCTTGTTTTTAAAACGTTCGCAGAGATATCTCAACGTGAAGTTATCATTCAAGCCTCTCAAAGACAAAAGTATATCGATCAGGGACAATCATTGAATCTAATGGTGCATCCTTCAGTTCCCACCAAAGACGTAAATTCTTTGATGCTCGAAGCAGAAGAACTCGGTATAAAAGCTTTATATTATCAGTATTCAGTTAATGCTGCTCAGGCTTTCACTAGGGATATTTTAAACTGTGTGTCTTGTGAAGCTTAAAACACTGAAAAAATAAAGTATAATAGTTATCCAAAACAGGTTATATTTACATAAAAGGTTATATATGACGTTTACGGTTAATCAAGAGCAAGTTTACCTAATAGTAATATTTTTGCTCATGATAGTTCAAGTTTTTCAGTGGAGAGCGATATACAAGCTAAAGGATCAGATAGATCAAATATGGACACAGATGGCCATACTAGTCGGAAGTTTTGGAAAGGAAGTAAAAGACCTAGAAAAGAAAGTCAATGACATCAAAAAGTAAAGGACTCGGAGACACCATTGCCAAGTTTACTCACTTGTTTGGTATAGACAAGCTAGCAAAGAAGATCGCCAATCTGTTTGGTAAAGAAGATTGCGGTTGCGAAAGGAGAAGGGAAAAGCTTAACAAAGCGGTTCCTTACAAAAACAAAAAATAAGTTATGGAAAAAAGTTACGTGTTAGTCGATACCCTCGACAAGTTAAAAGATATGATCTCTCACATAAAGGACAAGGAGATCGTATCGTTCGATATAGAAACCAATAGTCTAAACCCAAGAAAGGGAAAGATTATTGGTTTTTCAGTCTCAGCAGAAGTCGGATTCGGTTACTATCTACCTACGATGGTACACAGGAACGATGAGTTAGTCGACAACATTATAGAAGGCATAGACGCTCACTCTCTTGCCAAAAAGTATTTACAACTACTCAAAGGAAAAAAGCTTATAGCGTACAACGCTGCGTTTGACTGTCCGTTCATCCATAACTTTTACGGAGTTGATCTACTTCCAGATCTTTACGCGGACGTCATGTTATTGGTTCACACAGTACAAGAGGAAGGAGCGGGATTCTCTGCAGGTAAACCTTTCGCGTTGAAGGAAGTGGCTAAGATGGTACAGAAGGACATCGGTCTTGACGTAGAGAAGGAAGCCAACGAAGAGCAGCTCGAACTTAAGACTTCTATAAAAGCAAACGGTGGATCCATCACAAGCGCCAACTACGAAATATGGAAAGCAGACCTAGACATACTCGGTAAGTACGCGGCCGCCGATACTGATCTCACTCTCAGACTCTACAATCACTTCATCAAAAACTTGTACGAAGAGGGATTGGAAAAACTATTCTTCGAAGAGGAGGTGATGCCCCTTTACAGAGAAGTAACTATCCCAATGGAACAAAAGGGAGTAAAGCTTGACATAGAAACTATCCAGAAAACTAACCAGGAGCTACAGGACCTTATGAAGTTCTATCTCAATGAAGTAACAAAGAAGCTCATGGAGAAGGAAGAGACGAAGCTCTGGATCGTCTACAAAGCTAAGGAGACTTTTCCCTTTACTAACAAGGGAGCGTGGATAAACAAGTACATGAACATGATGGGTGTTGAGTTTCCTAAGTCTGAAAAGACTGGTAAATTCAATCTAAACGAGGCCAACATAAGGTCAATGCCCGATGGAGATCTCAAAGAGTTTTTGGTCACAGGAGAAGAACAGTACTTAGACAAAACTCTAGCTACTAAAGTGAGTCTAGATATGTGGAAGGAACACAACGACGGTGCCTACTTCAATATTCAGTCTAAAGATCAGATAGGCGAAATAGCTTTCGGTGCTTTGGGAATAAAACCGCTATCAGAGACCAAGAAGGGAAAGCCACAGTTTGACGATGATCTTATACAATCAATTGCTGACAAACACGAGTGGGCAAAGAATTTGAGAATATACAATCGTTTGCTAAAGATCAAGTCCACGTACGTTGATAGGTTCCTAGAGAATCAAGAGGACGGTAGGTACTACTTTTACTACAAGCAACACGGTACGGTATCTGGTCGTTACGGTTCTGATGCTCAGCAGTTGCCAAGACCAAAGGAGGAGGGAGATGACGATCCAGTAGTAGTGGAATATACAAACAGAGTGAGAGCTTTCTTTATCCACGACGAAGGTAACATATTCATAGACAATGACTACGAATCACTCGAGCCTCACGTGTTCGCTCACGTATCAGGAGACGATGGACTCAAGGACATCTTTAGAAACAATTGGGACTTTTATTCTACGATCGCCATAAAAACAGAGAAGCTTGATC
>Ga0315904_10010247_pt1 | contig 12139 bp, 8 predicted proteins | sample LakEriMetagenome_6_FD_203529 | JGI IMG/M metagenome (GOLD analysis project Ga0315904, IMG submission 203529) | Freshwater fungal communities from buoy surface, Lake Erie, Ohio, United States - Buoy 12 MA120 | ecosystem: Environmental > Aquatic > Freshwater > Lake | place: USA: Lake Erie, Ohio...
TGTAGGTGCGGCGAATGTGGCGGTGGAGGCTCACGGAGTTGAACTGCGTGAGCACGTAGATCCGCTGCACGCCGCTGTTGACGCAGTTGGAGAGCGGCACGTCGATGATGCGGTACTTGCCCGCCAGTGGCACGGCGGGCTTGGAGCGGTCGCGGGTCAGCGGATAGAGACGGGTGCCGCGGCCGCCGCCGAGCACGAGAGCCAACACACGCCGCACTGCCATGATGCGATCCTTGCCGGGGGCTATTTGGAGGGGGCCCTCATGCTACCCGCCGAGGGCGAAATGCGGGACGGGGCCTGGCTGAGGGTTTCTCTGCGGCGGCTGTCTCCGACCGCGTTTTCTCCCGGCTCAGGGGCTGACGCGGGGGCTGTGAGGCTGATCGCTGCGTCGCGGCGGCCTGCCCGGGCTGAGCCCGGCGGGAGCGCCGCCAGGCCTCCGCGCCCCGATCGGGCGCGGCTCCGGACAAGCCGCATGGAAGGCTACGACATCCCCACGGCGGCCTCGCTGCGGATCGGCCTGAGCCGCCGGTCGGCGACAATCGACGCCACCACGCCCGTGACCAGGATGCCCACGATCACGGCGAGGAGCACGAGGTTGAACCGCGGCCCGAGGAGGTCGTGCAGCGGCTCGGCGGCCAGCATCTTGCCCCCCACCACCAGCAGCACCGCGGCCAGCGCCGGCTTGAGGTAGCGGAACTTCCCCACCATGCCGTCGAGGAGGAAGTAGAGCGACCGCAGGCCCAGGATCGCGAACACGTTGCTGGTGAACACGAGGAACGGATCGCCCGTGATCGCGAAGATCGCGGGAATCGAATCGACCGCGAACACCAGGTCCGCCGCCTCGACGAGCACCAGGGCCACGGCTAGCGGCGTGAGCGCCACGAGCCCCCCGGCGACCGCCGGCCTGCGCACGAGGAACCGCTGGCCGTGATACTCGTCCACCATGGGCACCAGCCGCCGACACCAGCGGAGCATGCGACTGTGGGCCGGATTCCAATGCTCCTCCCGGGCCATGAGCATCCGCACCGCCGTCACGATCAGCAGCACCGCGAACACGCCGAGCAGCCAATGGAACTCGGCGATCAGCCGGGCCCCGAGCACGATCATCACCGCCCGCATGGCGACCGCCCCGGCCGCGCCCCAAAAGAGCACGCGGTGCTGGTAGAGCCGGGGCACGGCCAGCGTGGTGAAGATCATCGAGATCACGAAGATGTTGTCGACGCTCAACGATTTCTCCACGATGTAGCCGGTGAGGTACTTGCCCACGGCGGCGGCCCCGTCGTTGACGGTGCCGTCCACCGGATCCACGGCCGTGCCCAGGCCCCACATCTGGTGCTCGTAGCCGACGTACACCACGCCGGCGAAGCCCAGGCCGAGCGTCATCCAGACAAGCGACCAGCCGACCGCCTCGCGGAACGTGACCACATGGGCCGACCGGTGGAACACCCCGAGGTCGAGGGCCAGGAGCACGAGCACCAGCGCGAGGAACAGCACCCAGGCGACGATCATCTCCGCCCTCCCCACGTCAGCCGTTTCGCGGCCACCCGCTCCCGACGGGCGGCGTGATGGTCGCGAATCCGATCCACCTGCCGGGCCATGGCCTGGCCGATGCGGGTGGTGGCGCGGTCCACGGCCGCCGCCCAGTCGCTGTCGGCCACCGCGGCCACGACCACCCCGCAGCCGTGCGTCTTGACGAGGATGCGACAGAGTTTGTCGATGCCCCCCTTGGGGCCATTGTGATCCTGCAGGAACACGAACACCTTGCCGATGCGGCTGCCGAACCGGGCCAGGGCGAATCGCAGCCGGCGTTCGATGTGATGCGGCAGATCCTGGGGCCGCCGCACGCCCTTGTCTTTGAGGTGCCAGATCATGGGGTTCCTCCTTCGCGACCGGCCGGACGCCGGCGGTCATGCCAGGATTATTCGCCCGTCTGCGCCGCCCGGGAGTCTTGTTTGTTTCGTGGTCGTGCATAGAAAATATCGATGCATGAGGGACGGGAGATCGGCTCGATGGACTGGCTCAACTACCACCACCTGCTCTACTTCTGGGCGGCCGCCCGCGAGGGGAGCATCACCAAGGCCTGCCGGCGGCTGCACCTCACCCAGCCCACGGTCAGCGCCCAGATCCGGGCGCTGGAGAAGGCGCTCAAGGCCACGCTCTTCGACCGCTCCGGCAAGGCGCTCGTGCTCACCGACACCGGCCGCATGGTCTATCGCTACGCCGACGACATCTTCTCGCTCGGCCGCGAACTGCAGGACGCCCTGCGCGACCGGCCTCGGGGCCAGGCCCTGCGGTTCGCCGTGGGCGTGGCCGACTCGCTCCCCAAGGTGCTGGTCCACCGGCTGCTCGCCCCGGCCTTCGAGGCGGGCGACGACGTGCGGGTGACGTTCATCGACGGGGAGCCGGAGCGGCTGCTGGCGCAGCTGGCCCTGCACGAGCTCGACCTGGTGGTGAGCGACTTCCCGGCCAGCCCGCGGCTGGGTCTCAAGGCCTTCACGCACGTGCTCGGGGAATGCGGCGTGACGTTCTTCGCCGCCGCGGCGCTGGCCCGCGGCCGCCGCAAGGGTTTTCCCGGCTCGCTCACCGGGGCCCCGATGCTGCTGCCGATCGCCACCTCGGCCCTGCGGCGGAGCCTCGACCAATGGTTCGAGGAGCACGACATCCGGCCGCGGGTCGTCGGCGAGTTTTCCGACAGCGCGCTGCTCAAGGCCTTCGGCGCCGCGGGTGACGGCATCTTCGCGGCGCCCACGGCCGTGGAGGACGACGTGGTGCGGATGTACGGCGTGCGGGTCGTGGGCCGCGTGGCGGCGATCCGCGAGCGGCTGTATGCCATTTCCGTGGAGAAACGGCTCGTCCATCCGGCCGTGGTGGCGATCTCCCGCGCCGCCCGAACGAAGCTCTTTCGGGGCCGCCCGTCGAAGGACTGACCGGCGGAGACGATCCCTGTGGCGCACACCTCCAGGTGAGCGAATGCGGGGCGTGGTGCTCTTGCGCTGATTCGCAAGTTTGGAGGCTTGCGTTACTCGCGGTGATGCGGTCGCTTGTCAGCCTTCGAGCACGAAGTTCACGAGCCGGCCCGGCACGGCGACCACCTTCACGATCCGCTTGCCGGCCAACTGCTCGGCGATCTTCGGATCGGCGGCTGCCGCGGCCTTGACCGCCTCGACGTCGGCCCCGGCGGGCACGACCACGCGGCCCCGGAGCTTGCCCTGGATCTGCACCGGGATCTCGACGGTGTCGTCCACCAGCCACTGCGGCTCGACGGCCGGCCAGGCGGCCAGCGACACCGGTGCCGGCCGGCCGAGCAACTCCCAGAGCTCCTCGGCCAGGTGCGGCGCGAACGGGGAGAGGATCGTCACGAACGGCTCGAGGATCGCCCGCGGCCGGCGCTCCAGCGGCGTGCAGAAGTTCACGAACTCCATCATTCGGGCGATCGCCGTATTGAAGGACAGGGCCTCGATGTCGCGGGTCACCTTGTCGATGCAGCGGTTGAGCTCACGGAGCTGGGCGTCGGTGGGCGAATCGCCGCAGACCTGCGGGGCGAGGGCGATTTCGTCGGCCCGCTCGTCCACGACCAGCCGCCAGCAGCGGTCGAGAAACCCGCGGACGCCGCTCACGCCCGTCGTGCTCCAGGGCTTCGTCGCCTCCAGCGGCCCCATGAACATCTCGTAGAGCCGCAGCGAGTCGGCGCCGAAGTCGCGGACCACCTGGTCGGGATTGACCACGTTGCCGCGGCTCTTCGACATCTTGTAGGCCCGGCTCTCGACGCGGATCTGCGGGGCGTCGCGGAGCACGAAGTGCTCACCCTGCTTCTCCACCTGGTCGGCGGGGATCTTGGCGGCGACGTCGCCATCCTGACGCTTCTCCGCCGACACCCAGCCCCCCTTGGCGCTGCGGTAGCCGGTGAACTCCATCTCCCCGAGGATCATGCCCTGGTTGACGAGCCTGCCGAACGGCTCCGGGCAGGAGACGTGGCCGCGGTCGTAGAGCACCTTGTGCCAGAACCGTGAATAGAGAAGGTGGAGCACGGCGTGCTCGGCGCCGCCGATGTACAGGTCGACCGGCATCCAGGCCTGCTCGACGGCCGGATCGATGAACCGCGCGTCGTTGCCGGGATCGAGAAACCGCAGGTAGTACCAGCAGGAGCCGGCCCACTGCGGCATGGTGTTGGTCTCGCGCCGGTACCGCTTGCCGTCGCGCTCGACCTCCAGCCAGTCGACTGGGGCCCGGGAGAGCGGCGGGTCGGGCGTGTCGCCGGGCTTGAAGTCGGTGAGGAGCGGGAGGTTGACGGGGAGTTCCGCCTCCGGCACGGCGCGGATCGCCCCGGTCGGGTTTCCGGCGGCGTCGAGCTCGTGGAGGATCGGGAACGGCTCGCCCCAGAATCGCTGCCGGCTGAACAGCCAGTCGCGGAGCTTGTAGTTGACGGCGGGCCGGCCGAGGCCGGCGGCCGCGAGGTCGCCGCCCACCCGGGCGATGAACTCCCGCGTGCCCAGGCCGGTGTACGGGCCCGAGTTGACGGCGCGGCCGTCGCCGGTGAACAGCGTGCCCGGCTTCGCGGGGCCGGCGGCCGGCTCGACGACCGTGACGACGTCGATGCCGAACGTGCCCGCGAACTCGAAGTCGCGGTCGTCGTGGGCCGGCACCGCCATGATCGCGCCGGTGCCATACGTCGCCAGCACGTAGTCGGCCACCCACACCGGCACGGGGCGGCCCGAAAGCGGATGGATGACGTGCGATCCGGTGAACACGCCGGTCTTCTCGCGGGCCAGGTCGGTGCGGTCGAGGTCGCTCTTGCGGGCGGCCGCCTCGCGGTAGGCTGCGATTTCCGCCCGCTGCGCCGGCGTGGTCAGGGCATCGACGAGCGGATGTTCCGGAGCGACGACCATGAAGGTCACGCCGTAGAGCGTGTCGGGGCGGGTGGTGTAGACCCGCAGGGCGTCGGGGCCCGGCAGCGCGGGGAAGCCGGTCTGCTTGCGCGCCGCCTGCCAGGCCGCGAAGGCCGCGTCGGCGCCGGCGGCCGGCGGCACGAAGAAGTCGACCTCGGCGCCCGTGCTCCTGCCGATCCAGTCACACTGCAGCTTCTTGATGCTCGCGGGCCAGTCGAGGCCCTCCAATTCCCGCTCCAGCCGGTCGGCGTAGGCCGTGATCCGCAGCATCCACTGTCGCAGCGGGATGCGGACCACCGGGTGGCCGCCGCGCTCGCTCACGCCGCCGATGACCTCCTCGTTGGCGAGCACGGTGCCGAGGGCCGGGCACCAGTTGACCGGCGCCTCCGACTGGTAGGCGAGGCGGTGATCGTCGCGATACCGGGCGACGGCGTCTGCGCCCCGGGCGGCGACCTCGGCGGGGATGGGCAGCTCGGCGATCGGCCGGCCCTTCTGCTCCGCGGGGTCGAACCAGGTGTCGAAGAGGACGAGAAAGATCCACTGCGTCCAGCGGACGTAGCCGGGGTCGGTCGTCGCCAGCACGCGGCTCCAGTCATAGCTGAAGCCGAGCATCTTCAACTGGCGGGTGAAGGTGGCGATGTTTCGCTCGGTGCTCTCCCGCGGCGGCGTGCCGGTGCGGATGGCGTGTTCCTCGGCCGGCAGGCCGAAGGCGTCGAACCCCATCGGGTGCATCACGCTCGTGCCGCGCATCCGCTCGAACCGCGACACGATGTCGGTGGCCGTGTAGCCCTCCGGGTGGCCGACGTGCAGGCCGTCGCCGCTGGGATAGGGGAACATGTCGAGCACGTACCGCTTGCGGCCGCTCGGCAGCCGCGGCGTGGCGAACGTGTCGTGCTCCTCCCACCAGGCCTGCCACTTCGGTTCGATGCGGGAAGGTTGGTAGCGGGGCATGGCGGGATCCGGAGGCTGCGGCCGGGTGGAGAGGAAGGCGCACCGACGCGGTGCCGGCGGCCGGCGGCGGCTGTTCAGTTCGCAGGTGACCGATTCTAATAATCACCGATGAACCGGCAACGCGAGCCGGTTTCCCGCCCATCCCGCACGAGTGCCCGCTCCCATGCCGCGTCCCGCTGCCGCCGCCCCGGACGCCCCCCCGATCCTGCAACGGCTGATGCTTCGCGCCTGCCGGTCCGCCGGCCGCCGCATGAAGATGGCCGACTCGCTCGGCACGCGGCTCTCCGGCCGTGACCTGCTCGTCCGCATCCTCGTCGCCCGGCGCGTGCTGGAGCGGGCCCTCGCACCCGACGAGAAGATGGTGGGCGTGATGCTGCCGCCCACGGCGGGCGGGGCGATCGTCAACGCGGCGCTCGCCCTGTCGGGCCGCGTCGCCGTCAACCTCAACTACACCGCGACGCAGTCGATCCTCGACACCTGCATCGCGCGGGCCCGGCTGCGGCACGTGATTTCGAGCCCGGCGTTCCTGGCCCGTGTGAAGCTCGATCTCGGCGCGCGGCTGCTCGACGCCGCCGCCCTGAAGACGCAGGCCACCGCCGCCGACAAGGCCGTCGGCTTCCTGCAGGCCACGATCACGCCGCTGCCGCTGCTCGAGCGGCTCCTGGGGCTCGATCGCATCGGCCCCGACGACGTGCTCACGGTGATCTTCACCTCGGGCTCCACCGGCGACCCGAAGGGCGTCGTGCTCACGCAGGAAAATGTCGGCTCGAACGTGCGGGCGATCGACAACCTGCTGCACCTGTCGGCCCACGACGTGGCCTTGGGTGTGCTTCCCTTCTTCCATTCCTACGGCTACACGACCACGCTCTGGACGCCGCTCACGCTCGAGCCCGCGGTCGTCTACCACACCGATCCCCGGGATGCACAGACCGTGGGCCGGCTCGCCCGCGAGCACCACGCCACGATCCTCATGGCCACACCCACGTTCCTGCGGATCTACGTCCGCCGGACGCCGGCGGAGGACTTCTCCACGCTGGAGTGCGTGTTCGGGGCCGCGGAAAAGCTTCCCAAGGAGGTCTGCGAAGGGTTCGAGAAGAAGTTCGGCGTGCGTCCCGTGGAGGCTTATGGAGCCACGGAACTCGCGCCGCTGGTGGCCGCGAACGTGCCGCCGAGCCGGCATGTGCCGGGCCGCCCCGACGACGCCCGCGAGGGGACCGTCGGCAAGCCGATCCTCGGCAGCCGAGCGCGGATCACCGACCGCGAGGGAGAACGCGAGTTGCCCGTCGGCGCGGATGGCCTGCTGTGGATCACGGGACCCAACGTCATGCAGGGCTACCTCGACCGGCCCGATCTGACGGCGAAGGTGGTCAAGGACGGCTGGTACTGCACCGGCGACATCGCCCGCCTTGACCGCGAGGGATTCATCACCATCACCGGTCGGGAAAGCCGCTTCTCGAAGATCGGTGGCGAGATGGTGCCGCACCTCAACATCGAGGAGGCGGTAAACGCGGAGCTCGGCGCCGCCGACGGCGAGCTGTTGGCGGTCGTGACCGCGGTGCCCGATCGGGCGAAGGGGGAACGGCTGATCGTGTTCCATCTCCCCACCGACCGCGAGCCGCGGGACATCGTGCGCGGGCTCGCCGCCCGCGGCCTGCCGAACCTGTGGATCCCGGGAGCCGACGCCTTCGCCGCGATCGAGGAGCTGCCGATGCTCGGGTCGGGCAAACTCGACCTGCGGCAGCTCGCCGCGCTGGCTCGGGAGCGGTTCGCCGAGGCGGCCGACGCGTGAGCGAGTCGCCGGACATCGTCGTCACGCTCGGCCCCTGCGACGACATGCGGGCGGAGGTGTTCGTGCGGGTGCCGCGGCCCGCTACCGGGCCGGATTGCGGATCGCTGCGGCTGGAGGGCATGCTCGCGGGGCCGGAGTGTCGGCGGGCCACGACGCTGCCCGCGACCGCGCGGCTCGTCGATCTCGGGCCGCCGCCGGCCGCCGCCGGTGGGCCGCTCGTCGCGAAGGCAGTGCTCACGGAGCCGGCGTTCTGGGCGCCCGACCTGCCGAACCTGTATCGGCTGGAGGTACGGATCGTGGGCGACGCCGGTGTGGCGGCCACGCACCACGTCCGCATCGGCCTGCGGCGGCTGGGGGCGAAGGGGCGGTCGTTTCGGCTCGACGGCCGCCGCTGGGTGCCGCGGGGCGTGTCCGTCGACAGGACGGCATTCGACGCCGGCCCCCTGCGCGCACAAGCCGCGACGGCGTGCGTCATGCTCCCGGATGAGCCGCTGTGCGGGCGGGCCGATGTTGAGGGCGTGGCCGTGATCGCCATGCTCGACGAGCCGCTGTCTCCTGATGCCGCGGCCGAGCGGATCGCCGGCTGGGCGATCCATCCCGCGGTCGTCATGGCCCTCTTGCCACGCGACACGTCGGCCACGCAGGCCGCGGCGATCGCGGCGGCGGTCCGCGGCCGCAAGGGCACGCTGCTGCTCGGCTGGACCGTGGACGGCGGCCTGCCACCGCCGTGCGTGCCCGCCGGAATCGATTGGCTTGCGGTCGTCATGGGCGGCGACGGCAGCCCGCATGCGTCGTGGCGGGATGCGGCCCCGCCTGTGCCGCTGGTCGCCTGGGGCGGCACGGGAGGCCGAGCCGGCTGCGACGCGCTGCAGGCCAGACTGGCCGCGTGGCTGCTGGCCGGCGGTGAGCGGCCGCCCTGGGACTGGGCGGGCTACGTCGTCTGGTAGCATGGCCCGCATGGCTGGCTTCGACGAGGAACGGTATTCGCGGCAGACGCGGTTCGCCCCGCTGGGCGTCGCGGGCCAAGAGCGGCTGGCGGCCGCACGGGTGGCGATCGTGGGCTGCGGGGCGCTCGGCGGTGCGGCGGCGCTGGCGATCGTGCGGGCCGGCATCGGCCAAGTACGGATCATCGATCGCGACGTGCCCGAACGCTCGAACCTGCCCCGGCAGGTGCTCTTCGACGAGGCCGACGTGGCCGCCGGGCTGCCCAAGGCCGTCGCGGCCGCCCGGCACCTGACGCAGATCAACTCCGCCGCCCGGATCGATCCGGTCGTCGCCGACCTCACGGCGGCGAACGTGGCCGACCTGCTCCGTGGCCACGACGTGGTCGTGGACGGCACCGACAACTTCGAGGCCCGGTTCCTCGTCAATGAGCTGTGCTGCCGCGAGCGGATCCCATGGGTGCATGGCGGCGCGATTGGCGCCGAGGGGCGGGTGCTCGCCGTCGTGCCCGGCGTGTCGGCCTGCCTGCGCTGCCTGGTGCCCGAGCCGCCGGCCCCCGGCGCGCTGCCCACCTGCGAGACCGCCGGAGTCGTCGGTCCGGCCGTGCTCGTGGTGGGTGCGGTGCAGGCCATGGAGGCGATCCGGCTGCTGGTGGGCGGGCCGCGGGCCGGCAACCGACTGCTCGTCTGCGATCTCTGGGAGCAGGCGTGGCGGACGGTCGATCTGGCGCCGCTCGCCGCGACGGGCTGCCCGACCTGCCGCGGCGGCGACTATCCCTGGCTCGAGGGCCGGATCGGCGGTCGGCCGACCGTGCTCTGCGGCCGCGATGCCGTGCAGGTGCCTGCGGCCGGCGCGGGCGTCGATCTCGGTGCGCTGGCCGCGCGGCTGGCGGCCGTGGCGCCGGTCACGGCGAACGCCTGGATCGTGCGGGCGGTCGTCGAGCCGGGCATCGAGCTCGCGGTGTTCGCCGACGGCCGGGCGATCGTCACCGGCACCCGCGAGGAGGCGCGTGCCCGCGCGATCGTGTCGCGGTATCTCGGGGCGTGATACCAGCCCTGAAGGGTCGGGGCTGCCCATGCCCCATCGCCGGACGTTCGCTGCGGGCGTCCTGCCCTTCGCTCACTCGGATGCCGCCTACGCTCCGCCATCCTGGCTTCGCTTGGCGGCATACGCCGGCTCCTGGGGCATGGGCAGCCCCGCCCCGATCGTCGTCGCCCGGGAGCGGTTCGTGCGCGAGGCTCAAGCGTTCGCCGCACGTATCACCCGCCCGTGGCGGCGTGCATGATCTTTTGCTCGGTGGCCTCGGCACGGGAGAACTCGGCCGTCAGCCGGCCCTCGGCGAGCACGATGATCCGGTCGGCGAGCGTGAGCAGTTCGGGGAGCTCGCTCGAGGTGAGGATCACGCCGAGCCCCTCGCGGCAGAGCCGGTCGATGAGCTGGTAGAGCTCGGCCTTCGCGCCCACGTCGATGCCGCGGGTGGGATCATCAAGCAGGAGAATCGCCGGCTTCGTGAGCAGCCAGCGGCCGATGATGCACTTCTGCTGATTGCCGCCCGAGAGGCCGGTGATCGCCGCATGGGGGCCGGACGTCTTCACGCCGGTGTCGCGGATCGGGCCGGCGACGAGCGCCTCCTCGCGACGCCTGTCGAGCAGTCCGCTGCGGGTCGCCTCCCGAAGGCTGCACAGGCTGACGTTCGCCGCCACGTCGAGATCCGGAAACAAGCCCAGCCGCTTGCGGTCCTCGGTGACCATGGCGATGCCGGCCGCACAGGCCTCGGCCGGATGCGTGAACCGCACCGCTTCGCCCCGGAGCCGCATGCTGCCGGTCCACGTCGGCTCGCCGGCGCCGAAGATCGTCTCCAGCAGTTCGGTGCGGCCCGCGCCCATCAGGCCGGCGACACCGAGGATCTCGCCTGCGTGCAGGTCGAGGCGCACGTTGGCGAGCCGGTAGCCGCGGGGATGCGCGGGCCAGGGGAGCGTGAGGTCGCGAATCTCCAGCAGCCGCGGCCCGCGGGCCGCGGCGCGGTGGAACTCGTGTCCGGCGATCTCGCGGCCGACCATCCAGCCGGTGACGGCGGCGGGCGTCGTCGCCGCCCTGTCGATGGTCTGCACGTGCCGGCCGTCGCGGAGCACCGTGATCCGATCGGCGAGCCGGAAGACCTCGTCCATCTTGTGCGAGATGTAGAGGATCGTCGTGCCACGGTCCCGCAGCCGGGCGATGATCCGCTCGAGCCGGGCCGACTCGGTCTCGGTCAGGGCGCTGGTGGGCTCGTCCATGACCAGGATTCGGGCGTCGAGCGACAGCGCCTTGGCGATCTCCACGAGCTGCTGATCGCCGACCCGCAGGCTGCCGGTGCGAGCCTGGGGATCGACCTGGCACTCGAGCAGGGCGAGGAGGCGGCGGCACTCGGCCTCCATCGTGCGGTCGTCGATCAGCCCCGCGGCCGTGCGCCGCTCCCGGCCGAGGAACACGTTGGCCGCGACGGTCAGATCCTCGACGAGCGCCAGCTCCTGGTGGATGATCGCGATCCCCGCCCGCTCGGCGTCCCGGGTGCCCGTGAAGACGACCTCCGCGCCATCGACCTCCAGGCTGCCGTCGTCGGGCTGGTAGACGCCGGAGAGGATCTTCATCAGCGTGCTCTTGCCGGCGCCGTTTTCGCCGCAGATGGCCCGCAGCTCGCCGCGGCCGACCTCGAGCGTGACGTCGGCGAGGGCGACGACACCCGGAAACCGCTTGCCGATGCCGCGCATCGCGATCGCGAGGTCGATGGCCCCGGCGGTCATGATGGCCTCGGCGCCCGTCCGCCGCGCGACTCCCAGGCCCGCACCACCGCGAGGAAGACGAGGGCGGCCAGCCCCGCGGCGAGGCCCGCCGGGCCGTTGGCCGTCATCGCCACGACCGCCCCGCACAGCAGCGCGAGCGTGGGGATCGCGGACAGGCCGAGGGGGCCGGGCAGCAGCCGTCGCCCACCCTTGGCCAGTTGGCCGACCTGGGAAAACGTGACGGCGATCACCACCACGATGCCGACGATCAACCCCTCGTAGACGTCGGCGCCGGTCTTGATGATCTTCGACACGGCATCGATCACGACCCGGAGAAAAATTGCGCCGAGCACGGTCCCGGGCACCGTGCCGACGCCGCCGGTGAGTGAGCAGCCGCCGACGACGGCCGCGGCGATGGCGTTGAGCTCGTGGCCGCGGCCCTGGTTGACGGGGGCGGCGACCGACTCGTTGGCCACGTAGAACAGGCCGGCCAGGGCCGCGGTCATCGCCCCGAAGCAGTAGGCGAACCACTTCACGTTGTCGGTGCGGATGCCGGCCAGACGGGCCGCCTGCTCGTTGCCCCCGAGCGCGTGGACATGGCGGCCGAGCACGGTGCGGGTGAGGATCAGCCAGGTCGCGAAGGCGAGCAGGCCGAACACCGCGACCGGAATCCAGACGTTGTCGCGAACGGCCTTGAACAGCGGGTCCGAGACGTTGATCATCGCGCTCTTGGTGGGCGTGAACGCCGCCGTCGTGCTCTCGCACAGCGCCCGGGCGAAGCTCCGCAGGCCGACGAGCGTGGCCAGCGT
>Ga0315904_10010248_pt1 | contig 12139 bp, 9 predicted proteins | sample LakEriMetagenome_6_FD_203529 | JGI IMG/M metagenome (GOLD analysis project Ga0315904, IMG submission 203529) | Freshwater fungal communities from buoy surface, Lake Erie, Ohio, United States - Buoy 12 MA120 | ecosystem: Environmental > Aquatic > Freshwater > Lake | place: USA: Lake Erie, Ohio...
TTGAGGCCCAGCAACGGCGTCTTGACGATCGCCCCGCCGGTCCACAGGTCCTGATTTCGCCCGGCCCAGGGCTGGCTTAGATCGATCCCGCGCTCGATCCTGGGGGGCGGGCTGGTGCCGTCCGGATAGTAGATCGGCCGCAGTTCGTCCGAGCGGTAAATGAAGTCGCCGACGAACAGCAGCACCTCGGTCTCCGCCTGCGGACGCCATGCCGCGGTCAGGCCGACGGGCCGATAAAGGCTTTGCCCGCCCTCGAAGCGGGTGGCGTTGCGGAACCCGATGCCGCCGGAAATCCCGAACGAGCCATCGCCGAACGGCTGCTTGAACTCGACCGAACCGCCCGGCCCGATCGAGAAGGACGAACCGTATTCCAGGTTCACGCTGTAACTGGCGTCCTTGCCCGGCTTGGTCAGGCTGTAATCGACCAGCCCGGTCGGCGCGGGGAACGGATAACGCAGCGCCGCAGCCCCGACCCGAATCGTGCTGCCATCGATGATCCGCGTCGAAATCCGGTCGACCTGGTCGAAGTAGAGCCCCTCGAGCCGGGCATTGCCAGCATCGACCGGGTTGAACCCGCGCACCTCTTCGCTGTTGTAAAGCCCGGTCTTTTCATTGCCGACCGACCGTCCGAAGGCATCGCTTGACTGGGTCGCCGCATTCTCGCCCGCGCGCTGGGCAAGGGCCGGGGTCGAACCCAGCAGAATGGCCGCGATTGGGCCAGAAAGGGACAAGACTGAGCAGCGCACTGACGCGCACTTAGAGATATTCGCCGGATCGAAAAGCCCAAACCGATTCCGGCGCGGGTCCGGACATGCCTGATGCGGTTGCGGCCTTGTCAATGCTCACCGGGCTTGCCATCCATCGCCCTGACCCTGCCCGGAGCCGCCGTGCCGACCGATCCGCCTGCCCAGCTGCTGCCCCGGACCGCCCCGCGCCTGCTGCGGCTGGCCGATGGCGTGCTGCTGGGCGGGCTGGCGCTGATCACCCTGGCGGCAACCGCGGTGCTGACCGTTGCACTGTACGAACGCTTCAATGCCTTCTCGCTCGCCGCGCTGGTGGTCTGGCTGCTGGCCATGACGCTGATCGCGCGCCAGGCCGTAGCCGGGCGGATCGACTGGCGGGCCTTGTTCGCCCTGGTCCTGCTCTCGCTGCTGATGCGCTGGTGGTCGGTGCAACTGACCATGGAGGTCGAACTGCGCGTCGATCCCATGAATTACACCAACCTGGCCACGGCGGTGCTGGATGGGCGCGGGCTGATCGTCGACGACGTGCAATATGGCCGCGATCTGCGCGCCTATTTCCCGCCGCTCTATCCGCTGCTGCTGGCGGGGTGGTGGGCCCTGTTCGGCGTTTCCGCCTGGGCAACGCTGGCGATGAACACCCTAACCGATGCGATCGCCGCCTGGGCCCTTGCCGACACGGGACGGCGACTGGGCAACCGGGCGGCAGGACTGCTGGCGGGGCTGGCCTATTTCGCCTGGCCGGCCTTTGCCCTGGGGGCTGGCCTGCCGCAGAAGGAGGCGCTGACCGTCCTGCTGGGCGTATTGCTGCTGCGCGGGCTGGTGATCTGGCTCAATGCCGATGCGGCCGGCGCGCGGCGCTGGCGGCATGGGCTGTGGCTGGGGCTGTGGTGGGGAATGCTGGCGCTGACCCAGGCCGGGCTGGCGGTCGCGCCGGCTTTCATCGCGCTGGTGCTGATCTGGCAGCGCGGCTTTGCGGCCACGCTGCGACTGGGCTTGACCGCCCTGCCCGCGCTGCTGGCCGTGCTGCTGCCGTGGTGGCTGCGCAACTGGCTGGTCTTCGGCGCTTTCGTGCCGCTGACCACGGCTTCGGGCTTCATGGCCAATTCGGCGCTGGTCCACATCCGCGCGCCATTCCCGCCCGGCATCTTCGACCTGCCCGAGCCGGAACGGTCAAAGGTGATGGGCGAACTGGCACGCGGCATCCTGCTTGGGAACCCGGTCTGCGCGGCGGGGGAATATGCCCGCTCGATGGCCAGGGGCTTCGCCTTTGAAGAGGCCTCGCTGGCCCGCTATCGCCACACCGTGCCCGCCATCAGCGCAGACAACCACGCCCGGCTGGAAGTAATGCTGCAGGGCAGCTGGGCCACATTGCTGGCATCCGCCACGCTGGCTACCTGGGCCCGGCTGCGGCGCGGCCTGACCGATCCCGTCGCGCTCTATACCCTGGCGCTGCTCGCGGCGATCGGCCTGACCAACGTGTGGTTCGAATTCGGCGAGCGCCACCGCCTGATCCTGACCCCGTTCCTGCTGCTCCTGGCTGCGGGCTTCTGGACCGGCTGGCTGAAGCGAAAAGCACAGCGTTAACGCGGTCTTGACCAGCGCGGGGCTATGCCTGCGGCCATGTCGCTCCGCCTGTTCCTGCTGATCCTCGCCTCGGTCGCGCTCTCCGCGCTGGCCCAGCTTGCGCTCAAGACCGGGACGACCGCGGCTGCGCGCAGCCGGGGCGTGGGCGGGGAGCTGCTGGCGCTGGCCCAGTCCCCCTTCGTGATCGGGGGCCTTGCGCTCTATGCGCTGGGTGCAGTGGTGTGGCTGTTCGTGCTGGCCCGTGCGCCGCTGTCGCTGGCCTATCCCTTTGTCGGGCTGGGCTTCATCTTCACCATGCTGGCTGGCGCGCTGGTGCTGGGCGAACAGGTTACCCCGGTCCGGATTGCCGGCACGTTGCTGATCGCGGCGGGCTGCGTGCTGGTGGCGCGTTCGGCCTGATCCGATGACCGTGCACCAGCCCATCAGCGCTGCTAGGCGCGCTGCCCCGGCCCAGCCGGTTCCGCTGTTCATCGATGTCGACGGTACGCTGTTGCGGGCGGATATCAGCCTCGAAAGCTTCGTCCGCGTCGCCCGCTCGGGCCTGTTGCTGGCCCTGCGGCTGATCCTGGCCCTGCTTCAAGGCCGGGCCGCAGCCAAGACCTTTGCCGCCCGGCACGATCCCGTCCGGCCCGATCGCCTGCCCTTTCGTGCCGAAGTTCTGGACCTGATTGCCGCGGCGAAGGCCGAAGGCCGCCCGGTGATCCTGGCCAGCGCCAGCCATTGGCGCCCGGTTGCGGCCATCGCCCGCCATCTGGGCCTGACCGATCCGGTGATCGCCAGCACGCGCCGCCACAACCTGAAAGGCCGGGCCAAGCTTTCGGCGATCCGTGCGCGGATCGGTAACGAAGCACCATTCGACTATGTGGGCGATAGCGCCGCTGACCGCCCGCTGTGGGCCGCTGCCCGGCAGGGCTGGACGCTGGGCCTGTTGCCCGATGATGGCAGCGCCGCGCGGCTCGGCCCGCCCCCGCCCGGCCAGTTCGGCACCCTGGTAAAGGCGCTGCGCCCGCACCAGTGGGCCAAGAACGCGCTGGTGCTGGTCCCGCTGCTGATGTCCGGGCAGTTCCTCGATCCCGTGCTGGTCGCCAAGGCTGTCGTTGCCGCAGTAGCCATGTCGGCCATCGCCTCGGCGATCTACCTGATCAACGATCTGCTCGATATCGATGCCGATCGCATGCATCGCACCAAGCGCCTGCGCCCGCTGGCCCATGGCGATCTTTCGATCCCGGCAGCGCTGGGCTGGTCGGTGGTGCTGGGCCTGGGCGGGCTGGCAGCGGGCTGGCTGACCGGCGGCGCAACGCTGACCGGCTGGCTGCTGGCCTATGTCGCCCTGTCGCTGGCCTATTCGTTGCGCCTGAAGGCGGCGATGGTGGCCGATGCCATTGCGCTGGCCATGCTCTATACCATCCGGATCTGGATCGGCGGGGCGGCCGTGGGCGTGGCGATCAGCTATTGGCTGGCGCTGTTCTCGATCTTCCTGTTCCTGAGCCTGGCTTACCTGAAGCGTTATATCGAGATCCAGGGCAGCACCGATCCCGCCCAGCTGGTCAAGGGGCGTGGCTATGTCGGCGGCGATCTCGATCTGGTCATGGCCTCGGGCGTGGCCGCGGGGATGGTGGCGATCCTGGTCCTGGCCCTGTTCGCCCATGACCCGGCGACGATGCAGAACTATGCCGCGCCCGACCTGCTCATGCTGGCCTGCCTGCCGCTGCTCTACTGGCTGAACCGCGTCTGGCTGATGGCCCGGCGCGGCGAGGTGGAGGGCGATCCGGTAGCCTTCGCGATCCGCGACCGGCGCAGCCTGGCGCTGGGCGCCATGATTGGCGCGATCTTCCTTGCCGCGCTGGTCGGCCCGGAACCGCTGCTCGAACGGATTTAGGAGTCGCCGCGCTCGGCCGGGTCCTCGTGGAGCCAGGCGGCATGGCGCGGGGCGCGCTTCGTTTCGGCCCAGTCATGCAGCATGGCCGGAGCCACTGCGGCAAGCTCGGCATACTGATCGGGCGTGCCGATATCGCAGGCCAGCTCCAGCCGGTGGCCGTTGGGATCGAAGAAATAGATCGAGCGGAAGATGCCGTGATAGGTCGGCCCCAGCACTTCGATCCCCAGGCTTTCGATATGGGCCTTGGCCGCCAGCAGCGCGTCCAGATCGGCCACCTTGAAGGCCAGGTGCTGGACCCAGGCCGGGGTAGCGGGATCCTTGCCCATTTCCGGCTGGTTCGGCAGCTCGAAGAAGGCCAGGACATTGCCGCCCCCGCAATCGAGGAACACGTGCATGTAGGGATCGAATTCCCCGGTCGAGGGCACATGGTCCTCGGCAAAGGCCGTGGTGTAACGCATGCCGAGCACGCGCTGGTACCATTCCACCGTCTCCTTCGCGTCGCGGCAGCGATAGGCGACGTGGTGGATGCGTTCGAGCTTTGGCACGGCGGTCATTCGGCGGCTCCTTCAACCTGCAGCGCGCCGCGGCGGATCTGGTCGGCCTCGATCGACTTGAACAGGGCGGTGAAGTTGCCCTCACCAAAGCCCTCGTCCTTCTTGCGCTGGATGAATTCGAAGAACACCGGCCCGATCATGGTCTGGCTGAAGATCTGCAGCAGCAGGCGCGGATCGTTGTTCTCGGTCGAGCCATCGAGCAGGATGCCGCGCGATTGCAGCTCGCCGACCGGCTCGCCGTGACCGGGCAGGCGCTCGTCGAGCATCTCGTAATAGGTCGCCGGCGGTGCGGGCGCGAAGGGCGTGCCCAGGGCCTTGAGCCGGTCCCAGACGGCGTAAAGATCGTCGCAGGCAAAGGCGATGTGCTGGATCCCCTCGCCGTTGTAGGCGCGCAGGTATTCCTCGATCTGGCCGCCGCCCCCGGCGCCTTCCTCGTTCAGCGGAATGCGGATCTTGCCATCGGGCGCGGTCATCGCCTTGCTGGTGAGGCCGGTATATTCGCCCTTGATGTCGAAATAGCGGATCTCGCGGAAACCGGCGATCCGCTCATAGAACGAGGCCCAGTGGGCCATGCGCCCGCCATAGACGTTGTGGGTCAGGTGATCGATCAGCTGAAGGCCCGTGCCGACCGGGTGGCGATCGACGCCGGGGTGGTAGACAAAGTCGATGTCATAGATCGACAGGTCTTCCCCATAGCGGTCGATCAGGTAGATCATGGAGCCGCCGATGCCGCGGAAAGCGGGCAGGCGCAGTTCCATAACCCCGGTGCGACTTTCGACCGGCTCGGCCCCGCGCTCGATCGCCTCGGCATAGGCCTTGGCTGCATCGCGCACCCGCCAGCCCATCCCGCAGGCCGAAGGACCGTGTTCCTGGGCAAAGTACCAGGCCGGGCTCTTCGGCTCGTAGTTGGCGATCAGGTTGATGTCGCCCTGGCGCCACAGCGTCACGTCCTTGGACCGGTGGCGGGCGATCTCGGTAAAGCCCATCGCGGCAAAGACCGGCTCCAGCACGCCCTTTTCCGGCGCGCAGAATTCGACGAATTCGAACCCGTCGAGGCCCAGCGGGTTTTCGAAAAGGTCGGCCATGGGCAGCAAGCTCCTGTCGCGGATTTCAGTTTCAGTTGAAACTAAATCCGCAAGGGTCAGGAGTCAAGGATTCGCGGGCTCCCCCCCAACACTCCGTTCGCCCTGAGCTTGTCGAAGGGCCGTCCTCTTCTTGCGGGCGCGGTGACATGTTCAAGAAGAAGAGCGGTGCTTCGACAAGCTCAGCACGAACGGGGCAGGTGAGGTTGATTTCAATCAGAACCGGGGCATCTGCTGGCTGGCGCAGTGGAACGAGCCGCCACCCGCCAGCACGGCATCGGCCAGCACGCCAACCACGGCACGATCCGGGAACAGCGCCTGGATCGCCGCGACGCCGTCCTCGTCATGGCGGGTACCATAGGTCGGGACGACCACGACATTGCTGGTCACGGCAAAGTTCATGTAGCTCGCCGGTTCGATCCGCCCGCCCTCGCTCTCCACGCGGCCGGGCGACGGCACTTCGGCCACCTTGAGGCCAAAGGCTTCGGCCCGCACCTTTGCGTCGGCATAGATCGCCGCGTTCGGGTCATCCGCCCCGGTAGCGCGCGGCACGGCCAGTACGCCCGGCGCCACGAACCGCGCGAGGTTATCGACATGGCCGTCGGTGTGATCGTTGATCAGCCCATCGCCCAGCCACAGCACCCGGGTGAAGCCCAGGTCGCGGGCCAGCCGCGCCTCGAGATCGGCGCGCGACAAGGCAGGGTTGCGGTTGGGGTTCAAGAGGCACTGCTCGGTCGTGGCGACAAGGCCCGTGCCATCGCAATCGAGCGCGCCACCTTCCAGCACCCAGTCGGCACCGGCCACCGGCAACCCGGCGCTTTCCGCCAGTTCCGCGCCGATTTCCTGATCGCCCTCCATCAGGTACTTGCCGCCCCAGCCATTGAAGCCGAACCGCTGGCCGAGCGGCTGGCCATCGCGCTGCACCACCAGCGGCCCGGTATCGCGCAGCCAGACATCGCCATAGCGCCGCACTTCGAGCTTCACCGCCGCGCTGCACAGCGCCGCCGCCCGCGCCCGGTTCGCCTCGTCGCGGACGATCAGCCGCACTTCCTGGCCGCTCTCGGCCACGACATTGGCAAACTGCGCGATCTGCTCCTGCGCGCGCTCAAGAAAGCCCGGCCATTCGACCGGATCGTGCGGAAAGCCGATCCAGATCCAGTCCTGCGGGTGCCATTCGGGCGGCATCCAGACGGACGGCTGGTCCATCACTTGGCGCCCTTCCTGCTGGCATCGCGCACGGCGCGGAACTCGTCGGTCGGGTGCCAGTTCGGCCAATCCTTGCCCATCGCCAGGCTGCGGCCGAGGCGGAAGAACAGTTCGCCGTCCTGCAGGATGCCCGACCAGTCCCACTTGCCGTCGTACTCGTCCTTGGGGCCGTGATAGGCTGCCACGTTATAGCGCTCGGCCGCCGCTTCCCCGGCCGCCTTGCCGCCCTGCACCCAGTCGTTGCCGCGCGCCACGTTGAACATCGGCACCCCGCGCTTGGCGAAGCTGAAGTGGTCCGAGCGATAGTAATAGCCCTTCTCGACATCGCTCTCGGGTGCCTGGACCAGCCCCATCGCCCTGGTCGCGGCAGCGAGGTAGCGGGTCAGCTCGCTCTTGTCGCCGCCGACCACCTGGAAATCACGCGCCGCGCTGCCGGGCGAGATCGCGTCCATGTTCACCCCGCCCACGGTCCGGGCCAGCGGATAGACCGGGTTGGCGGCATAGTATTCGCTGCCCAGCAGGCCCGATTCCTCCAGCGTAACGGCCAGGAACACCTGACTGCGATCGGTCGGGCCGGCCTTCACATTGGCTTCGGCAATCGCGGCGAGCATGGCCGTGCCGGTGGCATTGTCGACCGCGCCGTTGCAGATGTCATCACCATCGGCCGCCGCCTTGCACCGCCCCAGGTGATCCCAGTGCGCGGTGTAGAGCACGTATTCGTCGGGCCGCTTCTTGCCCGGCAGGATCCCGATCACGTTCTTTGACATGGCCGTGCGCATGGTGTTGTCAAAGGCCAGGCTCGCCTTCAGCCCCAGCGGCACGGGCTTGAACCCGCGCGCCTTGGCGGCCTGGGTCAACCGGCCCAGGTCCTGTCCGGCGGCGGCCAGGATGCGTTCGGCCACACCCTTCTGCACCCAGCCGTTGGCCTCGGTCTGGTCCATGCCCTTGTTGGCGCGCTGGACGAAGTACTGCGGCCCGGTCCACGAGCTTTCGACCACGTTCCAGCCATAGGCCGCCGGGAAGGTGTCGTGGACGATCAGCGCGCCGCGTGCGCCCTGCCGGGCGGCTTCCTCGAACTTGTAGGTCCAGCGGCCGTAATAGGTCATCCGGCGGCCCTTGAAGATGCCGTCCTCGTTGGCGGCATCAAAATCCGGGTCGTTGACCAGGATCACCGCGATCTTGCCCTTCATGTCGACGCCGGCATAGTCGTTCCAGCCGAGTTCCGGGGCGTTGATGCCATAGCCGACGAAGACCAGCTCGGCGTCGGCAATCTCGGTCCGCCCGACGTGGCGATAGGAACCGGCGACGAAATCCTTGCCCGGCGCGAACAGCATCGTTCCGCCCGCCCCCCCGGTGACAGCCAGCCCCGCCACATTGGTCGCGGCGATTTCCACGGTCGGCACGTCCTGCGTCCATGAACCCTTGTTCCCGGGCTGAAGGCCCGCCGCCTTGAAGCACTCGATCAGGTAGGCCACGGTCTTGTCTTCGCCCGCTGTCCCCGGCGCGCGGCCCTCGAATGCATCGGACGACAGCGTCCGGACCATCTCCTCCAGCACCGGCTGGCTGAGCGGCACCGGCTGGACCGCCGGCACCGGCGCAGGCCTGGCGTGCAGGGCAGTCGGCACCGCCAGGGCGGCAAGCAGGAGCGGGCGCAGCTTCATGGGCGGTGTCACCTTTCGCAAGTTCTGGTCGGCCCGCCGATTGACAGAGCCGCGCCCCCTTCGCAAGCACGGGCATGATGAATGCCGACTGGACCTCAGCCCTGGCGCGCGCCCGTGCCCATGCCCCCTACCTGGCGCAGGGGCTGGAGCGGCTGCCGGCGCTGGCCGAACTGCTGGCGAGCGGCGATGGCGAAGCCGCGCTGGCCTCGGCCAAGGAAGCGGGTGAAGGCGCGCCCACCATCGGCTCTGCGCTGCGGCGCGAGAAGCAGGCACTGGCCCTTGCCCTCGCGGTGGGGGACCTGGCCGGAGCCTTCCCCCTGCTCCGCGTCACCGGCGAGCTTTCCGCCTTTGCCGACCGCGCGCTTGATGCTGCGATTGCCGAAGCGATCCGTCGCCGCGTCCCCGATGCGGAGCCGGCCGGGTTCCTCGCCCTCGCGCTCGGCAAACATGGCGCGCGCGAACTGAACTACAGCTCGGACATCGACCCCATCCTGCTTTACGACCCCACCCTGCTGCCCCGACGCGAACGCGACGAGCCGGGCGAGGCTGCCCAGCGCGTGGCGCGTAGCCTGATGGAACTGATGAGCCACGTCGATCACGAGGGCTATGTCTTCCGGGTCGACCTGCGGCTGCGCCCGGCCAGCGAGGTCAGCCCGCTGGCGATCCCGATCGATGCCGCGCTGACCCATTACGAAAGCTCGGCCCTCGCCTGGGAACGGGCCGCCTTCATCCGTGCGCGGGCCTGCGCCGGGGATATCGCGGCGGGGGAAGCCTTCCTTGCCGCGATCCGGCCCTTTGTCTGGCGCAAGAGCCTCGATTTCGGGGCGATTGCCGAAGTCGGTCGGCTGACCGGTCGGATCAGGGCCAACCATCATGGCCCCAAGGCGCCTGGCCCCGGCTTCGACCTGAAGAAGGGACGCGGCGGAATCCGCGAGGTCGAATTCTTCGCCCAGATTCACCAGCTGATCCACGGCGGCCGCAATCCCTCGATCCGCCTGCGCGGCACCCGGGCCAGCCTGGATGCCCTTGCCGCAGCCGGGATCATCGCAGGCGAAGACGCCGTGCTGCTTGGCGACAGCTATGACCGGCTGCGGGTGCTGGAGCACCGCTTGCAGATGGTAGCCGACCAGCAGACCCACAGTCTCCCGCTGGATCCGGCCGCGCTCGACAATGTCGCCCGGCTCGACGGTCTGGCCGATGGTGCGGCGCTGGTGGCGGAACTGGCCGGGATCACCGAGGCGGTCGGCCAGCGCTATGACCGGCTGGTGGCCGAACATGCCGGCGAAGAGACCAGCGTTGCCGTCTCCGCTCCGCGCAGTGGTGCCGCCCTGGCCGCCGAGATCGAACGACTGGGCTTTCCCGAACCCGAAGTGCTGGCCGCCCGGATCGAAGGCTGGCGCAGCGGCAAGCTCAGGGTGCTGCGCAGCGAGGCGGCCCGCGCCGCCTTCGATGCCGTCCAGCCGCGTCTGCTGGCTGCCTTTGCCGCCGCGCCCGAACCGCTCCACGCGCTGCTCAGGTGGGAGCAACTGCTCACCAACTTGCCCAGCGCGGTCAATCTGTTCCGGCTGCTCGAAGCCCGGCCTGGCCTGGCCGATCTGGTCGCGCGGGTGCTGTGCCTGGCCCCGCCGCTGGCCGACGCGCTGGCACAGCGAGCCGATCTGCTCGATCCGCTGATCGATGCCAGCGCCTTCGATCTGCCCGGAGAAGTGTTCGATCTTGTCGAAGTCATGGCTAGGGGCGAAGCTGACGATGATTACGAGGCGCTGCTCGGCCGGGTGCGGCGCAAGGTCGGCGAATTGCGCTTTGCGCTGGGCGTCCAATTGATCGAGGGCAGCACCGATCCGCTGGAAATTGCCGCCGCGCTTGCCCGCGTGGCCGAAGCCGCGCTGGCTGTGCTGGCCGCCGCCACAATTGCCGAATTCGAGCGCGTCCACGGCCGAGTGCCGGGCTGCGCCCTGGTTATCATGGGCCTCGGTCGGTTCGGCGGCGGGGCGCTGACCCATGCCTCGGACCTCGACATCGTGTTCCTGTTCAGCGGCGATCACGGCGCGGAATCCGATAGCGGCCGCCCGCTAGGGGCGACGCTCTACTTCAACCGTCTGGCCCAGCGGGTCAGCGCGGCACTGTCCGTTCCCACGGCCGAGGGCGCGCTTTACGAGGTCGATACCCGGCTGCGCCCGTCCGGCGCGCAGGGGCCACTCGCGGTCAGCCTCGATAGCTTCGCCCGCTACCAGCGCGAAAACGCCTGGACCTGGGAACACATGGCGCTGACCCGCGCCCGCCCGTTGTTCGGGCCAGGAACGGCGCAGGACGAACTGCGCACGATCGTCCGGGCCGAACTGACCCGCCCGCGCGATCCTGCCAAGCTGCGCGAGGATGTGCTGGCGATGCGCGCCGAAATGGCCCGCCACAAGCCCGCGAAAGGCCCGCTTGACGTGAAGCTGCTGCGCGGCGGGCTGGTCGACCTCGAATTCGTGATCCATTATCTCCAATTGCGCGAGGGGAGAGGGCTAACCCCCGCGCTGTCCGAAGCGCTGGTAGGGCTCGCCGATGCGGGCCTTGTCCCGTCTTCGCTGAGCGAGGCCTATCGCCTAATGGGCCGGTTGCTGGTAGCCGCGCGGCTGCTTGCGCCCGAAGGCCGGGAACCACCGCAGGCGGCGCGGGCAGTGCTCGCCCGGGCCTGCGGCTGCGCAGACTGGAACGGCTTGCTGGCGGCACTGGCCACGGCGCGACAGACGGTTGCGGCAACCTGGTCGGCCACCTTTGAACAGGAACTGGAGATCGATTGATGAGCACGATTGCCCCCGGCGCAAGCCTGCCCGACATTGCCCTGACCCGCCCCGATGGCAGCGCCGTGCGCCCGTCGGACTATGGCGGGCAGAAGCTGGTTCTGTTCTTCTATCCCAAGGATGATACCCCCGGCTGCACCACCGAAAACCTCGACTTCTCGGCGCTTTCCGCCGATTTCGCGGCGGCAGGGACGGCGCTGCTGGGGATCAGCAAGGACCCGCCGAAGAAGCACGAGAAGTTCATCGCCAAGCACGGCCTGACCGCCCCGCTTGCCAGCGATCCGGAAGACGGCGGCCTGTCGGACGCGCTGGGGTTCTGGACCGAAAAGTCGATGTATGGCCGCAGCTACATGGGCATGGTCCGCTCGACCGTGCTGGTCGGCGCCGATGGCAAGGTGGCGCAGGTGTGGAGCCCGGTGAAGGTCAAGGGCCACGCCGCCGAAGTGCTGGCCGCCGCCCAGGCACTCTGACCCCGCAGCCATGCCGTCCGTCGCCAGCGCGATCCGCGCCGCCCTGCTGACCGCCGATCCCACCGCCAAGGCCTTTGCCGCGCGCGGCGTCGCGCGGGACTGGGCGGCAGGGCGGCTGGACTTCGCCTTCGACTGCGCCATGCCCGATCGCCCGGCCAGGCCCGATCTGCC
>Ga0315904_10010250_pt1 | contig 12138 bp, 10 predicted proteins | sample LakEriMetagenome_6_FD_203529 | JGI IMG/M metagenome (GOLD analysis project Ga0315904, IMG submission 203529) | Freshwater fungal communities from buoy surface, Lake Erie, Ohio, United States - Buoy 12 MA120 | ecosystem: Environmental > Aquatic > Freshwater > Lake | place: USA: Lake Erie, Ohio...
ACTCTCCCTGCAAACAAACCACAACCAACGACTAACAACTCCGGCCGTAGCTTAACTCAAAGCCACCTTTCGGACATTCACGAAAAACCGGGACAATAGCACGCTTGCTTGCACGGCTTTCTTGGTTTCCCCGATCATTGGTGCCTAAAAATGAATCGGCCAACAAGCCGTGGCGCGCCAATCGGACATAAGCTTTTCAATATCATTTCTTCTCCCTCCAAACGCGCCAGTGGGCGCACTTAAAACATTCGGCATAGAAAAACCTCACTGTCTATCGGCCAGCGCGTCCATCTGGTATCGTGCCAGGCGGAAGTTCTCGATGAAGATTTTCTCCATAACGCCAAGGTCTATGCCAAACTCTCCCGGCACGCGCGGGCATGTGTTCCAATTCCCTCCTCGAGCTTGCCGATCACCGGATCCACGATGCCTTCCTCATGCAGCGTATGCGCCACCATCGGCAGGGCTTCGGTCATTTGTGCGATCATGGTTTCGGCGCGTTCGATGAGTGATGCGGCTGGCAAGCGCAGATCACGGGCGCAGGTTTCCCAATGACTGCGTTGGATTTCGCGCAGGCGGTAGCTGCCGCCGATTTTCATGGCGAGCCGCGCCTTTTGCAGGTCGATGCGCTGCGGGTATGGCAGTGCGGATGCAAGGTCGTAGAGCGGGGTGAGGCGGACTTGCGGGCCGGCGGCGATGAGCAGTGAGTAATTCTTGGCGTGCGCGTCGGTGCCTGCGATCAGCCAGTTGAAGAGCAGCGCATCGGCGAAGGCGGCGATGTCGGTGGCGGGATCGGTGGATTGGTCGCGCAGGAGAGCGGCGGTTTCGCGCACGCCGGGACCACCGTCGTTCTGGTATTTCCGGGAATGATGGATCGCCAGCGCCTGGCAAACGTCCTCCTGATGGATGCGCAGGCAGTGTTTTTCCCGCCACAGGCGGTCGTAACGTTCGATGACGATGACCGGATGGCCATCGAGACGGATGACGGTTGACTGACAAACGCGCAAACCAAGGGCGGCGGCGAGGCGCAGGCAGAAGTGTTCGTTTTCCACATGACCCCCGAATTCTCCGGTGGCGGGCTTGAGGATATGCGTGGTGGGGGTGTTTCCCTGCGGCACGCCCCATGCGCCGGTGTCGGGGTGTCGGTGCAGCGCCAGCTTCGGTTGCGCGCCGGCGAGGCTGAATTGGCCGCCATCCCCCGCGAGCCGGGTGTTGCCATGGTGTTCCAACAGCAATGTGATGCGCCGCGAAAATTCCTCAACGTCCAGCCATTGCACGCCTGAAACCCTAGGTTCGCCGGAATCCTCGCGCAGAAACTGGACGGCTCCCGCGCAATCTTCTCCCACATGGCTGATGATGCGGAAGGCGTTCCTCGGAGAAACCTGAAAATATCTGCCCCACTCTTCGAGGGTCTGCGGGTTATCCGGCAGCAGACCCCACAGGAAGGGCTCGATGGAGGCATGAGGGTGTTCCCTCAGTGCAAGTGGCATGGAAAGCGAAAGCGCAAAACGGCGCGGAGATTCGAGCCAAGAGGGCTCGTAGTGAAATGCCAGATACTTGCCGTTCCGCAAAAGCGTGCCCATGTGCACGCCATCCGCCATGACCCTCAGGGTATTGTTCATCGGGCGGCGGAGGAGTTGGAGTTGCCGAGAATCCGGCTGAGATTGATGTCCGTCTCCACCGGAGCCTGCGGTTTGATCTGGAGGCGGACTCCGAGTGCTTTGAGCGTGGACATTACCATCCCGAGTTCGACACCGGGTCGTGCTTTCTCCAAATGGATCACCCATTCACGCCCCACCCCGGCCTCACGTGCCAAAGTGGCTTGGGTCCATCCTTTTTCACGCCGCAGGCTGCGGATCACCGCCGCCAACTCGCGCACGCTGTGAATTTCCATGCAGCATTTGTAGTAAAGTCGGCGAACGGCGACAAGGAGGAAAGTAGTCAATGACCGACATTTTTAAATGTGAAAGATTTCCGACATTGAGGAGTGAAGGCGAATTTATCTTCTCCGGGAAATCAAACTCTCAGCGCCCGTTGGCCAGCGCATCCATCAGGTAGCGCGCCGGGCGGAAGTTTTCGATGAGGATTTCCTCCTGCGCGCCGCGTTTCATCCGCACCTGGCGGATGTTGAAGTTCGGCGTCTTGTGCGGGGCGAAGAGGATGTCGTCGTGGGTCGAGTTCTCGTGCTTCTTGAACATCGAGGGCAGGATGTCGCCGCCGAGATGGTCGTCACGACCGGTGGCGAGGTGGCAGGTGCCGAGAACTTTCTCGTCCTGGATGTCCGCGCCGGAAACCGGCAGCACCTGGGTGCCGAAGCCGAGTTCGCCGAGCGTGCCGGTCATCGGGTCGTCTGCAAGCCGGGCGTTGTGGGCGTCGATGGTCGCCTGGTTTCCGGCGATGAGCGTGGAACGGATGATGCAGCGGTTCTTCACATCGAGGACCCCGAGCGTGCCGTCCTCGTACTTCATGGGAAACTGGCCGCGCGCGTCCGCCGGGACGAAATAAACCTCACCTGCCGGCAGGTTGGCGATGTCGGGGTTTTTTCCGAGGCAGAGGCCGTGTGACTTCTGCGCTTCCTGGCCGTTCAAGCCGAGCCATGCTGTTAGAACACGGCCGTCTTCCAGCGCGAAGTCGATCTCGATCGAGTCGGCCCTGGTGAGGGCGAGGCGCAGGCGTTCGGCATCGGCGGAAACCTGATGATAGTCCACGGCGAGGCCGGAATTTAATATGACATCATTGAGTCCGTGCAGCGTCGCGCCGCGGAAGCCGTATTGTTTGGCCTTGGCCGTCAGCGGCGCGGTGGCGGAGAAGGTGGAGACGCACAAGACCAGATCATAATTCGGATAGATATCACGATCGAGCGAGAGATGATTGCCCCTGGTGTCCCAAACATCGTCCTGAAGATCGAGATTGGAGCCGTGGGTGCAGCGGAATGCGAACATTTCGCCGCCGGTCATGCCAAGCGCGTCGAGTCCGTGGTTTTGCAGACCGAGATAGAAATGTTGGTGCGCGTTTTTCTGGATCGGAAAACCCTCGTGATGGAGGAACGCGAAGTCCTTGATGAGAGCGGCGGGTTCGTCGAAGTCTACCAACACACAGACGCGGCAGCCTTCGGTGGGCGCGAAAACCGTGCCCAGGAGTCTCACAAGATCGAAGGCGGGAAAGCTGCGTTTCTCGGGGTGAAGCAGGATTTCCTCGGTGAGATACTCCGGCAGGACGGGGGAGGCGATTGCGCTCATAGGCCGCCATCGTAAACCCAATCTCCCACCCCGCAAGGGACGAATCCATGAAAAAACCCGCGCGCTCAAGCCGGGTTCTGATCACCGCCCTCGCCCGCCTGTTCGCGCATCCCGGCAAGCACCTGGGACATGTCTTCCAGCGATTCCCAGAGCTCGCGCACCACATAAACCGGCGCGTCGCAACGCACGGCGATCGCCAGACAATCCGAAGGCCGCGCGTCGAGCTCGATGATCTTGCGCTCCATGATTTCATTCTCCGCCTCGATGATCAGCCGGGCATAATAAACCTCGTTTTCCATGCGCACGATCACGGCCCGCGTGACCTTGGCGCCGAAGGCCTCGAGCGTGAGCAGATAGAGGTCGTGCGTCAGCGGGCGCGGCGGTTGATGACCGCTGAGCGAGGCGTTGATGGAGGCCCCCACGCCCGGATCGATGTAGAAGACGATGGCTTTCGATCCATCGCCCAGAAACACCGCGCAACCCGCCTGCGTCGGCAGCAGTGCGATGGGTTCCACGCGGACAAGATCGGGCATGCATGGAGCTTCCACCCGCGGGGCCGCTTTTCCAAGGGGAAAAACCGGTGTGAAAATGCAAAACGCCCGTCTCCCGGTGAGGGAAACGGGCGTTGCGATGATGTTTGGCGAGCTTACTTCGAGCTGGAGACCAGACTGGCCTGGGCGGCACCCTTCTTGATCTTGCTCTGCTTGATCCAGCTCATGGTGGAGCGGAGTTTGGCTCCGACCTTTTCGATCGGGTGGTTGGCCTCGGCCTTGCGGATGGCGTTGAAGCGCTTGTAGCCGCCTTCATATTCGGCGATCCAATCCTTGGCGAACTTGCCGGACTCGATTTCCTTGAGCTGTTGTTTCATGCGCTTCTTGACGGAGGCGTCGATGATTTTAGGACCCACGGAAACGTCGCCCCACTCGGCGGTTTCGGATACGGAGAAACGCATGCCGGCGATACCCTGCTCGTTCATCATGTCAACGATGAGCTTCAACTCGTGTAGGCACTCGAAGTAGGCCATCTCGGGTTGGTAGCCGGCTTCGACAAGAGTTTCGAATCCGGCTTTGACCAGCGCGGTGGCGCCGCCGCAAAGCACGACCTGCTCGCCGAAGAGATCGGTGACGGTTTCCTCGCGGAAGTTGGTTTCAAACACGCCGGCGCGGGCGCAGCCGATGCCGCCTGCCCAGGCGAGCGCGGTTTCCTTGGCCTTGCCCGTCACGTTTTGATGGATGGCGATCAGGCCGGGAACGCCTTTGCCCGCGACGAATTGCGAACGCACGGTGTGGCCTGGGCCTTTAGGCGCGACGAGAATCACATCGATGTCCTTGGGCAGCTTGATCGTCTTGAAGTGGACGGCGAAACCATGGGAGAAAAGCAGCGTTTTGCCTTTCGTTAGATTCGGCGCGATGTCCTTGTTGTAAACCGCGGGAATCACCGTGTCCGGAGTGGCGACGAAGATGACATCGGCCGCTTTCACCGCATCCGCGGTGTCCATTACTTCGAAGCCGAGTTTCTTGGCGACTTCGCGGGATTTGGATTTCTTGTAAAGGCCGATGATGACCTTGAGGCCACTGTCCTTGAGGTTGAGCGCGTGGGCGTGGCCTTGCGAGCCGAAGCCGATCACGGCGAGTGTTTTCTTCTTCAACGGAGCGATCTTGGCGTCCTTGGTGGTGTAGATCTTCGCGGCCATGGCGGATCAATAGGTGTTAGGTTCGGTTGGGGAAACGCAGCGACCATCAGGGGCGCGGCGGGGCGGCACACTGCGCGGACGCCGCCAGCGGGTCAAGCCACAACCTCGCCGGAAAACGCGCATGGCTGCCGTGGCGGCATCGCAGGGCTTGCCGCGCCCCGGCCCCGCCGTTAAGAACCCCGCGTGGCCGGCAAGAACATCGTTTACTTCGATTTGGAAACCCAGCGCAGTTTCGGAGACGTGGGAGGTTTCGCGCACAAGGACAAGATGGGCGTCTCCGTGGCCGTCACCTACAGCACCGCCCGCGGCGGCTACGAAATTTACACCGAGAAGGAAATGGACAAGCTCGGCGAGGAGCTGATCCGCGCGGATCTGGTCGTCGGTTGGAACCACGTGCAGTTCGATTATCCGGTGCTCCAGCCCTACGTCTTCCACACGCTTGCCGAGCAGACCATCAACATGGACATGATGCTGGATTTGGAAACCCGCCTCGGTTTCCGCCTCAAGCTCGACTCGGTGGCATCCGCCACGCTGGGCACGGGCAAGACCGCCGACGGTCTCGACGCGCTGCGCTGGTGGCAGGAGCACAAGAAGAGCGGTGACTTCGCGCCCCTGCGCAGGATCGCGGAATACTGCGCCTTCGATGTGAAGGTCACCAAGTGCGTTCACGAATACGCGCTGGCGAACGGCTTGTTGAAATACGACGACCGCAATGGCAGGACCATGGAGATCGCGGTGGACTGGAAATGATCCCGGCGTTTCAAAGCCAGCCAATCATCGCAAAGACCTTGGCCACCGTCCACATGAAGGTGGCGGACAGCGCGACGATGAAAATCCAGATGCAGCGTTCGATGGAAGTGCGGGTCATGGCCGCGCCTTCTAGCCGCCGATCCCGGGGTCGCCAAGGGAAATGACGGGGAAAATCATGCCCGCGCGCGCGTCGGATTTGGAATCAGGCAGGGCGCGGCTTTGATGTAAGATCATTTGACCGGCACGGGTAACGGTGCGCTAGTGGCGCGGAAATTCTCCGGTCATTTCCACATGAGCACCGATTTCGACAAACTCCTGGCCTACCGCCAGCTCGAACACCACACCCGCCGGCACTTCCTTTCCAAATGCGGCCTGGGCCTCGGCTCCTTGTGGCTCGCCGGAGCCAGCGGCCGGGCATGGGGCGCGTCCGGCGCTTTGCACAAGGATCCCGCCAACCCGCTGATGGCCGCCGCGCCGCACTTCGCGCCGCGAGCCAAACGCATCATCTATCTGCACATGGCCGGCGCGCCCTCGCAGCACGAACTGTTCGACTACAAACCGGAACTCGAAAAACTCAACGGCAGGGAATGCCCGAAGGAATTCCTCGAAGGCAAACAATTCGCCTTCATCCAGGGCATCCCGAAAATGCTCGGGCCGCAGTATCCCTTCAAACAACACGGCCAGTGCGGCGCGTGGGTTTCCGACCGCCTGCCGCATTTCTCATCCGTGGTCGATGACGTGTGCTTCATCAAATCGATGCACACCGACCAATTCAACCACGGCCCGGCGCAACTGCTCGTGCACACCGGCACGCAGAATCCCGGCGCGCCCTCGATCGGCGCGTGGGCGACCTACGGGCTGGGCTCGGAAAACCAGAACCTGCCAGGGTTCATTGTTCTAACATCCGGCGGCAAGAATCCGGACGCCGGAAAATCCGTATGGGGCGCGGGTTATCTGCCGTCCGTCTATCAGGGCGTGCAGTGCCGCTCCGAGGGCGAACCCGTGCTCTATCTCGACAACCCGCCCGGCATCAACCGCCAGCTCCGCCGCCGCTCGCTCGACGCGCTCGACCGCATCAACCGGAAGATCGCCGCGGAAGTCGGCGATCCCGAAACCGTCACCCGCATCTCGCAATATGAAATGGCTTTCCGCATGCAGACACATGCCAGCGACGCCTTCGATTTGAAACAGGAACCGGAGGCCGTGCACGCGATGTATGGCACCCAACCCGGCAAGGAAGCCTTCGCCAACAACTGCCTGCTCGCCCGCCGTCTCGCCGAGCGCGGCGTGCGTTTCATCCAACTCTTCCACTGGGGCTGGGACTCCCACGGCGCGGGTCCGAACGAGGCGCTCAACAAGGGTTTCAACGACCGCTGCAAGGAAGTGGACCAGCCGATGACCGCGCTGCTCAAGGATCTTAAACAACGCGGTCTGTTAGATGATACCCTCGTCGTCTGGGGCGGCGAGTTCGGCCGCACGCCGATGCGCGAGAACCGCGGCGGAACCGAGATGGCCCTCATCGGCCGCGACCACAACCCCGGCGCCTTCACCCTCTGGATGGCCGGCGGCGGAGTGAAACCCGGCCTCAGCTACGGCGAGACCGACCCCATCGGCTACGAGTCCGTCATCAACAAGGTTTCCGTGCACGACCTCCACGCCACCCTGCTCCGCTTGATGGGTTTCGATCACGAAAAACTCGTCTTCCCCACCCAAGGCGTGAACCAGCGCCTGTCCAACATCACCAAAACCGGCACACGCGTCGTGAAGGACATCCTGGCTTGATGGGATGCTGTTTGGTCTCCCGCGAAGAGCACTGAGTCAACAAGATCATTGCGATACCGCAAAGCCGCAAAGGTCGCAAAGGGACGCAGAGTTCAAAATCCATGTGTTTCATTACCTTGATGCGGGTTCACCTCTCCATTCCTGAAATTCTTTGCGCTTCCTCAGCGACCTTTGCGGCTTTGCGGTAAAAATTCCCTCTATTACCGCCCCGTCCCCCGTGACACACCAAGGACTCTTCTCGACGGATGGCGCAAATGATGATATGCTCGCCCCGCGCCGCAGAGGCGCATCGCCTGTTCCCTTCTCATCCCATGTTCCGCATCCTGTTATCCCTGCTATTGATTTCCATCGCTCCGCTCGCGGGCCAGCAATCCGGGCCGGTCTATGTGAAGCGTCCGGTGCTCAAGGCGCTGCCGCTCGGTGGCGACGGGCAACCCAAGCCGCTTCCCGAAACGGGCAGGGTGCTTGCCGCAGCCGCCACACCAGCCGTTCCCGTCGAAACCGTGACGCCGCCCTCGCCGCTGGACGCCAAGCCCGCCGGCGACGATGCCGTGCGCCTGCAAATTTTCCTTGATGAAGCGAACTTCGGCCCCGGCGTGATCGATGGCAAACCCGGCCAGTTCACCGAACTCGCCGTGCGTTCATGGAACGAAATCAACGGCCACCCGATCGACAGTTGGACCGAGGTGAACACCGCGGCGCGCAAGGCCGTGACCAACCCCTTTGCCATGGCGGTGGTGCCGGAGGATGCGAAACAATGGGTTGATTCCACGCTGCCCACCAAGCGCTCGCTGCAGGCCAAGAAGAAGCGCATGAGCTACCGGAGTTATGGCGAGTTCATGGCCGAGAGATATCATTGCGACGTGCCCTATCTTGCCGAACTCAACACCTGGCAGAAGATCAACTCCCTCGAGCCGCACGACTCGATCATGGTGCCCAACGTCAAACCTTTCCAGATCGAGAAAATCACCGGCGTGAACCATGAGGCGGACGACGCTCTCAGCGCGCGCCACGTCGTCGTGGATACCAAGATCAACCAGGTCCGCATCTTCGAAGCCGCGCCCCCCGCGCTCGTCGTCGCCGAGCCGGGTGCGGAAGCCGTTCAGCCCGTCACCCGCGCCAACCGCGGGCTGGTCGCCTCGTTTCCCATCACGCCCGGCAAGCCGCAGTTCATCCAGTTCGGCACTTGGGAACTGCGCAACATGGTCGAACTGCCGTGGTGGCGCTACGACCAGCAGTTCCTGGACACCGGCAAGCGCAGCGAAAACGCGCTCAACATCCCTTCCGGCCCCAACAGCCCGGTGGGTGTCATCTGGAATGGCACCAGCCGGCGCGGCATCGGCCTGCACGGCACCTCCGATCCGGAAACCATCGGCCGCGCCCGCAGCGCCGGCTGCATCCGCCTCGCCAACTGGGACGCCATCCGCCTGCCCAACCTCATCCGCCCCGGTGCCACCGTGGAAATCCGATAACGGTTGCCGCATGAATGGAGTGCGTGACGGGAAAATCCGATGATTTGGGAGATTTTCTCGGAAGCCGCATGAAGAAATCGTCCGTTTGCTCCAAAATTGGGAATTTTCCGTCAGCCGAACGGGATAAAATTTCAAAATGACCCAAAAAACGGCAATTTTTGATTGCTTCATCAGTGTGATTTGCCTACTTCGCCCCCGGAAAGGCTAATTTTCATGAGCAAGCAGCAACTCGACGGCGCACAAGCCCTTATTAAAACTCTGGATGACTTGGGCATCGAATACATCTTCGGATACTCCGGCGGGGCTGCGATTCCGATTTTCGACGCGCTTGAAACGGTGAAGACCAAGATGAAGTTCATCCTCGTCCGCCACGAGCAGGGCGCGGTTCACATGGCCGACGGCTATGCGCGCGCCACCGGCCGGCCGGCCGCCGTGCTGGTGACTTCCGGTCCCGGCGCGGGAAACACCGTCACCGGCCTGATGACCGCGATGATGGACTCGGTGCCGATGTTGGTGATTTGCGGCCAAACGGTGACCTGGATGCTCGGCAAGGACGCTTTCCAGGAGGCCGACATCTTCGGCATCACCATTCCGGTGGTGAAACACAACTACCTCGTGAAAGATACCAACGCCCTGCCGCGGATCGCGCGCGAGGCTTATCACATCGCCACCACCGGCCGTCCGGGACCGGTGCTGATCGATGTGCCGAAAAACATTTCCCAAGGCCCCTTCACCGGCGATCTGAACTCAGGGTTTGATCTTCCCGGCTATCATCCGGAAACCGCCACGCACATCGACGAGGCCGCCGCCAAGCAAGCCGCCGATTTGATCTCCAAGGCAAAACGCCCGGTCATCCTCGCGGGCCAGGGTTGCATGATCTCGCGCGCCGACAAGGAACTGCTCGAGCTTGCGGAGAAACTCAACGCGCCCGTCACCACCACTCTGCTCGGCAAGGGTGTGTTTCCGGAAACGCATCCGCTTTCGCTCGGCATGCTCGGCATGCACGGCACCGCTTATGCCAACAAGGCGATGATCGAGTGCGACTTGTTGCTCAATGTCGGCTCGCGCTTCGACGACCGCATCATCGGCCAGCCCGCGAAGTTCTGCAAGGACGCGCAGATCATCCACATCGACATTGATCCGGCGGAGATGGGCAAGATGATCGTGCCCGACGTGCAGATTGTCGGCGATGCCAAAGCCGCGCTCAAATCCATCCTGCCAAGGGTGGACAAACTCGATACCACCGAGTGGTTGGGCAAACTCGACGGTTATAAGAAAAAGTATCCGCTCGGATATAAGAAACAAGGCGGCCTGCGCATGCAGCAGGTGATCGACGAACTCTATCAACTCACCGAAGGCAAAGCCATTGTCTCCACCGACGTGGGCCAGCACCAGATGTGGGCGGCGCAGTTTTACAAGAACGACAAATCCTATCACTGGCTGTCCTCCGGCGGCGCGGGAACCATGGGCTTCGGCTTTCCGGCGGCCATCGGCGCGCAGCTTGCCTGCCCGGACAGTTTGGTGATTTCAATCTCCGGCGACGGCGGCTTCCAGATGACCTTGTTCGAACTTGCCACCGCGCAGTTGCACAAGCTGCCGATCAAGATCGTGGTGCTCAACAACCACTACCTCGGCATGGTGCGCCAGTGGCAGGAATTGTTCTATGAAGACCGCACCTCCGGCGTGGACCTCATCGGCAATCCGGACTTCTGCAAGCTCGCGGAAGCCTATGGCATACCATCGGTGCATATCAAGCGTCCGGCGGATGTGGGACGCATGCTGCAGAAGGCGCTCGACTACAAGGACGGCCCGATTCTCATCCACGCCGAGTGCGTGAAAACCGACAATGTTTTCCCGATGATTCCCGCCGGCGCGGCGCTGGAGGACATGATCATCGAAGCCCCGAAACACCGCATGGCCAAACCCGTCGGTTCCACGTAAAGATAGTGCCGGGTGATCGGTGAGCAGTGATCAGGAATGCATTTCCCGGAACATTGCCACCGCGCCCGGACCGCCCTTCCATCCACTGCTCACTGATCACTTCACACTTCCCGCCATGTCCCACCACATCGTGACCACTGACACACCAGTCGAGACACCCGCCATCGCCCGCGGACCCATGCACACGCTTTCCATCCTCGTCAACAACCAGCCCGGCGTGCTGATGCGCATCTGCCAGGTCTTCTCGCGCCGCGGTTTCAACATCGACTCGCTGGTCGTTTCCGAAGGCCGCAACGCGAACTTTTCGCGCATGACAATAGGCGTTTCGGGCGATCCCGAGGGCCTCAGCCAGATCATCATGCAGGTCGGCAAGCTGATCGACGTGATCCATTGCTTCGAGCACACCTCGGAAAACTCGGTGACCAAGGAGATGATACTCATCAAGCTGCGCTGCTCGCAGGAGGAGCGCTCGATGGCGCTGCAAATCAACGAACACTTCAACGGCAAGACCGTCGATCTGACACCCACCTCGATGATTGTCATGCTCAACGGAGACAGTCCGAAAATCGATGCGGCCGTCACCATGTTCTCGCAGTTCAACATCATCGAAACCGTGCGCACCGGCAAGGTGGTGATGGCCCGCGGCGAGCAGCCGACTTGATATGGCGTTTCAACGCGGCGCGAGAAACGGGCTCTTCGCTTCCTCGCGGTGGAACAAGCGGTCCATGCGGTCGAGATAGGCGGAGAGATCGTCCTTGCGCGAGTGGGGGTCGGCCTTGAGGCGTTGCTTGAGGCGCTGGTAATCATCGAAGGCGCCGCTGGTTTCGCGGGCGCGGGTGATTTCAAACCAATCGAGGTAGTCGCGCGCGCGGGCGGCGCGGGCGTTCATCGTCACGCGGGTTTCCTCCAGCGCGACGAGCCGTTCCGCGACATCCCCGGTCTTGTTTCTGGCGATGGCCGAGAGGATGAGCTGATACTCCGCGAGCAGCGGCCGGTAGGAAGGAAAACAGCGGTAGCTGAGGCGCACCAGCGCGTCCTCCGCCGGGCGCACCGCGGCGACGCGCTCCGGTTCTTCAAGTGCGGCGAGTTCCGGCCATGCGGCGAGTTCCTTCTGCTGGATGATGTCCTCCGGCGTGCGGAAATGCAGCCGCAGCGCCTCGCCCAGCGCGGTTTCGGTTTGCGGAATTGTAAGAATGTCGGTGAGAAGGCTGGTCCCGCCCTTGGCGGCGAGCTGGAGCTGCAACCACTTGGAGAGACTGGTTTC
>Ga0315904_10010253_pt1 | contig 12137 bp, 10 predicted proteins | sample LakEriMetagenome_6_FD_203529 | JGI IMG/M metagenome (GOLD analysis project Ga0315904, IMG submission 203529) | Freshwater fungal communities from buoy surface, Lake Erie, Ohio, United States - Buoy 12 MA120 | ecosystem: Environmental > Aquatic > Freshwater > Lake | place: USA: Lake Erie, Ohio...
AAGAGAATCGGGTCCCTGCCCTGCATGTAGATGTAGACCAACCTTCCGTACACCACGACATCCCAAGGCTTTGAGGCGTCAACCTCTTCAACCAACTGCCTCGAATACATGGTCGTGGTACCAGTCAGGGAGTTCCTATACTGGATGTGGATCGAGGCAACCCCTCCATAACCGCCCAACACCCTGTACACAAACCCATATCCAAACCCATCGTCACCGATCCGAAAACAGACGGACCTAAACTCGTCGATGGTCCACGACGTACCCGGATCGCCAGCCCTCCACGGATGGGTCGGAGAGGTAGGAGCGGCCCCATTGTATGTCCACGGGTTGTTCTCCTCCTCTTCCGGCTGAAGAGAGGCAACCTTCAAGAAGCCGGGGAAGGGCCTGAGCCCACCATCAAGCCGCCCGTCAACCCCCACCAGTTCAGAGGCCATCCCCTTCTCCGTGGAGACACGGTTGGCCCTCCGATCCTCCGTCACCTGAAGGAGGGGGTACATCCACGTCACACTCTGCGTTTCGGTTTCCTTCGGCATCGTACCCTCCTTCAAGCCTCAATGTGATTGGAGAACCCCGGCATGGCCCTCGGACACTCAAGATACTCATACCCGAGTTTGTGGTCCAACCTCGCCAAGGCCGTATCACCACACCCACACTCCCCACAATAATAGTTCCCCGGCTCCTTCTGGGATTCCTTCCGGGCAGGACACGCACCAGTAACCCCATCCCCATGACAGGACGCCATCCGCCTGTCGTACATCTCCTTGGACACCCCTCTCCCGGATGTGAGGGATTTGCCGAGAGAGGTGGCTTTGGACCAAGTGGAACGGACAAGGGACCAGCGGGTTGAGGGTGATTTGGCCATCCACTGTTCACGTGGGGTTAGGGAGGCGAGCCTCCGATACACCTCGTCGCTGCATGAGAAGGCTTCGGCTGCGGCCTTCAAGAGGGGCAACGGGAAGGAGGGAGCCATCTCGATCAAGGAGGTCTTGGCCTCTTCCTTCGTGAGGTGGCGGCCCATCACCGTGAGGGCCACAACGGGCGGAAGACTTTTGAGGTCACGCTTTGCACTTTCGACGGCGTTCTTGACGACCTGCTGACGGAGTTGATGGGCTTCCTCGGTGGAGGGGTTTTTGGCCCAGCAGGCATCGCAGACCACAAGAGGGACACGTACGAAAGTGCCGAACTCCACGTCCACGAACCCACAGGAGGGGTTGCCGGGGGTGTATCGTCGGGCAGGACACTCCTGCATCCGAGTCAACTCCCGAACGTCAACCTTACTCGCAGAAGCAGCAACCGGATTGGATGATTTGGGTGTATCCATTTGAGCAGCAACAGACCGTCACTTGGTAGGGGCAGGCCACAAACGCAGAACCACAACAATCTCCGCAGGTCACAATGGCCTCACTACACTCATCGAACCAGCACCCACACGCTTGTGCATTGACGGCTGCACAGAGACCGGGGCACTGAGAGCAGGCACCTCCAGCCGTGGCAGGCGGAATCGGGCCCGACATCGTTGAGAGCATGTTGAGGGCTTGGTACCAGTACGCGGTATTGTAGTATGAAGGGTCGTCGGGGGGAATCTCTGGACCGGGATTCTCATTGAACTTCGAGAACCCAGCCACACAACTTTCCACCTGAGTAGGGGTACAGCCGGTCCCACCACCCCCGCCTGACCAGCCCGGAATCTCCGGGGGAGGAGGAGGGTCGATTGTGCCGGGAGTGCCGTCCGGTCCCGTCGTCCTCCCAGAAGGAGGCGGAGGCACGGGAGGTGGAGCGGAGGTGGTGGGGCTTGACGGGATCAACTCAGAAACGCCGTCCTGTGCCGATGGGGCGGCGAGAGGAGCCCTTCCGGGCGGATTGATAGCGTTCACGATGGAGCCGATCGGTTCGATACCCTCATAGACACCGGCCCTCGTCCTCTGAACAAGGTGGGGTGTTACCACGGGAACAATGCCCTCACGGGCCCGCTCCTGAAAGAGGCGGTCGCGTAGCCTCTGATACTTCTCGTCGGACCACCCGGGGGTGAACCCTTCGAGGAAGCGGGCCATCGTCGCCCTTCCGTTGCCGGACGTGTCAAATGGCATAGTTCCCGTCCCTCGGAGTTACCCACTGTGAGAACGGATTGTCAACGGTGTGCCTCTCGAAGCCACCGGGCCTCTTGTTGTTGAGGTTCGCAAGTTGATCACCGATGGTCTTGATGGCCGAGCGATAGTTCAACTGGAGTCCCTGCAACTGTGTACCCGGGGTCCTCCGAATGGTGGCAAGGCGGATCGCCGATGCCAAAGCGATGGCGTCCCACAAAGCCTGCGACTGGCCCATCGGAACCACCTCAACCTTGTGGGTACCGCTCGGGGTCGGATCGAAGTTCCTCCTCAAGGTGAACGTCCTCGTCGTGAAATCGTACGCGGAGATCACCCGCTCTTGGATTTCAGCGGAAGACGTGTTCGGAATCAGCCTGAGCATGTGACCAACGTACGCCGACTTCCTCCGATCCAATGCCCCGAGCGTCGGAGTCGCCGGAACAACCACGGTCGAGGCCGTCGTACTCGTCACATCTCCATAGAAGGGCATCGCATCCCCATTATTGATGTACCAGAGCGTGAAGGTCCCACCAGAGGAGGGTGCGGGTCTCACGGCCAGCACGTTCCCTTCGACGGTCCACCCCGGCCCAAACGGATGCGTCTCCCCGCGAGGGGTCCACTCCGTCGTCACAGTGCCGTTGGCATCCGTAATGCCCAACCTCACAACCTCACCCACACAGGGCGGCAGGTCATAGAACTCCTGATTGGCCACAATGTTGATAGACACCCGGTTGTACACCGGATTGTCCAAAAAGAGGCTCAGCCGTCCCTGCACATCAACCATCGCCGGTGTGATGATGTGACGGATGATCCAGTCCGCAGTATACTTCGCGTCCGTGTCGGGATCGTCCGTGTAGGCCCGCACCCTCTCCAGAATCGTGTACAACATTGAACCACTGGAGTGCATACATTCCCCTTACGGAAGGATCAGTTTCGGAACCGAAATCACACGCCCAGCCGCCCTACTCAGAAGGTCCCTCGCGGTATCCCTCACGCGATCCCTGTCCGTGAACGACTCCACCTTCATGGATGACAGCGTGAGGTTCACGTCGTCCTGCGTCCAACCAGTCTGCTTCCTGAGCCACTTCCCGAGCCTCTTCTTCTCGTCCTGAATACCCCTCAGCAGACTCTCCCTGAGCCTCCTCCGCTCTACGATCTTGCGGATTCTCCGACTGGCGGTCGTCCGCATATTCCTGAAGAGGTTGCCCATGAGGTCCGGGTTCGGTCCAAACCCCTCATCTGGATTCCCCTCAAAGACCTCGACCTCGTGCATCAGTCCCGGCTCCCCACACCTCCGAGGCTTCCTGATCCACTGGGCAAGGACCCAGTTTCCAGTTCTCGCGTGCCTATAGGTAAACACGTCTTTCCGATTACCCATCCTCGAAACAACCCCAGCCAACCTCGTGTTCCGAATCTGGTGGATTCGAGGGTGGAAAGTGGTTCCGTTCGCAGAAAGGTAGGAGTCCGTCACAGGATCATAAGTGGTTCTCATGGTTGATGTTCTCCGGGTTCCCCCTCTACGCCCCACAATCATAGGCGGATCACTGAAAATGAAAATGGGGGACCCCCGCAAAGAGGTCCCCCACACCACTCAGAGGCCCGCCCGAGCCTCACCCAGAAGATCAATCAGGCCACGTAACTGCCGCTCACAGCGGTGTCACCGTAGGTCCTGTCCTCAGTGCAACCAGTCAGCAGGAGACCCGCAGGCTGCTCGGCCATGACCTGCATACACAGGACACCGGGCATCTGCGAAGCCTCAGTGAGGCGACCGCTCGCATCCGTGATCGGGAGACGGTTGCTGCCGTGGCCCGCCAGAATGTTCGCCACAAACTTGAAGGGAGCGAACGCCGGGACCTGACCGAGGCTCTGGGCCCCAGCCGGATCAGGCGGAACGATCCTCTTCCAGTTCTGGCCACCCTTCTTGTGGCCCAGCACAACACCACTCTCAATGAATAGGGAGGTGTAGCCGGTGTAAGACCGACCGTCATACTTGATCTGGAAGCCTTCCTCAGAACCCTCATTGTTGAGGCTCGACAGACGGTTGGTCCGATCAATCTGATACTGACCGATCTTCTGAGCCTCATAGGCCAGCCAGACACCATCAGACGCCACGAGGAAGTCGATGCTCTGACCGTACTTGTCCTTGGCCCTGTGGAACGCACGGAGGTTCCTGCGAAGCACCTGCTCCGTCAAAACCCCGTTGATGTTCTTCAGATAGGACCGATGCTCAGGGTACTTCACCACGTCGATCTTGCCGTCCTCAGCACCCTCGGGACCACCACCCACAGCCTCATCACCCAGCAGATACCGCAGCGAGGCAGAGTCCGCCGAGTTCGTCGAGAACTTCATGTAGGAGCGGTACCCAGCGATACCACGGAAACCACTGGTGGCCTTGCTGTTCGCATAGACCACGATGTCACCGTTGGTCACACCAGAGAGGGCCGCCTCCGAAACCAGCACAACGAACGGACCATTCGCATCACCGATCTCATCGACCAGTTCAACGTACGTCCGAATCCTCGTACCGGAAGCCTCATTCCTGCGGGTAGCACCCGTGCTGTCATACACGTCCACCCTCTCACCAAGAATGAAACGCTCAACAGCCTTGTTCGTCGGGTAGAACTTCGTCCGATACACGGTACCACCCGAACGACCAGTACCAGTCGAGGTCGCCACATTGGAGATGGCGGCCAGCCTATACGAGTCATTCTGGCTGGTATAGAAGGCGTTGGTCAGGCGATGCACAATATTCCGTGCAAAGCCCTCCATCCTCGGAGCCGTAATCTCCGTGAGCACCGAGGACGTAGCCTCAGCCCGGAGTTCGGCCATCGACACGGGCATGTTGGTATTCATGCTCCGCATCGGAATCGTCAACCTTACGGGGATCGGGCTCACCGCCTCGGTCGCATCCGGGAACGTCCTTGCGTAGTTCCTGCGGATCATGCGATCACCAAGGTCCGTGACGTTATCGTCACCGAACAGCCCAAAGTCGTTCTGGCTGGGGCCCCAACCCGGCTCGATCACACCACCGAACATGTGGTTGAAAATCTTGTGGATCAGGTAGCCACGACCCAGTTGGTCCGACGGAACAACACCCTGACTGGAGGCGATCATGTCCCTCCAGAAGGGGTCGATCTGCGGCATGAAGGTCGTGATGTTGGTGTTCAGGACTTCCTGAATCGCCGTACGGTTGGTGTCAAAGACGGAGCCAATGGTTGCAGTCATATGTCATTCCTTCTTCGTGGTCCCCCGAACAGGGGGTTGGGGCTTTCCCCATATGTTCAGGGGCAGGTGTCCAACGCGAACACCCTCCATTATACCAAACAAGCCTCCCTCTTTTCCACGACACCCCTCTCCCGACCGGGTTTAGAGGTAGGAGTTTCCACCCTGAGAGGCGGTTTCAGCCGCAGCCCTCAGCAGTCGGTCTCGGTTATAGTCCCGCAGCCCAGTCAAAACTTCGTCCTTTCGGCCCTTGGGATTCGGGGGGGCAACCGGGGGCTTCCCGTCAAGCAGGCTGGACAGGTCCTCGCCAACCGAGGGGGCCCTCCCCAATCCCTTGAAGTCACCCACCACAGCCTTGAAAATGTTGGTGGCCTCCGCAACGGCCTTCTTCGACTCCTCCCCGATCCACGAGGGGTCGAACTTTCCGGTCAGGGCCTTCCTCTGTTCGAGGGAGCGGACGAGGCGGGCCCTCGCGTCCTTGATGATGCTCTGCCTGACGGTCTCGGCATCCTTCTTGTCACGCTGACCAACCTTCTCCAGCAGGAGTTTGGAGTCGGCGGCGTCCTGAAGGGCCTGTTCCAGACCCCCCGTAACTTGCTTGTTCAGGTTCTCCAGATTCATGCGGACGAGTTCACGACGCTGCTGCTCAACAGCCTGCATCACTTCGTCAAGCCTCGGATCACCTCCTTCAGCCGTGTCATCGGCACCGTCGCCCTGACCCCCATCATCACTAAAGGTCTTCCCGATGTACTCCTCGATCTGCTGAGGGGTGTACCCCTGCTGAGTCATCAGGTAACGCATCGACTTCGCCTGCTCCTCCTTGGGAGTGGTCGGAGTCAGCAACTTCCCAGCGTTCTCCTTGTACTGCTTGAGTTCACTCACCTGACCCTGAAGGGAGTCAAGGTTCTTGCGGGCCTCCAGAAGTTCGGCCACAGTGTACGCCTTCCCGCCCACGGTAATGGGCGAGTCCAGATTGAGGGCACCCCCACTGGGGACCCCCGGGTTCGGATTGAGATTCGGGTTCGGGACGGGCTGGTTCACGGTCTTGTCAGCGTTCTGATCGGTGCTCATAAATGGTTCCTTCTGGCTGGTGTTTGGGGGACCCTCTCTTTACGGTGTTGGTGGTCCCGTGGTTCACATGATGGTAGGCCAACAACCCACCAACTTACTGCTGGGGCACGGAAATACTTTGGTCGGGAGTGGGGACTCCCTCGGGCAGGACATTCCCCATCGACAGTTCAAGGAACTGCTTGTAGCGGAGGAACTGATCCTGTACCTCTGGGGAGGCCCTCCTCATGGCCGGTCCCACCATGAAGGACTGGAGGACCCGAATCTGGATGTCGGGGGCCGCCGTATGTGGTGTCACCGTGATCTCACCCGGAGTGATACCGTCTCCATACAGGGTGAGGATGTCGCGGATGCCGGACTCGTAGGCCCCCTGTTCCCTCGTGAGCCAGCCCGGAATATCCCACCCCTCATTGAGGGCGGCCAACACAAAGTTCCCCGGACTCATAATACCGAGTTGGAGGTACTGGAGGGCCTCTTGCTTTCGAGCGACCATCGACCTCGGATTCGTCTCCCTGACCGTAAACGTCAGACGGGAGACATCGGGGATCGGGTTCGTGGGGAACGAGACCTCAGACTTGTCCGGGTCGATGATGGCCCCAGCCAAGTCCAGCGTGAGCCGTGTGACGGGCATGGGCCTCGGCGAGACCGCCAACTGCCCCGCCATCGTGGAAACCACATACTTGTAGACACCGCCGAAGGTTTGCTGGATGGCCCTCGTCGGCGTGGTCATCGCCTTCGAGAGTGCTTCATCGAGCAACTGGAGACCGCTGGCTGAGTCCACCCTGCCCTTCTCACGGATGATGTCGCGGATCGGGTTGAGTTCGTCGATCATCTGCTTCGACATCATGGCGACCTTGCCGGGCACGTCCCCCGAGTTGAAGGGCTGCACAACGAAGGGCCTGAAGTTCTCCGTGAGGGCGTCCGGCTGATACTGCACGACTCGGAGGCTTCCGCCCACCTCCTTCATGGCCGTCCTCTCGTTGAAGGAGCCTTGCGGGACAACCAAGAAACCGTAGCGGTCGATCGACCTCACATTGTTGTAGAGAGACTTGAGCATCAGTTCGAGTTGCCTGCACTGTGCGAACAGCAAGTCGAACATACCAGCCCCATAGAAAGTGCCGGTCTCGAAGAACCTCGCCACTTGAATGGGGCTTGTGACGCCCAACTCCGACACATCCTGATCCACAAGGGTGGCATCCCCCGACGTAACCACATACCTTTCGAGGATGCCTTGGGGTCCCTCCAACCACAGTTCATTGATGCGGACCACATCGGCATACTCATCCTCGGGATTCACACGACCCTTGAGTACGCTCCCTGAACGCTCCGTTGCGGCCCCGCTAAGGTCCCTCGCATCGTTCTCGTCGTAGGACATGTTCTGGCCGATCTGGAGTTTCCAAGCATCCATCTCATCGGCCTTACCCGCCAGCACCCTCTTCCCAATCCTCTCCTCCAAGAAAGAGAGGGGGACGGTCCTCCGCCTCACAACACCACGCTGCTTGAGGTGGTCCATGCCGATGGTCGGGAACGGCATCAGTTCACGGGGATGCACCACCTCCAAGTCGGAGGTGAGACCGATCGTCGGATGATCCAACACAGAGCCCACCAAACCCACGCACCCAAGCGTCGTAAACAGATGGGAGAACTGGGTCTTCACCTTTTCGAGGTGGTCGTTGTTCACGCCAGCATCCGCGATGATTTGAGCGATCGACCGCTCCCGGATGCCCGACAGCGAGAAGCCCTGACGGACGACCATCGGTCGGAGGTCCATCGCCGCAATCCTGCCCTGTACCCGGTCGATGGCGGCCAACAGGTCCGTGGCCTGAAACTCCAGATTTCCTTCCTTGTCGAGGTACGTCCCCCTCACGTTGCCGGTCGTCAGGTTCAGGACGTTGAAGTTACGAACCCCATTGAGATAGAACCAAGCGAGTTTCCACTTGGTCCTCATCCACGAGTTCATAGCCCTCTCACGTTCGATGTGCTGGGCGATCACCCGAGCCAGTGCCTTGGGATTTTTGGGGAGCCGGATGGTGTCGATCGCCATTTGTTTGGGTCCTTCTCTTCGAGTATTCAGACATCGGGATCACCCTCTGATCTCCCGCCCAGATGAGGGGGTCAGCCGACGGCACAAAGTTCTCTGCCTGCTCCTCAATGATAGGCTCCTCTTCGACACCCCTCTCCCGGATGTCCTGTCGGGCTTCGGGGGGGCCATAGAGACGGAGTTTCTCCAGTTCCCGCTGGTCCCTGAGAAGTTGCTTCAGGAAGGAGAGGGGGATGGTGCAGGGTGGGTCACGGTGGTCGTACTGCTCGTCAGGCGAGCGTGGGGCGGTTGGATTCATGGCGGTCCTTCTCCAGAACTTTCTGCATCACGTACTCGGGATCGACCTTGCTCCAGTCCACCCCCAAACCAAGGGGTGCCCCGGTGGCATCATAGAGTTCCCCGTCCATAATCCGGGAGAGGGGTGTACGCTCCTCCTCTGGTTTGGTTCGGTCGTACGTACGCGACCTGATAACAAACATGGACATGGCTACGGTGTCGATGTGGTCGTCGTGCTGGAGACCCCCGTTGTCCGCGTCCGGGTTGAACTCACCGATCTGTTCGAGGAGTTTGCGGACAGCCGGATTCGAGGAGTTCCATGTGGGCAACTTGATGGTGCCCAACCGGAAGCGAACCTCTAAGGCGGCGATCTTGTCTTCCTTGCGGGTCATGCCGGGTTTCACGGCGACGACCTTCGGGGCAAACGTCAGTGAGAGGGCCTTGGTGCGGCACAGGGAGTCGAGTTCGTGGTAGAGGCCGTAGGACTCGCGGACCACCTCCGGGTGTATAGAGGCCCTCCACCTCTCGGCCATCCTCAAAGTGGCCTCGACCAACTCCTTCTGGAGACACTGTTTGCCCCAAATCTCCATGACGAAGAGTTCGTTGTGGTTGGGGATGTAGGCCATGCACGTACAGACCTTGTAGTCGGAGTCGGAGCGGGCCGTGTACGAGGTGTCCACCGTAATGAAGAAACGGGCCTGCTTCGCAAAGTCCGCCATCGGCATCACGACCTGTTCGCCGTTCCTCTGGAAGCAGATGGAGGCTTTGGACTGGAGAGGGTTGGTCTCGAAGTCGTGGTCGGTGTTGATGGGCTTCCATGCGTGAGCCTCCCCGATCTCAGGGAAGAACGCTTCGCCTTCGGTGCCGGGCTCCGCAAGGTACTCGGAGTTGTAGTTGGCCACACCGATCTGCTCCTTGATGCTTTCGAGGGAGATGGCGTTGCGGTGGATCGTAGGGTCATCCTTCTTGTCTGATTCGGTGAGGGGCCACATCTGGGGCCAACAGGAGCGGCGGACACCTTCGGCGTCGTCGTACTCCGCCTTGATGAGGAGACGGGACCAGTTGTTGAAACGGGGGTCCTTCGCCACCACCAACCCAGAGGGCAGGGTGATGGTTTCCATTGCGGCCCACGCATAGTGCCTCTTGGAGACGAAGGTGTTGAACCAGTCCACGCCTGTGTCGGGACGCATCACCATCGGCAGCACGATCTTGTTGATGAGACGGTCCATGTACCCACGAACGATGGTCATGGACGTGGAGGCCCTCGGATCGTACTCTGGATCGTCGAGAATGTAGCGGCGGGGACGGCCACCACGCTGCTTCGAGTCCGCCGAGATACAGCGGAGCCACGACCCATTGTTCAGGTAGAAGAAGTCGATGCCCTTGGGGGCGTCACCGTGGCTGGGCTTCATCCGACCCTTGTACTCGGGAGCGAAGTCCTCAAGGATTCGAGGGTTCTCGTAGCACTGGGCCTTCACACGCTGACCAGTCTCGCGGGCGTTCATGCCGGAGGAGGTGGCGTAGACCACCGAGTACATGGGCCTCGTCACAAGGTACTGAATGATGAGACGGCGGGCCAGCGTGGACTTCGCAGCACCACGCGGCAGGGTCGTAATGGTGCGGTTGTAGAGGGCCACGTTCCGAAGCAGGGCGTAGTGCATCGGAGGCATCTGGAGGGGAGGGTCATCATAGAACATGGGCTCGAACTCGGTGTCCGGGTCCGGCTGCAAGTAGTAGATGTCAAAGAAACTGTGTGAGCGGATGAACCTCTCGGCCTTCTCATCAGGCTCCTGACAGTCGAGGAGCCACTGTCGTGAAGCGTTGACGCGGGCCATCCTCTGCCCTGCCTTCGTCAGCGAGGTGTAGTCAGCGGGCAACGGAAAGTTCGGCGACGAAAGTGGAATCCTCAGAATCTTCATGTGGTGATCTTCTTGGAGTGGTCGTGAAGTTCCTTGAAAAGGAGGTCCATCATCCCCAACTTCACCATGATGAAGACAAATCCATGCGGGTCGTGGGCGGCAGGCACAATCTGGTAGAGGTTGAGGAGGGGTCGGTAGAAGTGTGTGCGAAGTTTCTTGGAACCCTCGGGATTAGGCTCAAAGAGGTTGTTGAGGATTCGCTCTCCGAGTCTCCCCAGACCAGCGGGCTCGAAAACGTTGACATCGACGACACCCATGTCCATGAGGACGTAGGCCCCGAACCTCCCCACCGTCTCCATGTCCATCTGACCGAGGACGATGAAGGGTTCAACCGTGAGAACTTGGACTCTGCGGTGGAAGGATTCTTCCGAGTTGGGATCGACCGGAGGCAGCCTGTTGATTTTGGGGGCTACCGAGGGAACTGTGGGCGTTCCTGAGTTTTCCAAGGAGTCCTGTGGTTGTGACGACGCGGCTGACCGTGCTACCTTCTTCATTCTGGGTGGTCTCCATTTGCGAGGCTTGAGCGACCATCCCATTCTTTTCAAGGATGTCGCCCATCGTCTCCCGAAGTTGTGTCTGAGCCTTCAGACGATCCTGCACCTTCGTGAGTGGGTTCCTGATGATATCGACGAGGAACTGAATCTCCTCATTGAGCGTGAATCCAGTGGAGGCGAGAGCAGCGTCCATCGCCCCCGCGTCATACATCGACAGGAAGGCGTTGGTCGGCCCGGCCCTCTCGATGCGTCCACCCTGAGCAGCAATGTCCCTGATGTCAGCGGGGGTCGCCGACTCCACCAGCCCCTTCGTCTCCATTGGAAAGGACCTCTCCGTGATCGGCAGCCTCATCGGCTCCGTCACCTTCCCCTGAATCACTTGGGGGTCGGGCCTCTCCTCGGGATTGTTCTGCATCTGTGAGGGCATTGTTTGGGCTCGGGGCTGTGACGATGGGCGGATCATCCTTCACCTCAGTACGGTAGAACTCAAGTGCTTGTTTGTCAAACTTCCTCTGGGCCTTCGTCGGAGAAAACGCATAACTGAGGACCCGAGAGACCGCCGAAACGGCTTCCTCCCTCACATCGAGGTGCTGCCAACCCTTCAGTTTGTAGGCGGCCACCAACTCCGCCAGATAGACTTCGTGGTTCTTGGCCAGTTCCTCCACATCGACCTTGCACACGAACTGCTCCCCCCTTCGATCGGCCAGAAAGGCGGAGCCGGGTGCAGCAAAGTTCTTCTGACCCACCGACATGATGTGACGCATCGCCACCAGAAACGAAGTCTGATCGACAAACCGATTGTCCTGACGCCCGATCTGGAGCATCGGCACACAGAGGGCGGCACAGAAGGCCCGAAAGCCCTTCCTCGTCATCCCGAAGGGACCCAAAACATTCAGGAAGTAATCCTCATGTACAAGGGTCATACCCATGCCAAGTCGGATGACCGGCTGCTCGGTCGGCATCTTTTCATCTCCTTATTGGTCACCCCTCTCCCGATGTCGGGTGGGGGTTTGGGTGTGGTTCAGGAGTC
>Ga0315904_10010254_pt1 | contig 12135 bp, 10 predicted proteins | sample LakEriMetagenome_6_FD_203529 | JGI IMG/M metagenome (GOLD analysis project Ga0315904, IMG submission 203529) | Freshwater fungal communities from buoy surface, Lake Erie, Ohio, United States - Buoy 12 MA120 | ecosystem: Environmental > Aquatic > Freshwater > Lake | place: USA: Lake Erie, Ohio...
ACCGCGAGGGGCTGCCCATGCCCCGAAGCCGGCGTTGGCGGCAAGCGAAGGCAGGATGCCGAGAGCGCAGCCGCCATCGAGCGAGCGGAGGGCATGGATGCCCGCAGCGAGCGTCCGGCTCTCGGGGCATGGGCAGCCCCGAACTCACGCCACAGAGGGTTGCCCCACCGAGGAATAACGTGGACTACGGGCGCGGGCCGGCACCGAGCCGCGGCAGCAGCAGGGCGACGCCGGCGAGGATCGCCACCGCGGCTCCGAAGGGGAGCGTGTGCGAGGAGTGCGCTGCGAACAGGATCGAGCCCAGAAACGGCCCGATGATCCGGCCGAGCGAGGCGAACGACTGGTTGACCCCCAGCACCTCTCCCTGCCGCGCCGGATCGGCCCGCTTCGAGATCAGGGCCGACACCGACGGATTCACACAGGCGAAGCCCGCGACCGCGACGGCCGACGCGGCATAGAAGAGCGGTTTCACCCAGCCGCCGACCGCCGTCGCGGGCGCACCACGGCCGCACAGCATCCAGGCCACGACGCCGAGTCCGGCCAGCCCCAGGATCATCAGGCCCACGCCACCGCCGAGGAGCTGCGTCTCCGAGAGCCGCTTGGCGAGCGGCCGGTAGCCGCCGCCGGCGAGCAGGAGCATGAAGCCGATGAAGGCAAACACGAGGAAGTTGTCGTCGTCGCTCATGCCGAAGGCCGACTCGGTGAGCCGGGCGAGCGTGGCCTCGAAGTTCGCGAAGGCGACGATCGAAAGGAAGTAGACGAACACGAGCACGCCGATCGACGGCATCCGCAGAACGGCCGCCGCGCGAGACGCATCGGGCCGCACCTTGGCGGTGTGGCTGCCCGGTCGACGGGTCTCCCGAAACACGAACAGGGCCAGCATGAGGGCCACGAGCGAGAGCAGCGACGCGATCGCCCCCACGCCCCACGGCTGGCGATCGAAGACGGCCAGGCCGAAGTAGGCGATCAGCGGGCCGAGCGTGAAGCCGGCGCCGAAGGCGATCCCGATCAGCGCCATGCCCCGGGCTCGGTTCTCGGGCGTGGTGCAGTCGGCGATCACGGCCGCCGCCGTGCCGACGCTTGCGCCGGCGATGCCCGCGCCAACTCGCGAGAGCATCATCAGGCCGAGCGCGAGGGCCGCCCGTTCGGGCGGGACGAGCACGGCACAGGCATAGACCGCATAGAACACGACCGACCCGGCGAGGCTGATCAAGAGCATCGGCCGCCGGCCATACCGGTCGGAAAGCCGGCCCCAGAGTGGGCTCACGAGAAACTGCATCAGCGAGAACGACGAGAACAACAGGCCGATGACGATGCCGCCGGCGAGCGGCGAGAGACCGAGGGCGTCGAGATACGGTTCCGCCTGCCGCGGCATCACGGGCAGCACGATGCCGAAGCCGAGCAGATCGATGAACACCGTGAGAAACACGATGAGGAGCGCGCCCCGGGGCGCAGTGACGCCGGCGGCGGTGGCGGAAGCAGGCGTAGAAGGGGCGACGGCCATGCGGCCTCCGGCGTGGGTGGTGCGGGCCCCATCGTAGCGGGCCGTGCTACATTGGCGAATCATGCCCGCCCCCCGAGTTGCCGACAGCCGCAGCCCGCCCGAAGACGCCCCGAGCGTGGCGGAGGTGACCGCCCGCATCAAGGAGCAGCTGGAGGGGCGGTTCGCCGACGTCTGGGTGACGGGTGAGATCTCGAACCTGACCCGCGCCTCGTCGGGGCACGTCTATCTGTCGCTCAAGGACGAGTCGGCCCTGCTCCGGGGCGTGATCTGGCGGACGACCGTGAACCAACTGGCGATCGAGCCGTCCGACGGACTGGAAGTCGTCTGCCACGGTCGGATCGAGGTCTATCCGCCGCGGGGCACCTACCAGCTCACGATCGACCGGCTGCACGCCCTCGGCACGGGAGCGCTCGAGGCCCAGCTTCGTCGGCTGCTCGCCGCCCTCGAGGCCGAAGGGCTCTTTGCCCAGGAACGCAAACGGTCGATTCCGGCGTTTCCCCGCCGCATCGCCCTGGTGACGAGTCCCGGCGGCGCAGCGATCGCCGACTTCCTCACCACGCTCTTCGCACGGTGGCGGGGCGCCGAAGTGATCGTGATTCCGTCGCGGGTGCAGGGGGCGGGAGCCGCCGAAGAGCTGGCCGCCGGCCTGGCTGCCGCGGCTCGACTCGCGCCGACCGTCGATGTGATCGCGCTGATCCGCGGCGGCGGCAGCCTCGAAGACCTCTGGGCCTTCAACGAGGAGGTGCTCGTCCGCGCCGTGGCCGCTTCACCGATTCCGGTCGTGTCGGGCGTGGGTCACGAGATCGACGTTTCGCTGGCCGACCTCGCGGCCGATCTGCGGGCGCTCACGCCGACCGACGCGGCCGTGAAGGTTTCACCCGACGGCCGGCAACTGGACGCCGCCGTCGCCACGCTGGGGCTGCGGCTTCAGGCGGGACTCGGCCGCCGCGTGGACCTCGCCCGGGAACGGATGCTGCAACTGGCCCGCTCCCGGATCTTCGCCGACCCAAGCCGCCTGATCGGCGACCGGCGCGCGCTGCTCGACCAGCATGCGCTCCGGCTCCGGCGGCTCGGCTCGGCGACGGTCGAACGCAGTCGCGAACGGCTCGCTGCGGCGGCGGGCCGACTCGAAGCCGGCAGCCCCCTGCATCTCCTGGCCCGTGGCTGGTCGGTGACCTGGAAGGACGGGGACCCCACCGCCCTGCGGTCGGTCGCCGGACTCGCCACCGGCGACACGCTCATCACCCAGCTCGCCGACGGCCGCGTCACGAGCCGACTCGAAGGGATCATCACCGATGACACACGACGCTGACCCCCCCGCCTGCGAACCGCAGGCCGTCTCGTTCGAAGCCGGACTCGCCCAGCTCGGCGAGATCGTGGTCCGACTCGAATCGGGGAGTCTCGGCCTCTCCGATTCGATCACCGCCTACGAGCGCGGCGTGACGATTCTGAAGCGACTGCACGAGGAGCTGGCTGCGGTCGAGCAGCGTGTCAGCGTGCTGGTGCGGATCGACGAGGACGGCAGGCCGATTCTCGAGCCATCGTCTCCCAGCCGGCATGGCGCGGCGGACGACGGCACGAGCAGGCCCGCAGACTCGACCCAACCAGCGCGAACCCGCCCCGCCCGCGCCGGGAGAACGTCGTCAGCCCGGTCGAAGAGCCTGCCCGGGATGGACGATGCAGCCGCTGAGGCATAGAATTTCGGCTCGGCGGCGCCGCGGCGCCACATGGATTTTCGTCGTCCTGCGGGCGCCAGCATGGCAAGCTGTTCGGTGTCGAGTGGAGCGGCGTCCGGCACTGCAGCCGCCCTCGAAGCCGACGTGACGCAGGCGCTCGGCCAGGTTCGCGACTTCATCGAACCGCGGCTCGAGGCCGCCCTCGGCTTTTCACCAGAGGCGGCGGACCGGCTGGCCGACTCGATGCGATACGCCGTGCTCGCCCCCGGCAAGCGGCTGCGGCCGGCGCTCGTGCTCTGGGCGGCCCAGGCCTGCGGGCCGCGGGACACGGCCTGGGAGACTGCCGCTCCGGCAGCCGTCGCCGTGGAGCTCATCCACGCCTATTCGCTGGTGCACGACGACCTGCCGGCGATGGATGACGACGACCTGCGTCGCGGTCGTCCCACCTGCCATCGAGCCTTCGACGAGGCGACGGCGATCCTCTGCGGCGACGCCCTCCAGGCCCGGGCCTTCGAATTGCTCGCGACGCAGTTGCCGATGGCCTGCGCCGCGCGGGCCTGTGCGGTGCTCGCGCAGGCATCCGGTGCCGAAGCGCTCGTCGGCGGCCAGGCCGACGATCTCGCCGCCGAGCGGGGCTGGATGCCCGATCTGGCCACGGCGCCGGTCGCCGAACAACTCGCTTGGATGGACCGGATCAACCGCCGCAAGACCGGCTGCCTCTTCCTGGCGGCACTCGAGCTCGGCGGACTCGCCGCCGGGGCCGATCGCCAGCGGCTCGACGTCCTGCAACGGTTCGGCCAGGCCTTCGGCGTGGCCTTCCAGATCGCCGACGACCTGCTCGACGCGGAAGGTGACGAGGCATCCATGGGGAAACGAGTCGGCAAGGACGCCGGCCGCGGCAAGCTCACGTTTCCGACGGTGATGGGCATCGCCGCCGCCCGCGAACGGGCCCACTCACTGGCGGCCGACGCCGCCGCGGCAGCTGCCGAACTCGGCCCTGGAGCCGCGGAACTCGCGGGTCTCGCCCGCTGGATCGTGACGAGAAACCATTAACGGCTAGGATTTCCAGGGCCGGGGCCGCGTTCGGCACGATGCCAGCCACAGGACGACCGATGAGCGACATTCTTCCCACGATCGACTCGCCGCACGACCTGCAGAAGCTGTCGCTCCCGCAGTTGGAGCAGCTCGCCGGCGAAATGCGGCGGGCGCTCACGGAGGTGGCCGGCACCCGGACGGCCCACTTCGCCTCGAACCTCGGCGTCGTCGAACTCTGTCTCGCGTTGCATCGTGTCTTCGACTTCAGCCGCGACCGCCTCATCTGGGACACGGGCCACCAGATCTATCCCCACAAGCTGATCACCGGCCGGTTCGCCCGGTTCGGCTCGATTCGCACCAAGGGGGGCCTGATGGGCTACCCCAACCCGGCGGAGAGCGACTACGACCTGTTTATGACGGGGCATGCGGGCTCGAGCGTCTCGACGGCGCTCGGCCTCGCCAGCGGCGACGACCTGCTCGGCCGTGCCGACCGGCATTCGGTGGCCGTGATCGGCGACGGCGCCCTCCCCTCCGGTATCGTCTTCGAGGCGCTCAACAACGCCGGCTTCCTCAAGAAGCGGCTCTTGATCATCCTCAACGACAACAAGATGTCGATCTGCCCCCGCGTCGGCGCCCTGGCGGAATATCTCGACGTCGTCCGCACCAACCCCTGGTACCGAGGCCTCAAGAACCAGGCCACCGAGATCATCAAGGGCGTGCCGATGGTGGGCGAGTCGATGGAGCGGATGCTCGGCACCGTCAAGGATTCGATCAAGACGACGCTCCACGGCGGCGCTCTCTTCGAGGCCCTCGGCGTCCGCTACTTCGGCCCGGTCGAAGGCCACTCGCTCCCCGGCCTGATCCGCTACCTGGAACTCGTGAAGGACGAGGAAGGCCCAATCCTGCTCCACGTGCTCACTGAGAAGGGGCACGGTTTCAAGCCGGCCGAGGCCGACCCGGTCTTCTTCCACACCCCGGCCCCGTTCGAGTGCGACGACGACGACTGCATCGTCTCGATCAAGAAGTCATCCTCCCGCGCCTACACCGACGCCGCTTCCAGCGCGATCGCCGCCTGCATGCGGCGCGACGAGCGGGTGACGGTGCTCACGGCGGCGATGTGCCAGGGCAACAAGCTGGAAAAGGTCCGCGAGGAGTTCCCGACGCGGTTCTTCGACGTCGGCATCTGCGAGTCCCACGCCGTCGCCTTCGCGGCCGGGCAGGCGAAGGTGGGCGTGCGGCCGATCGTCGACATCTACAGCACGTTCCTCCAGCGGTCGTTCGACCAGATCTTCCAGGAGGTCTGCCTGCAAAACCTGCCGGTCGTGTTCATGCTCGACCGCGCCGGCCTCACCGGACCCGACGGCCCGACCCACCACGGCAGCTACGACCTCGGCTACATGCGGCTGTTCCCCAACATGGTGGTGCTCGCCCCGGGCGACGAACACGACCTGCCGGCGATGCTCGACTGGGCGCTCACGCACGACGGTCCGGTGGCGATCCGCTACCCGAAGGCCGTGGTCGAGACCCATGCGGGTGAGCGGACCCCGATCCAACTCGGCCGGTCGGAGCTCATCACGGACGGCCACGACGGCCTGCTCATCGCCTGCGGCACGCTGCTCGGCGAGGCGATCAAGGCAGCCGCTGCGCTCCGCGACGAGGGGCTCGACGTGGCCGTGATCAACGCCCGGTTCGTGAAGCCGCTCGACACGGGGCTCATGGTCGAACGGATCGAAGCGTCTCCCTGGACGGTCACCGTCGAGGAGAACGCCCTGCAGACGGGCTTCGGCAGTGCCGTGCTCGAGGCCGTCAACGACGCCGCCTGTCGCAGCCCCGAGCCTCGGCCCCACGGCCCGATCGTGCGGCTCGGCCTGCCTGACCAATTCGTGGAGCACGGCGAGCGGGGCGAACTCCTCGCTGACCTCGGCCTCGACGCCGCCGGCATCGCCGCCACCTGCCGCCGCCTCGCCGGCCGCGCGCCCGTGGCCAGCACCCGCTAAGCGATCGCACGTGCCCCCGTAGTCCGCATGCTCCGCATGCGGCCCACGGTCTGAACACCGCAGGCTCTTCTAGTCCTTGGCCTAACGACCTCCTGTGGCGTGGGTTCGGGGCTGCCCATGCCCCGTCACCGGACGCTCGCTTCGGACATCCTGTCCTTCGCTCGCTCGATGCTGACTGCGCTTCGGCATCCTGCCTGCGCTGGTCAGCAACGCCGGCTCTCAGGGCATTGGGCAGCCCCTCACGAGTCGAGTGAGGGGCGCATCAGGCTGCGCCAGTACCAGATACGCGCAGACGGTGTATGCGTCGCCGAGTAATACTGTACGTCTCGTCCAACCTCAGATGCGACACGAATGACCGCTCCCCCACTCCATCCTGGCCGTACTGTCTCCGGGCTGCGGTGCATTCTCGTCGGCCCGGGTGGCCTCGCTGGTGTGGAGGCCGAGGCCGAGCGGGTGGAGGGTCTGCTCGCGGCGACGGGGCACCGCGTCGTGGCTCGGCGGCTGGCGCCGCGGGACGATTGGGGCGAGGGCCGGTTCGAGGCGGATGGGATGCCCGAGGCCGATCTCGTCGTCGTGCTCGGCGGTGATGGCTCGATCCTGCGGACGGCGCGGTGGATGGGCTATCGCCAGCTGCCGGTGCTCGGCGTCAACCTGGGCACGCTGGGGTTCTTGGCCGACGTGTCGCGGGACGAGGTGACCGCGGCCCTCGCCGAGATCGGTGCCGGGCGGTTCCGGCTCATCGATCACCTGCTCTTCGAGTGCGAACTGCATCGCGGCGGTCGCCTGCTCCATCGCCAGCTCGGGCTGAACGAGACGTCGATCCTCGCCGGCCCTCCGTTCTCCATGATCGAGATCCGGCTGCTCGTCGATGGCGACCTCGCCACGACATATCGGGCCGACGGCCTGATCGTGTCGACGCCGGTCGGCTCGACGGCCTACAGCCTGTCCGCCGGCGGCCCGATCGTGCGGAAGGATCTCGACGCCTTCATCTTCACACCCTTGAGCCCCCACACGCTCACGAACCGCCCCGTCGTCGATTCGGCGGCCCGCACCTACGACCTCGTGGTGCCGCGTCCCAACGCTGGTTCCGCCTGCGTGGTCGATGGTCGCGTGGTGGCTGCGCTCGAGCCCGGCGACCGGATTCGCGTCCAGCGTGCCGAGCCGCGATTCACGCTCGTGGAGACGAGCCTGCACGGCTACTACCCGACCCTGCGGGAGAAACTCGGCTGGGGGGGCGGCGTGCGGGCTGCGGAAGGCCAACGGCCCGAGGACGCCGCATCATGAGTCGACGCCGACTCCTGACCACCGTTGCGGTGTGCCTGATGCTGGCCGGCGGCGGGCTGGCCGCCGCCGCGACGGCTGCGGAGGCCGTGCGCCTGGCCTACCGATTCCAGAAGGGCGACCGCATCGACATGGCCGTGGCCCACCGGGCACTCACCGAGACCACGATGAACGGCACCACGCAGACGGTCGAGACGATGACCGACTCGACGAAGACTTGGCGGGTGATCTCGGTCGACGACGCCGGCCGGGCCACGCTCGAACACTCGGTGGATGACGTCACGATGACCTCGCGGACGAGCGACCGCGGCGAAGTCCGCTGGTCGAGCGACGGCGATGCGGCTCCGCCGCAGGGCTACGAGGCCGTGCGGCCCAGCCTCGGCGTGCCGCTGTCGCGGCTCGTGGTCGATCGTGACGGCCGCGTGGTCGAGAGGCAGGAGCTGCGGCCTTCCCCACCGTCGAGCACGGGTGACCTCGTGGTCGTGCCCCTGCCCGACGGCCCGGTGGCCCCGGGCGCCGAATGGACGATCCCGCAGGAGGTGGTCGTCGAGGTGCCGAACGGGCCGCGGAAGCTCGTGCGGACACGGCTCCGCTATCGGCTCGACGCGGTCGCCGACGGCATCGCCACGATCCGCGTCGACACCACCGTGCTCACACCGATCGACGATCCACGACTCGAAGCCCGGCTCCTCGAGCGAATCTGGGACGGCGAGATCCGCTTCGACATCGAGGCCGGCCGCGTCATCAGCCGCCGCACGGGCATCGACCGCCGCGTCGTCGGCTTTGGCGGCCCCGAATCGAGCGTCCGCTACAAGGCATCGCTCGAAGAGACGGTGAAGTAAACGGGCACGTGGCCTGTGCGCAGGTCGGGGTTGCCCATGCCCCGTCGCCGGACGCTCGCTACGGCATCCATGCCTTCGCTCGCTCGATGGCGGCTGCGCGTTCGGCATCCTGCCTGCGCTTGCCTCCATACGTCGGCTCTCGGGGCATGGGCAACCCCTCCCGATACCGTTCTCTGATCGTGAAGAATCAGAGCGGGAAGGCGAGGGGATCGGTGCAAGCTCCAGGAGCATTGGACCGAGTCTTCGAGGTCCCCGCGACCATCCGAAGGACCGCGCAGCGGCGACTTGTACCGTCCCCGAGCCGGCTTGGGCAAAAAACCCGTCACCCCGCGCGGAGCACGTCTTCGACGCGGCGGATCGCCTCTTCAACATCCCACTGCGATTCCGCGAGCACGATCGGGGCCCGCTTCGCCACCCAGTCGCCGACGGTCTTCTGCGCGGCGATAACGGTCGAGTGACTGCGACGGCCGAAGTATTTGCCGATGTCGGTCAATGCGGCGTGCGTGTGCTTGCGGGCGAGGAACATCGCGAGCATTCGCGGATGGCTCACGGTCTTCGCCCGACGGGCCGACTGGAGGCTGCCGGCCTCGATGCCGAAGGCCTTGCAGATCGCCTTCTCGATGTCGGCGAGGCGGACGCTGCGGCCGCTCGACCGCACCAGGTCGGCCAGCGCCTCCTCCGCCATGCCGGCGGTAACGGGCACACCGAGCATGAGACTCGTGGCCTCGAGGCGGTTGACGGCGCCGTAGAGTTCGCGGGCGTGCCGCGTGATGTGGCTGGCGATGTAGTGCACCACCTCGTCGGGCACGGCGAGCCCGCGCTTCGCGGCCAATGCCGCCACGATGCCGCGACGGACGTCATAGTCGGGGGGCAGGATCCTGGCCACCATGCCTCCGCGGAGCCGCGTGAGGAGGTCGGATCCGAGGCCGTCGAGGGCGTCGAGTTCGCGGTCGCAGGCAAACACCATCTGCTTGCCGAGACGGTGGAGCGTGTCGACCGTCTGCTGGAACTCCACGAGGGTCGCCCGCTTGCCGACGAGGAACTGGATGTCGTCGATCACGAGCAGGTCGGCGGCCCGGCAGGTGCGGCGAAAGCCCGGCAGACCGCTGCCGTGCAACGACTGGAGAAAACCGGTCGTGAACTGCTCCGCGGAGAGCATCACGACGGCGAGGGATGGATTGACGTCGCGGGCCCGGCCACACACGCCCTCGAGCAGATGCGTCTTCCCGACGCCGCTCGGCCCGTGGATCACCAATGGCGACATCTCGCCGGGCCTCGAGGCCACGATCTCGACGGCGCCGAGAGCCATGCGGTTGCTCGGGCCGACGATGAACTCTTCGAGGCCGAGGGGCCGCCGCGCTGCGGCACGCTGCGCCGCCGGAGCGATCGCCGGACCGACGTCCTGACCACCCTGCGCCGGCGGCACTGCCGAACCTGCGGCAGGCTGGCGTCGCGAACGCTGCCGTCGTGAATCCCCGGCGGCGGATGCCACCGTCGCTCGCGGCTCGGCAGGAGCTTGCGTGGAGGTGGCCGGGGGCTGATCGTTCACGGTCTCCCACTCGACCCGAACCGCCGTGCCACACACGTCGTGGGCCACGGCCGACAGCTCGGCGTGAAAGGTCCGCTTCAGCCACTCGTGGGTGAAGCCGCTGCCGACTCGGACGACCACTCGCGCTGGTTCGCCGTTCGCTTTGGGAACGGCACTGAACGTCACGCCGTCACCGAACCAAACGGCGAAACGGTTGGCGCCGAGCCGCTCCCGAAGCGCGTCCCGCACGCCGGACGCCGTGGCATCGGGATCGCGGATCGCGGCGGCGCCGCCTGGTGCTTTGGCCATGGATCCTTCCCGCTGCCGATGCCCCACCGTGCAGGCAACGCTCTCGCTCATCCATCCGTGTCATCGTCTACGTCGATCGACGTGGGCGGAGTATAGGAGTGATAGCAGTGCTGTCAAACCACTGGGATGAGGCCGCAAGCCGACTGTTTTTCGAGCGCGGAGCGGCACGCTTACGGCCCACCGTCACGGTCACCTATACTGTCGCCCGACCGCGATTCGTCGGAAAGGCCGCGCATCGCTCGCGATTGACCGCGTAGGACACGCATGACGATGTTTTTTGCCCGCATGATGCCCCAGCTTCCGCGGTTCATGGGCCTTCGATCGGCGATCCTGGCGGCATTCGCCGCGTGTGTCGCTGTCGCTGCACCAGTGTTCGCTGCCGATGAGCAACCCCCGGCCGCGTTCACGCCGGCCGATATTTCGATCGGCGAGCCGATCGCCCTCCCCGTGGTACCCCCCACCCAATCGCCGGCGCAGGCGGAGCCGGCCACACGGGCCGTGACGGCGGCCGTGCCGGGGAGTGGATGGCTCGGTGTCACCGTGGCCGAATCCGCCGTACCAGGCCGGTGGCTGATCGACGACGTGGTGGCCGGTGGACCTGCAGCCCGGGCCGGCATCGCGGTTGGCGACGAGCTACGGGCGGTCAACGGAATCACTCTTAAGAGCCTGGAAGAGGCGTCGCAGGCCGTCACGGCGATCGCCGCAGGACAGGAAGTCCGGATTGCGGTCGCCCGAGCCGACGCGGTGAACGACCTCACGCTGCTGGCTGAACCGCGGCCCGCGGCCCCCGCCGGCCGGGGCTGGCAGGGGGCTGAACCTGGTGGGCCGACGGCGGCTCTGACGCCGCCGCAGCCACAGTCGGTCACGCCGCCTGCTGCACCACGAGAACCGGTCCCTGACTTTCTGCCACCGCCCGGCGCAGCGGCGTTTGCGGCCGCTCCACAGGCGTTCGGAGCCGCCGGACCCATTTCAACTCCGACGCCCGCGCCCGGCCCGGCCGCGTTCGCCCCCGCCATTCCCGCCCCCACGGCCCAGGCCCAACCCCGCGTTGCGCCGGATCATGTCGCTGCGGCCCGCGGCCGCACCGCGCTCGGCGTCCGCACGCTGCCGATAGACCCCGGCATCCAGGCACGGTTCCATCTTCCCGACCCGAGCGGCGCCTACGTCATCGGCGTCGTGCAAGACCTCCCTGCATCGAAGGCCGGCGTCCCGCCTGGCAGCGTGATCGTGGCCCTCGACAATCGCCCGGTGCGTTCCCCCGTCGAACTCACGCAACTGGTGACGAGCGGCCCGGTCGATCGCCCGATCACCGTTCAGTTCGTGCTCCCCGGCGGCGAGGCGAAACGGACCGAGGTGGTGCTGCAATCCCTCGAAGTGCCGCTCGAGCGGGCCCTCATCGGCTCGGCGCCGACGGGCGTCAGCTCACCGCCCGCCCTGCGAACCGCCGAGAAGCCGCTGCCCACCGACGCCGCACGTCCACTTATCGACGAGATCAGGCTCCTGCGAGACCGCCTCGACCGGCTGGAACGCCGCCTTCAGGCGGTCATCCCATCGCGGTGAGACCGGCCGCCGCGTCGGCCGCAGGCACCCCTGCCCGCAGGAGTTCATCCGCAAGCGGCACTCCCGACGGACCAGGAACCGCCGCCGCCCAGCGGGCCACCCGCGACGGCTCCTTGCGCACGACGACCTGACCTGCCCGCCGCGTGCCGGAGACCGCCCAGGCCTCGGCCTCTTCGGTCAGATGCACGAGCAGCCGCTCCACGGCGTCGCGGTGCCACTCGATGCCCTCCCGATCGAGCTGCGGCGGGATCGCAACGGCGCGGCTCACCACGCCCCGGACCCGCGACCAGGGCCGCGGCACCGCGAACCGATCCCAGGTGCCAGCCCGCCACGGTCGGTCATAGCCGAGCCCCATCGCCACGATCGGGATGCCGAGCGTGCTCGCGAGAAACACGCAGCCGGC
>Ga0315904_10010255_pt1 | contig 12135 bp, 12 predicted proteins | sample LakEriMetagenome_6_FD_203529 | JGI IMG/M metagenome (GOLD analysis project Ga0315904, IMG submission 203529) | Freshwater fungal communities from buoy surface, Lake Erie, Ohio, United States - Buoy 12 MA120 | ecosystem: Environmental > Aquatic > Freshwater > Lake | place: USA: Lake Erie, Ohio...
ATGCTCGTGCTGGAGGGCTTCAAGCCGCTTACCCAATCCGTCCGCCTTGAGGAGGGCAAGAGCATCGCACTCAAACTCGCCATGCAGCGCAACGAGGGCGTGGTTTTCGGACGACCATGGGAAAACGGCCTCCGCATGCGCTTCGTGCCGGTCGGTCCCGATCTCATGGCGTCGGTATGGGAAACCCGCGTCAGCGACTTCGCCCAGTTTGTTTCCGAAACCGGCCATCCGGCACCGCCCGCGCCGCTGTTCACGCAGGAACCGGATCATCCGGTCATCAATGTCACTCGCGAGGACGCGCGCGCATTCTGCAAATGGCTCACCGGGCGCGAGCGCAAGCGCGAACGCATCACACGCTCCCATGAATACCGCCTGCCCACCGATCTCGAGTGGAGCCAGATGGCGGGGCTCGTCGAGGAGGAAGGCGTCAGCCCCGGTTGGCGGGACGCGCGCAAAGAACACGTTTTTCCGTGGGGCGAAACCTGGCCGGACGGCGAGAAAACCGGCAATTTCGCCGACATGAGCTCCGCCCGCATGCCGGGTGTAGCCGCGGACCGCACGATCGCCGGATATGATGATGGTTTTCCCTTCACCGCGCCGGTCGGTTCCTTTCCCGCCAACTCGCTCGGCATCCACGACCTCAGCGGCAATGTCCAGGAGTGGGTCGAGGACGAATACTCGCGGCTCGGCACCGATGTCCTTGGCGCCTTGCGCGGCGGCGGTTGGAACACCTATCAGATCGAGCAGCTCTACACCGGCTCACGCAACGCCGTGCCGCCCGATTACCGGGATTTGTTCTATGGCTTCCGCGTTGTGCTTGCCAAGGTGCCGCCCGTGGAAGAATAGCCCGCCCCACTCACACCATGGTCGAAATCAAACTCTCATACGAAGGCGATCTGCATTGCAGCGCCGTCCATACCCCGTCCGGAAACACGCTCGTCACCGATGCTCCGGTGGACAACAACGGCCGCGGCGAATCCTTCTCGCCCACCGATCTCGTCGCCACCGCGCTGGGCGCCTGCATGGCCACCGTCATCGGCATCGTCGCCCGCCGCAAGGAAATCGCTGTCGAAGGCATGGCCATCACCGTGCGCAAGTTCATGTCGGAAGACGCACCCCGCCGCATCAGCCGCCTTGAACTCGATCTCGACATTCCGCTCCCCGCCGACCACCCCGACCGCCCGCTGCTGGAAAGCGCCGCCCGCGGCTGCCCCGTCCATCACAGCCTCCACCCGGACATCAAGGTGGTGATGAACTGGACGTGGCGGTGAAACGGTTGATCAGCACCGGCGTTATAGCCTGCCCACATATCAATCTGTCCATGCTTTCCACTCTCCTCCGTCGCATTGAATCTTGAGGCTGGGCAATGTTGCGGTTGGTCTTGTTGATTGGGAACAATTCGCAAAGCTCAGGGACGGGTGATTTTGAGGCGGATGAAACGCCGGCCTGCTCCACTCATCAACACGGTGTCGCGGGCGCTGAATGTGGTGGTGTTGTTGGTGATGATTTGCGCGGTTTGCCAGACGGATAAATCCGGCGTCACTTGCGCGCTCCATGTGATGTCCGTGGCGGTGGAAGACTTGTTGAAGGTGAGGGAGAGATATCCGCCGAGCTTGCCCGCGGCGGCGGGCGAGGGGCCGGGTGTTTTGGGCGGCAGGCCCAGCGCGTATTCGATCAGGTTGTCGAGATTGTCGGCGTCGGGATCGGCGGTTTCGCCGCTGATGTTGGGGTTGGCGCGTTCGGCGGGGGTGAAATTCGCAAAGCGCCAGGCATCGAAGGGTTTGTCCTCGATGGTGACGTTTGCGGATTGGGCGGCGTCTCTTACAAGCGCGAAATCGGCGGCCACGGCGATGCTGAGTGTGCGGCTGCCCTGGGCGAGCGAGTCGGCAATCGGTGTGACCAACAGCGCGAGTGACGACTGTCCGGCGGGAATGGTGACGGTGCCTGGCAGTGCCTGATAATGCGTGCCGGAAACCGCGGTGCCGCCAAAGGCGAGCGGCACTTGCATCGGCAGCGTGGTGTCGCCTGTCCTGGCAAGAGTGACGGTCGCCTGCTGGCCGTTGATTTCCTTCGCGACCGGCTGGGTGGCGGCTATGGTGACGCTTGGCAAACTGTGCCAGGCGAGTGCTAGCGCTGTGTTGGCTCCTGAATAGTTCTGCACGACGATGGCATAACTTCCGGGAGCGAGCGCGGGTTGATGGATCAACTCCACGTTGTCCACGGCGCTCGCGCTTTCCGCGATCTGGCTGCCGACGGTGAAACCGCTGGCCTGATGCAGGCGCATATCGAAGTCGGTCAGGGACGCGGAAAGGTTGCCCCATGGCAATAACGGAAGTCCGTCGCTGACCGTACGGTGCCAGGTGAGAGCGGCGCAGAAGGGCGTGGACACCGGACCGGCGGGGATGGTGAAGAACCACGTTTTGGAAGAGTTTCCATTCACGCTTTCCGCCGCCCATCCGCGGATGCCGTGGGTGGTGTTGCCGGAGCTCTTGCGACCGGCTGATAGAGCGAGCCATGCATGGTGGATGTTGAGTTCGCCCGCGCCGTAGCGTTCGTCCAGCGGTCGCGTGGTTGTGTTGTCCCAGTTTGGCACGGTGTCTTTGGTCGCGGAGGCGAGCAGCAGGGCCTTGGTCACACGCGGCAGGTCGGCTCCTCCGCGCGAGTGGGGAGCGGCGGAAAGTCCCGCATGCAGCAGCCCCGCGGCGCTGGCGACCATCGGCGTCGTCCAACTGGTCGCATACTCCGGCGCGGCGCTTGGCGCGACGATGTCCGGCTTGACGCGCCCGGCGCCATCATGGGCCGTGACGCCAGCGGCGTGGTATCCATCGTCGCGTCCGACTGAAATCGTGTGATATGACTGCACCAACCACTGCGGCAGGGGATTGGGTATGTCGTTGTTCGTGCCGACCACACAACTGAAGCCGTCGCGGTTGATTGCGAAATCCAGGCGCATGTTGAACTCGGCCACTTGTTCTTCAGTCAAGGCGGGTACCGGCGGGGTTACACTCGGTGTGTAGATCCAGCTATGGTTCTGCACCGCGCGGGTTTCGACCAGTGGTGCGGAGTTGGTGGCGAATCTCAGAAAACCGCTGCCGATCCAGTCATCCGCGTTATAGAGGTCCACCGCGGCACTGCCCGGCAGCAGGCTGTTGCCGCCATAGAAATTTTCGGCCACATGGTTCGCATGATTGCTGGTGCCGCTGGGTCCGGATTTGAATGCGAAGGTCTTGTTAGAAAACAGGCTGCTTGCGGTATTCGGCGCGTAGTAGCCGCTGGCATTGACTCCCTCCGCCTGCGTCAGTCCTTGGGAGGGGGCGGTCGGCAGCGCGCCCCCCGCGAGGGCTTGCAGGCGGGTGAAACCGATCTCACTCCGCCAGTCGGCGAAAACGGGCGTCACGGAGCCGCCAGCCAGCAAGGCGGCTAACAGACGGATGGATGAAGACGGATGCATGCGCCGGATTTCCGGAGAAAATAGTTCCAAACCTCCGCGGCGCAAGCCGCTTGCCCGCCGCGTTTCGATTCGTTGACTCCGCTTCTCCGGCGGTACATGCTTTGCCTGCCGATGGCCGAAACCCAACCCGCTGTTGAAATCCGCGACCTCGTGAAGGACTTCAAAACCTCCTTCCGGCGCCAGCCGCTGCGCGCCGTGGACGGCGTTTCGATCCGCATCATGCCGGGCGAAGTTTACGGGCTGATCGGTCCCAATGGTTCCGGAAAATCCACCACCATGAAGGCGCTGCTCGGTCTGGTGGCTCCCACTTCCGGAAACTGCGCGATCTTCGGCAAGGACTCGCTCAAGGTCGATTCGCGCAACGAGGTCGGCTTCCTGCCTGAGAACCCCTATTTCTACAAACACCTCAGCGGTGCGGAAACCCTGCGTTTTTACGGCAGGCTCTGCGGCATCGGCGGGAAACAACTCGCCGAACGCGTCAACGAACTTCTCGCTCTCGTCGATCTTGAAGGCGCGCGCGACCGCCGCATCGGCGGTTATTCCAAAGGCATGCTCCAGCGCATCGGACTTGCGCAGGCGCTCATTCAGGAACCGCGGCTGGTGATTCTCGACGAGCCGACCGCCGGGGTGGATCCGGTGGGATCGCGGCAAATCCGCGACCTGATCCTCAAACTGCGCGAACGCGGCATCACGGTGTTTCTCTGCTCGCACCTGCTCGAACAAGTGCAGGAGGTATGCGACCACGTCGGCATCATCTTCCGCGGCAGGATGATCCGCGAAGGGCGGCTTGAGGATTTGATTTCCATCGAGGACCAGACCGACATTGTGCTGAAGGACGCCACGCCCGAGCTGCTGGCGCGGATCAGCGAACTGGTTTCAAAAACGCCGGGCACCTCGATCGTGCGCACCGGAAAACCCCGCACCACGCTGGAGCGTTTGTTCCTGCGTGAAATCCGCGAAGAGGAAGAATCATGAGCCAGACGAATTCCATCACCCTGCGGGGCTCGCATGTCAGCCGCATCCTCGTGATCGCCACGCACACCTTCACCCAGCTTGTGCGCATGAAGGTGTTTTATTTCCTGGCGGTCTTCGGCGTCATCGCCATCGCCAGCAATTTCTTCAACCTGCCGCAGCACGAGGGTCCGGAGTCGGTGGGGGCGAACGTGCTCTATCAGATCAAGAGCTGGTCGCTGGGCGTGATGCACATTTTCTCGGTGGTGATGGCCATCGTCGCCACCGCGCTGCTGCTGCCCAAGGACGTGGAGGACCGCACACTCTACACCATCCTCGCCAAGCCGGTGCCGCGCATCGACTATCTCGCCGGGAAATTGTTAGGCGTGCTGCTGCTGGTGTTCGTCTCGCTCGCCCTGATGGACCTGTTGATGGTCGTAGTGCTCCACATCCGCACCACGATGGTGGTGGCGGAGCAGGCGGAGATGGCCAAGGCGATGGGCTGGCCGCAGGACGCCATCGCCTCGCTGCGCGCGGAAACCATCGCCAACGGCCCGAACGCCTCGCTGCAGGGCGCGGTGCTGGCCGTCTTCCTGCGGGCCACGATCATGGCCTCGCTCGCGCTGCTGATTTCCACTTTCTCATCAAGCACGCTGTTCACCACCATCGTGAGTTTCCTCGTGTATTTCATCGGCCACTTCCAGGCCGACGCGCGCGACGTCTATCTGCAAGCCGGCCAGGCGGGGGAGGGGGTTTTCGCAAGGATCGCATCGCTGTTGTTCTCGCTCGTGCTGCCCGATTTCCAACTCTTCAACGTGATCGACGCGGTGATCGAGGGGCAGGCGATGCCGCTGATGGTCCTCGGCAAGCTCGCGCTGGTGGCGTTGTACTACGCGTTGTTTTTCACCATCGCCTCTTGGTTCATCTTCGCCGACAAGGAATTCTAACAAAGTGAAACGCGGTTGGAAATATGCGGTTCTGGGCGTGGCCTTGCTGGCCTTCGGTACGGCGCGCCTGCCGTTTGAAGCCCGTCTCAACCGCCAGTTGCGCACCGCCGGGCTGTTTCCCCAGCCATTGGAAATCGGCACGACCGAGAGAATCGGCCAGACGAGTTCCGCAGTGGCGCTCGGCGGCCTGCGCACGCTGGTTGCCACCTTCCTCAACCTGCGGGCCTTCACCTATTTCACCGAACAACGGTGGACCGATGTCGAAAGCACCTTCGGCATGATCGTCGATCTCGCGCCGCGCACCCGTTATTATTGGGAGACCGGCGCGTGGCACATGGCATACAACGCCGCCGCGTATTATCTCAACGACTCCAAACTCCCGCCCTTGCGCCGCCGCGAGGCATGGCGTTCGTCGATCCTCAAGGGCCGCTCGTTTCTCGAACGCGGCGTCCGCAACAACCCGGATGACTGGAGCATTCTGGCCAATCTCGGCTTTCTCCTGTCCGACGCCAACAAGCTCCACGCCTTCCGCGATCCGAACGAGGCCTTTGCCGCCGCGGCCGACGCGTATCGGCGCGCGCATGAAACCGGCAACGCGCTTCCCTATGTCCGCCGCTCGTGGCTCTACGCGCTGGCCAGGGTGGAGGGTCGCGAGGACGAGGCGCTCTCGCTCGCCCGCAAGCTCTACGCCGATGGGCCGCAGAACCGCACGCCCACGCTTATGGTGCTGCTCTTCGTGCTTGAGGCCCGTGAAAATCCGGACATGGACCTGACCGCGCGCGCCATCGAATTGTTCGGCACCGCGGAAAAAGCCTACGATGCGCTCAGCGGCCACTGGTTGCGGACGCGCGAACGGTTTCCGGTCCATGGCGTCTCCGCCGCCATGGAATCTCTGGAGAAGAAACTCTCCATTCCGCCCGAAAAGAGCATCTTCAAGCAACCGATGGCCCCGCCCGCAGGCCCGGACGAGTGGTTCCGGGACTAGGCGAATGCACGCCTCTCGCGGACGCGATGGATTTTCGCTTGATCCGGTGGGGGCGAGTCCCTAGCCAAGGGCAGCAATTATGGGCCAACAATCAAACAAAGTCATCAAGCGCCGCCGTCGTGCGGATTATCTCAAGCGCAAAAAAGAGCAGGCGAAACTGGGAGGCATCGTCAAGAAGCCCGCGGTGAAGAAGGAAGCCGCGCCAGTCGCCAAGAAAGCCCCCGCCAAGAAGGCGGCCGCCAAAAAGGCCCCGGCCAAGAAAGCCGCCAAGAAAACCACCGCCGCAGAAGCCCCGGAGGCTGTCGTCGAGACCGCTCCCGAAGCCGCCGATGGCGGGGAGCAGTCGTAATTCCGGCTGTTGGCGATCCGGTGAAAACATGCAGGCCGGTGTGGCAATCCGGTTGCTGCCATGGGAAAGTTTTTCCGCCACATCGCTGTGGCCACGAAGATGGTCAACCCGCTTGGCGCTCGAGCAGGATGTTCTGTCCGAGCACAACAAGATCCACACTGCCCTTGAGCGTCTTGTCCAGAAACGGCGTGTTCTGTGACTTGGACTTCATGAAGTCCTTGGTGAAGGTCGTTTCCTTATCCGGATCGAAGAGGATGAGATCCACCGGCTGGCCTTCGGCGATGGAAACGGCGGGCAGTCCCATGAGTCGGCGCGGTTCGGAGCTGTAGCGTTTCACGACGAGATCCCAGCCGAATTTTCCGTTGGCGACGAAGTAATGATGGAGCGAAACGAGCGCCGTATCCATGCCGGTGATGCCGTTGGGAGCGCTGACGAAATCCTGCGACTTCTCAAACGGCGTGTGCGGCGCGTGATCGGTGGCGATGAGGTCGAAAGTGCCGTCCAGCAGGCCTTCCAACAGCGCCTCGTTGTCCGCCCTGGTGCGTAGCGGCGGGTTCATCTTGTAGTGGGTGTCGTAGTCGCCGATGTCCTCGTCGGTGAAAAGCAGGTGGTGGGGCGCGACTTCGGCGGTGACTTTCACGTCGCCGCGTTGTTTCCACCAGCGGATGGTTTCCATGCCGAGCTTGGAAGAGACGTGCTGGATGTGGATGTGCGCGCCGGCGGCGTGGGCGAGCCGGATGTCGCGGTCGATGATGATTTCCTCGGCGCAGGCGGGCGATCCCTTGATGCCGAGACGGTAGCTCATCGCGCCCTCGTTGAGCGCGCGCGGACCGGCGAGTTCGGGAACCTCGCAATGGCTTGCGAAGAACATGCCGAACTCTGTGGCGTATTGCATGGCGCGGTAAAGCACCGCGGCATCGGCGGTGGTGTCGCCATCGTCGGTGAGCATTCTAACACCCGCCGCGCGCATGCCGTCGATGCCGGCAAGCTCCTTGCCGTGGCGGTCCTTGGTGACACAACCCGAGGTGTAAACCGGAATGCGGGCGGTGCGTTTGGCGATTTCGAGCACCTGGGCGGCCACCGTGCCGTTGTCGATGGCGGGCCGGGTGTTGGGCATCATGACCACACCGGTGATACCGCCGTTGATCGCCGCCTCGGTGCCGCTGGCGATGGTTTCCTTCGCCTCGAATCCCGGTTCGCGGAAATGCACATGGGCGTCGAACATGCCCGGCATGAGAATGCGGCCTGCGGCGTCGATGACGCGGGTGCCTTCGGGTGCGGTCAGCCCCTTGCCGATCTTTTGGATTTTTCCGTCGGCCAGGAGGACGTCCGCCTCTGCGAGTGATGGCGAGTTTTCCGAAGCGATGCGGGCGTTGGTAATGAGAAGTTTCATGGGAGATGAGGACTGATGATTTTCAGTTCCGGCAGGCAGCTTTCGCGGATCGTCTCAAAATGCGCGTCTTTGGCAAGAATCGGCATTTTGAAGGAATGCGCGACGATGGCGATGAGCAGGTCGGACGCGGGGAGGTTGACGCCTTTGGTTCTCAAGGCCGCGTTCATTGAACCGGCCATGTCCCAATGTTCAGGAAGCAATGCGACGCGGGTGGCCAGATCGAGGGCGGTGCGCAGATCATCCATCTCTTCCTTGCGCGCTCCAGTGACCAATTCGAATGCCACCGGGCAGGTGTATGCGGCTTGTTTGATGACCACAAGATCCCGAACGAGTGACTTGAAATGGGTATCTCCCTTCGGGCGGAAGAACTCGATCCAGGCGGAAGTGTCGATGAGTGTCACGGTTTGAAGAGTTCGCTCATGGATTCCAATTCGTCGTTGGAGGCGCGGTAGTCGGTCTCGCCGGCCATGACCTTCGCAAGGAATTCCTGGCGTTGGCGTTGCTCGATGAATTCATCAAGCGCCCGGGCCACGGCCGGGGATTTCTTCCGCACCTTGGTCCATTTTTGAATGGCTTGAATCTTGGAATCTTCGATCTCAACTGTAATTCTCATCTTTTTTTGGGGATTAATTGATGAAAAATTTACCCAAAATTTTCCTCAAATCAATCGGATTCTCCGCCATCCTGTGGCTTGGCCGTTCTCATTTCCCGGTCCATCCACCGCCGAGGGCTTTGGCGAGGGCGGCGAGGGTGATGCGTTGCTGGGAATCGATCTGGGCGAGTATGAGTTGCACGCGCAGCACGGTGCGGCCGGCTTCGACCACTTCGAGGAAGCTGCTCAGGCCCTTGTCGAAACGTTCCTGGGCGATGCGTTCGGTGTCGCGGGAACTGGCGAGTGCTTTTTCTAGCGCGCTGCGCGAGCGGTCGAGGCCTTTGAGATCGACGAGCGCGTCTTCCACCTCCCGCAGGGCTGTGAGGAGGCTGGTGCGGTAATCGGCGAGCGCTTCGTCGCGCGAGCTGACAGAGGCATCGAAGCGAGCGCGGTTGGCTCCGGCATCGAAGACGGGCGCGGCGACGCCCGCACCGAGGGAAAGCACGCGGTTTTGCCAATCGAGGAAATTTTTCGGTTCGATGGATTCGAGACCCGCGCTGCCGATGAGGCTGAAGTTCGGATAGAAGGCGGTCTCGGCCACGCCGATGCGGGCGTTGGCGGCGCGCAGGATTTCTTCGGCGGCGCGCACGTCCGGGCGGCGGTTGAGCACCTCGGCGGGCAGTCCCGGACGAATCGCCGGCATGGCGGGCGGGGAGACGCGCGGCGAAACTGTTAGGCCGGACGGAGGCTGGCCGCAAAGCACGGCGATGGCGTTTTCCGCGGCACCGCGCTGGCGCTGGACGAGCGCGAGATCGTTGTTGGCGAGTTCCAACTCGGTGCGGGCCTGGCTGGTGGCGAGACCGTCGGCGAGACCGGCATCGGTTTTGCTTTGCAGCAGGTCGAGCGTTTCCTTGCGGCTCTTGATGGTGTCCTTGATGACGGCCTCCTGGGCATCGAGACCGCGGATGAGAAAATACTGGCGCGCCGTTTCGGTAGCGATGCCGAGGCGCTGCGCGTCATACAAGGCACCGGCGGCGGACGCTTCGGCCATGCCGGCTTCCAACAAGCGGCGGTTGCGTCCCCACAAATCCAAATCATAGGCGAGGTCGAAGGTGCCGCGATAGCGCTCGGATTCAAGATCGATGGAGAAACCCGGCGGAAGCCGTTCGGTGGCGGAGTCCTCCGAGGCGCGGGAAATCCCGGCGCTGCCGCTCAGATCGAGCGTGGGAAACAAACGCGCGCGGTCCACGCCGACGAGCGCGCGGGCGGTATCGACGCGCGACTTGGCGGCGGCGAAATCGTTGTTGGAGGCGAGACAGCGGTTGATCAGGCGCGTGAGTTCCTTGTCGTTGAACAAGCGCCACCAATCATCCGGCAGGCGGGTGGCGGAGGTGGAGCGGGTTTCTTTCCATGATCCGCCGCCATCGAAATCCGGCTTCATGAAATCCGGACCCAGCGTGCAGGAGGCTAACAGAAGCGCGGAAGATGATAGATAGAAACGGAGTTTCATGGTTCGGGTGCGTCGATGAATACGTCCACCTGCTGGCCGACGTAGATGGGCGGTTTTTCCGGGCGTTCGAGCGAGAAGATGACTTGCAGCACGCGGGTGTCCACCCGCTCCGTGCCGGCGCCGGTGAGCGAAACCTTGGGGATGATGTAGGGTTCCACGCGGACGAATTCCAGCGGGAAAACCACCGATGGCTCGCCCTTCAAACTCGCGCGGCCCTTCTGGCCGGGGCGGATGCGCGTCGCGTTCTGCTCGTCCACATCGGCGCGCACCTGGAGGCGGTCGGTATCGCCGATGATCATCGCCGGGACTTTGGGCGCAGTGGCGGCATACTCGCCCGCGCGGATGTTCATCTGGATCACCGTGCCATCGCGCGGCGAACGCACGCTCAGCCGGTTGATGAGCATCGACAAGCTTACCAACTCGCTCTCGATCGCCGCCAACTCGGCGCGCGCCGATGCGAGGCGCGCGTCGGCCACCGCCACATCGCGTGCGAGGTTTTCCAAATCATCCCTGCTCACCGCGCGCGGATCGGTGACGGAGGAGAAGCGTTCGAGGCGGGATTTGGTCTTGGCATGTTCCGCCTCGCTCACGGCGATGCCCGCTCGGGCGACATCGAGTTTGGCCCTGGTGCCGAGTTCCTGGGCGCGGAGGTCGCGGTCGTCCAACATGAAAAGCACATCGCCGGTTTTCACCCTGTCGTTCACTTTCACTTTCACTTCGGTGACGAGTCCCGGCTGCGGCACGCCGATGGCGACATTTTCGCTGAGTGCTTCCAGAATACCGGTGGCGGAAACCGCCTTCGCGTAGGGTTTCGACGCGGGCGGCAGCGGCGGTTCGTCGCTTTTCGGAAGCCGGCGCTCCGCCTGCAAGCGGTCGATGCCGATGATGGCGAAAACGCCAAGTATCGCCGCGAGGATGGTGCCGGTGCGGAGGATGATGGAGAACATGGGAGTGTGGGGAAAATTGATGACGCGCCAATCATGATGCCGGAGGGCGGAAACACAAGGGCCACGGCGGACGATTGGCCCTGCGCAAAACAATCTTCCCCCGTCACAGAACCGCGGAAAAGTAGTAATTCTCCATGATGCCCCTCGCTCCGCACCATCCGCCATCTTGCCAACCCGGGGCATTTCTGCTGGAAACTCAACGGCATTCCCATCCCATGACCACCCCAGTCCTCCCCACGGACCACCGGCTTCAGCCGGCTTTGGAACATCCGGTAGTGCGCACCGGCTCGGTGCGCCAACTTCTCCTCCGCAGGCGACAGTTACGGCTCGGCGGGCCGGTCCGCCCTAGCTTTATTTCTGAAACGCGCACTCTTGATCCCGACATGAACCGTTCATTCCCGATCTTCCGCCCGCTCGCGCTTGCGGCGGCTTGGCTTTTTCCAACCACGATCCTGCATGCCGACCCGGGGGATCTGGCGTGGGCGCGGACTTCGCTTTCCTCGGCGAACAGCTCGGCCGACACGCGGGCGCTGTGGGTGGATGGCAATGACAACACCTATGCCGTCGGCCGCTTCGTGGGGACGGTGGATTTCTTCGGCACCACGCTCACGGCCACCAGCACCTCCATTCCCTCGGGCTGGGCCGCGAAGTTCGCACCGGATGGAGCGCCGCTGTGGGTGCGGAAACTCGCCACCAACAACTTCACCGAGTTGCATGCGGTCTGCCAGTTCGGCAACGGGGAAATCCTCGTCGGCGGCTCGGCGTCCGGCAGCTTCTCCGTTGGCGCGATCGGCTTTACCATTCCTTCCGCCAGCGGGCAAAACACTTTTCTGGCGCGGCTCGAACCCGGCGACGGGAAACACGCTCTGGGCGCATCATGCGGGGGGAAGCGGAACTGACTTCGTGGTGAACATGGCGAAAACGCCGGGCGGGCAAATCGCACTGATCGGAATCTTTAACAACTCCATTGATTTTGGAGGTGCCACTCTGACCACATTCGGCTTGAATGA
>Ga0315904_10010257_pt1 | contig 12134 bp, 5 predicted proteins | sample LakEriMetagenome_6_FD_203529 | JGI IMG/M metagenome (GOLD analysis project Ga0315904, IMG submission 203529) | Freshwater fungal communities from buoy surface, Lake Erie, Ohio, United States - Buoy 12 MA120 | ecosystem: Environmental > Aquatic > Freshwater > Lake | place: USA: Lake Erie, Ohio...
CCCGTACCGTACCTCCCAAGTACTCGTGCAATTGAGGCTTCCACGTTGGCCGAATCAGGGGCTCGCGATTCTTGGTCGAGAACACTACGTGGTAGTGCAGGCTCAGGTAGGTCGAGGCCATGGCTGGTTCGGTGGGGACCGTAGGTTGGGAGTGTTGAGGTTGACGTCTCGAAAAACGGGGGGGATTTCTCAGGGGAGAGCGGGCACGAGCTGGTGCTGGCATCCCTCCGGGATGCAAGGAAGGTCTTCGGGGGATTCTGATCCGGCGGTGTCGCTGCGCTCAACCGCCGGCTAATCTCTGCCATCCCTCCGGGATGAAGAGGACGCCAGTCCTGCAACGGAGACCTCGTGAGCCCTCGTCAGCCGCCAAGCACGAAGAGGGGATTCGCTGAGAATGCACAGGGGCAGACATGGTCTATTAAAGCCCGCTAGCAGTCAAAAAAGGCAACTTCGACATGCATAGAAGCCTACTCCGGTGGTTCCAATCGAAACAAGCATTCCGTCACCTCCTTTGGCGAAGTCGAATTACGATCATAAAACCACTTCTCCCCTAAGATTCGGATAGCTTGACTCCCCGCCTCACGGTACGCCTGTTCCTGCCATTGCCACGGCGACTGCCGACTAATGAGCAAAGTGCCCGCCTCCATCGCCGATACATCAAAGCCATCGAGTTGCGTAGAAGCATCTGGCTTTGGCCGCAAATCAAAACCGAGATAATTTGCCCAGTAGATTCCAGGAAGGTGCTTACTGACATCCAGCCCCACTACTCTTTCACCGCCTCCCCTGCTGTCGATATTTTTCGAGGCAAACTCCTCCGAAAGGCAGCCAAATCCATAACAAAAAGAGTAGCCTTGAAAAAAGGCTCCGACAAAATGCCGGAGATTCGACTCAACTTCATTGGATTTGGCACTCACCTTGAGCTCGACGCAAACACTATTACCAAATCGCGCTTCATTTTGGGATCTTGCGAATGGTCGCTCATCAAAGTGAATATGGATGAACATTTGACCGTCTTCGGTTCGAAAATGCAGCGTTCCATGGATTCGAGAATTGTCGTCATCCAACTTCAGGCCATATTTCTCATGCCAAATCGCTCGGCGTTCTCTCTGTCGGACTATTTCGAGGCCTATTAAGGCATTAACAAATCCTTTTCGGCCTATCCTGACTGTTTCCTCTGCAACTATCGAATCATCGTCAAGTTGCCATTGAGCCGCTGGCAGACATTGAATAACTTCCGACAGGAACTGCTCGAGTTCATCATTATCCTCTCTAGTGACCATGGGGCTGAGGGTATATCCCATCAATCTGAAGAACATCTGCAATTCCTCAATTCGCTGGCAACGGTTGAACCACAATTCGCCCTTGGTCGATTAGGTCTCTCAGCACACCAGATTTGGGGATACGGGCGTTTGTAAAAATCTCCAAGTGTCCTCCGAGGTCCTTTGCAGCGTCTGCGAGATCTCGTATCTGCCGTGTTCCAGATAATGTCGTTACGTTTTTGACTTCAATTATTGTCCCTCGAACTTCCAAGGAGGCGCCGGGTCCAAATACTGCCATATCTGGTATTCGGAAACCTCCCAGGCCGGTACCTGGAACTACCTGTCTTCCCAAGCCACGATTTACCGGAATCCCCGTTGCGTTCGCAACTGCATCTTCTGCACTTCGCCCCGACAGTGCAGTTGCTCTACCGCCAGAGCCAAGCGGTGTTGCATAAAACCCTCCACTAGCATTGTGCAACACGGCTTGGGTGGCAAGCTCCCTTATTGCCGCCGTTTCACTGCTGCCTGCTTGGTAGGACTGGGCGAACTCGCGGGTGAAATCCCCTCGGCCCGCTCGCTCTCCCAAGATCCTCTGTCTTACCTCTCGAAACTCTCGGTCAAGTTGCAGCCCTTGCCAATGAATACTTGAGAATCCAATACCGTCCGCTACCGCGACTACGCCGAGTCCCTCCGAAAGGCAACCTCCCCAACTCCATGGTTGGAGGAAATCCCATCCGCTGTCGCGCCACCATGGATCATCAAACAACCCACTCCAATCCACCGCGCCGGTGGCGTGGTTCCCCACGTACCGCCCCAAATTCACGTCCCCACCTGCAAACCCAATCGGGTCTTCGCTGAGCCACTTGCCCAGCTGCGGGTCGTACCAGCGGTTCCAGTGGTGCGAGAGGGAAGTGGAAAGCTCGGCGTCGCCGAGGTCGTCGAAAAATTTGCCTGTGAAGGCGAAGTGACTGTCGACTGCAGAGTTGGTCTCTGAAGTGAGCCGGCCGAAGGTGTCGAAGACCCGATGGTTGGTGATCGCGAAGGACGTGTCAGTGAAGTCCGCCAGGTCGCGGAGCGTCCCCAGGTGATCTCCCAGCGGCCAAAGCGTGTTGCCGGCAGAGACCGGCGAGGTCGGGGATGCCGCCGGGGAGAGTTGCTCGTCGGCCAGAAGGAAGTCGACGCCCGGTCCCCAGAGGTAACGGTTGGTGACGGCGGAAGAGGAAAGACTGGAGAGAGCCAGCGTCGGATTGATCCCGTCGTAACCCCCCAGCCAGAGATCGCTGACCCCACCCGTGACCGCCGAGCCGTTGCTGTCCAGACGCCGCAGGACGAGGCGATTGAGCAAATCGTAGCGGTACTCGATCGAACGGGTCTCGACCCCGGCCGAGGTGCGGAACGTGATTCTGGTCAGCCGATTGCGGTGGTCCCAGGCGTATTCCTCAATCGCGCCGCTGAGGCGATCGGTTCGCCGTGTCCGATTCCCCTCCGCATCGTACTGGTAAGTGTACCGCTCGTCCCCGAGCGTCTGGTTGTTGGCGCCAACCTGATTCACACCACCGACACGATTGCCGGTCGCATCATACTGGTACGCTTCCGGCGATCGCGGCGCGGTGTGCGCGGCCGATCTCAGCTGACTGGAGGCGTCATAGCTGAAACTGCTCAAGCCGTCGATCGTCGAGCCAACCCCGGTCAGGCGGTTCATCAGGTCGTACTGAAACGTGTACTCATGCAGCGTCGCGCTGGTCTGGCCATTCACGTTTGCATGCCGCAGTGACGAAAGGCGATTGGCTTGGTCGTAAGCCCAACTCGTCTGCAGCCCCGGCCCCGTGGGGGAAGTGTTTTCAAAACGGTTGAGCGATGTGAGCTGGCCAAGTGAGTTGTAGCCCAAGTCGACTCGTTTGGCCGATACGCCGTTACTCCCCGCGCCACCGAGGGCGGTCTGCTGGAGCGACCGCAGCCGTCCGAGCCGATCGTAGCTGTAACTGTTCCGGAAGTCAGGACGAAGCGTCACCGCGCCGCCTGCGGCGAAATCGGTGAATCGCGCGGCAAGTTCAGTCCGGTTACCTGCAAGGTCATAGGCTTGGGTCAAGCCAATCAAACTGTTGAGAGCATTTGCCGGATCGAGGTCCGCCGATTCGCTGGTCTGCCGATTGAGTTGGTCATACTGCCAAGTCAAACGGGCCGCGGTATCACCACCCTCCGCCAAGAGCCCCGCAGCATTGTATTTGTAATCAAACGCATTCTGCTGCGCGCCGTTCAGCGCCGGCTGAGCTGCCGCCTGGAGCAACGAAACGTTCTGGGCGGCGAGACTCCCGGCAAAGGTTACGGTATAAGTCCGCGTCGTGCCGCTGGTAGAAAGCGTCACGCTGACGTTGTCGATCGCAACCAGCTCCTCCAGTGCTGACTTCACTCCGGCAGCACTGGCGTTAAACGGCAAGATCCGGGTCACCTCGCCCGCAAACCCCAGCTGGAATTTGTCATTGGTTGCGGTCAGCCCGGTGAAGGTGATCGTTTGGATCTCGTTCACGCCTGGCGCGCCTTCGCGGGTCGTTTGGGTGCGAGCTGTGGCTTGGGCGGCGTGCCAAATCTCGCTCGTCTGCCGATCGAGCAGATCAAAGGTCGAGGCCACCAGCCGTCCGTTGCGATCGGTTCGGCGAATCAGATTGCCCACCACGTCGTAGTCAAAGAAGCGGCTGTGCCCGAGTTGATTGGTCTCCAGCTTCTGACGCCCCAGCCCATCGTAGGCCCAGCGGGTCTCGTTGCCGCCCGGGTCGCGGAGCGACGTGAGCTGGCCCGCCAGATCATAACCGTAGCGCGTGACTCCGCCCCGCGCATCGGTCTCGCTCGCCAGGCGTCCATAGAAGTCGAAGGTGTACGCCGTGACACTCGACTCAATCCCCGCGCCGAAGCCGTCGGCGTCGCTCAGTACGCGCTGCAGCCGATCGAGCGCGTCGTATTCGTAACGCACGGTGGCCCGCCGCGCGGCGCTGGTCGAGCCATCGGACGCTGGCTCGAGCCGGGCCGTCTGCCGGCCGAAGTTGTCGTACTCGTAGTTGGTCGTACGGCCGAGCGGATCCGTCACTGCGGAAACGAGCGCGTTGGCCCCGTAGCTGTACTGCCAGATCGGGCGATCGACGGTCGCCGGATTGCCATCCGGATCGGGCTCGATCACCCGCTGTGGGCGGCCCAAGCCATCGGGCTCGATCACGGTTTCCTGGGCAAGCGGATCGATCTTCCGCACCAAGTTCCCGGCCAGGTCATAGCGATACTGCCAGAGCGGCCGGTCACCCGTTGTGGTCGCGTTTCCATCGATGTCGGGAAGAAGCACGCTGAGCAAACGCCCCAACCGATCGTAGTCGTAGTCTGTGCGGCGGCCGAGGTGGTCGGTCGCCGTGAGCAGTTCACCGGTGCGGAGATACTGGTAACTGGTGGTGGGGCGAGGAAGGGGACCAGCTCCATCCGGGTCAGGACCAGCGACGTTCGCCACGCGGCCCCGGTTGTCATAGGTGGTGTCCGTCACTCGGCCACCTGGGGCTGTCACCTTCGTCACCTGTCCCAGATTGTTATACGCATAGGCAAGCACTGGGCCTGTCGCCGGGCCGAGCGCTCCATCCGGATCAGGGAGCGTCTGCTGCTGCAGCCAACCGTTCGCGAAATAGCTGTACGCGGTCACCCGGCCGAGCGGGTCGGTTCGACTCATCAGTCGCGAGGCCGCATCGTAGGTATAGGTCGTCGTTGGTGCGGGAAGTGGCCCCGAGCCATCCGGATCGTGATCGCGGGCGGCGGTCAGCCGATCGCGGTTGTCGTACGTGAACGTTTGTTCGCGGCCAGATGGGTCGCGGCTGAAAATAGCCCGCGACAGCCCATCGTACTGAAGCGTCGTCACCGAGCCGCTGGGGCTGGTGACTTCGATCAGGTTGCCGCGACCATCGTAGCGATAGAACTCAGCAGTGCCCGCGAGGTGGCCGGGGAGCTGCAGGGAGCGGAGCTTGCCATCTGCAAAATACCCGTAGCTCGTCGTCGCCAGAAGCGCGCCGCTGGCGGAGAACTGCTGGATGGAATTCAGCCAGCCCCGCAGGCCATCGTAGTTGTACAGCGTCTTGTGCCCGAGCGGATCGAGCTCTTCGCCAAGCTGCCCCAGGCGATCGTACTTCCGCTTGATCACGCCGATGTTGCCATCGCGGTCAGGCGGAAGTGAAATGATTCGCAGGCGATCGTGATGATCCCAAGTGTAACGCGTCAGCGATTGACGCTCGTCAGTCTCAGTAGCGAGGTTGTCGCCTTCATCGTAAGTAAACGAGCGAAAGCTGGGAGCAGCCTGCGTGTGGTCGGAGTTGAACTGGCGGCTGACACGATGCCAGATGGCGAGCTCATATTCGTAGCGGGTCACGAGACGGGGAAGCTGACCGGCGCCGTCAGGGTCGGGCGAGCGGACTTCGAGGAGCCGACCGTGACGATCAGCGGCATTCGTTAACGTCTGGTCGTACACATAATCCCAGCGGCGATTCGTGGCGTCCTGAGAAAACAACAGGTTCCCCACTGCGTCGTAACCAAATCGGTCGACTTGCCCCAGTTCGTTGGTGCGGGATAGCGGACGGTGGAGCGTCGCATGCCAAGTCGCGGTGCGGGTTGTTCCATCCGGATTGCGGACGAGCACTTCATCGCCCCAGAAGTTATGCCCCAACTCGGTCACGGGGCGAGCAAGTGGCCCGCCCGCTCCATCCGGATCGGCAGCGATCAGGCGATAGAGCAGATTGCGATTGGAACGCTGCATGTCGCTGCGGTAGCCGTCGGCGTCGACCAACTGGGTCACGGCGCCGAACTCATTGGTCTTGAAGTAGCTCGTGTTACCCCGTTCATCGCGCAGGAAGGGCCAATTGCCGCTGATACCATTTGGCGCATCATAGACGACATGTAACGCGGCGTTCGGGGCAAAGTTCGGCTGCAAACCCTGGGCAAGCATCGGGGAGACGAGGAGCCTGGCGCCATCGCCATGCTTGATCTCTTCGACCAGCCCCAGCGAGCTGTAGACGGGCTCTTGTGCGACACCGCGCGGATCGGTCAGCTTGATCATTCGGCCGTTGGACAAGCCACAGCGCCAGATCACGTCTTCCACAGCCAGGTCGGGTTCGACCAGCACGTTGGGCCGGGGCCAGCGACAGACGATCAGGACGCCCGGGTCGCCAGTCTGGTACTCGAATGTTGAGGGCCTCCCCCGGTGGTCGGTCAGCGAAGTGGTGTATTCACCCGATTGCTGAAACGTCCAAGCGCGATTGTACTCGTCGCGGATCGTCGTCAGTCGGCCAGCCGGATCGTAAACGTAACGCCACGTCGGAGTGACGTTGTTGAGCGCTTTGACCTCGCTGAGCCGGGCGATGTTGCCGCCGTTGAGTTGGAACGTACGCGTGTTGCCCCACTTGTCGGTCAGGACAAACTGATTGCCCCCGCCGGGTCGAGTGAGGGTCGAAAACGTTGCATCTCCCGGAGCGGTTGCGTAAGTGGTGCCTTGGAGCGCGAACCAGAAGGCATCTCCGTTGTCGCGGACCCAGAGCGCGCCGCCAGATTGCAGATGGAGCTGGTCAAGCCCTTCCAACCACCAACCTTGACCAAACTGGCTACCGACTTGAAAGCCCTCGTTGGAGCGGTTGACGAGTGACTTGCTCAGGGCGTAGTCGACGGTGCGGCTGGTCTGGTTGTCATACTGGACAGTGAGCCGAAACGTATAGTCATAGCGGCCGGTCGGAAGGAGAGTTGCGGCATTATCCTGCAAGGCAAAACGCAGGCGCGTACCGGCCGCGAGCGGATTGAGTCCTTGAGTATAGTTCGCCTGCGAGACGCGGCTGCCCGAACGAAACAACTCGCTCTTGATCGCGGTGACGGTGCGACCGGCCGGCGTGCCGCTATAGAGCGTTTCGACGGCGAGAACCGGGAGCGGATCGACCGTATCGCTGCGATAGATATAGCTCCAGTCGGGCGAGACCTGCATTCGCGTCGTCCAGGCGCCGGCGTGAAGCAGACTCCCCGAGGCGTGTTCGCTGGCGAGCAGATTCGGCGAGAAGGGGGAGTTGAAAGCAATGTTGACTTCGGCCGGGTAGCTCACGCGGACCCCGTCGCTGGTCTGATAGAAGAAACGGGCAATGCCGCTGAAGCCAGGAGTGCGGGTAAAGGTGAAGCTGCCATCGGGGGCCCAAACGAGCGTCCCGCCCGTGGCGACCCAGGCATTATCGACGCGGAGACTCGACGCCGCAGTGTCCGGGTCGTAGTCGTTAGCGAGCAAGCCATTGGCTGCCGGAACGGAGAATTGTGTCGCAGCCGGGTCGGTTTGCTGGAAGAGCAGGTCGTCGCTGGCGATAGGGTAGGCGACCAGCAGCGCACGGCGCTCAAGCTGTTCGAAGCTGAGCGGAGTTGAGTGGCGAGCAGCGAGCGGCGAGCGGCGAGACAAGTCGGCGCGTGGTTGATCAGTCACCGGCTGAGTCGCTGCTCGGCCCGCGACGGCTTGCCCCACCAGCAACCGCCAGCTCGCTCCCACCGAACCCCACACCCGATCCCACACTCGCCGCGCGGCGGTCTTCGGCCGGCAGGCCTGCTGCGAATCCCTCGTCATCGCAAGTTACTCCCTGAACTTGACGTGCGCACTGGTCCGAGACAAATCAGCTCGCGGCACGGGGAGAAGCTCCGGTGCCACTGACTGACAACAAAGCGAACGATCCTGAGGCGTGGTCACTCAGGGGCGATCTGTCGTCCCCCAAGCGTCGCATTCCCTGCGAACTCACCACCAGTTCTCCCGGGGAGTGTAAGGGGGGTCAAAAGCTGCGCCAATCAGGGGGGGCGATCGGGCAAAAAATGCGGATTTCGCCCCGTGTGTCGCCGCCATCGGCGAGCGGGCCAGGCGCCGATTGCGTAAGAGGAGCGAACGGGTGGGCTGGCTGAAGGTTCCGAAAAATGGAGAACCGCGGGCTGGACTGAGCTGCCAGCTCGGGAGCTGGCGCGAGGACGCGCCCGCGAGGAAGTTGAACCGGACATCAAAACCAGAGGTTGCTGAGAAAAGCGCTGCCCCGCGCGATATGATGAGGGGATGATAAAGACAGCAATCATTCCGGCAGCCGGATTGGGGACGAGGCTGCTGCCGATTTCTTCAGCGGTAGCGAAAGAGTTGTTGCCGCTGGGCCAAAAGCCGACACTGCAGTGGATCGGCGAAGAGCTGGGGGCCGCGGGGCTGGAGCGATTCGTGTTGGTCAGCTCGCCCTCCAAGTCCGAACTGCCGCGACTGTTTCAGTGGCCCGCTGGGCTGGGAGAGAAGTACCGCGCGCCGGAGTATGGGCTTTGGGCTGCCGGCCCGTATCGCTCGATCCGAATCGATGTGGCGCTGCAGCATGAACAGCTGGGGCTGGGGCATGCCGTGCTCTGCGCCCGCGACCTGGTGGGCGAAGAGCCGTTTGTGGTGGCACTGGGCGATTGTGTCTTCGGCCCCCCGGAGCTGGACAATGTCACGGCGCGTTTGATTGAGCTCTTTGACACGCATCGCGCCGACGCAGTCTTGGCGTTTGAGCGCGTCCCGCGGGAGAAGGTCTCGCGGTACGGAATTGCAGCACCGGATGGACCGGGAGCAGTCTTCGCGCTTCGCGATTTGGTTGAAAAGCCGGCGGTCGAGAATGCTCCAAGCGACTTGGCGGTGGCCGCCCGGTATGTCTTCAGCCCGAAGCTCTGGCCGCACTTGGCGAATGTGCCGCGCGGGGTGGGAGGCGAGATTCAGCTGACCGATGCCATTCGCGAACTGATTCAAAGCGGCGGGAGAGTGCTCGGCTGGCAGGTCCAGCAACAGCGCCGATATGACGTCGGGACCTATGCGAGTTACCTGGAGGCGCAGCGGGCGTTCACGGGGAAGGAAGAGTGACTCTCACGGAGGCACAGAGGCACGGAGGAAAAACCTGAAGAGGGAAGTGGATTAGGTGAGTTGCTCGCGAGAAAACTGTAACTCCGGCGGTCGAATCAAAACCCCGGCAATCCCGGCCTTGAGCAAAAACAAGGAAATCCAAACAGCAAAACGGCAGGCAAGACTGTCCAAGGAAGTTCTCCGAAACCAGCCGGAGATAATGACCGCTTCAAGTTGCAAGCTGCTGGGTCCTCAAGCGACTGCCCCTCAGTGGTGGTCTGTACTTCGATTCCATCCCGGCTTTCCTCCGTGCCTCTGTGTCTCCGTGAGAGTCACTCTTCGGCTGTTTTCGCCTTCCTAGTTGAAAGAAACTGCCCTTTGCTCAACAGCAGCAAACGCTCAGCGTTCAACGTCGACGACGACGCAGGCTAGTGGTTCGAGGGCGGAGCGGAGAGCAGCGAGGTCATCGGGGGTGCGGTAAGTGCCGACGATGGCCCCGCCGCTGCCGGAGAACTTCGCCGAGCAGCCCGCACTGCGGGCGGCTTCGACCATGGCCACGTGTCGCGGATTGAGCGGACAGACAGCTCGGCGCAAATCGAAATTCCGGTTCATCAGTTGATCCAGCCGCTCCCAATCGCGGGCGGCGATGGCAGCTTTTCCCGACTCCGCGAGGCTAGCCCATTCCTGCATCGCCGCGAGGACTTCGGGCTCGCCGCGATCGTAACGCTGGCGAAGGTTGTTATGAGTGACTTCGGTCGGTTCGCTCCCGGCGAGGCTGTAGGCGAGGTAGATCGGCGGGAGGTGTGACGATGGCAACTGCTCGTAGCGGCCATAGCTTAATCCGCATTCCGTCTGCATCACGGCTGGCGAGAAGTCCATTGCGACCAGCCCCTCGTATGCTTGGACGACTCGGTCTTGCAGTCCGGCCGGGATCCCAAGCTCGTCTTTTTCTGCGCTGAGCACCAGGGAGGCGAGCAAGTGGGGCGGGATCTCCACGCTGTGGTATTTGGCCAAGGCCCGGACCGTTGCGGTCACGATCGCCGAAGAGCCGGCCAGCCCAACCAGCCGCGGGATCGAACTGCGCACCTCAAAGCGAACCGAAAACGGGGTCAGGTCCAGTTTTTCGGTTTGAAAAGGGGTCAGACCCTTTGGAGGCGCTTCGCCGGAGAGGGTCTGACCCCTTTTCAAACCTGCGGCATCGCAGTAGTCGAGGAAGCGCTTGATGGCGGCCAGCACCAGGCGCTCGCCGCCGTAGTAGCCATGGGCGCGGACCAGACGGCGGACGTCCTCCAGCGACCGGGCCTCAGCCAGCGGCTCGTCGGCGACGGCAATCTCCAGCTTTTCGCTGGGCCTGAGCGTCACCTCCGCGGCGAAGTTGGGAACGATCAGGCTGATCGTCTTCCCGCCATATCCATCAGAGGGGTTCCCGAGCAATCCAACCCGGCCGAAAGCGCGGGCGGTGATCGGGTGCGAAGAGGGACTGGACATCGTATTGACAGGGCCGGGAAGAGAGGGAAATACAGAGACGCAGAGGAAACAGAGAAGAAGGAAAAAGAGGGGAAGGGTAATCTAAAGTGAGATCAGGGATGAGAATGCTCGAAAAGTCTCAGCCAAAACAACTCTTCCAATATACCTGTCTCTGGTTTTTCTCTGCGCCCCCTGTGCCCTCTGCGTTTAACCTCTGGGCTCAGCGTTCAGCAAAAGCGGAAAGAACTGCCCCTGCATTTTTTGGCCGCGGGGGACTGGCGGGACGCCGGCGAGAAGTGGCTCGTCGGAATCCGAGATCGTGCCGTCCCCGAACACATTCAGCACGATGGCCCGGCGGGGGATATCGGTTCGGTTGGCTTGGGAACCATGCACCATCAAGGGGTGGTGGAACACTCCTTCGCCCGCCTCCATCTCACAGGCGACCGGATTCTGCAGCTGTTGCCACTGCTCGGGGGTGAGCACCTGCTTGATTGCAACCATGTCCCCGGCCAAGCCAGTGATCGGCAGGAGGTCCCAGTTTTGGCTGCCGGGAACGTACTGGACGCAGCCATTCTCGAGCGTGCTTTGGTCGAGTCCGATCCAGCAGGTGAGGTGATTCATCGGCTTGGTTCGGGTCCAGTAGGAATAGTCCTGGTGCCAAGCGACGACGCCGCCATGCCGGGCAGGCTTGCAGAAAAGCTGGTCATGCCAGAAGCGGACGGAACCGCCGAGCAATTGTGAAGCGGCCATCACAAAGGCGGGGCACCAGAGAATATCGTGCAGTCCCGGCCGCAGTCGCCAGGCGCCGAGCGCGTGGAAGAGGACGTTGTTGGGGTCCCCCGATTCGTTGGAGTGGTACTCATACCACAGCTCGCGGCCCGGATGATCGGACTGCATCAGCCCGGCCAGTTCTCCTCGCAGGTACTCGACCTGCTCAGGGCTGAGGATTCGAATTTTCGGCAAATAGCCCTGGGCGTGAAAGAAGGCTACTTGTTCGGGTGTGAGCCGATAGCGATCCCACTCCTGTTCAGAGCGTGGCCAGCGAAACAGGTCGCTGACGGGTTCATGTCGGGTGGAGTAATCGAAAGCGGTCGCGTTAGCCATCGGATTGGAGAGGAGGAGTTTGGAGAGCAAAATGGTCAGGGGAATAAAACACTGACCATTTTCGTCCAAACTTCGCGGGAAGGGAACCGTCCGGCGCTGATTTACGCTTCAGCGGCCTGCGCTAGCCACCGCTCGAACCTCGGCACAGGCCTCCACTCCATCCAACAGATTGGCTGTTTACAGCAGCGAGTGCTGCAGGAGGTAAGCACCCACGCCGGCGAAATAGCCGAGCAGGGCCCACGGGGTGACCTTTTTCACGTACCAGAAGAAGTTGATGTGCTCCAGGCCCATCGCGGCGACACCTGCGGCCGAGCCAATGATCAAGCAGCTACCGCCGGTTCCCGCGCAGTAAGCGAGCAGCATCCAGAAAGTGTCATTCATCGGCATGGTGTACATCTCGATGCCGGCGGCGACGAGCGGCACGTTATCGA
>Ga0315904_10010262_pt1 | contig 12130 bp, 18 predicted proteins | sample LakEriMetagenome_6_FD_203529 | JGI IMG/M metagenome (GOLD analysis project Ga0315904, IMG submission 203529) | Freshwater fungal communities from buoy surface, Lake Erie, Ohio, United States - Buoy 12 MA120 | ecosystem: Environmental > Aquatic > Freshwater > Lake | place: USA: Lake Erie, Ohio...
TAGAGAAGCACTATTCAAATTTCAATTAGAAAGAGATGGATTGACCAATACACCCTTCGAACTCACATTATGCGTGGCAGCATCAATTAATGGTTCTGATATCTACGCATCGATGGATTGGGAAGAAATCACAAGATAACAAAAACTAAATCAGGAGAACAACATGTCAATTTTTAATGACAAAGCACTGAAAAGTGTAGCAGAAGCAGCAGCAAAGGTTCTACAACAAGAACAACTGAAGGGTAATCAGCATAAAATTGATGCCAACAAAAATGGCAAAGTTGATGCTCATGACTTCAAATTACTTCGTGCTGGTAAAAAACCAGAGATGAAGAAAGAAGAAGTTGAGCAATTAGATGAAGTTGGTGATACACCAGCGGGCAGAAAAGCACTTGGTTCATATGTGACTAAAGCAATTGCTGACAAATCAAAAGATCGCACAAAAGGTCTGCGTAAGGCAACATCACGCATGTATAAAGATGATTACTATGGCAAAAAGAATGAAGAAGTTGAAGCAACTGAACAAGAACAACTGAACGAAGCATTTCCAACTGTAGCAGATGCAAAGAAGCGTATGTCAGCAGGCAAAACGGAACACGGTTCAGTCACAAAGACTGCAACAGGTCTGGTTCACAAGCGTGATTACAAAGATGACGATGAAGATGAAGCACCAAAGAAAAAAGGTTATGGTGCTCGTCAGAACTATAAGCGTTCAACACGTGTAAACGAATCCGCATCATTCACAGAAATGCTTGAACTGTATAGTGAACACGGTATCAAAGTTCTTGCACCAATTGAAACAGAAGAAATGGATGTTGACGGTACAACAATTGAAGTCATTGATGCCGACAAAGTAAATGGCTTCGTTGAAACGACGATTGAAGAAGAAGCAACAGAAGAAGAGTTCAACAAAGAACTGAAAGATCAACAAGCAAGTTTTGAAGGTAAGAAGAAACAACCAAAAGTTGCAGCAGGTAAGACAACTGGTGTAAAAGAAATGCCAGAGAGCGTTGAACTTGAAGAGCGTGAACTATCAAAAGATGAAGCCAAAAAGAAAGAAGATTATGTCAAAGGCATGAAGAAAGGTCTTTCTGGTTTCAAAGAGCGTTATGGCGAAAGAGCAAAGTCAGTAATGTATGCAACTGCGACATCTATGGCTAAGAAGAAGTCGTAATGAAACCTAAAGCAATCAAAGTCAACTTCAAAATGCCGCCCGAAACGGCGGCTGAGAAGTTGTATCGCAAACATCAAGAACTTCGAAAGAAGCGTGGTGCACCTGACCCTGAAGAGTATAAGAAAATGGCTGCTCAAAAGCAAAAAGAGATTGATGCTTTGAGAAATGAAGAAGCAGAACAACTTGATGAATTGAGTAAAGACACTCTCAAGTCATATATTGGTAAAGCCACAAAAGATATGGCTGAAAGAAAACGCCAGCAAGATATCTCAACTCGTCGTTCAGAACAACCTAAACTACAAGGTAAGTATGGTCAAAAAAGTTCTATGAGAACTGCTGAGAGACATGCAGCAGCAGCAAAAAGCCGTGCTGTTGGTATAGGTAAAGCAGCAATTAAGTTTGCTGAAGAAACAGAACAACTTGATGAAATGCCAGAATCAAGTATGAAAACACGTGATGTACATTCACACTTGAAAAAAGCTGGTTGGGCAATAGCAAGAACTGGTGGTGGACATGATATATACAGTCACCCACAAGCAAAGCGTATTATTGCCGTACCAAGACATAAACAACTGAAAGCACCTCTCATCAAAGGTATACTGAAAGCATCAAAAGTGTCGGAAGAAACTGAGATTGATGAACAGTTAGAAAAGAAAGGACGATTCGTGTCTGGACCACCAAAGAAAACATTTAAAGCACCGACAATCGTATCACCGATAAAAGAAGCAAAAGATGCACGTGAATACGATTATGAAGGTGATATGGCAACATCACAACTTCGTTCACTTATCTTCAATGCAGAAGATTTGATTGACTTGATGGATGATAATACCAATCTACCAGAATGGGTACAATCAAAGATTACACTTGCTGAAGATTATATTTCTACCGCAGCAAACTATCTGCGTGGTGAACTGACTGAAAGCGTTCAAATTGATGAAGCAAAGAGCAAAGAAGATTTGAGTCAGTATCCAACTGAACGGTTACACGCATATGTAAAGAAAGTATCTGGCGGTGGAGTTGCAGCATTTGGTTCAGGCGCACGACTAAAACGTGTACATGCAGAAATCAAGCGTAGAGGGCAAAATGCGCCAATGACTAAAGAAGAAGTTGAACTCACTGAAGGTCGCCCATCACAGCGTCACCCATTAGAAGGTCATGAGTATCACAAGAAAACTGATGCTGAATTGGAATACATTGGTAAAGACGCTCACAAAGCAGCAGAAGCCATGAAAGGTCACAATACAACAGCAGAGAACAAATATCGTGATCAAGCAAATGATGCTGCTACTGTTCGTTACTTCCGTAAGAAGAGTGGCACACCTGACTGGTACAAGAAGAAGTACGGTCATGTCAAGGAAGAAGTTGAATACCTTGAAGAAAAGAATGCACCGACAAATCCTTCACTCTGGTCAAAAGCAAAATCACTTGCACGTTCCAAGTTTGATGTATATCCATCAGCATATGCAAATGGATGGGCAGCAAAATGGTACAAGTCCAAAGGTGGTGGTTGGAAAACTGTCAACGAAGAAGCAGATGAACCAAGCATGGCAGCACGTACATTGTCACGCAAGGCACAGATCGTGAAGATGGCCGCAAAGAGCAAAAAAGAAGAAAAAGAAGAAGCAACAGACAAGTTCCAGAAAGACCCCGAATTGTCTAGCGATATACAGAAAACATAAATAACCAATAAATTAGATTTTTAGGAGAAAACTCATGTCACTTTGGGGAAACTTAGATGCGTCAAACAACGCACCGAACTTTTCAGGTCTGACAGGCTACGATACATCAACAACTGGTGAAAGCCTAGCAAACTCACAGCCATCGTCAGTATTTGGCAACACATATATCAGTGCAACACGTACAGGTGTTGAATTTGGTGTATTTGGTATTGATACAACAGAACAAGCACTTGTAACTGACGGTCATCCAACACATGCTGGTTGGGTAGCACGTACAAAAGGTTCTGGTCCAATCTCATCAGTTACAGCAAATACTGATGCTGTAGGTCCGGCAGCATCAGCAGCATCATATACATTGGTGCTTTCTGGTGGTGGTACAAACAATACTTCAGCACAAGTTGTTGTTACCACTGCTGCTACAGGTAGAATCTCAACGATTTCTATCACAGAACCTGGCTTGTATACAGGTACACCAACGACAAACACATTTGGTAATACAGTATTTACTATTACTATGGGTGGCCGTAACGGTCGTACAACATTTGAAACTCTTGTAGCAATGGGTTCAATGGAAGGTGATGCTTCCGACGATGCGATTGCACCTGACGCCTAATTGAGAAAGTGGCTGGCTTCGGTCAGCCACATACATAATGTCGTTTGAGAATCTAACTGAAGATAATATCATGTTGTATGCAGCCAAGGCCTACGATAAGCCTAACTGTATCATGAGTGAGTTCACTGAAGATATGAAAAAGTTGAACTATCTCAAACGACTATTCAGGCGTTACAGGAAACATGGTGAAATGCGTGAACGCTTGATACTAAATCATATCGTTGTTCTCTATAATCTATTTGGTGCTGAAGTAATCACAAGATTATTGTTCTTCAGCATGAACAAAGAAGATTACACTGTTCTCAAAACCTATCTGGTATTTCTAAACATAATGCCAGATAGAGTTCGTGGTATCAACGGTGTTGATATTATTTCCTCAGATATTCCTGTTGATTTGAATATCGCAACCGAACTAAGAAATCTCACATGATAATCGGACCAGGCATCACAATCGGCGGTGGCATCTATGTTGACTCACAGATAGGTGGAGGTGGCGGAGGTGGTGGTAATAGCCCTGTTGATGTCGGCACACAAGTAGAATGGTCATCAAACACATATTTTGACAGTTGGACAAGTCAAAGTGGTGTAACAACAACTGATCTTTCAACATCTTATGATACAAATAATCTTGTCTGGCAGATGTTCTATGCTCATGTGGCATTGAAACTTGTAGCATCATCTGGTACAAGATATGGCATCAATCCAAGATTGAATGGTACAAATACAATTTCATGTCGTGCAGCAATTTCATCAGTAGCAAATACAATAGGAAGTTTTTCTGGTGAAGCACAATATGGATCTGGTGGTGGTGCATACACTTCTGGTGTGTTGAGGCAAATTGCATTTACTTCTACACTAAACATTCCAGCAGATCGTTATTTCTTGTTAGGTATTGTTGGTGGTCCATTTTATCGTTGTTTCAAAACATTAGCAGCAAATAGAACTGCAACAATTGGTGGTTCTAACATCGTGACAGTATTCAATAAGTTTTGGCATGGTGCATGGCCATCAGGACCAACTACAGGTATTCCAACACAATTAGGTGGTGCAGCAACATTCACAGAAATCAGTGGATATATGCCGGTAACATCATTCAAGTTTGAAACAGCATAAATACGATCATGTCCAACGAACTCAAAAAAGAATGTGGTAAAGGTTACTACTGGTGCAACACTGACAAAGTTTGCAAACCCATGCAAGAAGATGCGGGAGCCATAGGTGGTGCTCCTACTAATGCTGTGGGTGGTGGTGCTGTGGCTGGTATTGGTGTAGGTCCACAAGGTGAGCCAGGCGTAAAGAAACGCAAGACAGCAACATTCATATCATTCATCAAGAGAAAATCTAATGTGGCTTCTTAGTTTTTTACCTGATGCTTTTCTATTATTCATAATCAATACACTTCTTATATGCGGTATCGTAGGTACCGTAGTAGGTTTTTTAGGTAGCAAACTGCCATTTATTGGCGGCTATGCAAACATCATCAAGTATGTTTCCATAGCATTACTCTGTATCGGAATATATTGGAAAGGAGGCTATAGCGTAGAGCAAGAGTGGCGTCAACGTGTGGCTGAACTAGAGGAGAAAGTGAAAGATGCAGAAGCGAAATCACAACAAACAAATGTCGTTATTGAAACGAAGATCCGAGAGAGAACAAAGAGAGTTGTTGAGACAAGAGAGAGAATTGTCCAAAAGATTAAGGAAGTGGAAAAAGTTATTGATGCGAAATGCGAACTTGATCCCAGCGTCATAAGTATATTGAATGAAGCGGCAAAGAAACCATGAAAAAACTATTGATTCTTTTGTTGCTTGCAGGTTGTAGTACCACTGTGCCAGTGGCTAGAAAGTTTCCAGAAATTCCAGATTCTTTCAAAGTACCTTGTGCGCCACTGGCACAGATCAAGCAAGACACAACCAAACTGAGTGAAGTGATAACGGTTGTGACCGATAACTACACATATTATCATTTGTGTAGTGATAAAGTTGACATGTGGATAGAATGGTATTCGTTACAAAAGGAGATTTTTGACTCTGTAAAATAATACCTGAGGATACACATGGAACTGACAAAAGAACAACTAAAGCAACTGCTTCCAAAAAACCCCTACATTGACCAGTGGCACAAAGCACTAAGCCAACTTTTACCAGATTATGAAATCAATACGCCACAACGTATTGCTGCATTCATTGCACAGTGTGCACATGAATCAGGTGGTTTTATATTTCTAACTGAAAATCTAAACTACAAAGCAGAGAGTTTAGTAAAGATATTTGGAAAATATTTCAAAGATATCACTACAGCAAAAGCATATGAAAAGAAGCCAGAGAAAATTGCTAACAAGATTTATGCTGATCGTATGGGCAATGGTAATGAATTATCTGGTGATGGCTGGAAGTATCGTGGCCGTGGACTAATTCAACTGACAGGCAAAACAAACTATACATGGTTTGCTGCATCACTTGAAATTACGCCAGAAGAAGCAGCAGAATATACACAAACATTTGAAGGTGCAGCACAATCCGCATGTTGGTTCTGGGAGACAAACAAACTGAACGAACTGGCTGATAAAGGTGATATTCTTGCAATGACCAAACGCATCAATGGCGGCACCATTGGGCTTGAAGATCGTAAGAAACATTACGAACATGCTCTACATGTATTGGGAGCACACTAATGAAATATTTGGCGTTACTATTATTTCCATTGCTTGTTGCTTGCTCGGAGAACTATCGTTATCCTTGCCAAGACCCAGATAACTGGGACACAAAACAATGTAAGAAACCATACTGTAGTGCAAACGGAACTTGTCCTGAAGATTTGACACATTACGAAAAAAATAAAATGGGTCAACCTTCATTCCCACAAATACAACAACTACCACAAGTTCCAGCTAAAGGAGATTGCAAATGATAAAAGATTTATGGTCAGGTCCAAGATATACGACTGAAGAACTAAATGCTCGTCTAAAGTTTTTTATTGGTATCGTGTTAGGTCTAACACTATTCGGTATTGTTTTCGTTGTTCTGTATAGTTTGATTTTTGTTACACAGCCAATGAATGGTATGAGTCCAGTAGACAACAAGTTCTTTGAACTTATTATACCTATTGCTACATTCTTGACTGGTACATTATCAGGTATCATGATTGCAGGTGATGACAAAGATTTGAAAGCAAAAGCACTTGAAGCAGCAAACAAACCTTATACACCACCACCAGCACCACCATCGTTACCACCAAGTGGTGGTTTTAGTGCGTCATTTTCAACTACCAGCGCAGAAACATCATTTGCTGCACCGGTTGCCGCAGTAGCAGCATTTGCACCATCAGTTGAAGCCGGTTTTGGTGGTAAAGAAGCACCTAAACAACCAGATCATCCTGAACTATGATAAACTTTCTAATCAAAGCATTATCAGGTGAAGGTGAAAGTAACCCTAGCAGCAAAAGGTTGATTACCTTTTTAGCTTTCCTTTTGCTTGCTACTGGAGTTATTGCCGAGTTATTTTTTGAAAAGAAGTTGAATCCACAAACACTTGATGCTATAATGTACATTGTCCTTGGTGGCTTGGGCTTTACGGCATCTGAAAAGTTTACATCAAAGGAAAAGAAATGAGAAAAGAACTAGCCGTCTTAGGAATGATTTTGTTCCTGTTGCTTGCACCACTGACCAATGCTGCTTTTGCTGCTGAAGAAAAGAAAGTCTGCGTCAAAGAGGTAGATAGCAAAACTAAAAAAGAAAAAGAAGTCTGTAAAACAATCAAAGTGCACAAGAAGTTAGAGGGCACAAAGATTCCAGAGAAAAAATAATGGACGGAGATGTGGCACTAAGAGTTGAAGTTGGCGTTCTCAGGGAGAAGGTCTACACCCTTGTAGACCTTTGTGAGAAGATGGATCGTGTTATTGAAAAGCTGGCGGACAATAATTCGTCTATGGTCAATCAAATCTATAATGACATGGATAAAAGAAAACAAGAAACTGCTGGCGACATCAAAGAACTTCATTCACGTATTACTACGGTAGACAGAAATCTTTCCGATAAGATTGAACTGACCGAACGCAGAATAATGGATGAGTTCAAATCACTCCGTGATCACATTACCGAACACAACAAAAAAGAAGATGAAGAACTGGCAGCATTGTCTAGATGGAAGTGGATGGTTGCCGGTGGTGTTTTGGTTGCAGCATGGATCATCTCAAACGTAAAGTTGGAATACCTGATAAAGTTATTTGGTTAAGCACCCATATTTCTTTTTTTCACGTAACTAAAACTCCATCCATTCTTTAGAGTTTTATTATGTTGTATTGCCCATCCTATTGTTGTGTATGGTATATTGTGCTGTTCAGCAAAATCTTTTCTATTATTGACTAAAAGTTCTTGATTGGTAAGTATATTATGTGCTATAATTATAGATGATTTTGCTTCTATAGATTCTTCAGTTTTGCCTGGATTTTTCTTTAGCATTCTTTGTCTTACCTTTTCATATAATATTCCTCCACCGCCGCCCGGACAAAGATTATATCCAAAAGGATGTAAAGAATTATATTCTTGAATAAAATAGTTCTCCATTTTTTTTAGAGTGTGTTCTTTATCTTTTGATTGATAGATAATTTCCCATTCAAAACAATCTTTACCATATTTTCTAATAGATTTATGAATAAGATTTTTGGAATACTCACTCAAATGAATATGGCAAGACTTTCTTCTGTTGAAATTATTGGTAAAACCGATGTAAACCTTACCGTTTACTTTATTGACAATTTTGTAGATTGAATATATAATCATGCTGATGGCTCCTATAAGCGTTAGAGTGGTTAGGTATTCCCGTACCGTGAACCACACCCTTATTTATAATTATGGCACTTTACATTGATTCAAAATATGTGAGAATGGTTTCTCACAGGCTTAGAAACTTCAAGCAGAAGAATACCAACCTTTTCAATATGAGTTGTCCTTTTTGTGGCGACTCAAAAAGCAATAAACTAAAAGCAAGGGGTTATATCTTTGCTAAAGAAAACAATCTAATATTCAAATGCCACAATTGTGGAGTAGGAACAAATGTCGCCAATTTCCTCAAACATGTTGACCCATCAATACATGGAGAATATGTACTTGAAAAGTACAAATCAGGAACCACAAGTGTATCCAACACATATCACTGGAAGCCTGAAAGTGCACCAAGAATCGTCACCAGCCAACCCAAATTTGGTCACATCCAAAAGCGCCGCATATTTGAACATGGGGAATGGCTCAGTGATTTACCAAGTGGACATTTTTGTCTAAACTATGTAGAGAATCGTCTACTTCCCAAAGAACATTATGATAAGTTATTGTTCACATCAAACTACAAAGTATTTTGTGATGCATTGATACCTGATCACGGTAAAGAACTAATTGAAGATGCACGATTGGTTATTCCGTTCTATAACTATCAAAATGAATTGATTGCAGTATCAGGTCGTGCATTAGAGAATAGTAGTTACAAACTTCGGTATGTTACACTACGAACCAATGATAGTGATAACAAACTTATCTATGGTGTAGACCGTGTTGATTTGACCAAACGAGTATATCTTGTTGAAGGTCCACTTGACAGCCTGTTTCTTGATAACTGTGTAGCCTCTGGTGATGCAAATCTTGGTCTAACGGTGAAAAATATTCAAGCAGAGAAAATTACGCTTGTATTTGACAATGAACCACGCAACAAAGAAGTATGTAAGTTGATTGAAAATGCAATCAAATCAAATCATGATGTCGTAATTTGGCCTGATGGTATTGAAGGCAAAGATATCAATGAGATGGTACTGAATGGCCTTTCAACAGGTGAAATCCAGGAGATTATAGATAGTAATACATTTTATGGTTTGGAAGCAATAGCAAAGTTTACATTTTGGAAGAAATTATGAAGATTGAATTGGTTGGAATTACAGGATCTATTGGTGCGTATGCAGAATCAACGCCCGAAAGTTTGATTACACATATGGCTAGAGTATCAAATCCTAGCAATCAAAACACAGCACAAGATAGCGATAAACTAATTCGGTATCTAATCAAGAACCAGCACTGGTCACCTTTTGAGATGGTCAACATTGTTATGGAAATCAATGTACAAAGAGATATCGCAAGACAAATCTTGCGCCATCGTAGTTTTTCTTTTCAAGAGTTTAGTCAGCGTTATGCTGATCCAACTAAAGAATTGAGTTTTGATCTCCGTGAAGCAAGACTTCAAGACAAGAAGAATCGTCAAAACTCTATTGAGATAGATGATAAAGAATTAGATCATGAATGGAAAATCAAACAGATGGATGCAGTGTCACATGCACTGAATGCCTACAACTGGGCTATTGAAAATGGTATTGCAAAAGAACAAGCACGTGCAGTATTACCTGAAGGTATTACAATGTCACGCATGTATATGAATGGCACACTTCGTTCATGGATTCATTACTGTCAATTGCGTATGGCAAATGGCACACAGAAAGAACATATGGAAGTAGCAAAAGCATGTTGGGATATTATTGGCAAACATTTCCCGAATGTGATAAAAGCACTAGAACAATAATAATTGGAGAAGAAATGGTAGACATTAGCAGCATTACAATAGACCTAGAGAAAGATAAATTGTTTGATGAACTCGGAATCAAAAGACTCAAAGAATCATATATGCGTGAGGATGAAACAAGTCCTCAACAAAGATTTGCATTTGTATCCGCTGCTTTTGCATCCAATCCTGATCATGCTCAGAGGTTGTATGATTATAGCAGCAAGCATTGGCTTTCTTATTCTACTCCTATTTTATCTTTTGGTCGTAGTAAGCGTGGCTTGCCTATTAGTTGTTTTCTTCCCTATTTGGATGATAGTGCAGAAGGTCTGGTCAATACTTTATCGGAAGTAAATTGGTTGTCAATGTTAGGTGGAGGAGTTGGAATTGGACTTGGTATTCGTTCTGCTGATGATAAATCTGTTGGTATTATGCCTCATCTTCGTACCTATGATGCTTCATCCTTGGCGTACAGACAAGGTCGTACACGCCGTGGTTCTTACGCTGCCTATTTGGATATCAGTCATCCTGATATTATCACTTTTCTTGAGATGAGAAAACCAACTGGTGATCCCAACATGCGAACGTTGAATCTTCACCATGGCATCAATATCACAGACGATTTCATGCACATCATTGAGCAAGCAATGCTTGATCCACATTTTGATGATTCATGGGAACTCAAAGACCCACACTCAGGTGAAGTCAAAGATAAAGTATCTGCACGTGAATTGTGGCAGCGCATTCTTGAAACACGTATGCTAACTGGTGAGCCATACATTCATTTCATTGATACAAGTAACCGTTTGATGCCAGAGTTTCAGAAAGAAAAAGGTCTGAGCATTCGTCAATCAAACTTATGCAGTGAAATTATTTTACCTACAGATAAGACACGCACAGCAGTGTGTTGCCTTTCATCTGTAAACTTGGAGTATTATGATGATTGGAAAGATAATGAACTTTTTCTTAGGGACATATCGGAGATGCTGGATAACGTACTTCAGTATTTTATTGACAATGCTCCTGATGCTATTCACAGAGCCAGGTACTCTGCTCAACAAGAGCGCAGTATTGGTCTGGGCGCTCTTGGTTACCATGCTCTTTTACAGAAGAATAATATTGCCTTTGAGTCGGCGCTTGCAAAGTCACTAAACAATAAAGTATTCAAACATATCAAGGAGAAGTTAGATGCAGCAAATTTGGAGTTGGGCAATGAGAGAGGAGAGGCTCCTGACGCAGTTGGTACTGGCAAGCGTTTCTCTCATGTTATGGCTATTGCCCCCAATGCATCTTCTTCAATCATCATGGGCAATACTTCTCCTAGCGTTGAACCTTATCGTGCTAATGCTTACAGACAAGATACACTGTCAGGAGCTTTTCTAAACAAGAATAAGTTTTTAGATAAAATTATTCAGGAGAAATGTAATGCAGACTCTAAACTGGACTATCAAGAAATCTGGTCAAGTATCATTGCAAACGACGGTTCCGTCCAACACCTGGATTTCTTGGATGAATGGACCAAAGATGTCTACAAAACTAGTATGGAAATTGACCAACGATGGGTTGTGGACCACGCCGCTGACAGACAACATTACATTGACCAGGCGCAATCCCTTAACCTCTTTTTTAGACCTGATGTGAATGTTAAATACTTACATGCAGTGCACTTTCAAGCATGGAAGCAAGGATTGAAAACGTTATATTATTGTCGTTCGGAAAAACTAGCAAAGGCTGACAAAGTATCCAAAAAGATTGAACGTGAGATTATACAAGAAATTGATTTGAAGCAATTGGCTACTGAGGAGGTCTGTTTAGCGTGTGAGGGCTAATATGTCTTTTGAATTAAATCCAAAAAAACCAAAACCAAATCCAAAAAGACCTAACTATAAGGAAAAAACTCCAGTTCAACCACAAAGGAAAGAGCCTGAGAAAAAAGAAACGAAGTGAACTCTACTGTAGCATTATTTGTTCAACATCCACGTTGTTCTGTACAGTCAGTGAATGGTGTAATCAAGGCACTAGGGCGAAACTATAACTATAAGGTATTTACAAAGCATGAAGTTGAGGACGATTATTTTGATGCAGTGGATTGCGTATGTTTTCCTGGCGGTGTTGGTGATTCTGATA
>Ga0315904_10010264_pt1 | contig 12129 bp, 23 predicted proteins | sample LakEriMetagenome_6_FD_203529 | JGI IMG/M metagenome (GOLD analysis project Ga0315904, IMG submission 203529) | Freshwater fungal communities from buoy surface, Lake Erie, Ohio, United States - Buoy 12 MA120 | ecosystem: Environmental > Aquatic > Freshwater > Lake | place: USA: Lake Erie, Ohio...
CACCTGCGGGATCATCCTCCCACCGCAGCACCACCCCACCAGCAGGCGCGCTGGCGGTGCGATGGCGGGCGAGCGCAGTTGCGACGGCCTCGCCAATTTGGCCCCACAGATCGGCTTCGGTGTGGTTGCCGCCAAGCAGGGGCCACAGTGCGTCCATGACAGCGCGCTCTTGCGTCACCTCAACCGGCGCAGGCGTGAACTGGTCTTCGTGGGCGGTGGTCATCGTAATCACCGGGCGGCTTATTGGGCCACCCGGCTCCCTTGGTGGAAAATCAGAAGTTCGGCGGGAGATCGTCGGTGAACTGGTCCCCGTGCTGCTCGTCGGTGCGGCCCTGTTCGAGTTCGGCAAACTCGGCGCGGCGGACGCGAAGGGCGTCATCGACGGCCTGCCACAGATCGGGGGCGGCCTGTGCGAGCGTGGCCAGCTTGGCGTGGCGGCTGTCGATAAAGGCGTCGAGCCTTTCCAGATCAGGCGCGCGGGCGATGGCGTCGAGCGTGGTTCGCGCGAACCTGGCCCAATCGGGCGCGGCGGCTGCAGGGGCTTCGATGGCCAGCGGGGACACTTCGATCCCGGCTTTCTTGCCCTTGGTCTTCATCACGACCACGACCGTTTTCTTGTCGATGTGGCTCATGTGGCTGATGCGAATGCCGCCCACGTTCAACCCGCCGAACGTCACGCCGTCATCGCGGTAGAGCGTCATCGACCGGCCAACGTAGTCAGCAGCGTTGCGGCCCCACACGGCCAGCAACACGCGGCGGATGGTCTTGCAGGGCTTGAACGGCTTGCCGTTGTCGCCTTCGTAGTGGATCGAAATGGGCTGGTCGCCATCATTGCCGGTCACGCGCGTCACGGTGATCGTGCGCGGGCTGCCGATCAGATCGTCGGTGTTGAGCTGGTCCGACTTCGCCTCGACAAAGCGGCTCATGTCCAGAATCTCGTTCACAGGATAATCTCCTCAATTTCGCGCCGCTCGGTCGCAATCACGGGGCGCATGTTCCGCAATGTGTGCTGGTACTGCTGCATGACTTCGGCCACGCGGTCGTTGAAGGCGAGCGCAGCGCTAAAGATCGCGTCCTGAATGTCGTCATCCGGCTCGACACGCTTCACAAACACCGGCAACCCGCCGCAGTACGATATGAAGTCAATCCACTTGCGGCCCGTCACCAGCAGCCCGGTTTGAAGCTGCAACACGTATTCTTCGGGCACTTCATTGGCCGCGATGGTCTGCACCTGGTACTTGCCGGCGCGGGACTTGCATTCGATCAGGCCATCGACGCCGACCAAGCCATCGGGGCTGTAACCGATGGTGAAGCCGCCAAAGTCGCGCGTGATGAAGCCGCATTCCTGCACCGGGGCGTAATGCTCGGCATAAGCGGCGCGGGCGTAAATCTCGTCCTCTTGGCCGCGCAACATGGCGTCCGACACGTACTGCGGTTCAACGTGCTGCGTGAGGCGCTGGAAAGCCAGTTCAAAGGCATGGGCGCGCGTCTTGTCGTTGTTCGCGGCCTTGAGCGTGGGCGTGAGAATGAGCTTCATCTCGCTGGCGGTGATCAGACCGCAACGCATCTGGAGCCATTCGTCTGAGCCCTGCACCACGGCGGGGTGATAAACCGGCGCGCTCACCGCCCCACCCCACGACGAGCCTTGAGCCAATCAGCCAGCCCGGCGCGCTTGCGACGTTCGGCCATCGTGTAGGCAGGGACGCGGATAAAGCCGCCATAAAGCGCGGGCATCAGGCGCGTGGCCTTCGCGGCGTAGCGGTCGTGCACAGTCATTCTCCCAAACATGCGAGAAACGGAAGCAGCGCGGCTGCTGCGAAGATCGCGAGGCCGGTCCAGCGGGTGGCCCAGAGGATGCGGAGGGTTTGCATTAGAACGCCTCCGGTCCAGTACGCCGCCCATCGGACACCGGCACATCCCATTCCGCCTCAAGCATCGTGCGGCGTTCCGGCGACATGGCGGCGAGGTGGCGGCGGGCTTCAATCACGTTGCGATGGCGAAGCTCGTAATCGGCTGCCTTGAGGCAAGCGGCGAGGGTGCGGGTTGCGCTGCTCATGCTGCCACCTGCACGTCTGCACTGCCATCACGCAGAAGCTGCACCGCGTCCGCCACCAATTCCCAGCCATCGTAAGCCGACGACCAAGCCAGCAACCGGCGCACAGCTTCCGGCGCGTAGATCGGGTCCAGTGCGTCGGCCCAATCAAGGAACAGGTCAGGGGTCGCCATGCACTGATCGACCGCGATGGCGTTGTAGGCGTCCTCGTTCATCCAGTCCGCGTCGAAGTCGGTCGTGGTGTTGAACTCGTTCCCGTCGAACGTGTAGCGGACGGTCACATCGCTGATCGTGCGCTCGGTGCGCGGGTGGCAGAAGTCCATCTCGGTGGTGAACGTCTTGCTGAAGGGGCTGGTGGTTTGCATCGGGGTGCCTCCTGCCGCTCTGTGCGGCTGATGACACCTGCTTAAATGCGCATACGCATATCGTCAAGCACAAAAATGCGGAGGCGCATAACTTATTTCTATCGCGTTTCTGGGCTGTAGGCGGCTTTTGCGCGCCGAATCAGTTGGGGATGATGGCCTTCACGCGCGAGGCCCATTCGATCTGGGCGTCTTCGATCACAGGCGCGTTTGTCGATACCAGGTGGTAGTGGCCGGGCTTCGATCCGCGCATGACACGCTTGATCAACGTCTTCCCGCCGACGAGCTTAACCACGCAAAGGCGGTTGAGCATGTCGCTTTCATCGGCCTGTTGGCCATCGGCGTAAATCAGTTTCCAGCCATTTTCGGCGGTCGGAAACAAGCTGTCACCACGTACTTCTACGGCAGCAGCTTTGCCGGTGATCCCATCTGGACGATCCGTAAATGTCACCGCGGCTCCTGCAAAAGTCTCAAACGGCAGGACTTCTGCCCCGGTGCCAACGTACCCTAGGACCGGAATATCCCTAAGCGAATATACGTCCATATTGGCGACACCTAGCAGGGCCTCGACCGTGACGCCTGCCATCTCGGCAAGCTGCAGGAGATGCCGGTGTTCTGGGTCCGCACCCTTCTCCCAGCGCGAGACGGTGCTTTGTGTGGATTGGAACAGGGCGGCGAACTCGCCTTGCGTCATCCCGTGCGCGAGGCGGATCGCTTTGATCTTTTCTGCGAGCGAATTGTTCATGCCGCCCGCATAACCCGCCGACGCATCATCGCCTAACGCGCTTAAGGATATGCGGGGTGTTGACATTATGCGTATGCGCATTTACGCATTGGGTCATGGACACGATCAAGACCATTCGCGAGGCCCTCGACGTTTCGCAAGCCGTGATGGCCGACATGCTCGGAATCCATCAGTCTACGCTTTCCAGACTGGAGAGCGGGGAAATCCCGACAAACAAGCGGACGCTGATCGCAGCGCAGTCATTGCTGTCGCATCCCAAGCAGGACGCAGCCGCATGATGGCCCTCCTCGCCATCTGGTGCATCGCCTCCGTCCCGCTGGGCATGGTGATCGGCCCTGCCATCAAGCGGGGGCAGGCGTGATCGACGATCAGTCCGAAGCGGGGAGTTGGGCCAAAGCCCTGCCCTACTGCCAGAACATCACCATCACCGAACACCCCGGCGACACACACCCATTTCCCCTTCGCCGGGAAACTGACGGGGAGGCAGTCAACACCGCTTCCCCGTCCCTTCAGACACCGGCCCCGCTCTCTCATCAAGCCGACAACCCCGGCGGCTTCGAGGCCCATCCTGCCAGCGTGGTCGCAAGCGCGTGCGGGTGCCGGAAATGCATTTCCAGCGCGCTCAAGGTTGGGAACGGGGTTTTTCATGGAGAGCGTAATGCATGATCCTGCGCGCCAAGTGCGCCCTGCAATTCATTCGAAAATGGACGTATCTGCCCGGCTGGTCGCTGGCTGGGCTCGCGTCATCGCCTGCACTGGCAAGGGTACGTTTGCCGACGCCATCGGGGTCGATGTCAAAACGGTTTCGCGCACCATGTCCGGTGAAAGCACGCCCGAACTGCACACCGTCATCAATTCGCTGCGGGCTGATCCGACTGCGCTGAATGAGGTGTTCGCGGCGGCTGGGTTTGAACTGCGCCCGGTCGGTCTTTGCGCGGCCAACGACATGGCGACGATTGGCGATCTCTCGCGGCTGACAACGCAATGGGTGGAAGCGCTGGCCGATGGTGTGCGCGATCACCGTGAGACTTGCGCGCTGGCGGATTCGATCCGTCCGCTGGTGCAGGCGTTGAACGCGATTGTGGGTGAGGCTGATCGGCATCGGGGTGTTGCGGCATGACGTACGCACAGACCATCACCTTCAGCAATGCCGACTTGCGCAAGGCTGACTTCGACCACTTCACGGCCATGCGCCGGGGAAGTGACATTCTGCGGGACAAGATCCGTGAAGCGCTTGGCATTGCGCCTTTGACGCCGCCGTGTTTCGTGCGCCGCGCGTACAAGGCCAAAGTTGACGACGCACCGTTGCCGCCGCCGCCGCCGCCGCGTGGTTTGCCCGCAACTGTCACCGAGATCATTGCGGCCATCGCTGAAGATATGGACATGACCGCTGGCGATCTGACCGGGCGCGCTCGGCAGCGCGAGGTTGTCGATGCGCGGAACCTTGCTTTTTACGTGCTGGTCAACCGTGGTTCTTCGACGGTTCAGGTCGGGAAATGGCTGGGCGGGCGCGATCACAGCACAGTCATTGCTGGGCTACGCAGCTTCGAAAAGCGCGCCACGCCTTACATGCGCAAGGTTGCAGCGCGGTGGTTGCCGCAAGGTGGTGACGCATGATGCCGCCCGCCGAAGAACCTCTCCGCGCGCTGCTGGCCAATGCCGAAGTGCTGGCGGAAAGTCTCGACAACGACCGCCGCCCACAATCCGCTGCGCTGATCCGTGAACTGATCAAGCGTGTCGTACCCATGAAGGTGGTGCGCTCGGGCGGCTCGCATCCGAAGCGGTTTGTGCCGACTGATCTGCCGCCGCTGCCGAAGCTCAAGCCGGGCGTCTGGTGCGCCCAGTGCGATAAGCTGGTGCTGCCTGCCGAGGTCGCCGCCTGCCGCAGCGACTTCTGCAAAGCGAAGGATGCCTAATGCCCGCCCCGCGCCGCGTCATCCCCGGACAGTTTGCGCCGTCTGCACCGACCCAACGCGACGGCATCATTGTGGCCGTGGACAAGGTGTCGAGTGCGCCGCTGCAAACACTCACCCCCGCGATGGTCGAAAGCATCGCTGCCTCGCATGTCAAACGGGGAACGCCTGCTTTTGAACGGCTGGTCGAGCGGCTTGGTGCGGTGGTCGCGCGCAGGAAGGCCAACGCATGAACTGGGCAGACCTCGAAACATCGCTGGCCGAAGATCCGCTATTCCGCGTGGAGCAACCGGACGGGCGCAAGGCTCTCACCGAACTGCACCGCGTGACGATGCTCCGCAAGCTGGTGCGGGAATGCGCGCCGGGCGTTTCGGTTCATGCCATCCCCAACGCAGGCAAGCGCGGCCCCAAGGCACAGCGCCAGGCCAAAGCAGAAGGCATGATGCCCGGCGTGTTCGACCTTTGCTTCACATGGTCCGGCGGCTGCGTCTGCTGGATTGAGATGAAGGGTTATGACGCTTCGGGCCGCGCCGGGAAGCTTTCCCAAGCGCAAGTGGACTGGGGCAATTCGCACTACCGCATGGGGCACGATGTGGCCTGTTTCTTCTCGCCGGAAAAGGCGCTTGATTGGCTGCGAGGCTGCGGCGCGCCGGTGATCGGGCAAAGACCATGACAGAAAAAGCATACATCATGTCCGCGCAATCTAGCTTGTTTGGTCAGGCTGATGTGATCGGCTTTGGGAACGATGCTTTTTGCGTCAAGGAAATTGGCCGCGACTTTGCAAACGGCGTAATCGTCGCCAACCACTACAGCCGGAAGTTCTATAGCGCCACCTACATTCACCTCGGCGTTTTTATCGCCGGTCAGTTCATGGGCGTTTTGCAGTTTGGCTACGCGATGAACCCGGCCAGCGGGGGAAGCGTGGTCGAGGGAACGCAGCTTGATGAGTATCTAGAACTTAACCGCATGTGGCTGGATGACATCGCGCCGCATTGTTCTGAAAGCCGTGCGTTGTCGTATGCGGTGAAGTTTATTCGCCGCAAATACCCCAAGATCAAATGGATACAGTCTTTCGCAGACGAACGTTGCGGGAAGTTTGGGTCGGTCTATCAGGCTGCGGGGTTTCGGTATTTTGGAGAACACACCGCGACTTTCTGGGAATTGGACGGCGTTGTTTATCACAACAGCCTGATGACTCGCGACCCTAAGCTGTCGAAGTCTGCGGCAGTGATCCAAGCGGGCAGGGACAGTGCTAAGTCTTATGACCTCCGCCAGTTCCGCTATCTGTATTTCATGGCTCCGCGCTTTGCGAAAGGCGTCAAGCTAAAAGAACAGCCTTTCCCCAAACCCCATGCGGCCCGTCAATGGGACGACACGGATCCAACCGTGCTGAGCGAGGTTCAATCCCTCGGGGCCGCTCCAATTTCAAGAGGTGCCGCATGAACGTCCGCGATGCCTTGCGCGCGGTTCTGCTGCGCATTGCCGCCATGCAACCGCCCGCCGAGCGCGCGGCGTATCTCGATATTCTGAGGAAGGACGGTTGGCTGTGAGCGAACCTGTGACGATTGGCCGCGCCACGCTCTACCTAGGCGACTGCCGGGATGTGCTGCCGACGCTGGGCAAGGTGGACGCGGTGGTTACGGACCCGCCTTATGGGATTGGTGAGGCAGCGGGTAAAGCCAAGACACGCAAGGGATTGGGGCCAACACGGGACTACGGAGACGACGATTGGGATAATGAACCAATCGCGCCCGAGATCATGGCTCAAGTGCGCGCGGCAGGCCGCTGGCAAATCATCTTTGGCGGAAATTATTATGACTGCCCCGCAGCAAAGTGCTGGCTGGTATGGGACAAGGTGAACGGTGATAACGACTTCGCTGATTGCGAATTGGCATGGACGAACCTGCCTAAAGCTGTGCGCCGTATAAGCTATATGTGGAACGGAATGCTGCGCGCTAATGGAGAGCAACGCGGCGATCATCCGACGCAAAAGCCCATAGGCGTGATGAAGTGGGCAATTGGCCATTTGCCAGCGCCCTGCGAAACCATCCTAGATCCCTTCATGGGCAGCGGCACAACCGGCGTTGCAGCCGTCCAGATGGGCCGCGACTTCATCGGGATCGAACGCGAACCCAAGTATTTCGACATTGCCTGCCAGCGCATCAAGCAAGCGCAGCGGCAGGGTGATCTCTTTATCGGGGGTGCAGCCGCATGAGCAGCCTCCCCATAACCGCCGCGCAATCATGGCACGGCCACCAGTTCACTTATTGCCGGGGCCAAGCGGACAGCCGCATCAAGACCGGCGAGGACTATCCTACGCGGAGCCTTAGCGCGCTCTGGACGATGGCACCGGACAACAAGCCGAAGTCCGCCGGGCTGGCTATGATCCCGTCAAGCTACTGCGACTTCGACGCGCGGTCACATGAGGCGCAACGGGCCAACGGTTCATTCGTCACGCTCGCGGCAGATATCGACGGCGGCAACCATAGCGGGGGCGCGATTCAGACCGCCGTGGAAGCCTTCACGGGCGGCGCAGCATGGCTGATCTACAGCAGCGCGCACAGCCGCCCCGGTGATACCCGCTGGCGCATCATCCTGCCGCTGGCCGAAGCCGTACCCTTTGCCACATGGTATGACGCACAGACGGCGCTGTTTACCTATCTGGACGCGCAGGGTATCAAGACAGACCGGGCTCTCTCTCGTGCCGGCCAGCTCGTCTATCTCCCGAACGTGCCGCACGCGCACAAGACCGGCACGCCGCTACGGGACGAGCACGGCCAGCCCCTGCACTTCGAACGCCGCGGCACCATGGACGCGCCGGGCCTCGATCTGGGCGCTGGGACCATCGCGGAAGGTATCGCCGCCCTACGCCGCCAGCGCGCCGCCGATGAACAGGAACGCGCCAAGCTCAAGGCCGAAGCCGAACGCCGCCGCGCCGCGCGACCCGCTGGCAATCAAGGCTCGCTGATCGATGACTTCAACGCGGCAAACACCATTGCCGACATGCTGGCGATGTGCGGCTACACGCAATGCCCGCGCCATGACGAGGATTGGCGCAGTCCGCAGCAGACCGGCGAAACCTATGCAACCCGCGTCATGGGTTCGAAGTGGGTCAGCCTGTCGGGCAGTGACGCGGCTTCCGGGCTTGGCGAGAAGTGCGCGGCGGGCTGCTACGGCGATGCCTTCGATCTGTTCGCGCATTACAAGCACGGCGGCGACCGCAGGGCAGCGCTGCGCCAGCTTGGGGCCGAACGCCGCTCGGACAACGTGACCTACCCGCCGCAGTTTCACGCAGAGCCGCCTGAGTGGATGGCAGAGGCACCGATGCCGGAAGCGGACGATCTGGGTCCGTGGGAAGCGGATTATGAGGCGGGCGCCGATTATCTGGAACTTGCGGGGGTGGTGCCTGAGCCAACCGACGCGCTGCAGGTGGTCGACGCCTTCGACTTCAACGAAGCGGACATTCCCACGCGCCCATGGATCATCCCCGGCATTATGCTTTCAGGCTACACGCATATGCTTGCCGCGCCGGGTGGTTCGGGCAAGTCGCTGTTCACCCTGCAAGTCGCCATTGCATTGGCGCGCGGCGAGGCATGGGGCGAGATCAAACCGCGCCGCAAAGCCCGCACGCTGGTCATCAATGTCGAGGATGATATCCACGAGCAGCGCCGCCGCTTGGCTGCTGCGCGCCGTGTCATGAATGCGCCGGTCGATGATTTGCGCGGCATGGTGCACCTCGTCACCGATACCGACGGTATCATCGTGGCGGGCTTTGATGAGGCGCGCCGCGTCATGACGGCCAAGCCCATTGTGCCGGTGCTGGTAGACTACATCCGCCGCAATGAAATCGACGTGCTGATCGTGGACCCGTTCACCGAGACGTTCGAAGGCGACGAGAACGACAACAGCGAAGTCAAATGGGCCATGCGCATCTGGCGCGACGAGATCGCCCGCGCGACCGGCTGCGTGGTCTACCTGGTGCACCACACGACCAAGTATGCCGCGAACGGCGCGGGCGATGCCAATGTCGTGCGCGGCGCTGGCGCGATTGTGAACAGCACCCGCATCAGCGCCACCCTCATGCCCATGACGCAGGAAGAAGCGGCGGCGATAGGTATCGAGGAAGCCGACCGGCACCTGTACGTGCGGTACGACGACGCGAAGGCCAATCAGTCGCTCAAGTCGGGCCGTGCGCGCTGGTTCCAAAAGCAGAGCGTCACGCTGGCTAACGGAGACGACGAACACCCTGCGGACGAGGTGGGCGCGCTTATGCCGTGGAACCCGCCGGGGATGCTTGACGGGGTGTCCCTGCATTCGATCAACGCCGTGCTGGACCGGATCGATGCCGGGCTTCTTGACGCGCACGGGGCCCCGCTTGGCAGCCGCTATACTGCCTCGGCGCGCGGCGGGACGAAGGAAAGCGGACGCTGGGCCGGATGCGTTTTGATCGATCAGCTTGGCATGAAAGAGGCGCAGGCTTCGGCGCTGGTCAAGACATGGATCAAGAACGGCGTGCTGGTCGAAAAGCCCTATCACGACGCTGCGCAGCGCAAGGAACGAACCGGCCTTTTCGCACCTGAAAATGCCCGCCCGGGGGCCGCGAAATGAGTGCGCCAAATCAAAAATCTTATGGCGCAGATTTGGCGCGCTTTTTTGCGCCAAATAATCCGGAAGCCCTAAAGGGAAACCATTTGGCGCAAATGCGCGCTAAATCGCGCGCCATTTGGCGCACAAATGGCGCGTTTCCCTTTCGTAGGGCCTTCCGGCAAGCTTCGGGACAAGGCCGTATGACCGACATTTTCCACGACCTCACCGGCGCATGGAGCAAGGCAACCGCAGACCTGATCCGCGATGCCTGGATCACCAAACGCGACGGCACCGATCCCGAACCCATCCGCCAAGCCTACCGCGCCACACACCACCAAGGGCTGCGGGACACGCTGGCGACGATCATGACGGGAGGCGGCAAGTGACCCTCCGCGACTTCCTCCGCATCAACTTCGGCTGGGACATCTACGATTGGGAACCCGGCGAGATTCAGTTTTGAGACAGGGAGCAATGACGATGGCACGCAAGACCAAGCGCAAGACCGTTGAGGCCAAGGACTACATCCGGCCCACACCTGAGCAAATGGAAAAGGCGGAGTACGTGAGCGCAGGCATGGCCTATCGCCGCGTCCCTGTGATCGTCACGCTGGCCGATACGGGCAAGCTGACACAGCGCCAGTTCGATGGCCTCACCAGGTATCGCGACGTTGCCATTGCGGACGAGCGCTCCCTGATCCGCGACAGCATTGGCAAGATGCTCGACGGCATGATCGGCGGCGGCACTGGCGGCGCAAGTCTCTCGACCACCCGCAACGCTATCGAACTTGGGTATCTCGAACGCGAGCTTGGAGCCCTTGCCGATATTGCCCGTGCGGTGGCCGTAGAGGACGTTTCCCTAGCGCAGTGGGCCATGAAGCAGGGAGGGAGCCTTTCGCGCCACAAGAGCATCGGGCGGGCTGTGGTGACATGGTTCGAGCCGCGCCGGAAGTTTGCCGACATTGCGCTGATGGAGATTCGCATGGCAGGGGAGCGTTTGGCGGCGGCTATCGGCGCATGAAACGCTTTCGCACGTTCGCCAAGCTGCGCATCCTTCAGCTTGCCCAGCGCAAGGAACCGGAGGAACCGAAGCCCAAACCACGGCGGCGCAAAAGGGTGTTGTCTGTTCGGAGTGAGGCGGGGAAATAATTTGCCCAGCGTGCATTTTGTGCTTGCAGGGTAGGGCAAAATGTCTCATAAGGGAGTCACACCAAGGGGCAATGCCCCGCCTCACAAAGGAAACGGAAATGGCCATCAAGTTCAACAAGCACAACGTCACCAATGGCAGCGACAAGGCTCGCGTTACGTATTCCGCTTTCAAGATGGTTTCGACTGGCGAGGATTGCGTTACGATCTACGCCAAGGACTTCCAGAGCGGGCGCGCCCTCGACTTCATCTTTGCTGATGGCTACGAAAACGAAACCGACAGCCAAACCGATTATTTTGAAAAAGGGCGTGTGCGCATCCGCGCTGGCCACCCTCTCTACGCCGCCGCATATGAACGCGCCGCCTTGAACGGAAACGCATGACCCCCGCCCGCATCCGCACAATCCGCCAGCAGGCCGGTCTATCCCAGACCGGTCTAGCTGCGCTTCTCCGCATAGCTGACCTTCGCACGATCCGACGCTGGGAAAAGGGCGAGATACCCATCAGCGGCCCCGCTTCGATCGTGCTTGAGTTGCTGGAAAGCGGCGAACTGCCGGAGCGTTTCAAACCCTCTTGACCATTTTACGTGATCGTGTAGACAAATCGCTATAGGTGCGAATTGCGCCTTGGGGGCTGGCCGTTTGGTTGGCCCTTTTGCGTTTGGGGCTGTGGCACAATGACCGAGCAAGAGATTGCCGACATTTGCAGCCAGCTTGCGGAGGGTAAATCGCTTCGCGCCATCTGCCGTGAAATGGGCAAGGCGGAAAGTTCGGTTCGGTATTGGCTGCACAAGGACGAGCGAGCATTCGCGCATTCCGCGCGTGCGCGCGAACTGGGCTGCGATGCTCTGGCGGATGAATGCCTAGAGATTGCTGACAAGCCTTCGGTTGACCCTGTGGCGGCGGCGGACAAGCGCATTCGCATCGACACGCGGCTGCGGCTGATTGGCAAGTGGTCGCAGCGCTATTCGGACAAGGTGACGGTCAAGAGCGAAAGCACGGTGACGCACAAGCATGACCTCAGCAACCTCAGCACTGCCGAGCTTGAGCAGCTTGAATCCATCCTTGCCAAGTCTGAGCGAAGTGCGGGCAGCGCTGGCGAGGCGGTCGCTCCTTCGCTTCACTGAGTACACCAACCCGGCCTATGTCTCCGCTGGCCACCACAAGCTGATTGCCGAAAAGCTGGAGGCTGTAGAGCGCGGCGAGATCGACCGGCTGATGATCTTCATGCCGCCGCGTCATGGCAAATCAGAGCTGGCCTCGAAGCGGTTCCCGGCGTGGTGTCTGGGCCGCAATCCGAAGCGCCAGATCATCGCGGCGAGCTACAA
>Ga0315904_10010268_pt1 | contig 12126 bp, 15 predicted proteins | sample LakEriMetagenome_6_FD_203529 | JGI IMG/M metagenome (GOLD analysis project Ga0315904, IMG submission 203529) | Freshwater fungal communities from buoy surface, Lake Erie, Ohio, United States - Buoy 12 MA120 | ecosystem: Environmental > Aquatic > Freshwater > Lake | place: USA: Lake Erie, Ohio...
CCTGCGGACCTTGAATTCTTTAGGGAATTTTTTCACGTGTACGGGTTTTTACCTTACCCCAAAGAAATGGAACGACTTGGTAAACTTGTTAGGATTGGGGACATTTATCCTGAACATCCTGCTGCACATTTGAATACAAAATCTTATTATATTTGTAAATCAAAAGTTTTTAAGGAAATGAGGATGAGTATCGCAAAAGAACTTGGGTTAATTTTGGCTGAAACAAGAAGTGGTGCTAGACGATATATTACCAGTGACGGGAAATATCAATTGAGAAGCATCTATGAAGTAATTTTTTATAATATCTTCCTGTTAAACAATGAGGCTGACAATTTGGAAGTTGATAGTCGAAAGTTCTATGGGGATTGTGGTGAGATTCAAAAAGAGGTTGATTTCATTTATAAGGATGAGACGGTAATTGAGATTGCGGGGATGGTTAGGCCAGAGTATTTTGATAAGTTGAATTCTGCAATGAAATGTATTGAATCGTTGGGATATAACACGATTATATATAATACAAGGGAAATGACCAAAAAAAGTTCTTATTATGAATTTTATGAAAAAGTTTGTCAGGATTTTGGTTTTCCCGTCGATGAAGAAATTAGAAATAATTTATTATTGTTGATTGGTCATAACAATTTGAGCGTGGATACAATGAAAGATTTTGTTGACAAACACATTGGAATTGGTGGTCTGCAAACTATTGACCGCAAGAAATATGATCAGTTGTCTTCCTATGTAAAAAAATTGTATGGAAAGGGAATTCGTGAATATCGAAAAGACCTTGGAATCAAACAAAAAAATCGATAATCTCCTACCCCTTTTTTATTAAAATATTTTGTTTATCATTATAAAAAAATTTGTTATGACAGAATATTCAGATAAGTGGAAGAAATCTTTTGAGAAGAAGTATTCCAAAGCGTTGTCCCAACTTCGGGATTTGGAGAAGGAGTATAAGGAAATGAAGGATTCCAATCCTGAGCTTTGGGGTTTGGATTATATGTATGTTGATGAATCCACATTGGAGTTTGATAATGCGTCGGATTTATCCATCTATCATAATGATGGTTCTGATGAGGGGACAAAAGAATATGTTGAGATTGGTGTGAATGGATCTCCTTGCTCAAGTTATGCGTTCAAGATTTATTCTTTGAAAGAATTGATTGAGTTTCGAAATAAATTGATGGAATCAATCGATAAGTTTGGTAGGGTTGAAGAACCTGTAAAGAATGAAATTGATGATGATTGTGAGGATGAAGAAGGATGGGAAGAGAATGAGGAAACGGAATATACCATTCAGGCGTCTCGTTCTTGCGTTCAGACATGGACTCATACCGTGATGGCAAGAAGTTCTTGTGAAGCTTATAGAAAAGTCCAAGAAGATATGGACGGTTCCACTCACGATGAGAACGATGACTATGATCAGTATGGTGAAATCGATTGGGAAATAATTTGATTGAAAACCCTCACTTATGGTGGGGGTTTTTTATTGCTCAATATATTTATAGTAAACTGAAAAATAATATGAAAAAAGTTATAAGAATGACTGAAGCTGATCTAACGAAATTGGTTAGAAGAGTAATTAGTGAGCAAGGGGCAATAATTCCAGGAGAAGAAAAAGATTTGAGAATGAAACTTCAGAAATTAGTTGGGACAGGCTCGGGTCATGAATTTAAGACTATCTGTCGAATGTGTTCTGAATACAGATTGGATAAAAACAATCCGAGAGCTGAGAGAGCCGCAAATGAATTTGACAGTGCAATTACGGGTGGAGAAAATCCATTCAGTAACATTGCAGGAGACAATAAAAAAAGCTCCGCATATAAAGCAGGAATGGCAATTTCTAAAAATTTGAAAAGTGCGGTTGATATTTGTACAATGATTCAAAATTATAAATTTTATACCAATCAAAGTGAAAGTTTTTGTGACGCTGTACAAGGAGAATTAAATTATAAAGTGGATTCAACATCTAATCTTAATTTGATGGTGGGGATTCCAATCTATAATATTGTTAATAAGTCTGAAACGGTAGGAATGAATAGTCAAATAAAGATGGACTAACCTATTCCGAAAGTGGATTACCCAACTCCATAATTAATGGGAGATTAATTATTAACCCCACCCCATAAAGGTGGGGTTTTTTATTTTATGGGTATTTATTGTTAATGGAATCACAATTAAAACGGTTTATGAATTTGAGTAATCTTGATTATAAAATCAAGATTGAAAATGAACGTTACAATAAACTATGGAATAGAGTTTGCGTTCACGTTGTGGTTTTCGAAAAAGATTCCCTCAACATTGAGTATAATCAACATCATTGTTATGACATAAGGGGAAGAAGACACGACCCATCAAGTAGATTGCACATCGATGACATAAGATACGAGGAAGGAAATACTGTGTTGGGTGCGGGTGAAGGACTAATGGCGTATTTTGGGGATGAAGATTTTGTTCATCGTTATTTCGAAAAATTGTCACGACAAGTTGCTCTCAATAAAATTAATGAATACCGAGAAAATTAACTTATTGCAAATACCAAGGCATTTGTTGTCGTAACAAGCTTAACATCTCAACTGAATCTGTTATTGTGTATGAGTTTCTATTTGGTAAAAAAATCTTAGTCAATTCTAATATTAAGTTGGGAGTGTATTTTGAATTTTTATATAGTTCATTTGCCTTTGCCACATTATATTCAACTTTATCTTCTATTTTTTTGTAAATCTCTGTGAAGTTGGAGTTTTTATATCTTTCCACATTATCCACTATTCCTTTCATTCTATCCATGTGATTTATTTGGTTGTCAAATGAATAATCAAAAATTTCATCATATAGTTGAAATCCATATTGGGACAAAGTTTTGTGAGTATTTTTTGCACATAATGAAAGGAAAGGTTGTCCAATTATGAGTTGCCTATATGTTTTTTCAGTTATGAATAATGCTTGAACGTCAGATTCTGAGACAATGTTAAACAAACAATTCATATCCAATAAATTGGGGGTGAATTCCCTTTTGATATGGTAATCAAAGTCGTCCAACATGACTTTCTTATCTTCAAAACATTTCATCTTGTATTCTCCAAGGTGCTCCAACCCATGTTGAAATGTCCCTGTTTCAATCCAACTATATAAATTATTTTCTAATAACCCCCTTTTGCAAAGTTCATCCATCAATTGTTTTCTATGGATTCTTGTCTTGTTATTATAGGTGACAAATAAATGGTCAAATTGTTTGTTTATACGTGGTGAAGAAAATTCTTTTTGTAAATTATTGAACGTATGTGACAACAGAAATGTTGGCCAAAATAAGACTTCAAAATTTTCAATAGGATTTGTTGAAAAATGTGAGAAAACAGAATTATATTCCGAACCAACTAATAAATAAAATTTTGCGTTCTTGAACTTAAGAACTTCCTCCAATTCGTAAAATAAATTGTCTTTTTTGTATGTATTGGATGTGTATCGACTCTGATTATAGTCAAAATTGAAATCAAAATTCAAATAATTTTCATACCAACCCAACCGATATTCGGATGGGTTTCCGAAGATTACAATATTCTTATCAATTCCTCTTATCAAATCTATAATAGGTCTTAAGGTGTAATCATTTTTTTTAACATGGAGACCAAAATCAATATAAAGTATTTGTTCTACGTCCATAACTTACCATATTTATAAAAATATAATTTTTGTTTTTATTTATTGTATGGATTTTTCTAACTATAAGTTTGTCGTGTCTACTGGTTGTAGTTATGGACGACTTGCAGACTACGCTTTAAGATGGTTCGAGTATACCCACAACTCACCAAACTTAATAAATGAGTACGGACAAACTGAATGGTTGGACTTGGATGACAGTAAAATAATATCAATTAACTTATCATTAAGTAGTCAAGGATCGGATTGGCAATCTGATTCGATAATTCATGTCGTAAATGAGTTATTAAAGTTGGAGGTCAAGTCCGAAAATATTTTTTGTTTGGTTGAATGGTCTCAGTGGTTTCGGTTTGCCATTCATCCACCACATCATTATGGATTAGATTTTGATAAAATGAATTTTGTAAAGGACGAATATGAAATTTCATTATTTAATTTTCGGATGTTCCAAAAAAATACTGTATTATATGAAGAAGAGACTCGACCGATCTTGTCTTATTTACATGATTACTTCAATTTATTCAAATCTCGAGCTTGTGAAAGTTGGGGTAAGATTGGTGATAGGATTTATATGATTCCTCGTAACTTGGGCCCTAATGTTTATGGTAAGTTAGGTCTTGAATATGAATTGTTTTATGAAGATATACTCAAAGTAGAAAATGATATTCCATTGGAAACCAAAATCAATGTCTATTTGAATAATATTTTGAGGACCCAATTTTTTTTGGAAAAAAATAATTTGAAATATAATTTTGTTTTTATGCAGTCCACATTGTCGGATTGGAAATTAAAAGATAATGGAATAATCTATCATCCATTATTCAACGGGGGAGTTAAACCTTATGAAGATTTTGGAAGGGTAATCAAGCCTTCACCAAAGTTTAACCCCGCAAACAATCCTAAGTCCGATATTGAAAACATAATGCCTGAATTGAAATCGAAAATTAACCAAATAAATTTTGATAATTTTTGGTTTTATGAGACAGAAAGGTTTCGACGGGGTGGAATAGATGAGTGGGCAATTGATAATTTAAAAGAAACAGGATTTGTCGAATTACCCGTGGATTATTCTAATCCGTCCTTCGATCCTCACCAAATTTTACCTAATCACGGTAATCATCCTGGAATGGCGGCATATATTCTTTTATGGAATAAGGCGGCATTCAATTGTGATTTCATCAAGGTAAAACCCGACTTTGAAAAATTTATTTGGGACAAATATCGGGAGGACTACAATTATGATGGGATTAGCAAAAACAGAATCACATTATCAAAAAAAGAATGGGATAGAATTGTAATCAAAAACAAACTTTTTTAAGACTATTTATTAAAATGAAAAAACCACTTAACGAAGAGCTTGACAGAATCAAATCCATTATGGGTTGTTGCAAGGGTAAATTAAATGAAGACCAAGAAAATTGTGTCGACCCTGAATCGCCAGAAGGTCAGGAAGCTATTGATAAGGCTGTAGGGTATATCAAATACGAGATAAACCAATTGGGGATTACCAATGAGGACATTGCCGTTGAAACCCAAGAGACACCAGAAATTTCTGATGCAAAAAATAAATTGACAGAAATGGTTGAACCTGCCGTAACGGATATGGACACCTCTCAACTCAAAGAGTTGATTTTGGGAGTTAAACGTCTTATCAAGAATAAGAAATCAGGTAAAACAGAGGAACCCAAACCATCAGCAGTAAATGAACAAATTGGTTCAGCGGCAGCGATTCTCAGTCAAGTTGAGATATTCTTGCTCTCCCTTCCAACTGGATTGTTTGTTGCGGTTGCGGTATGGTTATTATTAAGATTTTTCAGATGTTATGTTTATAAGTTTGTTCGTAATGCAACCGATAAAATGTGTGGGTTTAACACCACCACCAACCCTTTCAATAGGATATTACAATTGGTTTTCTTGGATTTCAGAAACCTTTTTAGTGGTTGGCAATCAGGAACTCAAGATAATTATGTTTGGGGATGTGAACGATGGCATCGTAGATAATTTTTTATACAGAAATGATATTTATAATTATACAACTTTTATATGAAAAAAATTATTAGACTGACCGAATCTGATTTGACAAGATTGGTAAAACGTGTTATAAATGAACAAAGAGTCCCTTTTTTGACGGTGTTCCCAAATAAAAGTATTCTTAGCAAGTCTGCTATTGAAGGTCAAAATGGTGGAAACATCATTTATTTAACAAAAAGAGATCCGAAAACAGGTAAAGTAATTCCAGGAACAAAGTTTTCATATCGAGTTGGAGGAAAATATGGTTTTATTCCATTTGATATTGTTATGCAAAATGTTGAGAGAGGTTTATCTAGTGGTTCATTATACGCTGAGGTAAAACCGAAAAATAATACAGTTTATAACGTGGTAAAGGGCTTACTTCCAAAAGAAAATGACAAAGACAGAGGTGAAACTTATTTAAAAAATGACGGATGGATAAAAGTTATGGTTTTGGGAGATGAGATAAACAAAGCATTAGGTGAATTATTTGATAATGAAGGTGATGAGGTCACAGTTGATGTTCCTTATTCAGGTGGAATAAGTATAACTTTGGAACGAGTTTAAAAAATTGAAATCTCCTCTGAATAGAGGAGATTTTTTTTTTGTATATATTTATTTATATGAACTTACAAGAAAACATTTTAAGATTAAAAAAATTGATGGGAGTCATTGTCGAACAGATTTCGGAACAGAATAAGAAAGAAATGAATCAACTTATAATTCAAGAGGGAAACAAAGTCAAACAACATTTTTTGTCCTTATATTCAAATCCTGACACAATTGCAAAGTTTTCGAAAAGAAGTAATGTCGATGCGGTAAAAAGATTCATTCCGACCATAACCTATAAGGTTTTTTCCGAAAAAGGGAGTAGGAATGGTTATGTGAAAACGAATGATTATGACGTGATAAATTTAAATATTTTGAATTTATTTTCGGAAAAAAATGGAAATATTGTTCAGAATGGAACTAAATTATATGACACCATATTACATGAGATGGCTCACAGTATCGACTTCAAGATGAAGGATTTAGGGGAAAAAACCATTTCAACTTCAATAGGATATTACGACGTTTCAGGAGATAAGGATGATTATGTATCAAGTGACTTGGAAACATTTGCAAGGGTTCAAAGAATGAGGGAAATTTTTGGTTTAGGTCCGATGGATAAAGGAAATCAAATCAAAGACAAAATTGTTGAATTCATTCGTTCCAAAAGATTTGTATTTCCGAATGTTAAAATTGCAGAGTCGAATGACCCCGTTGGGTTAATATTCATTCCTCCAACAAAGAAAGGGAAATTAACTCAATTATGGGGATTCTATGACCCAATCCAAATAGATGGGAAAAAGAACTCAGACCTTTCCGCTTTATTTGCAAAATTTTCTGTCGCCAAAGATGGAAAAGTTTTTTTGAATTTGGATACAATTGGTAAGGTGAACGTTTCCACTAAGGCAATGCCGAGTTCCTAAATCGAATTTTAATTTATAATCCATTCTTTTTTAAATGAAAGGTTTTTATTATTTTTTTTAATATATTTTGTTATGAATTTTTCAAATTACAAATTTGTTATTTCGAGTGGATGTAGTTATGGTAGACTTGCGGACGTTACATTCAATGTTTTCAATTTTTTTGATGGTGAAAAATTAAAAAAAGAATATGGGCAAGTTAATTGGTTGGATATAGAAGGGGATAAGGTGGTATCCATCAATTTATCTTTAGGTAGCCAAGGTTCAGATTGGCAAGCAGATTCACTAATATATGTTGTCGATGAATTGTTGAAATTAGGGATTAAACCTGAAAACATTTTTTGTTTGGTCGAATGGTCTCAATGGCATCGGGTCACTTTTCATCCTCCTCACCATTATGGTTTAGATTTAAGATTATTAAATTTCCCTGAATTCGTTGTTGAAACAACAAAAAATAATGAATTCGAATTTTACATGGTTCAAAAAAATCATGAATTTATTAATCATGAAATTAATAATGAGTTAGACTTTTTCCGAGATTATTTGAAATCGTGTCGATCTATAAGAAGTCCATTCAATGTTGGAAAAATAGATGATAGGATTTATATGATCCCTCGACATTCTTTGATTGATACGTTCAAGAAGTTGGGTTCACATTATGAATTGTTCTGTGAACATATTCATAAAGTTGAGAACGAATTCCCATTGGAAAATAAACTCAAAACTTATTTGGACAACATATTGAGAGTTCAATATTTTTTGCAAAAAAATAATTTGAAATATAATTTTTTGTTTATGCAATCCACATTATCGGAATGGAGTTTCAATCAAAATGTTGGAATAATACAACATCCTCTGTTCAACATGCATAATTTCCCTTATGTGAAGAACGAAGATAAATGGGGGCCAAATGCGGATTTCAATCCATCGAATAATCCTGAGTCTGATATTGAAAGAATTATGCCTGAGATTAAATCAAAGATTAGTCAAATCAACTTTGATAATTTTTGGTTTTATGAATCGGATAGATTTAGAAAAGGAGGTATAGATGAATGGGTCTTGGACAATTTGAAAGAAACTGGTTACGTAAATATAACCCCAAGTGAAAAAGACTTGAATTTTTCAGTTGACGGAATAGTTCCAAATTACAATGAACATCCAAATTTGGTTGCGTACCTTTTTTTATGGAATCAAGTCGCATTCAACTGCAATTTTTTGAAAGTCAAACCTGATTTTGAAAAGTTCATGTGGGGTAAATATTGGGAAGATTATCACTACGATGGTGTATCAAAAAACAAAATTACTTTGTCTAAAAAACAATGGGACGAAATAATGAATAACCAAACTTTTTTATTTGATTAATTTTTTTTATATTAACAGAATGAAAAAGATAATTTTTATTTTGATGATGTTGTTAGGTTTGAGGGTAAATGGTCAAACCATGGAAAAGGATTATGTAAATTATCTGTTGGACAAAGAACAGGTTCAAAATAAGAGGACTGAGTTGTTCACAAATACAAAGAGGGTCCTTGTTCGCAGAAACAGATTGGTCTTCGTATTCGACAGAAAAATGTTTAAGGAGATGGGACTGAGGGGTAAGGTAAAGGTAAGCTCTAAATAAAATTTTTTTATATTAACCCTGAAAGTCACGTAGTACATGAGAGATTTCAAAATTATAACTTTCCAAGAGACATATAATAGAGAATTTAAAAGGGAAGACATTTTCAATATAATAGTTGAACAGGTAAAAGATTCCAATTCTTTGGATCTTTTATTTTTCAATCCTCTTGAACCAATTGGAAATCCTGTAGATATCCCTCGTGGAAAAGAATTTGAGGAGTATTACAAGAAGTTATTATATGATTTCGAATTTTTTTTGATTGAAAGGGATATAATGGCTTATTTTTTGTTTGGAGGTTCGAAGTTATTCGATTCGTGGGGTAATGGTGGAGACTACATAATCAAAAATGTAAAAGTTCTTTCATGGAATACATTTCTATTACATTACAGTTCACAATTTTTGTCTAAGTCGTATGAAAAACCAATCGAAGAAATAAACATTAATACTCACTTCGAAAAGTTGTATTTTTCTTTGAACAGACATCCTAGAAGTCATCGTTCAATAATAATGGATACTCTTTGTAAAAATGAGTTATTAGATTTCGGGTTAGTTTCTTGGAATAAATTATCAAATGAATGGCATGAACCATTTAAATTCGAATGTTGGGAAGAAAAAAAGTTGGTTTTGGATATGTTCGATGATGTCAATCAAATTGATAGTGTGAATGAACGTGTCGATTTCAACACAAACTTTTTACTCAATAATGGGTGTCTTTTCAATGTGGTAGGAGAAACTCTAACGAGTAATTATGATGTTTTTATATCAGAAAAAACTTATAAAAATTTTTTGATAGGACAACCATTTATTTCAATTGGACCAATACATCATAATCAACAATTGAAAAATATGGGATTTAAGATTTACGATGAAATTTTTGATTATTCATATGATTCCGAAATCGATGTTGAATATAGGACTGTGAGAATGGTCGAGAATTTAACCAATTACAAACATTCTAATCTGTCTGAACTTTATAACCGAATATATGAAACAACAATTTTCAATAAAAATAAAGCAATTGATTATTGTGAAAATGACCCGTTCATTCCAACTGAATTGATAACATTATATAAAAATCATACCAAGATTTTTATTGATAATAAATTAATTAAAACGGAATGTGATATAGAAAAAATATTAAAAAATAAATTATGAATTTTTTTATTTGACTTTTAGTTTGAACTGTAAATAAAATTGTATATTTTCGAAAAAAAAAGTATGGGAATTATTATTGATAAACGTAATTACGTTGTGGTGAAAACATCTTATGGATATTATACTGACATCCAAGAGATTGATTATCCATTTTCCGTGGATATTAATGAGACTAATGGAGAAAAGAAGTGGATTGAAATTTCTTGGGATGATGAGAAACCTTATAACTTAGACGATGTCGAAAGTGAGATTCTTGAGAGTTTCTCTCTTGATTGATAATTTTAGAAAAAAGTTTTTTTATGAGTGGAATAGTTTTTGCTGGATGTTCTTTTACACATGGACATGGGTTATGGTTTTACTGTAATGATTTGTATCAACAATATAAAAATGAACAGATTGTTGGTACCATAATCAAGGACAGACCAATACATCACTTGAAATATAAAGATGTTATAAGATTTCCAAGATTAGTATCTCAGGAGTTAGAAATGTTCGAAATAACAAGACAAGATTATTCTGGTAATGATGAGGATAGTATTGAGTTTATCGATCATGTTTTTGATTTTTACTCATTGAAGCCCCAATGGTTAAAAGAACATTACAAATATGATGAAGTGAAATATATTATTTTTCAGACATCAATGCCCGAAAGATGCCATTTTACAACAACAGATAAATTCAAATTTAGATTTAGTGATAATTTGGACATAATTGATGAACTTTTCAAAAAATATGATATTGTTGATTATGAATCCTATGAATTAGAATTATGTGATCAAATTTTCAACAGAATAAAAAAAACTTTCATACATTACGAAAGCAAAGGTATTAAGCCATTAATTTTTAATTGGTCTAATCATTACAACAAATTGATAGAAAATGATGATTATATGAGTCAAAGAAAAATTTTTATCAAATATAAAAATATTGAATTCAAATCTCTCAAGGACATTTTTGATTTTGATGAAAATTTGACAATCTATAAGGACTATGAGTTTTTTGGTAAAAACACACCAATAGATTATCATCCATCAAAAAAATTCCACAAAATAATTGCAGACAGTATTATTGAGAAAATCAAATCGATTTAAGTTGGATTTCCAAAAAAAATAAATCGAAACTTTATTTGTATTTATAACTTATGAAGGTAATAATTTCGGAATCAAGATTAATGGATGTTGCAGTGTCGTGGCTTGGTAGTACTTTTGGAAATGCTACCCCAATAGAATGGAGTGGAATATATCCAGATTGGGAATTTTATACTCAAGATGATGAAATAATTTTTAGTTGGTCTGATAAGGATAAAAAAGTTATAGTTCATGGTAGTCAAATCGGTTACCAACTGATGCAAATGTTCGATTTTGACTATGAGCAGAATAAAAATGTTGTTAGGAAATGGTTGAACAAATATTATGGCATAGATCCGAAGACTATGTACTTTGGAAGTTTTAATCATATTGATTTTCAATAAACTATTAATTTTTTTTTAAAACTTTCTGTGAAAATGGTGAGGATATACCAAAAATCGAACAAAGGTGGAATCGAATAGGATATTGATTATAGCAATGGGTAGAAGCGGAGGGTATCAACTTGGAAGTTGGATTAGTTATGAATTGGAATTGAAATTTATACATGAACCGATAACAAATAAATTGAACGAAAATGGGGACAAAGTAGTCACCAAATATTTGATTACTGAATTGGAAGACTACAACCGAGATTCGATAAAAAAATACAACAAAGTAATTGGATTAATTAGAGAAGAAGATAGGGATTGCGCAGAATCACAATGTTGGGCCGAAAGAAATAAAAAATGGAGAAAAAATTATTCAATATCTCAAAAGTGGATACAAGAAAATGAGACATATATATCCGAAATGGAGAAATGGGTTAGGAGTAAAAGAGGAAAATTACTCAATATTGAAGAATTGGATTTAATTGTTTCTTATGAAGGTATATATCAGAGAAAAGATGATATTCCAAAACTTTTGGATTATTTGGGAATCACAAGTCCCAAATACTTACACTTTTTAGATAATTCATTACGATTAAGGGACGTAGGAACGAAGAAAAAAAAACAATTAATATAGGAAAAGATAAATGGTCACCATAACTGAACGAGCAAAAAACCAAATAATGATTTTGATGGAAAAAGAAGGTCTTTTACCTGAAACCCATAGTTTAAGAGTTGGTGTTATCGGAGGTGGGTGTAGT
>Ga0315904_10010272_pt1 | contig 12124 bp, 10 predicted proteins | sample LakEriMetagenome_6_FD_203529 | JGI IMG/M metagenome (GOLD analysis project Ga0315904, IMG submission 203529) | Freshwater fungal communities from buoy surface, Lake Erie, Ohio, United States - Buoy 12 MA120 | ecosystem: Environmental > Aquatic > Freshwater > Lake | place: USA: Lake Erie, Ohio...
GGCTTTTTGATGCCGGTGAGCACGCTCCACTGGGCACGCATGATGCCGCGGTCGATGGCGCGGGTGGCGGTGGTGACGCGCGCGTGCACGGCGCTGGCGAGGGCGATGTTTGCGCTGTCCTGCTGGTTGCCGGTGGTGCCTTTGACATTGTAACCGCCGCCGCGGCTGATGGTGGCGGCAGCGCCCTGCGGAGTGAGCGCCCAGGTTTCCACTCCCGTTGCGGCGCCATCGCTGTAATTGCAATGCAGGCTGATGAAGATGCTGTTGGGCACCTGATTGGCGAGCGCGACACGGCCGCTGAGGCTGATGAAGGTGTCCGTGGCACGGGTGAGCACGACTTTGAAGCCCTTCGCCATCAGCGCGGTGCGAAGGCGCTGCGCCATCTGGAGGGTGAAGTCTTTTTCGTAGCCGTAAACGCCACGCGCACCCGGCTCATGGCCGCCATGACCGGCATCGACGACGACGGTGTCAAAATACTCCGCGCCGGCGATGTGCGTGGGGTTCAGGATGGGATCGACGAGCTTCACGAGGTCCAGCCGGGAGATGACGGCGTGGCCGCGGGCCATGATGATGGGAAAGCTGAGCACGAACTTCATGTTGTTCATGAGCAGCGACTTGGAGCCGACCTCTGCCTTGATGATGAGGCGCTGGGAGTTGATCCAGAGGTGATTGCCTTTCGATTTGAGGCTCTCAAAGCCGAAGAGCGGATTGTAGAAGTTCCGGATGCTTTCGAAGGTGACGTAATCGCGGCCGCCGACGTCGATGACGTGCCAGGGATTGGTGGCGGAGGGCTTGATTTCGTTCTTCACGTTGCCCTCGACGGCCACATTGCCTTTCGGCTTTTCCTCGGTCTTGGGCTTCTCTTCGGTCTTCGGCGTGCTTTTGGGCTTGGAGGCCGTTTCGGGGGCCTTTTTGCTCGTGGAGCTGGATTTGGACTTGGGGGCGCTTTTCGGCGTTTCTTCCGCTTTGGGCGTTTCAGCAGGTTTTTCGTCGGTTTTGCCGCCGCCGAAGACTTTGGAGAAGAAGCCGGGCTTTTTCTCCTCTTCAGCACGCGCGGAGCCCGCCTGCATCAGGCCAAAAAACGCCAGCGCCGCGAGCGCGCAGGCAAAACGAAGCTGGAGGGGGGAACCAGGGGTCATGCGACTGGCTCTATAGTATCCCGGCACCGATTTGGCAACTCGCTTCCCGGCCGGGTCTAATCCCGCAGCGCCACCGCGGGATCGACCCGGGAGGCCAGCCACGCAGGCGGCCACGCGGCGGCGAGGCAGAGGAGCACGGAGCCCACGGCGGTGCAGGTGATGAAAAACGGGTCGATGTGAGCCGGAATGGTGGAGAGAAAGAGCCCCTCGGTGTCCATGGAGCCGTTTCCAGAGGCCAGGGCGACGAGCGCGCGCAGGTCATTGCGATACGTGATCACCAGCGCGCTGCCGATCAGCCCTAGGAGCGTGCCGACGACACCGACCACGGCCGCTTGGAGCACGAAAACGCCCACGATCTGCTTTTGCTCCGCACCGAGGGCGGTGAGCACGCCGATCTCGCGCCGTTTTTGCGTGGTGACGGTGATGGTGGTGTTCATGACGGAAAAAGCGGCCACGAGGCCGATGATTCCGAGGATGAAGAACATGACGAAGCGCTCATTGCTCATCGCCGCGAGTCGCGCGTCGCCCACATCGGTCCAAAGCACGGCTTTCCAGCCTTTGGGGATGATTCCATCATTTTGGAAGGCGGCGTGGATCTGCTTGATGTCATTCGGCACGTGCATTTCGACGAGCAGGCCGCTGATGCCCTCGCCGAGGCCGAAAACCCTCTGCGCGGTGGCCATGGTCGTGTAGGCGGAGTAGCCCGCGGTCTCTGCGCGGGTATAGCCGCCGAGCTGAATCTCCAGCGGCTTCAGCTTGATGGCCTTGTAAGCCTCGTGCCGCTTCTTTTCCTCGCTGATGTCTGAGGCCTTGCGGAAATCCCGGACGGCGACGGTGACGCTGGTGCTGGGGTAAATGGATATGGCATCGCCGGTGCGCACGCCGAGGTCGGCGGTGTTGTGATCGTTCGCGACGATGATGCCGTCTTTCAGTTCCAAAGCGCCATCGAGCAGGTGCGGCTGGATTTTCTCCAGGTAATCCGCGCCGCCATCGGCTGGCAGGCCGTAGAGCTGCGCACCGGTCTGCTCCCCGTCCTTTTCGAGGTAAATGATGCCGCCGGTGAAGGCGAGCGAGCGCAGCACCTCCGGCCGTTGACGCACCTTCGCGAGCAGCGCGGCCACCTCGGCGGCGGTGGCGGGTGTTTCGTCCGCCTTTTCCAGGATCATGTGCGGCTGGTAGCCGATCAGCGTCTGGCGAAACTCGCGCTCAAAGCCCTGCATCACCGCATTCACGACGGTCATCATCAGCACGCCCACGGCGACGCCGAGGATGGAGATGACGGTGATCACGGAGACAAAGGAGCGCCCCGCACGCAGGTATCGGCGGGCGAGAAAGGCGACGGCGCTGGCTGGAGCGGGCATGCCGCGCAGTAGCGGAGCCGCGGCGGGCGGACAAGATGAAGTTTGCCGGGCCAAGCAGGCGGATTGACAGCCCCTCCCGTGGATGCGAAAAGCGCCGCTCCGTTTTTGACGGCCTTGTCACATGAAATACCTCACGGTCATCCGCCACGCCAAATCGAGCTGGGACCAGCCCGGCGTGCCGGATCATGACCGCGTGCTCAATGAGCGCGGCAAACGCGCCGCTCCCGCTGTGGCGGCGTTTTTGCACCGCACGTATTTCGGTGGAGACGGCGGCGAGCGACTGCTGCCTGCGCCGGACCGACTCGTGACCAGCACGGCGATGCGCGCGCTGACCACCGCGCAGATCATGCGCGACACGTTTCAGATGCCGGTCGATTCGCTGATGCTGGACTCCAAGCTCTACCTCGCGCCCGCCGGCTCCATTTTGGAAAGCGTGCGCGCCTTGGATGAAAAGTGGAATCACGTCTGCCTCTTTGGCCACAACCCGGGCCTGCATGAGTTCGCGGACAAAATCCTCGCCCGCGCCGATGTCCCCAAGATGCCCACCTGCACCGCCGTGCTCATGGCACTGCCGCATCCGTATTGGGGCCTCGCAGACTGGCATGAGGCGCAGCTGATCGGCTACATCACGCCGAAGAGCCTCGAACGCCGCTTCCCCGAGCTCTACGGCCACATCTCGCAGGGTGATGGGGATGATTGAGATCGTCAGAAGCCGGAGCCGGTACGGCTGCGATGCTCGCTGGGCCGCCAGCCGATCCATTTTTTGAAGGTGTTGCTGAAGACGAAGGGATTCTGGTAGCCGATCTCGTGCGAGATGGTCTCGATCTTCAGATTCGTCGTGGAGAGCAGCTCCGCAGCCTTGCGCATGCGCAGCCAGGTGACGTGATGCATCGGCGTGCGGCCCAAAGCTTTGCGGCAGAGCCGGCGCAGATGCTCGGTGCTCACATGCGCCTGCCGCGCGAGCTCATCGAGCGTCCAATCGTGGCCCACATTCGCCGCGACCCGCTCCCAGATGCGGTGCAGGCGGTCATCCACCTGCCACGGTTGCGCAAAGCGCTCGATGTAGTGCTGCACCAGCTCCACCCAGTGAAACAGCGCGGCCGGTTTGGCCTCCTTGCCCGCGCTCGACTCTTCGATCACGCCTTCAATCGCGCTCCACAGCGCTTTGCCATCAAACGGGGCCATGACCGGCGAGCTGCTGCTCAAAATGGGCTTTTGCTCTGGCTGCTGCTCGTAGCGCACCCAGCAGCAGCGCCACTTTTTGCCAGGGACCGCTTGAAACGCGTTCACCATGAAAGGCGGCAGCGCCACAGCCATACCAGCACTGCATTTTTTCCACACGCCATCGACGAGCACACGCCCCTCACCCTCCAGACAGGCCAGGAAATACAAACCTCCCTGATGCATGCGCACGATGCGATAGGGCGCACGTGCCGTCATGATGCCTGCATGCGCGATGCGGTGCTGCGCCAGCATCCCGCACACCGGCGCGCCACGCAGCCACGCCCGCGTGTCCTTCTCGGTCGCGCGCACCACGCGGAATTCGGTGTCCGGGCCATGGGTGTGCGTTTCGGATAGTTCTTGGATTGAATTCATGATTTTAGATTCCCGATTCCTGATTCATGATGAACGCACGTCAGACAAATCAGGAATCAGAAATCTAAAATCTCAAATTCGCCATGCCCAACCCTTGGACCGGAACCGGTAACCCCTACACGAAGCAGGAAGTCGTCGATCGTCTCAAAGCCACGCTGGCCAAGGGCGAGCCCATCATCGCGGCAGGCGCGGGCACGGGCATCAGCGCCAAATTCATCGAAAAAGGCGGTGCCGACCTCATCATCATCTACAACAGCGGCCGTTTCCGCATGATGGGCCACGGCAGCACCTGCGGCCTCATGGCCTACGGCGACGCGAATGCCATCGCCATGGAGATCGGCGAGTATGAGGTGCTCCCCATCGTCAAAGAGATCCCGGTCGTCTGCGGCGTGCATGCCACCGACCCACGCCGCCGCATGTGGCACTGGCTGCAGCAGGTGAAAAACATGGGCTTTTCCGGCGTGAACAACTTCCCCACACACTGCATCGTCGATGGCCACTTCCGCGGCGTGCTCGAAGAAACCGGCATGAGCGTGCAGAAGGAGTTCGAAATGGTCGGACTGGCCACCAAGATGGACATGTTCAGCATCGTCTATGTCGCGACGCCTGAAGAAGCGGTCGAGATGGTCAAAAACGGCGCGGACGCCGTCATCGCCCACGTCGGCACCACCGTCGGTGGCAGCATCGGCGTCGTGAATGCGGTGGTGGACTGGGATTTCACCGTGAAGCGCACGCAGGAGATCATCGACGCCGCCCGCAGCGTGAAGAAGGACGTCTTCACCCTCACCCACGGCGGCCCGGTGAACACCCCGAAGGACGTCGAGTTCATCCTCGGCAAAACCACCGCCGACGGCTTCGTCGGAGCCAGCAGCCTCGAACGCATGGGCGTGGAGGATTCACTGACGAGCCTGACGCGTGAGTTTAAGGCCGTGCGGCGGTGATCAGAGGGCTACTCCTCTGTCTTCGTTCCGGCCGCTAGCTCCAGAAATTTCGCAATGGATCGGCGAACGTCCGCTTCAGACTTCAGTATGTCGCGGGGATGCGAAGGTGCAGACCAAACGCATTCTCCCACAGTAGCGGCACTCAGTTCCGCGATGCGCTGCAAGGCCAGCAACCAATCGCGGTAAGTCTCGTATGGATCGAAACCATGCGATGAAAGCCTGTCACGAATGCCATCGAGCACACGCTGTCGGTTCTCAAGCATCAAGTCGGCTGCCATTCTCGCGCAGCGGACGCAGCGTTCCGCCGCTGTCCGTTTCGGGAATCCACAACAGATAGGCAAGCGCCAAAGCCAATCGGCCAAATCTTGATCGTCGATGCCAAGCACAGGCTCAAGGATCGAGATACCCATCAGCGTTGCGGGAAACGTTATCCCCTGAAACGTAATTGGGCGAAAATCATAATCGTTCAGATTCATGGGTGCGAACGCGCTGTTGAGCTGGGAAAGCAGCCTCAATGTTCAATGTTCGATGTTCAATGTTCGATGTTGAACGTTCCTCTTCCCTTCCTGCTCGATCCGCTCTCGATCCTCGCGATTTCGGGCTTTGATCTTGTGATCGCGCTTAAACACACGTTCGACGGTCATCTGGCGTTTTTTGCGTTTGCGGCGTAGATCGGCGATTTCGTCGTCCAGCTTCAAAAAGGCCTCGTAACGGGCGCTTTCGAGTTTTCCGGCCTCCACGGCCGCGCGGATGGCGCAACCGGCGTCGGAGCCGTGTTTGCAGTCGCGAAAGCGACATTGCGAGGCGAGTTGCTCGATGTCTCCAAAGGGTTCGCGCAGCGTGGTCTCGTCCGTCCACATCTGCACCTCTTTGATGCCCGGGTTGTCGATGAGGATGCCGCCTTTTTCGAGCACGAGCAGTTCGCGCGCGGTGGTGGTGTGGCGGCCGCGCCCGGTCTTTTCATTCACTTCATCGACCCACTGATACTCATCGCCGAGCAACAAATTCACGAGCGCGCTCTTGCCGACGCCGCTGGAGCCGATGACGGCGACCGTTTTGCCACGCTGGAAGACTGCACGCACGTCCTTGATGCCTTTGCGCTTCAAAACGCTGGTGATGATCACCTGCAGGCCGGGTTGCATCTCGCGCAGCGTTTCCGCGGCCTGCGCACACTCTTCCGCGGTGTAGAGATCGGATTTATTGATCAAAACGACCGGTCGCGCGCCGCTGCGGGCGATGATCGTGAAGTAGCGCTCCATGCGGCGCGGATTGAAGTCGGTCGAGGCATCCGTGACGACGATGACGACATCCACATTGGCCGCGATGACCTGCTCCTCGGTGCTGTTTCCGGCCGCTTTGCGTGAAAAGCAGGTTTGGCGCGGCAATCGCGCACGGATCACGTGATCAGTGCCCTCTTTGCCGATTTCGAGAGCCACCCAGTCGCCCACAGCGGGCAGTTCGGCGTCTGTGGCGGCATCGTGATACACTTTGCCACTGAGGATGACCTCCAGTTCATCGAACCCGCCCGCGCCATCATCGAGCAGCGCGCCGTAGCTGATTTTGTTGTCACGGATCAGCCGCGCAGGCTGCCAGCCCTTGTCACGATGCGGCGCGAATGCGCATTCCAGCCGAGATCTTCGAGCGTGAAGCGCGCCACGGTGCAGAAGGATAAATTATTGAGCCGTACCGGGAGCCGGAGCCGGCACGGGAGGCGTCGGCGCGGGTGGTTCCTTCAAAGCGGGCACCGCAGGAGCGGGCGTGGTCGGTGCAGGCGTGCCCGGCGTGGTCGCAGGCGGAGTGGTGCCGGCTGGCGGAGTCGTCGCGGGCGGTGTGCCACCGGCAGCAGCGGCGGCTTCAGCAGCTTTCTTTTCCGCAGCCTCGGCCGCGGCTTTTTTGGCGGAGGCGTATTTCGCGGCATTCGCGCGGGCTTTGGCAGCCGATTGCTTCAAGTAGGTGGCGTAATCAGGACCGCTACCGACGATCTTCACCGGTGTGCCCAAAGCCGTGTGCTCATAAAGAATGGGGGCCATTTTCGAGGGCAGCCGGATGCAGCCATGCGAGGCGCGGCGGCCGGGCTTTGAAATGACACCGATGTGCATGCCCACGCCATCATTGGTCAGGCGCATGAAGTATTTCATCGGCGCCGGGACGAATTTGCCGCCCTCCGGCACGACATCGCGACCTTGTTTGAAGTCGGAGTTCACCAGACCGCCCTTGGCGTTGTAGGACTTGCCGTAAAGATTGCTCACCTTGTCCTTCACCTTCTCCAGCACGGTGAAGTCGCCGAGCGGCGTGGGGAAACTGGTGATGCCGCTGGCGACGTAGGTCCAGCCGACGACTTCCTCGCCGCTGTAAAGCGTCGCGCGCTGCGTGTCCGTGTTCACAATTATCTGCGTGATCGGCTTGTCACCACCGGTCCACTCGCCGGGGTATTTGTACTCGACCTTCTGAGGCTCCGGCGGCGGCTGGGGCGGCTTTGGCGTGCGGCAGGAGTTCAACGTGGATGCCACGAGGACCAGCGCGGCGGATTTCAGAAGGAGTGTGGACGTGGCTTTCACAGGTGGCGATTGTAAAGGATGTGCGCCGATGCTCAAGCAGCCAATTCGCAAGGATGCGAAATCAAAACGTCCGCGCCGTGCTCGATGAGCTCCTTTTCACCGCGAAAACCCCACTTCACGCCGATGGCGCGCATGCCGCTGTTTTTCGCGAAAGCCATGTCGATGCCCGAATCGCCCACGTAGGCCATTTCGGTCGTTTTCAGGCCCAAAAGCGCCGCCATCTCATGCGCGCCATCTGGAGCCGGTTTCCGCGGCACCTCGGTGCGCGCGCCCAAAATGGCATCAAAGCAGTCTTTGCCGAAAAAATGCTCCGTCATCGGCACAGTGAAGCGATGCGCCTTGTTCGAGATCACGGCGAGTTTCACACCGCGGGCCTTCAACGCCGCCAGCATCTCCAGGATGCCCTCATACGGCCGCGTCTGCTGCTGCCACAGCGTGTCGTAGTGCGCGCGATACTCCTCCACACACACCTGGATCAGAGCGGCGTCCGCGCGATGCTCCGGCGGCAGCGCACGCTCCACGAGTTTCTCCATCCCATCCCCGACCATCTGGCGAAAAAGCTCCACCTCGCTGCGCGGAAAGCCGCGCGCATCCAGCATGCGGTTCACGGATTCCGCGATGTCCGCGAGGGAATCGATTAAAGTGCCGTCGAGGTCGAAAACGTAGGCCTGGGGTTGGGTCATGGCGTCTCCTTGCCGTGAATTGACGCGCGATCAACTTGCCAGGCCGCCTCCTGCGGCGAAAAAGGCCCCGATGCTCACCGATTACCACACGCACACACCGCTCTGCCTCCATGCCGAGGGCGATCCGGTCGATTATGCCCGCCATGCGCAAAAAATCGGCCTCGCGGAGATCGGGCTCTCGGATCACAACCCGATGCCCGAGTATTACGACAACTGGCGCATGCCCCTGAGCGATCTGCCGCGTTACTTTGAGCTCGTGCAGCAGGCGCGCGAGGCCTTGCCGGACTTCCCCATCCGCCTCGCGCTCGAGTGCGACCACATCGAAGGCTACCAAACGTGGATCGATGAGACCGCGGCGATAGCCGATTGGGATTACCTCATCGGCAGCGTCCACTACATCCACGATGGCATCGCGGTGGACGATCCGAAGCACGTCTCCCGCTGGCAGAGTGCCACCGACATCGAGCACATGTGGGGCATGTATTGGAAACTCTACGAGCAGATGATCCGCACGCGGCAGTTTGACTTCCACGCGCACCCGGACCTCGCGAAACGCTTTGGCCTCCGCCCCGCAGGCGATCTGCGCCGCTACTACGAGCCCGTCATCCAGGCGCTCGTCGATACGAGTGGCATCCTCGAGGTCAGCACGGCCGGTTTGCGCAAAGACGTGCGCGAGATCTACCCCGCGCGCGAGATGCTGGAGATGGCCTTCGCCGCGCAGGTGCCCATCGTGATCAATTCAGACGCGCATGTGCCCACGGATGTCGGTGTGGACTTCGACAAGGCCCTCGCCCTCGTCCGCAGCGTCGGCTACACCACCACCGTGCGCTTTGAGAAGCGGCAGCGCAAAATCGTCCCCCTGCCCTGATCCCGCGCGCCTCCGCCGACTTCCACCCCAAGACCTGGGGGCCCTTCTCCGTTGTTGAATTCGCCAAGCCGTCCCCTACACTCGCCCTGCTCATGAAACCTCTCCTCGTCCTCCTTTTCGCCGCCGCCCTCGGCTACGTGGCCTATGAATACGCCTACCCGCCGATCGCCGAGGCGATGAAATTCACCCGCCACGAGGAAAAGAAGCCGGAGAAGAAGAAGGACATCGCCGTGGTGCCCGTGCCGAAGCCGGAACCCAAGCCTGAGCCGAAACCGGAGCCCAAACCCGAGCCCATGGTGGCCGAAATGAAGCCCGAGCCGAAGCCGGAGCCCAAACCCGAGCCGAAGCCGGTCATGCCCGAGCCCGCACCGGTCGATCCGAACGCCTTCGTGCCGCCCACCTTCGCGCCGGCCGAGCAACTCACGCAAAACTGGACTGTCATCCCGCCGAGCTTCTTCACATCACCGAAGCAGGTCACGATGAAGAAGGACCTCGACATCACGATGAAGATCGGAGCAGGCACTTCCAAGGCCAGTTTCAAAACCGGCAGCAAGGTTTTCGTCATGGCCCAAAATGGCGCAAACCTCGTCATCGGCTCCGCGCCGAACTCGCCCATGCGCGGCGAAGTCGCCATGGACGACACCGATTTCAAAGATGTCTTCATCGCCGCTTACGCCATCGCCACCAAGAACCAGATCGAGGCCGCACGCCGCGCTCACGAATACCGTCTCGCCGCTGCGGAGCGTGCCAAGAACGCCCCCGCGACCTCATCCGGCGGTGGTGGCGGCGGTGGCAACGGCAAACCCGAGAAGGACGCCGATGGCAAGTATCCCCTCCTGCTCGCCAGCATGCGCTCCGGTGAAGTCACCGAAATCAAGCCGGACAACATCAAGTCCTGGGGCGAGGCTCAACAGGAAAAAATTGATGGCACCGATTACTGGACCGTGAACGTCAAATACGAGACCCAAACCATGTTCGGCAAATTCGAAACCGAAGCCCAAGCCCGCATCAAGAACGGCAAAGTCGAGAAGTGGGTCTACACCGGCTCCGGCGAAGTGGTGCCGTAAGAGCTGAGGTAAGAAGTTAGATGTCTGAAGGCCAGAGCAAGCGCTCTGGCCTTTTTTGTGCCTCGGCCATGCTGGCAACTCACCGTGGCCCCTCACTTCTAACCTCTAACTTCTTACTTCTAACTTTTTCCCTCCAACACCATCACCCCAAACGCCTCCGGCACATGAAAGTCCGGCTTGGCACTACCGGGATTCACCCAGGGCATCCAGCCGTTGTGCACGCTGCCGTCTTCGCGGTGAAAAAACTCCGCACGGAAGATGCCCGTGAGCATTTCATGGCCTCGCAGCACGCCCATCTCGCGCAGGGAGGCCAGCGGGATGCGTCCAGTGACGGAATACTCGCTGCCTGCGATGTTTCCGGCGATCTCCAGGCCCGGACAGCACCACGAGCGATCGATTTGGCGATAGTGCGCGGCTTTGAAATCCAGCACATCGCCTCGCGGTGTCATTTCGAGACCGTAGTAGCAAGCGAGGGCCGAATCCGCGGCAAAAAACAGCTCCACGCGGTCGGAAAGCATCGCGCGCTCCTTCGCCGTCGGCGCTTCGGGCAGCACCAGATCCTCATCCACGCACTCAAAGCGGAAATGTAGCCACACCTCGTCATGCAGCGCGCGGAAGGCTGTGTGCGGCGGCGTTCGCGTCTCCCATGGCAGGGTGAAATCCGTCAAAAGCTCCGCCTCGGACCAATTGGGAGTCGATTCGCGGCTGCGGCGCACGTTGTAGCGTTTCATGCCGCGAAGTGATTGCGCGGCCCTTTCTCCCGTCCATCGAAAACACCGCATGCAGCCCTTTCTCCGCATTCATCCCGCTGACGATGCCATCGTCGCACTCCGCGATCTCGACGCCGGTCCCCTTCCCGGCTCGGAATGGACTTTGCGCGAAAAAATCCCCGCGAAGCAGAAGTTCGCCGCGCGTGACTTCGCCGCTGGAGACCGCGTGACAATGTATGGCGTGCTCGTCGGCGCCACCACGCAGGCCGTGCCGCTCGGCGCGCTGCTCCACACGCACAATTTGAAGCACGCCAGCGCCACCTTCACCGGCAAACAGGGCTCCTACTCATGGAATCCGCCCGATGTCTCGATATGGGCCTCACGCACCTTCCGCGGCTTCAAGCGCCCGCAAGGCCCCGCAGGCACCGCGAACCACTGGATCGTCATTCCGCTCGTTTTTTGTGAGAACCGCAACCTCGGCTTCATGCGCGAGGCACTCGTGCGCGAGCTCGGATACGGCAAAACATCGTCGTATGAGCGATTCGCGCGCAAAATGGCCGATTTGCAGCGCCGAGGTGCCTCGCAGGAAGAAATCGCCGCTGCGGTGATGGATGCCGAGGCGGAGGAAAAGGCCGCGCGGCTCTTCCCGAACGTCGATGGCGTGAAATTCCTCGAACACGGCCTCGGCTGCGGCGGCACGCGGCAGGATGCGCAGGCGCTTTGCCGCCTGCTCGCCGGCTACATCCACAGTCCGAACGTTTGCGGTGCCACGGTGCTCAGCCTCGGCTGCCAGCACGCGCAAGTGAGCCTGCTGGAGCAGGAAATGGCCGCGCTGTATCCGAAGCTCGAAAAGCCGCTGCTCATTTACGAACAGCAAAAGAGCCTCTCCGAGCGCGACATGATGCAGCGCGCGCTGCGTGACACGTTCCTCGGTCTCGCGAAGGCAAACGAGCAAACGCGTGAGCCCTGCCCGCTCGCGGATCTCATCATGGCCGTCGAATGCGGCGGCAGTGATGGCTTCAGCGGCATCAGCGCGAATCCCGCCATCGGCCACACGGCCGATTTGCTCGCCGCGCTTGGTGGCGCGCCAGTTTTGAGCGAATTCCCCGAACTCTGCGGCGTGGAGCAAAGCCTCTGCGATCGCTGCGTGACCACGGAGCTCGCGGACAAGTTTGTGAAGCTCATGCGCGCGTATGAAGGT
>Ga0315904_10010273_pt1 | contig 12122 bp, 14 predicted proteins | sample LakEriMetagenome_6_FD_203529 | JGI IMG/M metagenome (GOLD analysis project Ga0315904, IMG submission 203529) | Freshwater fungal communities from buoy surface, Lake Erie, Ohio, United States - Buoy 12 MA120 | ecosystem: Environmental > Aquatic > Freshwater > Lake | place: USA: Lake Erie, Ohio...
ATAGTTTATCGAGGGCAACTTCAATCTGTTTTCCTTCGCGATTTTTAAGAATCACATGCGAAGAAGATTGCGAAATCAACGCCGCATCGATTTGATACTTTCCTGTCGAGTCCTTCCATATCCTGTAGACATCCTCTTGCGACGAAGCGTCCACGGAGAGTGCCAATAAGATCATCGCTAGACAAGTTGGAAGTAATGTTATCCTGTTGATGATTCTAGTTTGCATCGAGGCAGCCTAATTGAAATTCCGATCGACGATTTGGGGCAAACCCTTGCCTCATCCTCCTGCCGATGGTTTCTACTATAACTTGAATTGCCCTTTTGTGTGCGGTTTTTTGGTGGTGAGTCAATCATGTCAATACCTTCAGTTGGGTCAACACCGTCCAAACCCCTATTTCATCGCAGATGGTACACAGGATTGAGCGTCGATAGCGCACGACCAGAACGCGCTGAGTTTTCCATGAGAGGATGCCGATCCCTGGCTTGATGACGATCAAGCGGCAGCAAAAGGTAGTAGGCACACTCCGCTGTGCCGTTCTTAGGATTAATTAAGTCGTAGATCGATCCCCGGCGGACGGCACAGCGGAGTGTGCCTGCTACTTTGCGAGCTAGTAGGTCCGATGTTATGCGTAGGTCTCGTTTGGCCACTTCCTTCATCACATTCTAGTGGGCATCGACGCATTAAGTTGGTTCCGAGAGTTGGGAATCAACCGTCGCAATTGACTGGCCTGAGGTCGAGTAGAATCTTGTAAACGAGAGGTGCGGCATCATTTTCACGGGGATCAATCAATATTCACGCCCGCTAAAGCATCTAGCTAGAGTGCCCGCCGAAATTGGCCTGTCTCGGCCATCCTCTTGAAATGCTCGACGAGTTTACGGGCAAGCCAAGAGTTATCGAGTCGCAGCCCGACTTCGATATTCCTCTCTTGGCCGGCTTCGGTGAAGTTTGCGGACGAGACAAATACATCACACTCGTCAACAACGACGCACTTCGCATGTAGCGACGATCGAATCGGCGTATCGTCTGATACACTACGTGGATCGTAGTAAACGGTCGGCAGACGCGAGCCTTTCGGCCATTGATGCGATTTGAATCGCTCGACGTAACGCGACACGAGAATCAAGGCTTGGGTCGCGAGAGTTCGCAGAGATTTTGGACCTTTGGTCCAAAACGCGGGCCAGGCCCAGGGCAAGCACGGCAGCGATCCGTTCGCGCCGTTGCTGGCTCGGAAGATCCGAGAAAGATTGATTCGACATGGCATATCCCACCGGGTGGAGAAAACACGAGCTGGAACTTTCTCAGCTTACCCGGGTTATGTATGCCGTTTGGGAGAAAATGGGCGCGGAGAATCGAATGGGAAAGCAACGGAGATGAGTGCGGACCCGCATGCTAGGTGGTGTGGGGAGGGTGCCCGGAAACGGGCATCCTTACCCGATTTCGGCAATATTTGTTTAGGGAATGCGGTTCTTGCTAAGCGTCGTCGAGAGGTGACCGTTCGCCCAACAAGAACGCTTTGCAGTGTACGGAAATGAAAATCACACTGGATGTCAACTGTACCAGCGACCCAAAGGAAAAGAACTGCTTTTTAGTGTCATCAGAGTACTTTTCAGGAAAGAACTCCCGGTGGACACCAAGCCGATAAGCAAATCCGCCAACATTAAGACCACGCTTGGCCTTGCTTGTATTTGCATCGATGGGCGATATGGATACATCCACAAACTGATCTCGGGGCGCTCCCGCAACAAAACGGATTTTGACAAATTTGTTTGCTAGTGTCACATGCCCGCACTTCCATCCATCCACAAGTTCGAATGTATCTTCGACGATCGTTAGTTCATATTCAGCCTGCAGGTATTGAGTCAACCCGTCGACATCCTGACGAAAAGTAAGGTTGCTCATGAGTGCACCCACTTTTTCCGGACATCATCCCAAACGTGACCATCAGGTACTCTCCATCCGGGAATTGTCTCATCCCATTCGTATCCGGCGGCTTCGATGATCTTCCGCTCTTTGTCGAGTATTGTGTCAACTGTCGGATCAAGATCAATTGGAAGGCCGTCATCGTCAACAAACGTATCCTTTATTGGATCGCCAGCCTCTACCAGCACCTCGATGTAATGAAGGTTTTCTTCAAGAGAGTAGTCTGCATCTGGCCAACTGGGAAAGTAGTCGCCAAAGTCCATGTCAATGTCATTGAAGTTCTCTTCGAGGTCGTCGTCGTTGTAAAGCACAGGTCGTCCTGGAAGTGGAACGACGCGACCCGACGGATTCTTTTTCCATTGATCAAACCACCAATCAAACGGAACGTTTGCAACAACAAACAAGTTGCCAGCGATCGCGCCAGTCGACGGGTCGTAAAGCGTCCCAATCATGGTGGAAGTTGAGCCAGCAATAAACTGCGGAGACGTCAACAAGAGGAATGATCCGTCGCTATCGACATCCAATAGCGCAACCTGTGTACCGCCGAATTCATCGGTCGCTTCGTATATCAGGGTTGCATTGGTAAGTGAAAAGTCATCAACCACGCCACTCATCACGGCGATTTGAGTATCGGCGTACTCGACAGTGCCGACGCCAAGAGAGTCCTGTGCATATGTTGAATGAGATGGGGCCATCAACAAGCAAAGTACGAATAGAAATAGCAACACGACTGATCTAAAAATTGTTTTGTCCTTTCAATTGAAATGCCGAACATATATTATGCGGAATGTACCATAATCCACGCGACGGTAAATTTACTTTAGCGTTAGGAGCGTCGCAATCAAGTTGCATGCCTCAACCGAGGTTTTTCTCAGGCGATCCATCGAGGTTTGCGGTAGCCCAGGACTGGCGGACACCGATGAAATGCATTTACGTTGCCGAGGTCGCCTGTTGTTTCCGTGCAAGGCTGCTTGGCAACGGAAGACTCAGTGTCTTCAAACGCCGATCACTCGCGCCTCCATCGCGCCGGCCATAACCAGGAGGTCAGTTGTCTTAGATGCGTTTCGCGGGTTATGAAGTAGAGAAAAAACGACACTCGCGCACCGCAGTCTCGCGAAACCCCAATGAAATCGCCTGTCTAGGGAAACTCAAACGCCCAAGAGTTTGCGGGCATGACCTGCCGGTTATGAAAAAGAGGCTACAAAACTCGCGCTTTTGTCGCGAGGGGCATAACCGGCGGGTCATTTTGGTTTTCCAGTTTTCGTCCGGGTTATGAAGTTCGAGACATTTCTATACCCCCCCATCTAACATTCCAGCTCGCGCGACTTTGAGACTCCCGAGAGTCGGCTAGCGAATGGCAGAAAAAGCACCCAAGCCGATTCGCGCCTGGATTGGTAGAGGCATCGCGCCGGGGAGAGTTTGAGAATGGGCCAACGCGTGCAAACCCAGAAAAATACTGCGCAAAAACGCGACGATGTTTTGAGGCGTCGGCCTGTTGCTATAACCGGAGGGGCAATCTGAGTTCGATTTCTCTTATTCAGTTGAGTACATTGCAGCCATGAAGCTAGCGGATTTCAGAAACTACGGACCACTGATAGACCTACATAGGAAGTTTAGCGAGTAACACTATCGTCGTTGGCAAGGGACTCCTCGTCTAAGTTCAACCACTGTTTTTCCCATAGTGCAATCGCAGCGGTGTTGGCAAGTACTGCATCCAAGAACTCAGACAACCCGCGACTGAACTTGGTTGACTGATCGCCTCCAAAGACATGCGCCAACTCGTGCAAATAGGTCCCCAAAGCAACATTTGGTTTCATTGAAGTCAACAGAGAGCTTTGCATTGCCACATACGGAAGATGAAACCGGATTGGGGTTCCTTGATATTTGAGCGAGGGAGGATTGATTGGAATACACACTGCCATACCTCGCCATACCGCCGACTCGCTGATGATTATCTTGCAGGGTGGTAAATCGAAAGGCAAATCGTGAAGGATCTGCCGCGTGATGGTTTCGAGCTTCGCGATTTGTTGCAACTCCATCTCATTCGGTGATCGGACGATAGAGAACCCGTCGTCCTTTTCGCATGCATCTTCTAACGTTTGATAGCCAAGCATTGAGAAAGCATCCTGTACCAATCGATACCGTCTTGGTGAACGCTTAAGCCAATCAAGCGCCTGGCTTCGCCGATTCACACTAGCAAGATCCGAGCGACGGACAGCACGGGCAACAAGTAAATCCGGATGGGCATTTCGCCACGAAGCTGTAACCTCCGCCGAGCGACTGATATTTTCGATTAGCCTACTGACGATTTTGTTGTAACAATCGAAATCGTACTTTTTCCTCGGACGTTCATACCATCGCGATTTAAACTTCTCCAAGATGAGCGCTGATGGCTCGGGTGGCAAATACGATACGAAACGTTCAATTAAGCCAACAACCTGCATTCGATAATACGTTCCACGATCGCGATCGTCGTTACGATGCGAGTGCGAGCAAAACACGAGGGGTTCGCGAAATGAACCCATAGCCTGAAATCCGGCATAGACGATACCCGGTCCCGAATCGTCGTATGTCTGTGGGAAGCCTCTCGGCTTCGACATGTCCGATCGGGTAAAAACCGCCCCGTCAGCAGACTGCCATAAGCACTTCTCGAAAAGTGGATTCTCTGGATAGTAAAAGCTTAGCAATACCGCCTTAATCAAATCAGTATCACTGAAAGGCGACAGCTTCATTACCGTTTCAGAACACTCCGTAGGCCTCGTTTCAATCTCATAAGCAAGCGAACAAAGCGAGGTATTGTCCACTGCAACTTGACTTGTGCAGACCCTAAACACCCAGTCTCGAGACGCCATGGAAACGTTCCAACCATGGTCGCGGACGGCACATAGCGAAGCAATCTTGAACCCTTCGCCAAAATAGCCAGCGAAGTTTCCAGTTCGCTTGGTTGATGCACCAATGTGTAATAACCACTCGTAGCTGAAGCCAACATTGTTCGCACGTAGCGTGAGTATGTTATTCTCGACGGTGTACTCAAAACTTGAATACCATTTTTGCGAACCAATGGCATCGTAAAAGTTTTGCACAAAGTCGCGCAGCGTCTTGAACGTTGACCACTTGACTGGATAGTCGTACATCAGGTTCAGCGGAATCGTCGTCGTGTGTGGAGAAGTATCCATGTAGCTTGGTAGTGTTGCTGTAGAGTCGACAGATTGGGAAACGGCCAAGGACACAAATTTAGCATTCCGAAAAAGCTCTGTGACCGGCGGGTTATGCGAATATCTTATCTCTAGAGATTTCAACTTTCCAAATGAATCGTTGGATTGTTGGAGAGAATCACATAACCCGAGCTTTTGGAAAGTTTGATTTGGGGGTAAATCGGTCAAGAATTGGACCGGTTTTGAGTGACCAAGGTTATGAGGTAGAGACCTAAGAAAACCCTTCGTTTTTTGGGAAAAACGAACTTGGTACGCATCTTGCACTCAGCGTTTTTCGCCCCCTGACAAAAATGTGAGCAACCCGGAATTGGATCCAACCGCTCTGGAGATACGGACGATTTTTGAGGCATTGCTTTAAGTGATTGCCAGGAAACATGTTGCGGCAAAGCCAGTTTCGAGAGGGTACTCTGGAATCAAATATGCCAGCCCGCGTTGGGGCGTCGAACCTGGGAACATGCGCTTTGTTCGGGTTATGAATTAGAGATACTCTGCGCACGGAAGCCGATCGTGCGAGCCCGACTGAACGATTGGGGGGCCTTTGTCAGCGGTTCTTATCCGGCAACGGGCATCCTTACCCGATTTCGGCCTCTGCGGGTTCGTTCTCTTTGATTACCCGTGCGGTTACAAAATTTTATCCCCTGGGTTGCATTGCCCCTCAGGCCAAGCCCTAGCCGTTAACCCCAACTCTTAGGGAACCTATCAAGGTACGCTTGAAGCAAGCCTCGGACTCGATCAATCGGTATTTGATCGGGTTTCTCGTCAGAATCGTGAGCCCAGTAATTACGAATCCTACGAACACGATGCACTTCATCTCTAATCTGGTTGCGAACGCTGATGTGTTTCAATGCGCCGAGTTGGTCGATCATAGTTGCGGCTCTAGTCTCACGTTCCGGATCGTTGAAATGATACCGGTCATAAGAACGCAGCGCCGCCTCAAATGCCGCAAAAATCCTGATTGTGTAAGTTCCCTCGAGGTTCGTGTCGGCAGAAGACAAGTACTCGCGCACCCCGTGCTCTCCAGCTACGATGTTTACGTCGGCATTGACCTGTTGATGGAGACGGAGGACGGCGAATTTTGCCGCCTGATACTCGCCCCATACTTCCTGAATGTGGGCTCGCCACTCAGACAGAAGGTACGGCATTTTTTGCTATCGACTCCAGCAATTTGGTAATTGATTGACTGGTAAGGTCTAAACGCTCCCAACAGTTCGGATGAGCGATCGACTCTTGGGATGTCAGATGCGGTGAATGAAGGAACCACTTTCCGTTTTCGAGGTAAAGTGTCGCGACCGGGTCGTACGGAGGCAGCAAGTACAGGTCGATGGCGCCGTTGCACCCTGGAAGATCGTACCCGCTTGGATCCAAAAGAAGTCGCATCGGTCCCATAAATATGGTGAGAGATTGGACGGAATAAACGCTACCGGTTTCATCTCGCATTCGCTTCTCGTCCCGGCGACAAAGGTGTTCCATCGCAGCTACAACCTCTTCAAATTGGCGGACAACGTTTTCGACATTCTTCGCAAAACTGGTGCTTTTTTCGGACATTTCCATCTCCTTTGCATTAGCGAGCAAAGCTATTATGCCTTGAAAATTGGTTTTCCACCTGACGCGGGCGCGCCGTTCTCAATTATAGCGACCTTTTGGCCCATTGGACCCTCCGATAGCGCAGGACTGGCGGACACCGGAGAAATGCATTTACGTAACCGAGGTCATCTGTTGTTTCCGAGCCAGTTTGCTTGGCAACGGAAAACTGAGTGTCTTCAAACGCCGATCCCACGCGCCTCGATCGCGCCGGCCATAACCCGAAGGTCGGTTGTCTTTGATGCATCTCTCGGGTTATGGAGTAGAGAAAAAGCGACTCTCTCGCACCGTAGCGATGCAAAACGCCAATGAAATCGTCGGCCTAGGGAAATCGAAGCGCCCAAGAGTTTGCAGGTGTGACCGGCCGATTATGAAAAAGAGGCTTTAAAACTCGCGCTTTTATCGCGCGGGGTATAACCTGGAGGTCATTTTGGTTTTCCAGTTTTCGTCCGGGTTATGAAGTTCGAGACTTTTCTATAACCCCAGGGTCGCGCGACTTTGAGACTTCCGAGAGTCGGCTAGCGAATGGCAGAATAAGCACCCAAGACGATGCGCGCCTGGGCTGGTAGAGACATCGCACCAGGGAGAGTTTGAGACTGGGCCGGCGCGTGCAAACCTTGGAAAATACTGGGTAGAAACGCAAACAGGCCGACGTTTTGAGGCGTCGGCCTGTTGCTATAACCGTAGGGTCAAACTGAGTTCGATTTCCCTTATTCAGTTGCGAGATCCAAACTCCGCTCTAGCTCATCGGGATTTTACGGGTTATCACCCGAGGCTTATTACCCCGAGATTCTCTCGGAAATTGCGTGCAAAAGAGACACTGGGATATCGAGCGATTTTTCGCCAAGAGAAAACAGCAACGCCGCCCTACGGCGGCGTTTTTACTGACGGCATTGACGGTGTTGACAAGATTGACTGCATTGACGGCGGACCGAATTGACCACATTGACCATGTTGACGGCCCAGCCCCAATGAGGTCAAGCCCCAACGAGGTCAACCTCGTCAACAATGTCCGCTGTCAATACCGTCAATGCCGTCAATAGGGTCAATACCGTCCAAACCCCTACTCCACCGCAGATGGTACACTGGATCGTGCGTCGATAGCTCACGACCAGCACACTCTGAGTTTTCCATGAGAGGATGATCCATGCCAAGCACGCCATCAATTATCTCCAAAGTTCTCGTTTTGATGCTGGTAGTTTTCGTGGATCAATTGCAAGCCCAGTCGCCTAAAGAGATTACCAACAGCATCGGGATGAAGCTGGTGCTGATCCCCAAGGGGACATTCATGATGGGCTCGCCCGAGAGCGAGCAAGGCCGCCAGAAGAACGAGAACCAGCACGAAGTGACGATCAGTAAGGACTACTACCTTGGTGTGTACGAAGTAACGCAGGCACATTACGAAAAGGTGATCGGTAAGAATCCGAGTTACTTTCAAGGGGCCGTAGTTGGTAACGAGAACGCAGATCTTCCTGTAGAGATGGTTACTTGGGACGATGCAGTCGAGTTTTGCAAAAAGCTATCGGACCTGTCTGAGGAGAAGAAGACAGGTCGCGAATATCGCTTACCAACGGAGGCAGAATGGGAGTACGCGTGTCGCGCTGGTAGCAAGACAGCTTATTCTTTTGATGATGAAGAGGGTTTGCTGCCCGAGTACGGTTGGTTTAATCGCAACAGTTCACGACGAACCCATACGGTTGGATTATTAGAACCAAACGGCTGGGGTCTACACGACATGCATGGGAATGTTTGCGAGTGGTGCAGCGACAGGCACGGTGAATACCCCAAGGGTGCCATCAGCGATCCGACTGGCCCAAAAGAGGGCTCGGACCGCGTGTACCGGGGCGGCTGTTGGGGCAACGATGCCGCGTATTGTCGGTCGGCGAACCGGGGCAGGTGCTCGCCGGATGACCGTTTCATCACCCTCGGCTTCCGCCTTGCCCTGAGTTCCTCGTCTGGAATCCCCAAGTCGCCGGAGGCGGACAAGTAGAGCGGAGCGAGCAGTCGTAGGCACCGAGGGAGCGCGGAGCGGCGACAGGAGATGCCGTAGACCGCAGGTTGCAACCTTCCTCTTAAAAACAGAACTGCAACGTGAGTTCCCGTTGCACGTCGTCTGTTCCTGGCTTGGCAATTCACCACGGATCGCACAGCAGAGTTACCTGCTCGTGACCGAAGATGATTTCGCAAAGGCAGCCGGCGTGCAGAAGGTGATGGTGGAGGGGCATGCCAGTGGCTAACGAAGGCAAAAAACCGACCTAGTTCCTGGGTATGCGCCAGTCAAGTCAGTCTTGCCATAACCACCTGCCATGTCGCGAATACAGAACGCAAAGCTTGCCCCCGTGTGTGCTTGTCATTTTGAACTCACGCAGTCTTAGGATCTACCAACTGCTCCAGACAACGAACCGCAGGTTATCTTTCGTGAACCTCTCGTCGGTCAGTAAACTGTCAACGATCTTGAATACGACAGACCAATCTGAGCTCGGAAATCTCTCCGGTTGCTCCAGGTTCACCAGTGGAGCCAAATCACAAACCTCGGCGTAAACCTCCGGACTCAGGCTTCGCTTTCGCTTGATCGCCGTTGCCACCAGCAGGTCCAAAGCCAATTGCCACTCTCCCGCTCTCGTAAACCGCCGTACATCAGCCACTTCAACTGGCGTGAACGCGGGCAACTTATCAACGAGCCTGTCAAAACGCTCGACCACGGAACTCACGCGTGCTCTCTCAAAAAAAAGGGGGACACAGCTCACTTTTTGAAAAAGGGGTCGGGGGTCAATTCGTGATTTGATCCCCGTCCCCTTTTGTGTGCCCTTGGGCGTAAACATCGGGCAGGTGCAGTTCCATGTAGCCGGCAGGCCGAGCGAGAGGACGGAAGCCAAATTTTTCATATAACCCATGAGCGTCACGTGTCACCAGCACCATACGCCGTAGCCCTTGTAAATCCGGATGAGCCGCGACCGCTTCCATCAGCCATCTTCCCAGTCCCTGACCGCGATAAGCATCCAGCACAAACACGTCACACAGGTAAGCAAAGGTCGCCCTGTCAGTCACGACGCGGGCAAACCCAACTTGCTTGCCGCCATGATATACCCCAAAACAAAGCGAGCCAGCGATAGCCCGCTGCAACACTTCCAGCGGTAACCCCAGGGACCAATACGAGGTTGAGAGGAAACCGTAGACGACCGCGAGATCGAGCCTGTCAGGGTCGCATGAAATCGAATACTCATCCCGAACGGGTTCGAAGTAGGATTGCATAGGGACGGTACCTTGATTCGGGGAGAGTAGCTAATTCGTCAGTCCACGATGAACAACTTGGCGCCCGTGACGGTTTTGGATCGATGAGGCTCTCCATGATCCGACACCTGGTAACTCATACCGGGACGCAGTGTATAGACACGTCCGTCCTGAAGTTCGGTTTGAAGCTCTCCTTCGATGCACAACAAAATATGCCCTTTGACACACCAATGATCGGCAAGGTAGTTCGCCGTGTACTCAACCATGCGGACTCGAATGGGACCGAACTGGCATGTCCTCCAATAGGCCGTGCCCGTCTCGCCGGCATGCTCGGTCTGGGGAATCGTCGACCAGTCCGTTACGCCAAAAGGGATATCATGGATATTCAAAGCGTCACTTTCTGTTGGGTCATGAGGACTTTCCTGTAGCGTTCTGCCTAGGTTGCAGTAAGAACTTCACTTGGATGCGTCATGATCCAGGGTCCACCGAAGGATACAACCCAATATGAGGCTGGCCGCTATCGCCCACCGTGACCAGTCTGCCAAGCTGCTGGTCGGTGACGAACCGTTCAATTATTTCCTTAGGGACATCGGAGTATTCGTCGTAGAAGATCATCGCGTTCCTCAAAGATTTGGAAAGAGGTCTTAGGTGGCGTCATGTTAGACAATGGCACGTCCAATGGGTTCAGGGCAAACACCGATTTTTGGTCCAATTAGGGAGCTACGACGACCGGATGGCAAAGTACCTCGGTCTTGACCGAATTGGCGATAAAGCATTCTTCATGGGCATTGTGGTGCATTTCGACGACTTTTGAAACGTTTGATGCCTCTCCGACAAGAAAGCGTTCGCTTGTTTAAGAGCCGAATTCTTTGGTCCACTAGGTATTAGGCTTTTTCGTGTGTAAAGGGAATGGCTAGCCGAACAACATGCGATATCGCTGCGTTGGGAGGACATCGATTGGGAAATGAACCGAATGAGTATTCCGGAGCCAAAGGTCGAGTATCACGAAGGTCGTGGCATTCGCAGTTGCCCAATCTTCCCCGAACTGCGACCGATCGTCGACGAAGCCTTCGAGATCTTCAGCGACAAGAGCGAGCATGTGGTCGCCGCTCCGCAGTACCGCGCCGCTGCCAACACGGCGATGGGCTGGAAGAATTCGAACCTACTAACTGAATTGAGAATGGAAAATTGAGAATTGAGATCTGTGCAGGTCGACGTGTTGTCTGTAATCCTCCATTCTCAATTCTTCATTCTCAATTTCTTGGTCACCGAAGATGATTTTGCCAAGGCGGCCGGGGTGCCGAAGGTGATGGTGGAGGGACTGGTTGGTGTGGGGAGGGTGCCCGTCAACGGGCATCCTTACCCGATTTATTTGCGGTTTTGCGGACGAAAAAGGTAGCGGAACCCTTGTTTTAAGGGAGGATCGTAACTCGCCAATTCAACGAATTGCGATGCCGCGGCAATTACTCCCGCTTCATCCTCTGGTTTCGGGTCAAGGTTTCCAGGCACGACAATCAGACCCGTGTACTGTAGCTCGGTGGATGCGACCACACGCAGTGCAGGATTTGCATCGCCGCCAGCGTATCCGTGGAAGTCAACAATCATTTCAAGATCAACGTGGAAACGATCGTCGCCGAGGTAGTTCAGCGTCAGTGAAGTCGACGATGCGTTGTCATGTTCGGTGATATAAAGTGACGCTTCAGCCTGGGAACCGTCAGGTAACACGATTCTGTATTCGGCAAGGTCACGAAAGTCGCGTTTGGTGAATTGAAGCCATTCGACCATCGCATTGCAGCGAAATTCATCTTTGCCGTAGACGATCGGCGCGAAGTCAACGGTAATTGACCAGTAAGCGTCACGCGCAACGCCAGTATGCTGGTTCTCGAAAATATGGCAGTAAATCTCGCCGCCATTCGGCTTCAATAGATGTGCGGGAAAGACCACGTGAGAATCCTGTCTGGTGCAAATAACGACCCGCATCACGGGGTGGCGGGAGTTGACATTGATTTCAAAAGCGACTGGCGACCGCCACTCCCGTGCATGCGATGGGTACGCCCGTCATGGGCATTGGTTTGTGGGGTTTAAGTCCCCTGTGCGAGATAGGTATCTCTAGGAGATCAGTATACCAAATGACCACTTCAAGGGAACAAGCACGAGGTGAGGGCAACTGCGGA
>Ga0315904_10010274_pt1 | contig 12122 bp, 8 predicted proteins | sample LakEriMetagenome_6_FD_203529 | JGI IMG/M metagenome (GOLD analysis project Ga0315904, IMG submission 203529) | Freshwater fungal communities from buoy surface, Lake Erie, Ohio, United States - Buoy 12 MA120 | ecosystem: Environmental > Aquatic > Freshwater > Lake | place: USA: Lake Erie, Ohio...
GCCTATGCACAGGATGATTTACTGAATATGTTGAATGATGAACCAGCGAAAGCTAAACCGGTATTCGCCTCGTTTAAATCAACACGCATCATTAATTTACACAGCAACGAAACCATGCGTGCCAAGCACCTCGATTTTCGTATACAACACCGTTTCGGAAACATTGGACTAGATGCCGCTAATAATTATGGATTCTACAACATGTTTGGTGTGGATGGAGCACGCATCCGACTTGGACTCGAATATGGTATAACAAATGACCTGATGGTAGGTATTGGGCGCAGCAGTGAAGGAAAAACTTATGATGGATTTGTTAAATATAAAATCCTTAAACAATCCAGAGGCAAGAAAGCCGTTCCATTTAGCCTTAACTATTTTGGAAACATAGCCGTTGTAACACAGGAGTGGGCCGATAAATCGCGTAATAACTTTGAGTCATCCCGATTGTCGTTTGTAAATCAACTTATACTGGTGAATAAACTTAACGAACACATTTCCGTTTGCTTAAGTCCTACACTGGTTCACTATAATTTGGTTCAAACCAAAAATCAACCGAACGATATTTATGCACTGGGCATCGGTACAAGTATTAAAATAAGCCGGAGTACTCGTTTTAACCTAGAATATATTCCACGATTGAATGGACGAAATGAGCCCAAAGACATATCCGGTAATAGCCTGTACTACGATGCTTTTGCCATTGGATTTGATATTGAAACCGGTGGCCACGTATTTCAACTTCATTTCACCAATGCATCGGGTATGATTGAGCAACAATTCATTGCACAAAATACAGGGCAATTTAATTTTAGTCAAATTCGATTAGGATTTAATATTTCCAGAACTTTTTCGTTTGAACACTAAACCCCATCAATAACATGAATAAAGTAATCCTCTCATTCGTTGCCTTGGCAACAAGCTTTTCGGCAAATGCACAGCTATTCTCTACACAGTCGGGTGAAATAGGTTTCTTTTCAAAGACACCGGTAGAAGATATCGAGGCTAAATCAAAGCATGTGCTTGCTGTATTACATACTGAAAAATTAACTGTAGCATTTAAAGTAGACAATACCGGTTTTGAGTTTCCCAATAAATTGATGCAGGAGCACTTCAACGAGAAATACATGGAAAGTGAAACATACCCTAACAGCAGTTTCACAGGTAAAATAAATGAACAGATTGATTTAACCAAGGAAGGTGAATATGATGTAACGGTGAGTGGCAAACTGCTTATTCATGGAGTAGAGCAGGAACGTACAATACCGGGCAAAGTCATTGTTAAATCGGGTGAACTTGTATTGCAATCGGACTTTAAGGTGAAAGTGGTCGACCATAAAATAGCCATACCAAAACTCGTTGTAGCAAAAATAGCAGAAGAAATCAGCGTAAAAGTGAATGCTGCATTACAACCCAAAAAGTAATTTCAAAACGTCAGACTAACAGCAGCTGCAAGCATTACACCTAGAAGGATAGCTATTACTTTGCCCGTAGTGAATTTGTGGTTTTCACTGTTCTCGAATAAAATAGTGGTAGCAATATGTAAAAATGTACCCACTACAAAGGCCATCACATACTCGAGTATGTGCGTGCTGAGAAAGCCTGTCAATGTTTGGCTGCTAAGCACGCCCAGCATAGACATACAGGCATAAATGGCTACAAAAAATAAAATACGTGATCTGTTAAAAGAATGAGCTTTTAGTATACTCACCATAGCAAATGCAGCCGGAAATTCATGCAGCACAATACCAAATAAAAAAGACAGCTTACCTGTATCATTCAACAAAAAATCACTACCAAGAGGTAAGCCTTCCATGAAACTATGCAAACACAGGCTTATTAAAATTTCGTAGGGAACGAAGGATGATATTTTTGCATGCTTGTGAATATGAAGATGGCCATGTTCAACTCCGCGAGAGAAACGCTCAATAAACAACTGAAAAAAGAATCCGGCCAGCAAAAGTATACCCGACCACACATTCATTTCCGTATACAAATGCGGTATAAAATGAAAAAGCACTACCGAAAGCAGGTAGGCACCGCCAAAAGCCAGTACCAAACGAAAATTGTTCAGCTTTTGAACCTTGCTGTAATAAGCAATTAATCCACCAGCAAGCGGAAAACCAATTAACAGCAGGTAGTAATACGGTTTCATTTTCTAGTTGTTCGGTTGAAGTAAATCAGGTAATAAACGAATGATTAATTTCACAAACACGTATGCGAGCATACTACCCAGAATTCCACCCGAAATTACATCGGCCGGATAATGCACGCCCACATATACCTGCGAAAAAGCTATGCATGCCGCCCACATAAGCAAAGCCATGCGCAGCCAGCTAATATTTTTGAGCATAGCAGAAAGAAATACTGCCAACGCAAAATGATTGGAGGCATGTGCCGAAACAAAGCTGTACCCTTTCCCACAATTAACCAGCAAGCGCACCTGATTCTTAAACAATTCATCGTTGCATGGCCTCAATCGCTGCACGGCATTTTTTATCAGGTTGGCACTCACCTGATCAGATAGTAAAATAAGCAAAGCCGTGGCTGCAATCACATACAGTGCCCTGAAATTGTATTGCCTGTATAACAAGTACGCGAATACGGCATACAGAAGATACCAGTTTTTTTGATTTCTAAAAAAAGGGCACAGCATATCCAGTACCGGATTGGCCAGCACACTATTGATAAACACAAAAAGTTGTTTGTCGATATGTAGAATGAATTCGGTCAAATGCGCTTGGTCAGCAATATTAATCTATCCGATTCAGAAATACGAAATGGATCCAAGTTATAGTTACCCATTACTTCCAGTATCTGAAAGCCCGTACGTTGAAGAAGCTGTTCAAATTTAGCACGCGAGATGAGCTGTACCTTTTCGGTAAATTCAAACGTTGTAGAAGATTCAGTAAATTGAATTTTTTTATACAAAAACTGATCATCAGTCCACCGGCTTATGGTAAACTGTATTCCATCTAGAGTTTTGCTTTCATGCTCAACAAGAGTGCTAAGCACTTTCTCTATATTCATAAAATCAATCAGCAGTAATCCGTTTTCCGTTAACGATTCGTGTATATTCAGTAGCACCTGCTCATCTTCTTCAGCCGATTGAAAATAACCGAAACTGGTAAATAGATTCAAGGCTAAATCAAACTTATCCCTACTTATATAATTTCTTAGATCATGTACTTCGAAACGCAAACGGCTGTTGGAGTATGTTGCCGCCTGTGCAATGCTTCTTACCGATAAATCCACACCGGTTACATCAAAACCCAGCTTATTTAAATAAACTGCGTGGCGTCCCTTTCCGCAAGCTAAATCAAGAATGCGAATATCCGGATGCATAGCTGTTTTTTTAACTACATTATCCAAAAAAAATTCAGCCTCCTGCTCATCGCGTTGATGATACAGAATATGATAATAAGGCGAATCAAACCACTCACTAAACCATTCTTTATGGGTATTCATGCTGCAAGTATAGCACAAAGTCTGTATTGACTTAACGTATCCTAGCCTGTTGAACCTTCAAAACAACCGACTTCTATGCACATAAACTGCTCATATCTATACCCTTATTAATAAATTTTGCTATTGAACGGGCAGCATTAAATTTGCGGTCCTTAAAAACATATACATACGTGACGTTAATCAAATCCATTTCAGGAATACGAGGCACCATAGGAGGTGCAGCAGGCGATGCCTTAACACCCATTGATATTGTAAAATATACGGCTGCTTTTGCATCCATTATGAAAGGGAATCACGCATCGTGCAGTATTGTAGTGGGCCGAGATGCCCGAATTTCGGGTGATATGGTAAACCGATTAGTAACCGGCACATTACTGGGGATGGGCATTGATGTAGTTGACCTTGGACTTTCAACCACGCCAACGGTAGAAGTTGCCGTAAAAGATGAAAAAGCTCAGGGAGGTATCATACTTACTGCAAGCCACAATCCCAAACAGTGGAATGCTTTGAAACTTTTGGACAGCAATGGAGAATTCATATCGGAAGACTTGGGGAAGCAATTACTGGCGCTGGCCGATTCACAGCAATTCTCATTTGCCGAAGTAGATAAACTAGGTACACTAATCCACAAACACGACTGGCTAAAAAAACATATTGATAAAATTCTGGCTTTGGATTTGGTTGATTCAGACGCTATCCGTTCACGCAAATTTAAAATTGTAGTGGATGCGGTAAACTCTTCAGGTGGAGTAGCAGTACCTATGCTTTTAAAGGCATTGGGAGTAGATAATGTTATCGAGTTGTACTGTACACCCGATGGAAAATTTCCACACAATCCGGAGCCTTTGCCCGAGCACCTGACTGAAATTTCTTCGTGGGTAAAACGTCATCAAGCCGATTTGGGCATTGTAGTGGACCCGGATGTAGACCGACTGGCATTGGTATGCGAAGACGGACAGCTTTTCGGAGAAGAATACACCTTGGTATCGGTAGCTGATTATGTGCTTCGAAATACTACTGATGAGGTGTTGAAACAAAAAGGATTTAACCGTCATACCGTATCTAACCTTTCATCAACCCGTGCACTTCGCGATGTAACTGAAAAATCAGGTGGAAGCTATTCGGCAAGTGCTGTAGGTGAAGTGAATGTGGTAAAGATGATGAAAGAAACCAAAGCCATTATTGGGGGCGAAGGAAACGGTGGTGTTATACTTCCCGAATTGCATTACGGACGAGATGCATTGGTAGGCATAGCTTTATTTCTATCGAATCTGGCCAGACAAGCTAAACTTTGCTCTATTCTGCGTAGTTCATATCCCGATTACTTTATTGCTAAAAAGAAGATTGAACTGACACCGGAAATAAATATTGATATGCTGATGGAACGTATCAAAGACAAGTATAAAAAACAACCTATTAACACTACCGATGGAGTTAAAATTGAGTTTGACAAAGAGTGGGTTCACCTGCGCAGATCGAATACCGAACCCATCATACGTATATATGCCGAAAGCCAAAGTGAAACAACTGCCGAAAACCTGGCCGAAAAACTCATTTCGGATATGAAGCAATTCATCAACTAATAAATCTTTATCATGTCATTAAAATGCGGAATAGTAGGGTTACCTAATGTTGGGAAATCAACCTTGTTCAATTGCTTATCCAATGCCAAGGCACAAGCTGCCAATTTCCCTTTTTGCACCATTGAACCCAATGTGGGTGTAATTACGGTTCCTGATGAGCGGCTGAATGAATTAGCAAAATTGGTAACCCCTCAGCGAGTTGTACCTACTACCATAGAAATAGTGGACATTGCCGGATTGGTAAAAGGAGCCAGTAAAGGCGAAGGTTTAGGCAATCAATTTTTAGCCAACATTCGAGAAACCGATGCCATTTTGCATGTACTCAGATGTTTTGATAATGACAATATTATTCATGTGGATGGCTCTGTTGATCCGGTAAGGGATAAAGAGATCATTGATACTGAGCTTCAACTAAAGGACTTAGATTCGGTAGAAAAAAAACTACAACGTGTATCACGTGCAGCTAAAACTGGCGATAAGGATGCCGCTAAGGCCGAAGCAGTTTTACTGAAATACAAGACCCAGCTGGAACAAGGTAAAAGTGCGCGAACGGTTGAGGTATCGGAAGATGACAAGAAGCACATAGAAGATTTGCAGTTACTGACCATAAAGCCGGTATTGTACGTATGCAATGTGGATGAAGCATCCGTAGTAAATGGCAATAAATACGTAGATAAGGTACAACAAGCTATTCAGGATGAAAATGCAGGTCTGCTAATAATTAGTGCAGCAATCGAAGCCGATATCGCACAGCTTGAAAATTACGATGACCGTGTAGCGTTTCTGTCCGACTTAGGTTTAACCGAATCGGGTGTGGCCAAACTTATACGTGAAGCGTATGCATTGTTAAATCTGATAACCTATTTTACAGCAGGTGTTCAGGAAGTACGTGCATGGACCATTACACGGGGCATGAAAGCGCCTCAGGCTGCAGGTGTAATTCATACCGATTTTGAAAAAGGGTTTATACGTGCCGAAGTAATCTCATTCAATGATTATACCCGACTGGGCTCAGAAGCTGCCGTAAAAGAAGCCGGTAAAATGAGGGTTGAAGGAAAGGATTACATTGTACTAGATGCTGATGTGATGCACTTTAGGTTTAACGTTTAATCCTGCACCACTTTATCTATTTCAGCAAGTATCTGTTTCTTCAAATCGTCAATTGAATTAGCCAGCAAGGCTGATTTCTTATCAAAGTCAACTGAGCGAATACGCATATTCAACACAAAGGTATCGCCATGTTTCTTGTAGGTACCGCTAAGCTTGTACGCCTCGGGAAAGTCTTTAACATCCAAAAATACCAGCGACCCGCCTTTAGCTCCTGAAACGCTTCTTTCGTTTAGCTCACCATCAATTAACTTACTTAAGCCGAGTTGGTCTTCCGACTCATCCACATCAATAAAAGTAGAACGTACAAACATAGGCTTGGCCTGCGCCAGCGGAATACTTGAACGAACGTCTTCGCTTACCTGACCTATATCAAAACTTTCCGCTCCGTACGGACTGAATACTTTTGGCTCTTGTATTCCGCCAATACCTGCAGCTATTTGCGGAACACGCTCGCGGGCAAAATTGAGCAAAGGCAATACGTCCACAAACTCACTCTCACGCAGCGATGCACCTTTTATACCCTGAAGCAACGAATAGGTGAGCAGACCTTGACCGTAACGTGAGGCCTCGTAACTTACTGCATCAGCAGCGCAACCAGTAATGATGTGTGTGCCCGTGCGGTCTTTTAAGCGATCGAGGGCTCGCAGTGCAGAAGAAGATATATCGCGTTTAGAAACCAGATTATCTACCACCCTGCCCGATGCACATGCATCAATCATCATCACCTGTTTGAGTGCACGTATCTGTTTTAACTTTTCGGTGAGTTCACCCGATGAAATTCCGACTTTAGCTCTCAACTGAGGATCTGAATACGCTTCAGCCTGAGCTGAATGAGCAGTTTGTGTCAGGTAATAAAAATCTCCATCGGCACCCCCAATATTGATACCGTGGCCGCTCAAGTAAAGCAAAAACAAATCTTCCGGTTTAGCCTTTTGACTTACTTCATCAAGCACCTGAAGTATTTGCTCCTTACCCGGCTTATAAGACGATGCAGTATCGGTTGTAATAAGATAGCCGAATACCTGCGACCGGTTAAATAATTTTGACGCTGATAAATTGATAGCCCTGTAAATATCTGTGGCATCTTTAGACGCATATCTTAAATCAATAGATGTTCCTTCGTAGTCAGATGTCCCAATACATACCACATATACCGATGGCTTAACCACAGCATTGGTTACTGCCTGCTTCAGCGGAATGCGTGCACCCCTGCTCACTATGGTTTCATCTAAATTGTAAGCCCTCACCTCTATGTCATTACTTCCACCTTTAAGAAAAGGATAACTGGCAGTAGGGAGAACAAGGTACAACGAATCCGATGATTCACTCACTGACTGTGGCCTAATATCGGTGATTACCTCTTTTCCATTTATAAACATAGTTGCCTTGCCTATACCCCCACCCTGGTTGTACAAAGTGATTTTCAAATCACCATTTTGCTGCTCTGGATTCTGCCATTCAAGTTTAACTTTCGGGTATAATTTTACTTCTTCAAATGTGTTGACCTTTCGAGCTGCCTCTGCTGAAATACCCAAAACCTTTTGAAGCAGATTGGGCTCATAGTATTTGGATTTCAACTGTGACAATTCAATAATTTCATTTCCTGCAACATAGTACATGAGTTTCATGGCACCGGGAGAAGCATCAAACATTCCTCCGGGTGTTATAACAACCCAATCGGCAGAATCAATTGGATAGAAAGAAGCCATTGGTTGCGATGTATGAATATCCCAAAACTTAACACACTGATCAAATCCTGTACTAACAACAAAACTGTTAAATCTGAAAAATCCGTTTGCCTGGCGTTTGTGTCCCGTATATCTGTTTTTCTCTGAAACGGTTTCTTTCAGCCACATAACGATATCTGCATTGGGTGCATTGCTTATAATATCGGTATTGTTTATCAATGCATCCCATATGTTATATTTCAGGTCAATAATTTGCGATGTAGCCGCAGCAGCATCAATAGCTACAATGCTGGGATTAATCCCAAACGAATAAAATTTGCCGTTATCGTATCGTATTTTCTGTGCCCCATTGGTACGTTGTGCAGGGAAAATTTCCAAGCGCTTGGCGGTTTTAGCATCCCATAAAATTACGGTTGAATCAGTTGAACCGGTAGCTATATATTTTCCATCAGCAGAAAATGCTCCACAGGTAACCATTGACCGATGAGCCGCAAGTGTAAAAAGACGTGCACCTGTTTTCAAATTCCATACAGCAGAGGTTCCATCTTTTGATGTAGTAAGCGCGAGCGAATCGTTCCATACATCAATATCCGTGATTATATCACTATGCCCTTTCAGTACGTTCATATACGTGCGGTCTGAGCGCTTAAACACATATACGTTCCCATCTCGGGAGCCTGAAAGAATTAAGTCGTTTCCTGAAAATTTTGCAGCCAGAAATTCGGATTGCCCTGCACGTCTTAATGAGCCTGTATGATTGATAATATTAAATAGCCTGATTTGATTGGTACGACCTGCAAAAATCAATTCGCCTGACTGGGCATGCATATCGGCCTCGTTAAAGTTGAAACTATATCCTCGTAACAAAGGTTTCGCATTGGTTCCATTAAAGCTGAACACAGCATTGCCTGAACTTAATATGGCTGCTGTTGGCATAACCGAAATGGCATCAGCCGAAAACGGGAGTGTAGCTACACGTTGTGCTTTGGCATTATCCAGTAAAAAGATGTGGCCGCTTTTATTAATGGCATAAGTTAGGTTATTGAATACAAACACGGAAGCCGCATCTGTGAGTGTGCCGGCCGGCTGTTGTTTATTTTGCTGCAGGTCGTACTGTATCAACTCACCTTTAGCAGTGAGTAGCCATAGTGTATTTTTACGCAAAAATGCATGAATAATTTTTTCCGGTAATTGAATTATACGCAGCGGTTCGGGTTGATTGATATCGCGTTCAATACATTTTCCTGTAATATCAACCGATATACATGTTGAATTTCCTGTTGCAGCAAGTAGCACCACTTCATCGTAAGCTTCATAGTTACGCACAACTTCGCCAGTGGAAAGCGATACTGCCTGAATGCTTTTATCAGTAGCATATGAAAGTAAAAATTTATTGTCGGCAGAAAGCGCCAATTTCTTCACTGCCCCACTATGGTGAATGAATTCTTTGATGACCTGAGCGGTAGCAATGTTCCAAAGCTTAATGGTGTGATCGGCAGATGCACTGAAAAAGAATTTCCCATTGGCGGAGACGGCCAGAGCGTGAACAGCATCCTCATGCTGTTCATAACTTCGTATTTCTTTTTTCTCGTTTACATTCCACAGCTTAATGGTTTTATCTCGGCTGGCAGTAAGCACATACTGATTATCGGACAAGGCTACAACATCGTGAATAATACTGCTGTGGCCTAACGGCAATACCAGCTCAGGTTTTTGTGCGTAAGTGTTGTGCAAACACAAAAAGCACACTATGTACGATATGTACAGCCATTTATTCAGCACAATATACTTTTACTCCGTATTTGTCAATATATAACCACGTGTCGTCTTTACGAACCAGGCATAGCCCCTCTACAAAATCCAATATCTGATCGTATGTAGGCTCTACAATCTGCCGGTTGTTGCGATCGACAAGGCCCCATTTACCGCCCTTTTTAACTTTAGCTAAACCTTCAGCATTAAAGTCAGAAATGTCATCGTAAATTACAGGAATAACTACTTCGCCTTTGCGGTTTAATATGCCCCACATCTTATTGGCTCGCACACGAGCATAGTCCCCTTTAAAATCATAAGCATTGTCGTATGTAATTGGAATGACTACGGTATTGCCTTTATTTACGTATCCGAACTTACCGTCTTTTTGCACCATAGCCAGCCCATTGTAGAAATTTTGTGCCTTCTCATATCCGGCAGCAATAAGCAGTTTACCGGTTTCATCCATAAATCCCCATTTACCGTTTTTAGCCTTTACGGGGTAAAGTACTTTTTGGTATTGCAACATAATTTTCTGCAACTTGGAAACATTCGGGTAGTTTTTGTATTTATTCAGGAATAGTGTTATAGTGCTTGTATCGCTGTAGTTGATTTCCATTTGCTCAATCATTTGCCAGGCATCTTTTACATAGCGGTTAGTTGGATACGACTGTATAAAATTGGAATAGGTTAAAGAGGTTTTTTCTCCTTTAATGGCAAGCAAATAAATCTGCTCCTCGGCTTGTGCTATGTAGGGACTTGTTGGATACTGATTGATAAAAAGCTGAAACTCTTCTATGGTTTTTCCTTTTGTTCTGGTCTCGTACAACATCTTTTCATATTTGCTTTTAGCTTCTGTCAAATACATGTTATCCGCACGTGTTCTGATAAACTCTTCAAACGCTTCCAGGGTGTTATCAAGTAAACACTTATCATATATTAAACGGTCAAATTTCTCTTTAGCTTCTTTGGCATACGGACTTTTTGGATGTTTCTTTGAGAATTCCAGATAGGAGTCGGGTTGTTTGTCGTTGGTGTTTTCCTGATAAAACTTTAAATCATAATTGTCTTTTGCCGTTTTTGCTTCTGCTGCGTCCGGATATTTCTTAAGAAACTGATCAAAAGCCGCAGATGTGTTTTCCTTTTCTGCATCGGCAAAAGCCAGTGCATTTCGTTTTTGTAGCACTTCCGCTCTAAGGTGGGTTTCGTGAAATGAATTGAGGTATTGCTCAATTGCTGACAGAGTTCCTGTTCTTAATGCAATCGCATAGGCAGACTTTTCAATTTGTTCTTTGAGCGCTACAATTTCAGTTTCGCCTATTTGTACTGAACCCATTTCTTTTTTCATTGCCGAATTGGCATCACGGGCTGTCTGTTGTGCTTTGATGATAAATTCATATCCTTTTTCATAGTTAAATGCCGGATTATCTTCTGCTGCAAAATATCGGGCCATACCATACAAGGCTGCGGGATGTGCAGGGTAATCGGCCAATATGTCTTCAAGTATATCTTTTGCTTTTGTGTACTGTTTCTCATTTAGTAGCTTAATTCCCTTTTCTATTTTGGTGGCTGATACAGTCAGGGCTAAAATTGCCAATGCAAAGGCTAATGTAATTTTCTTGTATGCAATCATAGGTAAACTCAATATTCAATAACTATTTTATCTTTCGCATTTCCTTTAATGTTTGGATTTTGTTGCTGTCCGATGAGTCTTGCCTGGTAAGGCACTCCTGCATTGTGATCATTAACAAAATCATACACCTCATCCAGCGTTACTTTGTTGTCCGTATTTTTATCCGTTTTCTGCGGATTTTGCAAGGCTTTCAGAAAAAAGTATGTAAACATCCCATGCTGTTGTTCAGGGTACCAGTTAGCTGTTTCGTTGCTTGATGTTGCCGTAATAACAGCACCGTTTGGCAGCTCTACCTTGGTTTCTTCAACCGGAATACCCAGCGGACTGATATTTTCATAAATATTGCCTGAATAGCATGCATCGATAATAACTGTTGTAAATTTAGTTCTGATCTTAGCCAGATTTCCATAGAGCAACTCTGTTGGATATCCACCAAACTGAACGTTATTGGGCTTACACTCTACCGGCACCAGGTAGCTTTTTTTGTCGTACTGCGAGGGAGCTCCGTGTCCTGAATAATAAATGAACACTTCGGCATTGGGGTTTTTAACCAATTCATACAACTCAGCTTTGTAATTTTCACGTGTACCGAATATGGCTTCAAAATCGCCTTTGGCTGCATTCTCCCGGTATATGACATTACCCGGCATAAAACCCATTACATCTACCAGGTATTTTTTAATCATAACAGCATCATTAATTGCAAAATCAACATCCTTTCCTTTGATGTTTTTGTAATCCTTGTTCCCAATAACCACTGCGTAAGCATTTTCATTTTTACTTTTGGTTACCGGAAGGTTTATATCAACATCTGAGTTCCCTACTGATATTACCTTAACTCGTTCGTTGATTTTTTGCACGTTGGAACTCAGATTAATATCAATGTTTCCG
>Ga0315904_10010276_pt1 | contig 12120 bp, 12 predicted proteins | sample LakEriMetagenome_6_FD_203529 | JGI IMG/M metagenome (GOLD analysis project Ga0315904, IMG submission 203529) | Freshwater fungal communities from buoy surface, Lake Erie, Ohio, United States - Buoy 12 MA120 | ecosystem: Environmental > Aquatic > Freshwater > Lake | place: USA: Lake Erie, Ohio...
TGGACCTTAAAATACTTTTTGCGACCGCCTGCAAAGGTCTTGCCAGCGCGCTAATTATTGTGCACAACCACCCGAGCGGAGAACTCCGGCCCAGCGATGCAGACCGGAAACTAACTAAGGCGATAGCCGACGCCGGCAAATTGTTAGACATTCTTTTGCTTGACCACATTATTTTAGCGCCCGACGGCGATTTTTACAGCTTTGCCGACAACGGAGAAATTTAGTTTATTTTTTCACCCGCCCGCCCTCATAACCGAGAGCGGGCAAATTTTTTAAACATGAAATACCAAGAATTTTTGCGGCATTGTGGCCGCGTATGGAAAAGCGAACAGGCCAACGACCAAGACGCGCGCGAAGTACGCAGCGCCCTAATTATGGCAGAGAAAGAACCCAACGCGCCGCCAATGCGCATTTTTGCGCGGGCCTAGAAAATTTACAAGGAAAAAAACAAGTAGAAAAATAACCCGGCTATTTTGTCGGGTTATTTTTTTGCCCACCTGAGCCGATCGGAAAGATCCGCGCGATCACTACGACCCGAACCCGAACCCCGGCCAACAATCCGGCGCGATGAAACCGAACCCCGCGACCAAACAAAAAAAACAAATTTAACCAGAACTTAAAACTTTTTGTGTCGCGCCCGACCGCTTTCGGCCAAAGTCGCGGATTCTGTACGGCGTAAACTTTTTTCCGTTCGGCGTAAACTTTTTTTTGCCGCTCCTGCCTTTGCCTTTTGGGTAGCAGGGCGGCATATATATAAAGGGGCGAAAATTTTTTGTCGAAAAAAGTTGGTAGGTAAAAAAAAATAGGTCAACTTTGTGATTCAAAAAGAAAGGTCAAATTTTTGTTTCAAACTAATTTCAAATTTTATGCAAGAAAAAAATTGGGATTTTCAGCCTGCCGGAAATAGTTCCGGAAATTCGCGCTGGGTGAAGGTAGTCCCCAGCAATCCGAAGGCGAAGACAACAACGCCGAGTCATTTCCTGCTGCCCGACGGTACGCAGGCATCGTTCATTCAAGGCTACCTTTGCGGTATAGGCATTGAAGAAAAGGAGGAGAACAAGCAGTACAGTATTCCGGCCCGCACGGAATACACGTTGACCATCGAAGTACGGCCGGGAGAAAAGTGGAACGTGTCTTTTTCAGATCATTGGAAATCGTCCGCAACATCGTCTGTTCTCAACACCTTGGCCGGCCAGTCTGCGGACTGGGACAAGTTCATTCAGATTGCTCTTTACGACAAGGATGGCCTTATGCGCGCCTCCTGCAAAGACCAGTCGGGTAATTGGCTGAATAAGGCATATCCTTACAATGCGGAAACGGGACGTTTGGATGGCGTTCCCGGCATTGACGAGGACGGAACGTTCAAAAAGGTAAACGAGTTTTGGCGTTCGGTTGCGAAGTACGCACAAAAGCAAATCTTTTCCGGCAGTTCGGGCGAAAGCGGCATTGAGCCAGCGATTGAAAAGAAAGCACCAGCACCAGTTCCGGCAAGTCAGGCAAACAGCGTTCTGCCGAAAACGTTTGCGCAGATCATTGAGCAGGAAATTGGAAAAAAGGCAACGGGCATGGAGGATGAGGCCAAAATGCAGGAAATCTGCAACAAGGCCAAATACTACTATGAGCAGTACGAGAAAAAGTACGGGGCAATTTCCGCGCACGACAACTTCGAGGCAAGAGAGATACTTGTCAACATTTCACACAACGCAGGGCTGAATGCCGCCATTGGAAAAAACTGGGAGTTCTCCATTGTAAAAACGGACGACCTGCCATTCTAAACTTAAAACAACGCTATGGTACAAAAAGTAAAGAAAAAAGGAAAGCGGGGACGACCCCGGATTGATCCTGAAAACCGCTGCTATTCCATATCCATATCCTTGCCGCTTCCGATGATTGAGCGGCTCGCAAAAAGCGGAGAGGAAAGAAGCAAGCTGATCTTTGATGCCTTAAACAAGCATCTTACAGAAATAGGTAAGTAGGTAAATTTTTTCATGAGGTTGATTATTGGGCGGGCGATGCAATATCGTCCGCCCTTTTTGTTAACGAAACGTTAACAGGGTGCGCGAATAAAATTGTTATTGTATATTTGCAGAGCAATTTAATTAATAACAAAAACTTATTTAAAAATGGAGAAAATAGTGATTGCGGCAGTTAGTTGGCAAAAATTGCTAATCGGGCAATGAGCGCAAAGGTTGGATACTTTGTGGAGTTGGCCACCAAATTTGAAAAGCGATAACAAATGCACAGTTCAGTTTTCTCATTAAAGATTACGGTAGTCAGCAACGAAAACTTGATTGACTGCTACCTGCAATGTCCGTTTGCGCACCACGATACGGATATGCTGGAGCCGTTCCAGCAGCAGGTTATGGAGATTTACAAGCGGCATTGCGACTACATTGTAAATGCCGAGTATTTGCCTGTAAGAACGGCATGGTTTTACGACGTTACGATGGTTGACTCTTTGGCCATCATTGACATGGGCGACGAATCGGTAGGGTTGTGGCCGCAGGCATTCGGCGTCAACTGCCCGTTCCTGCTTGATAAGGCTGATCCGGATGACAAAAACCGCTTTCGTGTAGCAATGTGTAGCCTATACGCAGAGTACACCGAGTGCATTCGCGTCAATTCGTTTTTCAGCGATGAGCGCGAGGATAGCGGAGTACAACGCGTTTTTGGAAAGCCTGTTGACCCCGGCTGAGGTCGCAAAAGCACTCATCATCGAGGCGAAGCAGGCGGGGCCGGAGGAAATGCGTATCCGGCGCACAAACAGCGGTATCGCGGGACGGATCGCAACGAAAATCGAATACCGAGAGCAATGGGGCGAAAGCAACCAACGCCTTGATATTGACCAGCAGGCTGAATTGCTTGCGCTTCGATTGAGTGACGAAGAGATTGAATACGCAGCCGAAATGCTGCGCTAAGATAGTCGCCAGCAAAAACGATAACCCGATCATTTTCGTGACGTCACGAAAATGATCGGGTTTTTTTATTTGTCGAACCTGCCAAGGTTGTGCTTTTCAATCGTAGCCACCAGTTTAGCGGCATACGTTTTATCGGTAGCGTATCCTGATCGCTGAAGTCCCTTCGCCCACTCTTTGTAGTTTTTGTTGTGAGCAAAGCACTTTTTGTAACGCGGTTGCTTTAGGAACACGGAGTGATGTTTGTAGGAATCTGCAACGGACCGGTATTTTCTGAAAAAGTCTTTGTGGTGATCGTCCGTTCGGTTAGTACAATGGCCGCGACTGCAATTCCGCGACTGGCACTTAATGCCGAAATGGTTGTTGTTACTAAAAGCCAGCGCTGACTTACCAACATTGGATTCAACAATGGCCTGAGCCAAAGTAATTGAAGCCGGAATGCCGTGTTTTCGCATCTCCGCAACAGCCAGCGGCGCGTATTTTTTTAGATATTGCGAAACCGCAGCCAAATCTCCAACACCAACTGCCCCGGTAATAGATATATCCGCTTTTTCTATTTGTCGTTTATTTGCCCCACGTTTGGCTTTCTTTTTCCGCCCTTGCAATGGGTGCTCTTTTGCGGGTTCTTTCGATACAGCCGTGGTTGTGTGCGAAATAGCAGGGTTATTTGGAGGAATTTGCTGATCCGGAGTAGCAGACGCCGGAACAACAGACATATGAGATACCGGAACCTCAACCTGGATAACTTCCGATACTCGGGTCGGAACCCACAAAACGTAGTTAAGACCAGCCAGCAGGATGATTAGGGCAACCACGATCGTGTACTGCCTGCGGGAGCGAAGTTCGGGCAAAGGTGAAACCTCATACGTTTTCTCTTTTGTAATGACTGCAAATTTCATAGTATTGTGAAAGTTTTAATATTTTAAGTAATTTTTAACTCGAACTGATCCCCAAGTTGAGAAAGCATAACGTTCAGCGCCCAACGGGAATGCGTTACGTCCGGGATTTTGTCCCCGTTCAAGTCCATATGCCGACGACCAGGCAAAATACAACCGTTGATTTGGTGTGTATAGTTCCCGGTATGAAATAAAATTCCGCTCCTGCCTGCAACGTTTTGGACGTGGTAGTGGTCGCCAAAGTTTTGATTAGAGAACACCCACCAGTATTGACGGGTGACGTAGTTGTAAATCAAAGTTTTGCCAGGCGCAAATTCCGGGATTTTTTCCACCCCAACGCTTTTGGCGAAAGCGACCATAGCCTCAAACGATCGCATCAAACCCTTGAATCGCTTGTGAACAATGTATGTGCCTGCCGGAATGCAGGAAATCCGTCGCTGATTCTTTTGCCACGGAAGTTCCAGCGTCACCAACTTTTGCGTTCCCGGCAGGATGAGGTCGCCCAGCGTGCAGTCTGAGCGCCATGAAAAGCGGTTTAATTCAACTTTTTGCATTTTACAAATTTTTGAACGGGTCTTTGTCTTCGGCGCTTTCGCGATTCATGATTGACCGCAGGGAATCAAAGCAAACCCAAAGCGATAAGACAAGGATAGCCACGATGGCAAAATAAGTTGCTGGCATTTTTGTGCATTTTTTTGAGGGTTCCTTCGCGTGCGTGCGTGTATGCGTGCGCGCATTAGCTTCGATCCTCAAATCGTAATCAATACATATACCAATACGGATATACAAATACGGATACGGATATAAAGAAATACAACCAATACATACAACTGCTCATGACAATATTGTTTGCACGTTTTTTTTCTTTAAAAATCATCCGCAAAAAGTATTGCAGGAAGCTCCTGATACAGCTTACCCTTGATCGCAAAAAAGACTTTTCCGTCTTCGCAAAAATTCCGAACGCCATTGAAAGTTTCACCTTTCAAGTCGCGTATGAACTTTAAGTGACGACAGACAGCATACCCTGCCCGCTGCCCCCTCCTGCGCCAACGTGAAGCAGTTGAGATCGTGATGTTGAATTTTTTGGCAATACCCGCGAGGGAAACCGCTTGAGAGTCAGCACTTGAATTTGCCTGATAAGAATTTGAACAAAAGTCGAGAAGATCCTTCCCCTGCTCATGACAATTTGAGGCCGTGTGACACTTCGCGCGTTTTTTGGATTTGCCGCTTCTAAGGTTGCCGACATACGAGAGTACGGCATGGCCCATAAGATAGGAAACCCAAGTATTGTCCTTAAAGACAACGTCTTTATCCGGTCGAGCCAGTATAGGCCCGACGATTCCCAGCCGCTTCGCTACAAACCGAAGCGACCGGATATAGTAGTATCCGTTCCGGTCAAACCCGACAAAGCCGTGTTCGAGCAGGACGGAAAGATACTTTTGAACTTGATATTTTGTGAAAGACGGAATATCGTCCTTGTAATGAACGCGGGATATTCCGTGGACTTTGCACCAAAACAGCAGACGCATAGGCTTCCTAAGCGACCGGTCGGCGCCGATTTTCGCAAGGATTCTACCGTATGTGAGTTTTGATTGCTTGTGCATCGTTCCGGCAAAGGTAAAAATATTTTTTGGAAAAACCGAGCGCCCGATAAAAATTATTTATAATTTTGTGCCATGGTTTCTAAGTTTAAAATAAAAAAGACCGAAAAAGGTTTATATACCTGGGTATTTTATGCCGGGAACGGTATGCCTTTGGCGTATGGTCGCAACTATTTGGGGATGGAGGCGTGCCGTTCGGCGGTAAAAAGTATTATTCAGCAAATGGCAAAAGCAGTAGAATATGAAGATAAGGGCTGAGGTTTACAGCGGAGCGAGCGTTCACGCTCCGGAACGGCAACGACTTGCGGAACACATAGCATCTTTGGTTAAAACCTATATCCGCATATCGTCTTTGGTTAAGCGGGTAACGGTAGGGCTGAAGTCGGTTGAGATTCACGTTTTTACCGAGGACGAGATGATGCAAATTCGCGCGGCATTCAATTCCGCCGATCACGTTACGTTCGAGCGGATTGTAAGCAAGGAGTTTAACGATACGGGCTGGTTAACCGCGAAGGATATGGAGAACATGACTACCGGCCAACTTGTTGACTACTTGGTGCAAATGGGGTTCTCCAGCCAAATAGCCAAATCTATGGTGTTTATGAGCGATGAGGAGTACTGCCACTACTTTAGCCGCGATCCTTTTTCCAAAACAAGAACCCGGTTTGACGATTTTGTCAATCGGATAAAATTCATAAAATCTTTATAAATTTTTAAGCAATGCAAAAACAGGTCGAAACGCAAGACGAATTATTTACCGAACGCTACTTCGTGTTTACCGAAACACGGGAGGTTAAGCTCAAAACGATTGGGGCAAAAATCGTACACGAAACCGTGTACGCTATCCAGTTTTCGGTCAGGGGTGAAACCTATCTGCCAACAGCCATGTACAAAAACGGGGTTCGGGCAGAGGTACACGAGTTCCCGGATATTTGGAACGAGGTTATAGATGCCGCTAAACAATGTCCGGAAGTCCTCCAAAAGGCGTATAAGCGCTACTTTTTGGAAATCGTTTACCAAAACCAACTGTAATTTTTTTAGTGTAATTTTGCAACCAAATTAAGATATATGCCACCTCTTTTAATACCCGCTATATCCGCAGCCGCTTCGGTAATTCCTTCTTTGTTCCAAGCAGGAGTCGCGGCCAGGCAAATGCGCGAAGGCCGGGAAACCCTGCGGAATCTGAAACGCCCGGAGTACGAAACGCCATCCGGATTTATGTCCGCTATGGCATTGTCCCGGCAGGCAGCAGCCGATCCATATATGCCCGGAGAGGCGGAAATGCGCAACCGAGCAGCACAGGCAGGCTCAAACGCTTTTGCCAACGCTCGCGAAGTTGGCAACCCGCTCGCGGTAGTAGGGCAGATACAGGCCAATCAGGCACGCGCCATGCAAAATATCGGTATAGCCAGCGCCGAGCAGCAGATCCGCGAGGAGCGCAACTTGCAGGATATGTTTGGTGTGTACGCCAAATACCAAGATCAGGAATGGCAGATGAACAAGTTTGCCCCCTATTCCATGCAATACAACGAAGCGCGGGAGCAGGTCGGAGCAGGCCAGCAAAACCTGTTCAGCGCCCTTGATCGCTTGTCCGCAGTTGGCAGCACGTTCCTAAGCTCTTATGTAGGCGGCAATGGCATAACAGCAGGCGCGGGGCAGGCCGCAGCAGCGGCGCAAGTCGGAGCAGGAACAGGAAATTCGGTTATGAGTACAGCGGGTAATATAGTCGGAAACGCTTACAATGCCGCATCTCAAACGCCAAATTTTCAATTTTTGAAAGGAATGTCTAAAGAGCAAATTGACATTCTTTTGAAAATGATAAAACCGTAATAATATGGACGGAGTAGGAACACGACAGGGATATGTTCACGATCAAAGGCAGGGAACGGGACTTGCTACCGTTCTGACTGGCGGAGACTACGCCGCCGGATTGTGGATAGCCGGAGCGCAGGCCGACAAGGCAAAAAAAGCCGCAGCGCGCCAAGAGAGAGACAAGGCTGCAATGGCTGCCATAAAGGCCATGACGGACTTTAACCCGGAGTTTTGGTATGCACATGATGCCGAAATGAAACAGGAGTTAAATTCATGGCAGGACAAAGGCACACAACTTTTGCAGGGCGGCGTTGACCCGTGGAGTTCCCTTGACCCGCAGTCGGTAGAGTGGCGCAAAAACTACTCGCGTATCCAGCAGATGAGTACCTACTCAAAGCAGATAAAGGCCGATTTTGACGTAACAAGAGGACAGATTGACGGCAAAACGCAGGACTTTTATACCGCAGATAGTTTGGTTGAGCGTAAAAAGTTTTTTGACCAGCCCGTTTCAAAAACCCTTGATACGGGCGTAAAACCCCCGCAACTGATCGAGCGCACTCCTTTTGTGAATCGTCACGAATACTGGAGCAAGGTAATGAAGACCAGGGCGGAACAGAACCCCGGCGTTGCCCTTGACGATGCACAACTTGCGGAAACCGGGAAGGCTGCATTGCAGGAGCCGGAGTTGGGGCCGAAACTGGCGTCCTCGTATCAGTCTGCTTTAGCGCTTATGGAGGCGGACGATCGTTCCGCACTTGAAAAGCGCGCCTCCGATGCCGGAAGAACTAACTTCGAGCAAATGGCATTCGAGGATGCTAAACGGGAGCAGATCAATTTAGCGCCCTTTGACGTTGTTAAGTTTATCGAATCGGGTTCAAAGCAAACCGAAATCAGTACAACAACTTTTAGCGGCCCCAAAGGCGGGTCGTCAAAAGTTGATATGAAGAAACTTGAGGAAAGCGCCGCTCTTGCCGCCCGTCGAATCGTAATGGACGATCCGCGCGCGCTTAAACACTATGACAAACCCGGACTTGTTCCAAGAGACGGAGACGACGACGCTGAATACCAAAAAAGGGTAATTGAGTACGTCAAAGAGGAAATCATCAAAACCAAAAAACTTGACCAGTCGGCTATGCAAACCGAGAGAGGGTTGGGTGATGCTGAATTAAAAACTTCCGGCGAGTTATGGCTAAAACACATGATGAGCGCCGATAAGCAGTTTTACAATGAGGCGGCTGGATACCTTTACCTTGGAGGCGGATATATTGGAAACATGAACATCCTTAATTCCAAGGTCGTCGAAAAGATGAAGGACAACAAGCCATACCGGGAACTTGAAATATCGCTTGAAGGCTCTCCAATGCTAAAAAAAGAAGGCGGAGCAGGCGGAGCAGATGACCTGTTTGGAGGGCCGGCAGATCAAAAAGCAGCCGTTGAAAAGGCAGTAAAAGATGCAGGCATTGAAGGGGCTGAGTACGTTCAAATGGGAACAGAGAAAAAACTTATTGTCCCTATTACCATAAACACAGAAAACCAACTGCTGAAGGTTCACGACCTTGCCTTTAATCACAATAAAAAGCCGTACACAGGCGCAAAAACGCTGCCTAAATACCAATGGCCTGGAGGCACGGCAAAAAGAAATCCCGAAACCCCTCCGCCCGGAGACTGGAGACAATAAAAAATCGCAAACATAATTGCAAACATGAACGAACAACAGTTAAAGGAACTTTACGACTACCTGCAAAGCATAGGCCAGCACGGCGGCGTTGACTACAACAAATGGGCAGGCTCTCTTGACGACAAAGCGGTAGGCGGACTGTATCGAAACATGAGCAAGGCCGGCCTCCTTGATGGGGTAGATGAGGCCAGTTTCCGTAAAGATATGGGCAGCGCCCTTGCGGATTATAAAAAAAAAAATACCCAATCCGAAGCCGGATTGAAAGAATCGCTACCGCTATCCGAGACTATTGGCACGGATTATAGCAAAGTCAATCTCCTTGAATCGGAAGGGCAGCAAGGGATGATGCAACCCTTGCAGCAGCCCACCATAGCGGAAGAAATAGCGCAAAAGCCAAAGACCATTGCAACAGCGTACACCGGCGAAGACGATCCTTTGCAGGCGGGGATTGCTTTGCGTAAGGAAATGGAAAAGGATTACGACCTGAAGCAAAAGTACGCCACCGACAATGATAAAGCCAGGCGCGACCTTGAATCTTTGCAACTATATGGAAATCGTTTGGACTTGCAGGCCAAAGTAGCAAAGAACGACCTTTCATTGCTTTTCGGCAAAGACTGGGAAGCGCAACTTGAAGGAGCGGTACAATCCGTATCAAACCCCAAAGACGAGCAGCAGCGAACAGCAGCCCTTGAATTAATAACCAAAATTACCGAAACAGAACCCTACAAAAACTTGCAGGGCGCAATGGCCGGATACGGCAAAGCGCAACAGGCATACGTTGATTTTGAAAAAAACAATCCTGAGTATTTTAAAAACGAGCGGCTCAAGAAATTAAACACCAGTTTGGTTGATGCCGGACTTGATCCTATTAGTCCAGCAGAAGGTTTACCGCTTCCAAATGTTCCAATAGTAGATTGGGCAAAGAGATTAGCGGGAAACCTTGCCGTAGAGGTTGTTACTCTTCCGCGCACATTGTCCGCAATGATACCGGAAACCGAAAAAGACGCAATAGGGTCAGATGCCTTTGAAAAGTTACGGGGTTTGGGCTATTTTATTGGCTCTATTGGAGACCAAATGCAAGAATCTCAAGACGTTTATATGCCAAAACCAACGGCAGAAAACCGCCCCCTGTTTGAGAACATTGCAAAAATCAAAATGGGGGCTAAGGACTATGAAGTTGCAGTAAGTTCGCAAGGCGAAGTGGAGCGGGTATATGAGCGATTTGCAAACGGCAGAATTACCGAAGTGCAGCCAACAGAAAAAGAGCTGCAATATTTGACAGAACAGGCGCCAGCGCTTGCAAAAGAGGAGTTTACCGGATACCGCAACCTCGGAAGCCAAGCATTCGATGTGATTGCAAGGTTGGCTATTACGCGCGGCATGGCCGGAGGAAGTGCGGCAAAAGCAACAGCGGCCAGTTTCGCAATGGCGCACAATAACTACTACAAAGAGGCTATTCGTGATATGAATATGAGCCAGGCAGACGCAGCGCAATATGCGCTTACCGCTGCCGGGATTATGAGCGCACTTGAAATAGGCGTTGGTGGAATTGAAACGCGCCCGCTATCCATGGCCGCCAGCGCCAGCGCAAAAAGTCTTGGCAAAATGGAGGCGCGCGCCCTTGTTGGAAAAATGACGCCCGGACAAATAGCGGCTATGCGATTGTGGCCAGCGGCAAAAGATATTATTGGAGAAAATGGTGAAGAAATTTTAACAGGCCTTTCGGACAAAATTGTCGCATCCGAGTTTAACCAAATGACAGGATCGAGCCTGCAATCGGATATGACGCCGGACGAAATTAAGGAAACTATCCTTTTGACTACCGTTGTTACCGCTCCAATGTCTTTTTTGGGCGGTGGCGGCATTGCTACCTACCAAAAGCAGGCGTTTGGAGCAGCCGTAGCGTCCCCGGAACGCTTTGCAGGCGCACTATCCAATCTTGTTGACAGCAAGGTCATTTCACCCGAAGAAGCACAGCAATACCAGGCAAGGATTGAAGCGCTAAATATCCGCTGGAAAAACCTGCCGCCCAATCTATCCGACAACCAAAAAACGGATATAATTACCTTGCAGGCTTACAGGGACGATATGCAAAATGCCGTTGATTCCGGACAAGTTATTCCGGCGCAGGCAGAGAAAATAAAACAGCAGATCAAAGACGCCGACGCTGCCATCGCAAAGATGCTGGAAGGCGCACCCGCTCCGGCCGAAGAACAGGCGGCCGGAACAATACAGGCGGCTGAAATGCCTACCCAGCCCGGAGTAGCGCCGGAAGTAACACCAGCAACAACGCCGGAAATGGTAGCGCCAGCAGAAGTTGGTACTGTTCCGGAGTTACAGCAGGCAGAACCCGCGATCCCGGCAGCGCAGACGCCGGAAGCGGTAGAAGCCGGAACGACTGCAACCACGACCGCAACAGCGCCCCAAACAGTCCCGGAGCAGCCTACAACGCAGCCCCCAGCACAAGAGGAATTTAATCCTTTCGCTATGGAGATGACGGTAAGTGCGCCCAAATCTCCAACCGTAGAAGCCTTTGAGGTTGAGCGCGCAACTAAAGCGGCAAGACAGGCCGGAGTTGCCGTTCCTGCATCGCTATCCGAAGTAGTTACAAGCACCGAAACAAAAATGGGCGATGTTCAGCAGGCAATGGCTGCCGCTGATACGATACCAAACCAGCGGGGGGAGGCGCTAAAGGAATCGTACATAGACGAAATGACGCAAACGGTAATTGATCAAAGCAAGGGGACTATTGGTCAGGAGCAGTTTCCAATAGTCCGGCAAATAGTTGCGCAGGAACTGCCAAACGCGGACGCCAACGAAGATATTACCTCTTTTATGAGCGGCGTTAATGCACAAGCAATACAAGGCCAACGCATTGTAAGCAAAGATCGTCCGCTTTGGGCGCAGTTAGATGCCGAAAGCCCTCAAGACGATATTGCTTTAAAGTTTTTGAGCGGAGAAAGAGTTGACCCAAGTGGATCAAAAAAGTTCGCCTCTAAAGGCTGGAGAAAAGACCAAAAAGGGACAATGCTGAAATATACCCAAAAGGGCGCACAAGGCATTGAACAAATGGCAACCGATATTGCAGACAAGTGGGGCATTGACGAGATTCAGGCGGAGCAAATGATTTGGGATTTTATTGAGGACAATTTGGACGGCCCCGGAGAATACGCCCGCAGGCGCATTGCAGAGCAATCCGGCGAAACAATGCGCGAAAT
>Ga0315904_10010279_pt1 | contig 12119 bp, 12 predicted proteins | sample LakEriMetagenome_6_FD_203529 | JGI IMG/M metagenome (GOLD analysis project Ga0315904, IMG submission 203529) | Freshwater fungal communities from buoy surface, Lake Erie, Ohio, United States - Buoy 12 MA120 | ecosystem: Environmental > Aquatic > Freshwater > Lake | place: USA: Lake Erie, Ohio...
TGCTGCGCCGTCCGCCGGGCCGCGAAGCCTATCCCGGCGACGTTTTCTATCTGCACAGCCGCCTGCTGGAGCGGGCCGCGAAACTCAACGAGGACAACGGCTCGGGCTCGCTGACGGCGCTGCCGCTGATCGAAACCCAGGCCAACGACGTCTCGGCCTATATCCCGACCAATGTCATCTCGATCACCGACGGCCAGATCTTCCTCGAAACCGACCTGTTCTTCCAGGGCATCCGCCCGGCGGTGAACGTCGGCATCTCGGTCAGCCGGGTGGGCTCCTCCGCCCAGATCAAGGCGATGAAGGCCGCGTCCGGCCCGATCAAGGGCGAGCTCGCCCAGTACCGGGAAATGGCCGCCTTCGCGAAGTTCGGCTCCGACCTCGACGCCGCCACCCAGCGCATGCTGGCGCGCGGCGAGCGCCTGACCGAGCTTCTGAAGCAGCCTCAGTACGCCCCGCTGTCGGTCGAGGAGCAGGTTGCGGTGATCTATGGCGGAACGCGCGGCTATCTGGATCGGACGCCCACCGCCCAGGTCGGCCGTTGGGAGCGCGAACTCCTGAGCTTCCTGCACGCCAAGCACCAGGACCTCCTGGACGAGATCCGCACCAAGAAGGACCTCGGCCCGGTGGAAGACCGTCTGAAGGCGGCGCTGTCGGCCTTCAACGAAACCTTCGCGTAAGCGTACGGCCGACAGGAGCAGATAGCCGGCCATGGCCACCGTCAAGGAAATGCGCACTCGGATCGCTGCGGTGAAGTCCACCCAGAAGATCACGAAGGCGATGCAAATGGTGGCGGCGGCGAAGCTGCGCCGCGCCCAGAACGCCGCCCAGAGCAGCCGCCCCTACGCCACGCGCATGGCGGCGGTGATCGCCAATCTGGCGGCCGGAGTGTCCGGCGACGGCGCGCCCAAGCTGCTGGTCGGCACGGGCTCGGATCAGCGGCATCTGGTGGTCATCGCGACCTCCGACCGCGGCCTCGCCGGGGGGTTCAACACCTCGATCGTACGGGCCGCTCGCCAGCACATCGACGGCCTGTTGAACGCCGGCAAGGACGTCAAGATCATCACCGCCGGCCGCAAGGCCCGCGACCAGCTGCGCCGGCTGCATGCCCAGCGCCTGGTCGACAGCTTCGAGGTCGGCGGCAATCCCTCGCTGGCCGTGGCCGAAGAGGTTTCCGCCAAGGTGCAGGCCCTGTTCGAGGCCGGTGAGGTGGACGTCGTCACGCTGTTCTTCAGCCAGTTCAAATCGGTGGTCACCCAGACCCCGACGGCCCGCCAGCTGATCCCGGCGGAAGTCATCGCGGGCGCCCCCACGATCGACCTGAAGGGCGCATCCTACGAGTACGAGCCCGACGAGGAGACGATCCTCGCAGATCTCTTGCCGCGCAACATCACCACGCAGATCTTCTCCGCCATGCTGGAAAACCAGGCCGGCTTCTTCGCCGCCCAGATGACCGCCATGGACAACGCCACCCGCAACGCCGGCGACATGATCTCGGCGCTGACCCTTCAAATGAACCGAGCCCGCCAGGCGCAGATCACCAAGGAGCTGATCGAGATCATCTCCGGCGCCGAAGCGATCTAGACCGCACATACGAGAGAGAACGATGGCCACCACCACCGCCGCCAAGAAGCCCGCCGCGAAAGCTCCCGCGAAGAAGGCGCCTGCAAAGGCCGCCGCCGCGCCCAAGGCGACCGCGGCCAAGTCGGTCGCCACCGGCAAGCTGGTGCAGATCATCGGCGCCGTTGTCGACGTGGAGTTCGAGGGCGCCCTGCCCGCGATCCAGAACGCGCTGGAGACCACCAACGTCGACCAGCGGACGGGCGAGACCTTCCGCCTTGTGCTCGAGGTCGCCCAGCATCTGGGCGAGAACACCGTGCGCGCCATCGCCATGGACACCACCGAGGGCCTGACCCGCGGCCAGCCGGTGGTCGATACCGGCAAGGCGATCATCGTGCCCGTGGGCCCGGCCTGCCTTGGCCGGATCATGAACGTGATCGGCGACCCCATCGACGAGGCCGGTCCGATCAATTCGGCCTTCTCCTCACCGATCCACCGGGAGGCCCCTTCCTTCGCCGAGCAGTCAACTTCGGCCGAGGTGCTGGTCACCGGCATCAAGGTCATCGACCTGCTCTGCCCCTACACCAAGGGCGGCAAGATCGGCCTCTTCGGCGGCGCCGGCGTGGGCAAGACCGTGACCATGCAGGAGCTGATCAACAACATCGCCAAGGCCTACGGCGGTTACTCCGTTCTGGCCGGCGTCGGTGAGCGCACCCGCGAGGGCAACGACCTCTATCACGAGATGATCGAGTCCAACGTGAACGTGGACCCGCGCACCAACAACGGCTCGACCGAAGGCTCCAAGTGCGCCCTGGTCTACGGCCAGATGAACGAACCCCCGGGCGCCCGCGCCCGCGTCGCCCTGACCGGCCTGGCCCAGGCGGAGTACTTCCGCGACCAGGAAGGCAAGGACGTCCTGCTGTTCATCGACAACATCTTCCGCTTCACCCAGGCCGGCTCGGAAGTGTCGGCGCTGCTGGGCCGCATCCCCTCGGCCGTGGGCTACCAGCCCACCCTGGCCACCGAGATGGGCAACCTGCAGGAGCGGATCACCTCCACCTCCAAAGGCTCGATCACTTCGGTGCAGGCCATCTACGTGCCCGCCGACGACCTGACCGACCCGGCGCCGGCGGCCTCGTTCGCCCACCTGGACGCCACCACCGTGCTCAGCCGCGACATCGCCGCGCAGGGCATTTTCCCGGCCGTGGACCCGCTGGACTCCACCAGCCGGATCATGGACCCGCTGGTGATCGGCGAAGAGCACTACCAGGTCGCCCGCCGGGTGCAGGAGACCCTGCAGACCTACAAGCAGCTCAAGGACATCATCGCCATCCTCGGGATGGATGAACTGTCTGAAGAGGACAAGCTGGTCGTCGCCCGTGCGCGGAAGATCCAGCGCTTCCTCAGCCAGCCGTTCCACGTGGCCGAGCAGTTCACCAACACGCCCGGCGTGCTGGTCAGCCTGGAAGACACCATCCGCTCGTTCAAGGCGTTGGTGGAAGGCGAGTACGATCACCTGCCCGAGCCGGCCTTCTACAATGTCGGCACCATCGAGGATGCGGTCCGCAAGGCCGAAGCCCTCGCCGCGGAAGCGTAGGCGCCCATGGCCGAAAAGCTGCATTTCGCCCTGGTCTCGCCGGAACGGGAGCTGTTCTCGGGCCCGGTGGACCAGGTGGACGCCCCCGGCTTGGACGGCGATTTCGGCGTGCTGGCCGGCCATGCGCCGTTCATGACCACGCTGAAGGAGGGTCACCTCCGCGTGCACAATAACGGGTCGGTCACGACCTATGAGGTGCGCGGCGGCTTTGCGGACGTCACGCCTGATGGCCTGACGATCCTCGCCCAGCATGCGGTGGAGGCCGCTTAGGCAGCGCGCATATTCGCCGCGATTTCGGCGCCAAGAGGCCTTGCCACCGTCGCCTTGTTTCAGTTTCATTCCGGCCGAACCTCAGGGAACTTCCATGCGCCTCGTCCTTTCCAGCCTGATCCTCGCCGCGGGCCTTTCCAGCGCCGCACAGGCGCAGGACCCCGCCCCGACGGCGCCGGCCGAGACCGCCGCGGCGCCGGCTGAGACCGCGCCGGCTGCGCCGGCCGTTGCTCCCGAGCCGCCGCCTCTGCCGACCGCCGGTCCGGGATTCGAGGCCATCCAGGTGCTGGAGCGCATCTGCAAGCCCGTCGTGCGCGGCGAGAAGCTCGACGACGTCGCCAAGGCTCAAGGCTTCAGGCTGAACCGGCGTGAACAGAACTGGACCCGTCCGCTCGGGACCGGCAACAGGGCCTACCAGATCATCGTCTACCCCCCGGGTTCAAACCGCGGCGTGTGCATGGCCGACCTGCGTTTCGCCATGGGCCAGGAGGAAGAGATCGCCAAGGCGCTGAACGTCTGGGCGTTTGTCCACAGCCCGCCGCTCGACCCCACCGCCAACTACACCCAGCCTCAGGATCCGGACGGCCTCAAGCGCGTGCGGCGGTCCTGGGAGTACCTGACGGCCAACAGCTCCATCGGCCTGAACTTCTCGACCGTGCGCAACCCGGACGACACCCAGGTCAACAAAAACTACGACCTGGCGACGATGCAGTACCAGGAACGCTCGTTCTAATGAGCCGGGGTCGATGAGTCCGGCCGACGTCGGCGGCCTCGTCGGCGTCGCCCTCATACTCATCGCCTATGCGGGCGGCGCGCTTGGGCGGCTGGATCCCACGCGACCGCAGGCCCTGCTGCTCAACCTGGCGGGCGCGCTCTTGATCCTCTGGTCACTTGTGACCGAGGACTTCAACCTCTCCGCGACGGTGATGGAGGCGGCGTGGGCGCTGATAGCGCTGACCGGTCTGGCGCGCTGGTTGTTTGCCAAACGCCGAGCTTGATCAGGCCGCGACCCGCGCTTCGGTCTCGAGCCAGCCCAGAACCTGGTCAGCGACGCGCTCCCAGCCGTCCTCGCCGATCAGCCAGTGACTCATGCCGGGTAGTACGTAGCAGGCGGCGCCGACCCGGGCGGCGGTCTGGCGGACCGTGGCGGGGCTGTGCACCACGTCGCGTTCGCCGACCATCGCCAGCGATGGACAGGGCAAAGCGCCGATCCCGACACTGGTGGTCATGAACGGATCCAGCCACCAGTTGAGCACCTCGCGGATGGCGCGTCCGCTCTCGGGCGCGAGGCGTGACAGGATCTCGTCGCGTAGCGGCTTGGGCGTTCGATCAAGGCTGTGACTGCGCATGAGGCCGCGATCCGGCGTAACCGCGCCGCTCCAGAACGGGTCGGCGAAGGCGACGCCGAAGGCGGTCGCGGCCTCCTCGATCGAGGCGCCGGCGACACCCCAGGGGGCGGAGGGCGCCAGCAGCACCAGGGCGCGCGGCTTCACCTGCCGGGCGGCGAGCTGGCACACGAGCCCGCCCAGCGAGTGACCCAGAAGCACCGGCCGCTCCGGAAGACCGGCGCAGAGACGCTCCAGCGCCCCGGCATAGTCACGCATGGAGAGCCCGGCGACCCCGCCCGCAGCGCCGTGGCCCGGCAGGTCCGGCGCCAGCACCGTCCATCCCCGCGCCTCGAACGGTGCGCGGAAGAGGTCGAACGCCCAGCCGCCGCAAAAGGCGCCGTGCGTCATCACCACTGTCGGCATGAAGTCCCCGGCCTCTCTCAACCCCGACCCTACCATACCGGTCGAGCAGCGGATGGCGATGCAGGAATCAGGCCGCGAAGGCGGCGAAGGCTCGCGCGACCTCGGAATAGACAGAGCGCTTGAACGGCACGATCAGATCCGGCGCCTCGGCCAGCCGCGCCCAGCGCCAGGCATCGAACTCCGGCGTGTGGTGGGAGCCCAGGTCAAACTCGTCCTCGCTCCCCTCGAAGCGGTAAGCGAACCAGGCCTGCCTCTGACCCTTCCAGCCGCGCCGCAGCTCCTCGCGGACCAACTCTGGAAAGTCATAGGTCAGCCAGCCTTCGGTGCGGGCCAGGAAGCTAACGCTCACCGCGCCGGTCTCCTCGGCCAGTTCACGGCGGGCGGCCGCCTCAAGATCCTCGCCGTCGTCGACGCCACCCTGCGGAAACTGCCAGGCGTGGCCGCTCTCGGTCCCGGCCCGCTTGCCCAGCCAGACTTGGCCCTGGGCGTTGAAAAGCACCACGCCCACATTGGGCCGGTAGAGCGAGAGGTCGGTCATCGCGTCCGCGTCAGCGCCGAGGCCGGAGCGAGCTGATAGCCCTTGGCCTCTACCTCCCGCGCCCAGCGGGCCACGGCGGAGAGGGTCACGGGATAGGCCCGCGCCGCGCCCAGCGCCTGGCCCTTTTGCAATGCTCCGGCCTCCAGCATCAGCAACTGGCGATTGATGGCGGAGTCGGACGGGTTCGTGTCGATGGTGCGCTCGGCGGTGGCTCTTGGAAGGCCGCCCCCCAGCCGACCGGCCTCGCCGGTGTCGATGAACGCCAGGCCCCGGTTCTTGAGCGATCCGGCGAAGGCGGCGAAGGCGGCGGGCTCGGCCAGGAAGCGCCCGCCCGTGGCGTTGATCACCCCGAAGTAGCCGGCGGCGCGGGAGAGGATCCACTCGAGCCTTTTGGCTGTCTCGGCCGGCTGGCTCCCAGCCAGAAGGGTGTAAGGACCTGGGTCGTTCTCGGGATAGTCGAGCGGCTCCAGCGGCGCCTCGATCATGACCTCGTGGCCCTTGGCGCGGGCCAGGTCGATCCAGGCCTGCAGGTTGTCCGCATAGACAACGAACGACAGCGTGATCTGAGGCGGCAGGGTCTCGATAGCCTGTTGCGTCAGGGTGGCGTTGAGGCCGAGACCGCCCACCACCATGGCCACCTTGGGCCGGCCGTCGGCCTTGAAGGGCCGCGCATAGGCGCCGGCCGGCGTGCGCCCGTCCGGCCCGATAATCGGCAGTGGCCCGCCGGGCCCCGGCGCGTAGAGGCCGGCGATCGGCGCCTGGGCCAGCGACAGGCCGGTGATGATCTCGATCGGGGTCGCGCCAGGTCCCACGGCGACGACGCCCGCCCGCGCAGAGGGTTGTTCGGTGAGTGTCAGCCGCACGCGGTGATTGGCCGGTGTCGCCGCGGGGGGGCGCTGGCCGGCACGCCAGGCTTGCGGGGCGGTCTTCAGCGCGGCGGCCAGGTCCAGGCGGACTTCACCCGGCGCCGGGTGGTGACCGCCGCCGAGCATGCTGGCCAACACCACGCCCGCCACGCCCAGGGCCAGCGCCGCGCCCATCGGCGCCAGAACCGCCGGGCGCAACAGCGCGCGCGGGCCCGGCAATGCCGGGACTCGCAGCGCCGGAAGCTTCAAGGCCGGCAGCTTCAGTTTGGGGAGCGCGATGGCGGCCACGGGACAGACTCCTGGCCGCACCGTCGAGCGATGCGGTTAACGCGGTCTTTCAGACGCCCTCAAAGATCCGGACGGATGATGGTTTTTCCGACCACGCTGCGCCGGGCGAGCGTCTCGTAAGCCTCGCGCCAGCCGTCGAGCGGGAACTCGGCGTGGACGCGGGGCCGCATGTGACCCTCTTCGGCCAGGCGCCAGATGGCGGCGTTGTTCTCGGCGCCCTTCTCGGGGAACTGACGGCCATACTCGCCGGCTCGTACGCCGTGCACGGAGAAGCCTTTGATCAGCGCGATGTTCACCGGAAGCGTCGGCAACCGCCCGGAGGTGAAGCCGATGGAGAGGATCCGGCCGCCGAAGGCGATGCAGCGGATCGACTCGTCGAAGACGTCGCCGCCGACCGGATCATAGATCACGTCCGCGCCGCGCCCTCCGGTGATCTCCTTGACCCGTTCGCGGAACCCGCCGCTGACATTGACGACGGCGTCGGGCCCATACTCATCGGCAATGATCTTCAGCTTGGCGTCGGAGGCTGAGGCGGCGATCACCTTGCAGCCAAGATGCTGGGCATAGTCCACGGCCGCGAGGCCGACGCCGCCCGAAGCGCCGTGCACCAGAACCCACTCGCCGGCCCGGGCCTCGATGGCGCGGCTGAGCGCCACATAGGCCGTCAGATAAGCCACGGGGTAGCCCGCCGCCTGGCTGAAGCTCAGGCCCTTGGGTTTGTGGCGCAGGATCGCGGCCGGCAGCACGACATACTCGGCGAACACGCCGCGTCCGCCGGAACAGACCGCGTCGCCGAGCGCGAATCCGGTGACGCCTTCGCCGACCGCATCCACCTCGCCGGCCATCTCCATGCCGCCGATGAAGGGGACCGGCGGCTTGTGCTGATGCTCGCCGCGCGTCTGCATCAGGTCGGGGAAGTTGACGGCGGCGGCGCGCACCCGCACCCGCACCTCGCCGGGACCAGGATCGGGCGTCGCCACATCCTTGACGACGCAGCCCGCATAGTCGGCAGCCAGTCGTTCCACCACCAGGGCCCGCATCAGAGGGCGCCTTCGTGAAGACCCTGGATACCGTTCAGGATCATGGCGACCGCGAAATCGGCGGCTTTGTTGATATCGACCGGCCGGCGCATCAGCATCTTGTCGCACACCTCCTGCGCCAAGCCGATACAGGCGGCGGCGAGATACTCCGCATCCACCGCCGGGCCGTGGCCACGCGCGATGGCGTCCTCAATGGCGCCTTTCACCTCGCCGAACACCGCGGCCATTTCCGGGGTCTCGCCGCGGACGGTGAGGTGGGGTTCGCCAGCCGGGCGTAGGGCGACCCAGGCCGCGTGCTCTTCGGCCATGAAGGTGAAATAGGCGACGATCGCGTCGCGCACGAAGCCGCCGAACTCGCCCTTGCCGCGCAGCGACTTCAGGATGGGCGCGAACCGCCGCGCCCCGTCGTCGGCCAGGGCCGCGAACACCTCTTCTTTGGAACGGTAGTAGTTATAGAAGGTGCCGGCGGCGAGGCCGGTGCGCCGGATGATGTCGCGCACCGTGGCCTGCTCGTAGCCGAGCTCGCCGAACACCTCGCGCGCGGCGTCGAGGATCGCCTGGCGGTTCTGAACCTTGGTCTGCTCGCGCTTACCGGACGGCAGATACACAACTGAAGCCGAAGACATGTGACCGGTCCGCTCCCCCCGAAGATGACGTGCGTCATGATCGGGGGTTGCGGGTCTCGATGCAAGCCCGCGTTACATCATACGGTACGTTTCGCGCGGTCCGCCTCGTTGGTGGACTTGATCGCGTTGCGCGCGGCTTCCCATTCCGCATCGCCCCAGGCTGAGAGCCGGGCGAACCCGCCGCCGCCCTGCAGGTGGCCGCCACCGTCGATGGCGATGGTCTGGCCGTTCACATAGGCCGAGCCCGGATCCAGCAGATAGACGGCCAGGTTGGCCAGCTCGCGCATCTCGCCATTGCGTCCGAGCGGGATGGTCGGATCGGGCTTCTGACCATCCGCGCCAACTCCGGCGCCCGGATTGAGCCGCGCCCAGGCGCCTTCGGTGGGGAACGGGCCGGGCGCGATGGCGTTGAATCGCACGCCGCGGCCTCCCCACTCGACGGCTAGGGACTGGGTCATGACATTGAGGCCGGCCTTGGACATGGCTGACGGCACGGTGAACGGGCCGCCGTGCCACACCCAGGTCGTGAGGATCGATACCACCGAGCCGTGCTTGCCCTCGGCGAGCCAGCGCTTGCCCGCGTCAAGCGTCACGAAGAACGAGCCCTTGAACACGATGTTGGAGATCGCTTCAAAGCCGCGCGGCGAGAGGTCCTCGGTGCGGCTGATGAAGTTGCCGGCGGCGTTGTTGACCAAGCCGGTGAGCGCCCCGCCGGACCACACCTCGTCCATGCCGTCGTGGATCGCTTCGGCCACCCGGATATCGCAGGCCATGCCCTTGCAGGTTCCCCCCGCTACGCCGCCATGCGCGTCGGTCAGTTCCTTCGCGGCATCCTCGACGACGCCGCCGCGTCGGCCCCAGATAATGACATCGGCGCCCAGCAGCACGCAGGCCTCGGCCATCACCTTGCCCAGGCCGGTGCCGCCACCGGTGATGAGGATCCGCTGGCCCTTCATCAGGCCAGGACGGAACATCAGGTCGTTCGAGGAAAGATCGGTCACGGTGGGCCTCCGGAGGGGGGTGTTTGGCTGCATTGGGGCCCCCTGACGCGGGGTCGGTCAAGCGGGGGTGGTTCACCCCGGAGCCGGGTCCGGCCACGGATCAGCGCCGCGCTGCAGCCGTGGCGTCTCGGGCGGCCTTGAACTCTGAGCCGGGCTTCCACTCTGGCCAACCCTTGCTGTTTGCGAGTTTGCGGCCGAGTTCCAGCAGCAGAGCCCCATCAGCCTCGGCGACGCGCGGATCCCAGGCGGGGTCGAACTCGTCGGCCGGCTGATGGTAGCGCATCGTGTTGTAGGCGGTCTGAAGGGCGACGCCGGCGTCGCGACCGCCCTCGATCAGATCCTGCCCGCCAGTGAACGAGATGGCCGGGACGCCAGCCTTGGCGAAGGGGAAATGGTCCGAACGGAAGAACAGGCCCGCTTCCGGCGACGCATCGGGGCTGTAACGGCGTCCGGCCCTGGCGCCCACCGCGATCAGGTCATCCTGCAAGGTCAGCGCCGCATTGCCCGAGGTGGAGAAATCACGCGCCGGCCACCCGACGCCGACGCTGTCCATGTTGAGGACGCCGACCGTCGTTTCGAGCGGATAAAGCGGCGTTTCGACATAGTAGATCGAGCCCAGAAGCCCCTTTTCCTCGGCGGTGACGGCCAGGAACACCACGCTGCGATCGGGCCGCCTGCCCCGGGCGAAGGCGCGGCCGAGCTCGACCAGCAGGGCGACGCCGGAGGCGTTGTCGCGGGCGCCGTTGTAGATCCGGTCGCCGTTGGCGTCGGGCACGCCCACGCCCAGGTGATCCCAGTGGGAGGTGTAGATCACCCGTTCCTCTGGCCGCCTGGCGCCCTCGAGTACGCCGACGACGTTCCGCGAAACGACCTTGTGTACCTTGACGCCGTAGTCTGCCGAGAAGGCCACGCCGGACAGTTCGACGGGCCGGAACGCCCGGGTGCGGGCCTGGGCCTTGAGCTGATCAAGGTCGAGGCCGGCGGCGCGCAGCATGGCGTACGCGGCGTCGCGCTGGATCCAGCCCTCGAGCGGCGCATGGGCCGCGGCGGGGTCCGGCCGAACCACGTCGAAGATTTCGGCGACATTGGAGTTCCTGACCGTCGGCCAGCCATAGGAGGCGGGCCCGGTTTCGTGGATCACCAGGAACCCGGCCGCGCCCTGCCGGGCGGCCTCCTCGAACTTGTAGGTCCAGCGGCCGTAGTAGGTCATGGCCCGGCCGCCGAAGTCGCCTTCGCCGCCTTCAAGGTCAGGATCATTGATAAGGACCAGAGCGACCTTGCCCTTCAGGTCCATGCCCTTGAAGTCGTCCCAGCCACGCTCGGGGGCCTTGACGCCATAGCCGACGAAGACCACCGGCGCGTCCTTGATGGTGACGCGATCCTGGCCGGTCTGGGCGGCGCGGATGGCGATCTGTTCGCCCTGGGTCCAGTCGTGGATCTTGTCGGCCATCCTGACCGAAACAGCGACCGGACCATCCGTCGTAAAGCGCGCCAGCGGCACGTCCTGGGTCCAGGCGCGTTCGCCGCTCGGCGAGCGATCGCCACCCGGCTTGAGACCCGCTGACTTCATCCGCTCGATCAGGAAGGCCACGGTCTTGTCCTCGCCCTCGCTGACGGGCCCCCGCCCCAGATAAGCGTCGGACGAAAGCTCCTGAACGTCGGCCAGGACGCGGCGTCCATCAATCTCGGCGGCGACCGCCGCACCGGCGAAAGCGGCCAAAAGGGCGGCGAAGAGAACGGCGCGCATGGTGTCACGGGGTCTCGGGGAAGGGTCGGCAGCCTATCCGGGGAACGCGCGACGGGCCAGCCCGTGGGCCGATCACGCGCCGCCGCGGCGGACGGCGATGTGCGCCTCTACGCCATCCAGCAGCCGTTCGAGACCGAAGGCGAACCGGTCGGCCACATCCACGTGCAGCGGGAATATCTTGCGGCGGACCATGTCGATCCGCTCTCGGCTGCCGGGACCGACGGCCTCCGGACGTTCGGCGAAGGCGGCCTCGGCCTGCGCCATCCACTCCTCATCGGTCCGTCCGCTGGCGCGCTCGAGTTCTCGGTCCTCCCGGGCGGCCTGCAACGCGCCGGTGATGTAGTGCTGCAGCGCTTCGGCGGTGAGCGCGATCTCAGCCGGCTCCAGCCCCATGCCGGCCAGAGCGTCGATCATGATCTCGACCTTGCGCAGCACGTTGGGGCCGATCGGCGGGCGCCGCATGGCGATATCGAGCAGCCACGGGTGGCGTTCGGTAAGCCGCCAGCGCATCCAGGCGATATAGGCCAGCCGCGCACGCCAGCCGCGCATCGAGGGGTCCGGATCCGGCGCCTCGGCCAGCACCCGGTCGAACATCAGGTCGATCAGCTCGGCCTTGGAGGGCACGTAGGTATAGAGCGACATCGGAGAGACGCCGACCGCCTCGGCCACCTTGCGCATGGATAGGCCGTCGACGCCGACCTCGTCAGCGAGCGTGATCGCGGCCTGTACGACAGCCTCGGTGGAGAACCGTTGCTTGGGACCGCGACGCCCGGGCTCCTGCCGACCCCAGAGGAGATCGAGACCCCGTCCGGGGTCGCCGGCGCCGGTGAAAGATTTT
>Ga0315904_10010280_pt1 | contig 12117 bp, 13 predicted proteins | sample LakEriMetagenome_6_FD_203529 | JGI IMG/M metagenome (GOLD analysis project Ga0315904, IMG submission 203529) | Freshwater fungal communities from buoy surface, Lake Erie, Ohio, United States - Buoy 12 MA120 | ecosystem: Environmental > Aquatic > Freshwater > Lake | place: USA: Lake Erie, Ohio...
CGCTTGCTACCTATATACTGGCCCGCTGGGCCACAAACCGTCAAAGCTAAACATCGCGCTAACAAACCCAATCAATCCACGCAAGCCTGAGCGCCGATAATTCCTTACTAGGCCGCTGTACGCTTACTGTTGAAAAGCAAAAGGGGTTCGTCTATTCGAACGTCAGTTTCAACAAAAATCAGGAACTGGAAATCGAGGTCCGACCTCGGCGAAATTCTCGAGCGATCTGCAGTGGATGCGGTCAGAAAGGGCTGACCTACGATCACACATCTGTGCGTCGATTCCAGTTTGTCCCACTTTGGGGTATTGCCGTATTTCTGGTTTACTCCATGCGTAGGGTCGACTGCAAGGAATGTGGGGTAACCACCGAGCGTATCCCTTGGGCATGTGGCAAAAACCATCTAACGTATACATTTCGGTTGTTCCTAGCCACATGGGGCAAACGCATGAGTTGGAAGGAAACGGCAACTGTTTTTTCAACGAGTTGGGATAGCGTGTATCGAGCGGTTCAGTGGGTAGTTCACTGGGGAATTGTGCATCGTGATCTTACTGGAATCGAGTCAATTGGCATCGATGAGATTCAGCATCGCCGTGGCCATCACTACTTGACGCTCGTGTACCAGTTGGATCAGGGCTGCAAAAGACTACTTTGTGTGCGTAAAGAGCGGACCGAGGCGAGTTTGAGGAGTTTCTTTGACCTGCTCGATGCACAGACGATCAGAGGGATTAAGTACGCCTGTACCGACATGTGGCCAGCTTACCTGAAGGTTCTTCGAGAACGAGCTTCGGGGACGACGAACATTCTCGATCGCTTTCACATCATGAAAAAATTCTCGGAAGCATTAGACAAGGTTCGAGCCGATGAGACGCGGCAATTGCTCAGAGACGGATACGAGCCGGTACTCACGAAATCCCGTTGGTGCATTTTGAAGAAGCGAGAGAACCTGACGGAGACTCAGACAGTCCGATTAAACGAGTTGCTAAAGTACAATCTTAGAACGACCAAAGCCTACTTGATGCGTGAGGACTTCAATCGATTCTGGACCTACAGCTCCCCAGCGTGGGCATCGAAGTTCCTGCGCGATTGGTGCACAAGGGCGAATCGATCAGGGATCGAACCTATGAAGAGAATGGCCAAGATGCTCGAACGTCACGAGCCATTGCTACTGAATTGGTTCGAGGCCAAAGGGCTTTCGTCGGGAATCGTTGAGGGATTCAACAACAAAGCGAAATTGACCGTGAGAAAATCGTACGGATTTAAGGAGGTAGAAACCATTTCTACCGCACTATATCATCAGCTTGGCGACTTACCCGAGCCAATTCGGACCCATAAATTCTGCTGACGAGGCACATTTCGCAACTATTTCCTTTCCACTGTACGCCAATCTTGGCGTTGCTCGCTCCAGCTAATTTTGCCTGCGGTAATTCGAACATTACGTTCCAGAGTACGCGTACACGACCCTAGTGGACTTTTCCTAAGCGCAGGGGGCTTTTACAGGTAGATTCAAGGTGCGCCCTTGTTTCTATCTCAACTCTCTCAAAGGAGCCCCTGCTTATGTCCCGCGTATTTTCTTCGAAAGCTGCACAACTTTGGGCCGAGCGCATCGCACAGTGCGAGCGTTCCAACATCTCAGCACCCAAGTTCTGTCAGTCGATCGGCTGCTCGCTGACGTCCTTCTACCAGTGGAAACGCAAGCTCGCTGCGCCACCCGCGCAAAGCACCTTTCTGCGAGTCCAAACGTCGGAACCGACCAAGCGCCCTGTGCAGAAATGAGATCGGACTAAAAATTGGGTATCGTGTGACGCAACATTTTGCCAGCGAAAAATATAGGAGCGAAACACAGATCGTGATTTTGGCGTCGAAACTAGAAGTAAGTACTTCGGAGCAACGCATTGTTCACGCAATGCGAACGAAGGCCCATTGCAGAATGAAGGAGAGACTGAGCGAGCCAGCGGCCAAGTTACGCCGCTTTGCGGCTGTAGCTTTTGAGAAGTCCACCAAGTCGCTCTTTGCATCGAATTTCGGCGAGCGAGATTGTCGCCGGTTGATCCATCTTCGATTTGGACTTTCGCTTTCTGGTTTTCGTCTCGCCGATCAGTTCGTTGTCCAAGCCTTGGTGCGGTCGTTCTTCGTGGTAGTGGATTTTGAACTCCTGGCACAAGACATCCATGTGCTTGTGTCCAAAGACGATGAAATGATCGAGACATTCCTGCTTGATCGTCTGGACGAACCGTTCGGCGAAGGCGACCATGTTCGGAGAACGGATCGGCGTCCGCTGTGTCTTAACCTTTCCCTTTTTCAGGGCCGCAATGAAAGGCTTCGAGTACTTCCCGTCATTATCCAACATCAGAATCTTGCATTTCGGGCCTTCCGTCTTGATCGACTCAACGAACTCTGCCGCCTGCCGAACCATCCATTGTTCATCCGGCTTGTAGGTCGAAGGATCCGGTCTCGAACTCCCTTTGCCCTGGATTTTCGTGCTCTTGCGAAATCGACTTCTCAGAAAAGGTTCCTTATCAGGGTCTGCCCGGGGAGATCGTAGACCACGGTGAACTGCGTCACGATTAGTATCCCAAGCCCAGCTTTTGCGCCTCCGCGGCCAGTTCATCGAGCGACTCTAGTCGCTTACGATCCATCGACCGTTTGTATTCCATCAAATCTCTGAACAACACTCGGCGATGTGTTCCAACTTTCCGGAAAGGGATATTTCCCTTTTCAAGTTGCTCCACAATGAAAGGTCTTGAGACTCCCAGCAATTCTGCGGCTTGCTGAGTCGTTAATTCCGCATGCACGGGGATCAGCGTGACCGCGTTTCCTTTCGCCATTTCGTTTAGTATGTCCCCAAGCAGCTTAAATGCGGCTGCCGGAACGGACACCACCGTCTCATCTCCGCCTTGAGTGCTGACACGCAAACTCAGTGGCGAGTCTGACTTGCTGGAAACGATTCTGGCAATGCTTCTGCTCGAAGCTATCGCAAGTTCTTCGTCGTCGCGACTTGGGGATACTGCGTCTGGGAAATCGTTCAGAATAGTGCTCATTTGGTTTTTACCTCCACACCAACTCTATCGTCCATTCGCAGCAAAAGCAATAAACGAAATAAACGAAAGACCGCTTTTCCGCCTGCGATCGACAAATCCGGCCCTGGAATTACCACGAAACAGCGGTTTCGGTAGCAGGTTGCGACCGCAAAGTTTGAATACGGCTGCTTTCGGGCATCGAAAAAACATCCGGAATGCCACCTGCATGGGTGGGTTCTTAGAGGGTTCTGTTAACCGCTCTGTCAGCGTGAGCCAGCTAAAATTTGAGCCTTAGTTTTTTCCACGGAAGAAACGCCAAAAAGTTAACGCCGGACGACGAGAGATCGACGCCCGGCGTTTTTCGTTTCTACCCAACGTTTTGGGCCTTTTCCGCCTCCGCGACGCCCACCCCAAATATCTCGGTTAGGAAAACGAGATCTCGGGCCACGACAGAAACGCGAGCCGTCCCCTCCGGCACCCCAGATCTCTACTGAGAACTCTCAAGATCTCCGTTTCCAAAGATGGTTTTGATTAACACAGCGTCTGCAAATCCTAACGGCCAGAAACCTTCTCCAATTTTGGCCCACCGAACCGTTGGATCCCCCAATCGGTTATGACTTCTGTCGCAATGGTGGTTCTGACGACACGCAGATCAACCAATTCAAGAAGTGGATAGCCCGATGCAGATTGCAGTCGAGAGCATAGTGCAGGTTGAGAATCGTTCCGTTGCGCATTTGACCGATTGTTTAACCAGTCACTGTGGGCGTTGGTAGCGTTTGCACCGTTGCTAAGATTTGGCTAAACGCTACCAACGCCCACAGTGACTGGCAAGGTGCACCACGTAAAATTAGGCCTCCCTCATGGCCTGGGAGGCCGCTAGGCACTCGTGCACCTTGAAAACGCGTTCCGTACGCAAAAACGCGAACTTTTTGGTGTTTTTGCCGTCTGTCATTTCTAATGAAAAAGGGGTATTATTCATTAGAGAAAAAAGGGAGAACTATGTCGGTCGAAGACAAGATTTTAAAGCGAATCCGTGGCAAACCGGTAGGCTGGGTTTTCACTCCCAGCCATTTTTTAGATCAAGGCAGTTATGGGGCTGTCGTGCTGGCGCTTAAGGAAATTTGCGATCGCGGTCGTATTCGCCGACTTGCCCGAGGACTATACGATAATCCCAAGACGCATCCCAAGCTCGGAATTCTGACGCCATCTGCTGAGCAGATTGTCGAAGCAATCAGCTCCAAAGAGCACACCCGCATCCAACCGACTGGCGCGTATGCAGCGAACATTCTCGGGTTGAGTACGCAAGTTCCAGCCAAGGTCGTGTTCTTAACTGACGGTCCAGACAAACGCGTTATCGTTGGCAATCGAACGATTGAGCTCAAAAATCGAGCACCGTCTTCTATGGCTGGCGCTGGAAAGATCTCTGGCTTAGCCATTCAAGCACTGAAACATATCGGCCAAAAACAATTCACTACCGAGCATCTCCAGCAACTAAGACGAAACCTCTCCAACGATCAAATACAGCAACTGATCAAAGACATTCCATTGGCACCGGCTTGGATTGCCGACATATTCCGCAAGCTCACAGAGGAATCGAGCAGCCATGATTGAGTTTGCGAATCTGCCAGCCACGGAGCGAGAGACGTATTTTCAGGAAACAGCCGAACGGAGCCGTTTGCCAGCTCACTTAGTTGAGAAAGACTTCTGGGTTTGCTACGTACTTCGATTGCTGTTTAGCAACGCAGAAATTGCTCGATACTTGACGTTCAAAGGTGGGACATCACTTTCAAAGGTTTACAAAGCGATAGATCGCTTTTCCGAAGATATCGACTTCGCTGTAAGCCGAGAGTCACTTGGCTTTGCCGCGGCTGCGGCTCATTGCTGTCTGAAGTTGCTGATCACAAAAACATATTCTATCGACAACAGTGGGCACGGTACGATCTTGCAAGGAGTCCACAAACCCTTGAGCTGCTACCACATTCGGATATCGAGTCAACGATCGCGGACGATTACCTAGCAATGCAGGAAATGATCTTTGGCTCTGCGCCAAACTTTGAGCAGATACTTTCGACATTGCGACGTTTGAAGGAACGAATCAACTCATTGTGATCGTAACCTCCTGGCAGATCTAATCAGTGGCAACTTGAAACTTTTTCTCGACTTCGCATCGTCCGCTCACCTAGTTTGCGTGTAACCCTACAGATAGAGACCTGTTTCTTTCGGTCTCGCTCGATACCCGGTTGTTAATCAAATCGACGACTAGTTCGTAGAAACCGGTGATTTCGGGCTTCACATTGCCTCTGTTAGGAGATTGCTATGCCGAAGGTCCGCGCTGTGGACGAGATGAAGGAAACCGAACTGCGAGCGGAGCTCGTTGCGCTGCTTGCGGATGGCGTCATACGCTACATGCAAAGCGAACAGTTCGCGATCGACCACGCGGATCGCGAATTCGATCAAGATTTCGAGACAGCTCGCCTTGAGCTTCCTGCCAAACCAGTGCTCTCTGTGACCGGTCGAGTTAACGATCGATAGGTCTTTTTCAAAAAGGAGAGCTTTTCAATGACAATCAACGTCGCCAAAGAGGTCGCAACGCTCCGGCACATGACCGTGTCGGAGCTTCGCGATCAGTACCACGAAGTGTTCGGCGAGGACACCAACGCTCGCAACAAACAGTGGCTCATCAAACGCATCGCTTGGAAACTACAAGCCAACGCCGAAGGAGACATCTCCGAACGCGCTCGGCGATTGGCGCACCAGATCGCGATGGAGACAGACATAAGAACGTCGCTGCCACGAGTGAACAGACCGGCCACTACGGAAACGCTGGAAACGGCAACGACTACGATTTCGCCACCGGCCGACAATCGGATTCCATTGCCGGGGGCCAACTTGGTCAAGACATACAAAGGGCGCAGTATCCAAGTCATGGTGCGACCAAATTCATTCGAGTTCGAGGGGACTCAATACAAGACACTCACAGCTATCGCTCGAGTCGTCACAGGGCAAAAGAACATCAACGGATTTCACTTCTTCGGACTACGCAAAGCGGAGGCTGCTCAATGAATAAGGATAAAGAAATACGAAAGCTCAACTGCGCCATCTACACTCGCAAGTCGACCGAGGAAGGACTCGACCAAGATTTCAACACACTCGATGCCCAGCGTGAATCGGCCGAGTCATACATCAAGAGTCAAGAAGCCGAGGGCTGGGTCTGCCTCCCCGACCATTATGACGATGGTGGCTTTACTGGCGGCAATATGGATCGCCCAGCATTGAAACGCCTACTCGCCGACATAGAGGCCGGCAAAGTCGACTGTATCGTGGTCTACAAGGTGGACCGTCTCAGTCGATCGCTCATGGACTTCGCCAAGATGCTCGAAGTCTTCGAACGCAAGAGCGTGGCATTCGTCAGCGTCACCCAGCAGTTCAATACAACGAACTCAATGGGCCGGCTGATGCTAAACGTACTCCTGTCCTTCGCTCAGTTCGAACGCGAGATTATCTCGGAACGAACACGCGACAAGATGGCGGCCGCTCGTCGCAAAGGCAAATGGGGTGGCGGCTTGGCTCCGCTCGGATATGACAACGATCGCGAGGGTCGTAAAATCGTGGTCAACGAAGACGAGACCGCACAGGTGCGTGGAACGTTCGAGCTGTATCTCGAGTGCCAGTCGATCATTCAGACAATCAAGGAAATTGATCGACGGGGATGGAAGAACAAGCTGACGGTTACTAAGAGCGGAAAAGAACGGGGTGGTCGCCACTTCGACAAGAGTTCGTTGTTCAAGCTGCTCACGAACGTCGCCTACCTTGGCAAAGTCCGCTACAAGGATGAGATCCACGAAGGCGAACACGACGCGATTGTACCTATCGAATTGTGGGAAATGGTGCAGAAACAATTGAAGCACAACGGTCGAACCGGTGGCATCATGGTTCGAAACAAGTTTGGCGCATTGCTAAAGGGATTGGTTCGCTGCGTTTGCTGCGACTGTGCCATGACTCCAAACCATACAACTAAAGGTGGTAACAAACGCTACCGCTACTATGTTTGCACATCCGCACAGAAACGCGGCTGGCATACCTGTCCATCAAAGTCGATTCCCGCCAAGCAGATCGAAGACTTCGTAATCGAGCAAATCAAAAAAATTGGTTACGCGCCGGAGCTGATCCAGGACGTAGTCACCAGTGTCGCCGACAAGATGAAGGGTCAGCTCAAGCAACTCGAAGACGAACGACTGGCCCTTGGTCGCGACACCGCACGCTGGAATAGCGAGATCCGCAAGACCTCCGCACTGATTCGGCCCAGCGAGACCGACTCGCCAGCGATCGCCAGATTGGCCGACTTGCAAGAACGAATCGCTCACAATGAACGCCGGATCAACACCGTGCTAAGCGACATCATGAAGATCAGTAACAACTTGCTTACCCAGCAGGATGTCGAGACCGCGATGACCACCTTCGATCCAATCTGGGAATCGATGACGCTTCGCGACCAGATCCGCTTGGTACAAGTTGTCATTAAACAGGTTGACTACGACGGCGAATCTGGACGCGTTACCATCACCTTCAACCCGATCGGCATCAAGAAGCGGGCCGAGCATGCCACCAAAGATCTTGAGGAGGCCCGAGCATGAACGACGAAATCCAAGTAGGAGCTACTTTTCACAAGAAGCAAGTTGGCAAGCACATCGCCATGGTAGAAGGTCCACCACCGACGGCTCCCGAACGCGTCAAAGGCCGATTGCCTCGCATCACTCGCTACATGGCACTCGCGATCTACTATGAAGACCTCATCCGCCAAGGCCATGTCCACGACTATGCAGAGATCGCCACGCTGGGACATGTCACTCGGGCTCGAGTAACTCAAATTATGAACTTACGGTTGCTGGCCCCGGACGTTCAAGTCTTGATTTTGTCTCTGCCAAGAGTCGAAGAGGGGCGCGACGCGGTGACTTTGCGATCGCTACAATGTGTTGCCCTTGAACCAGAGTGGAAACGACAACGCAGAAGATGGAACGATCTCAACGAAAAGCACTATGCTAGGGAGAAATAGCATGTACGACCGTGTAGGATATCCGAGGCTTGATCGCTTTGATTGCATGTCCTTATCTCTCTAACGGAAGTACAAATGTCAGCACGAGAAGAGCTCATTGGAAAAATCATTGCCAATCCTCACGATGACTCCTTGCGTTTAGCGCTTGCGGATCAGCTTTCGCCTGATGAAAACGCAATGGGTGAGATAATCCGACTGCAGTGCGAACTCCGCGGGCTAACGGAGCAAGACAGCGGCTGGTACTGGCGGAGGTTCAAGCTCGCAAATCTTTTGCGTGGATCCAATCCATTCTTGATTGCATTTGGCGAAGAATCAAACGAGTCAGTTTGGACGGCAGCGCTTCATGCAATCAAACACAATGGCCTTAATGTTGGGAAGGGAACAATCGAACGAGGGTTCGTGGAGAGTTATGCGGTGTTCGATGTGGAGAGACTGAAAGCGTGTGAAGAAGCCGTAATGTCCGTTGCTCCCCTTATTCGAAGCTTTGAATTCTCTGACTTGAGAAACACCAGACAATTCGAAGTCTTGGCGGGTATGCAATGCATTTCCCAAGCAACTCGTTTGAAATTCTCAAAATGTCACTTCTGGTCAGGTGAACTGGAACGTATTCTCAACGGCGACAATTGCGGGTCAGTTGTTAGTCTTGTATTTTCGGAATGCACTTTTGATGATGGGATCGAATCTCTTCTGCGTACCAAACTTGCCGGCCAAATCGAGCAATTGGTCATAACCCTAAATCGTGAACAGGCGGAGGGTTTGGATAAGGAGCGACGTTTTCTGGGCTCACTGTTTACTGGCGGGAGTCTTCAAAGCCTTCTGTCCCTTGAGCTTGATCGATGCTGCATTACAGAAGATCTACTGCAAATGGCAGAGTGGAGCGGCTGTAATCGATTGACTGATATCGACCTGGGCGCCCCTGCTTGCTCAGTGGAGGCGCTGCAAGAATTTCTTAGAAACGATTTCTCGTCGCTGGAATCATTGCATTTGTCTCGAATCAAGGGGGAGCTTCACAAGATCGATCTTCGGTCGATCCCCAAGCTCCGTCTGTTTAGTCTTAAAGGTCCAACCCTTAGTTCCTCATCGATGCAAACGCTCGGTGAGAGCGTGGCAGATTGCTTACAACACCTTACAATATCCAGTTGCGAGCTTACGTCATCATCCCTGAGCAGTTTTTTGCAGTGTAAAGAGCTGCGTTGCATGCGATACTTGAATCTTCAGCTCAATGAGCTAGATTGCGAGGCAGCCCAAATGATCGCGTGCACACCATGGCTGGAAGGCCTAGTTGCACTGAAGCTCAGTTTTAATGAATTAGGACAAGTCGCAGCTGAGAGCTTAGAGAGATCAGCAGTTATTGGGAACCTGGCGTTTCTGGATTTAGCCGAAACCAAACTCGGTGACCTCGGAGCACAGCGCATTGCGTCAGCCCTCGCTTCGAATTTGCAGTGGCTAAACCTTGATACCAATGCGATCACCAGCAATTCACTTGCTTGCCTTCTAGATTTGCGTCAAATGACAAGTCTAGTCGCATTAAGACTCAAGGGTAACAACGTTTTCGGAGATTACGAATCGGAGTTCATCAAGCGTTTTGGTGAGAGCGTCGTGAACAGCTATTGGCTTGGCTATTTAATCTAACATTGTTACGTTACGGAACGAATCAACACCCACGAGCCGGAAATGCGACCCGCGGGTGTTGAGTTTCAAGTATACCGCGATTGGACCGGAGTCCAACTCGCGTTTACAGTTCGATCGCTTCAACTTCGGCGACGAATCGCTGGTTGTTGTCGGCGAGGAACGTACTGATCACGTTGAACACGGAGTCACTGAAGCCACCGATGTTCATGATGTCAGCTCGTTCACAAGCCTGAACCGTCTGGTACGGTTGCAGATCGATGCAAACTAGCTTTGGGCTAGCTTCCTTACCCGCCAGCTTTCGCTGGTTGGCAACGAAGGCTTCCCACGCGGTCATCACACCGGTCGAACCATGCCGTCCTGTTCCGACCCAGCTCTCGTTATCGCTAACGAGAACGATGCCGGCGAACTTGCGCTTCGCATGCTTCTGGTTGGCAGCTACCAGCGGCAGCGAACAATCTGTTCCACCACCACCGTACTTTGCCAATCGCTCGGCAATGCTCAAGATCGAATCGTTTGGATCCATCTTGGCATCGTAAGCCGACGTATCGAACGGAATCACAACGCTGTCCGGGTTGCGTCGCAGGATCGCTGCGGCGAACAGTGCAGCCACGTCGATGCATCGCATCTTCGAAGTCGCACCTCGTCCACGTTGCCCCGTTACCGCGCTGCTCATCGATCCAGACGTATCCAAACCAATAACAACCGGTCCCGGCAACTCCGGTACGTTTCCACAAGCGATCTCGGCTGCCTTATGCAGTGCAGTCTTGATCTTCTGCGGAACATTGTCATCCGCGTTCAAGTACGCAGCAAAGTACTGGTACGGGAACTGTTTTCCACGGCGAATCTCCGACTCGTCCGCGATCCGGTCTGCGACGTAGTCAACCATAGTGTCGGCTTTCGCTCCGCGAAAGTTATGCTCGCCTTCCGCTACTTTCACGGAGTGAAAGGCGACATTAAACACATCGTGTCGCAACAGCGTGTTCAAGTTCATACGCAGTGCCTGTGGACCCATTTTGCGAGCCAGTGCAGCCCAAACCGTCGGTCCCTTGGCAGCATCGGACAATAAGTCCCATCGGACGTTGTCCAGTCCACCAGCGATCAAGGCTTGTGCTTCTTCGCTTTCCGAGTTGCGGTACGCGATCAGCGACTGAACCTCAACCGGCAAGTCGGCTTTCGTCGCGGGTGCCCACTTCTCGATCGACTTATCAGTCAACCAACCGAACATTGCTCGGCGAGCGTTATCCTTCGGCGTCGGTCGAGCCATACGCAGGATGTCCCGCAAGCTCGGATCGTTACCGATCGACGCACTCAATAGCTTTCCTACCGAGGCCGTGTTCAACCAGCGCTGGAACGCTCGCTGCACGGAGCTCGACAAACCAACGCGGCCCTTTCCAGCCTTGTTTTTGAACTGACCAGACCGAATCATCTGGAACACAGTACGTAGAACGCGACCGTTGTCGACAACGCGATCGAACACTCGGTGCATCAGCTCCGTATCACGAACCGACAGCGCGACCAACAATGCAGCCGGCATATCCTTCATGAACGCCTTCTCACGAGCGTACAGAGCCAGCTTCGCCAAGTACTGGTTGTCGTCGACTTCGTCGATCAACTTCAGGACTTCGTCAAGCTGCGTCTCAGCCGTGCTGTAGAACGCGTTACCGAACGTACCCGTAGCGGCAACTTGAGCCAGGGCGTGCTTCGGCTCGAGCTTGTACGCTAGGCCACCTGCTTCGTTGACTGCATTGGCCTTTGGAAGTCGACCAAGCATGCTCGCGAATAGAGACTTGTTTGCCATTGGAGAGTTCTCCTAAACTAAAAACTGTTCGACGAAGGGTTGTTGAGAAAGGCTTTCGCCATCGGTAACAACGATGTAATCCCAACTGGCAGTCGAACGAGAGTCGCAAAGCAGAAAGAAGCATTACGCTTGATCCGCTTCCCCTTATTTATTCATTTGTTTCTTGATTGCGTTTAAAGACCCGCTTGGATGCGAGAAGTTCACTGAAATTGACTGACGAAGTGAAAATCAGACATTGCTCTACCAATTGAGCTACAGCATCCTTGCAGACACTGATGAGACTCGAACTCACGACACATTTACTCTGATTTGGCAGTCAGTCAAAAAGACTCGCCGCAACGGTTTCCCATTGCGACGAGTCAGCAAATTGCAACTGAGCGAATTGGTTTGTTCAGATACTTTCGTTGTTGGTTGATGTAATCCAAACAGGCAGTTCAGTTGCCAGAGCCGATGACTGGATTCGCACCAGCATGGACCTGTTTACAAGATAGGTGCCTTTCTCAGTCGAGCCACATCGGCAAGTTGAATTAGTACTTCAAGACAGGAGGACAGCCTGATCAATTGGCAGGTTCGCAAAGCACAGAGCCAAAATTCAGATTGAGTTTATGTCTTCGCT
>Ga0315904_10010281_pt1 | contig 12117 bp, 10 predicted proteins | sample LakEriMetagenome_6_FD_203529 | JGI IMG/M metagenome (GOLD analysis project Ga0315904, IMG submission 203529) | Freshwater fungal communities from buoy surface, Lake Erie, Ohio, United States - Buoy 12 MA120 | ecosystem: Environmental > Aquatic > Freshwater > Lake | place: USA: Lake Erie, Ohio...
GCATCCGGCAACAGCAACTTCAGGGGATCAACCGGCAGGGCGCTCACGTAGGCGTCAGCCTCCACATCCTCGCTGGCCTGGCCGCGAATGCCGCCGATCCGGAAGCCGCTGACGCGGCCATCCTCCGCGATGCGGATCTGGCGCAAGGGTGCGTTGAGCTTCACCTCACCGCCGCGCTCGCGGATCGAGGCGACCAAGGGTTCGCACAGGCGCTGCGGTGGATTGCCATCGAGAAAGGCCATGCGCGAGCCATCGCTTTCCTGAAGGAAGCGGTTCAGGGCCGTCAGCACCACAGTGCTGGAGATTTCGTCCGGATCGATGAAATTGAGCGCCTTGCTCATGGCGATGAACACCTCATCGTTGACGCGCTCGGGGATGTTGTGGAGCCGCAGCCATTCGGTCCAGCTGTAGCGGTCACAGTCCTCCACATAGGATTGACCCCTCAGCATTGCGGGCACCAAGCCCAATCCGAAAGCAATTTTTTCAGGCCAGCTCAACATGTCGTTGTTGCCGAGAATCGCGGCAACGCCATTGATCGGGGCCGGCAGGTCCGGGAAGTCGAAGCGGCTGTAGGTGCCGGGAACGTCCCGCTGGTTGAAGATCATGGAGTGGCTCTTCCACTGCAGCCGGTCTTCGATGTTCAGCTCGGCGAACAGGCGACGCATGTTTCGATAGGCGCCGAAGAAAATATGCAAGCCAGTTTCATACCAATCGCCCTCGGCATCCTGCCAGGCCGCCACCTTGCCGCCGAGCACATCGCGGGCTTCGTACACCACTGGCGTGTGACCCGCATCGCAGAGATACTTGGCGCAGGCGAGGCCCGCGAGCCCGGCTCCGGCGATGGCGACGCGCATGGGTGTCAGGAAAGTGCCGGCAACCTAATCCGCCGCCGGCCTGCATCGCCGTGGCGGTTCCTAGAGTCGCCGGGTGGATCCCCTGCCCCGAGCGCTCAGCCATGGAAGACACCCTGCTCAAGTCCACCACTCGCCACGTGCGGCTGTTCACCGCCCGCGTGGAGGACGGGGACCTGGTGGTGGATGACAGCCAGCTGACCCTCGACCTCGACCCCGACAACGAATTCGAGTGGGACGACGCGGCGGTGAACCGGGTCCAGAGCGCCTTCCGTGATCAAGTGGCCGCCCACGCCGGGGCCGATCTCGACGAATACACCCTGCGGCGCATCGGCTCCGAGCTCGAGGGGGTCATCCGCCAGATGCTGCTGGCCGGGGAGCTCCGCTACAACCCCGACAGCCGAGTGCTCAACTACTCCATGGGCCTGCCGCGCAGCACCGAAACCCTGTGACCCGATTCCGCTCCAGTGCTTACGACGACCGCGACAGCGGCCCAGGCCGATCCAGGCCTGGGCCTTCCGCTGATCGTTGGAGCGAGGAACGGCCTGGCGGCAGCCGCTCCCAAAGGGGCTACCGCGAGGCTGAGGCCGATCGCCGCCAGGGAGGCGGCTACGGCGGGCCGCCGCGGCGCCCCGCGGAATGGGATCGCGGCGGCGATGGCGACCCTCGTCGCGCCAGCCCCCCTGGGCCCCCTGGAGGAGGCAAGGGGGGGGTGCAGCTCAACACCGCCACCGTCGCGGTGTTGGCGGGGGTGTTGGTTCTCGGCATCGGCATCGGCACAGCCATCTCCAGCAATACCGCCGGCAACCAAGGGAATATCGCCAGCAGCCAGCAGCTGGATATGGCTGTGCCCGATCCAGAGTTCTGCAAACAGTGGGGAGCCAGCGCCTTTGTGATGGACGTGGAGCTCTACACCACGATGAACCCCAGCAGCAGCTTCGTCACCCAGCCCACGCTCCAGCCGGGCTGCGTGATTCGCCGCGAGAACTGGTCGGTGCTGGAGAAGGAGGGCGCCGTGACCGCTGAGCAGATGCGCCAGTGCAAGCAGCGCATGAACACCTTTGCTTACATCGGCTCTATCCGCGACAAACCCGTCGTCCGCTGCGTCTACCAGACTGACATCAGCGGCAATAAGTTCCAGACGCCAGGGATCGTGGGCGCGGCCGGCGACTCCGTGGGTGTCACCCCGGAGGCCGATCAGTTCTGAGCGGTTGAGGCGTGGCCATGGGGATCCTCAATCGCCCACGTCCGTGGGGCCAGCTGCCATCTGGCGCAGCGGGCTGTCGGGGCTGGCGAACACAGGCAGCACCTCGCGGCGGAAGGCCTCGGCGGCCCGGGAGCAGTAGCGGGCGGGGTGGCTGATCAGCTTCAACTGGCGCCGCACCTGCAAATCCGCCACCTGGGGCCGGATCAGGCTGCCAGCGGCCAACTCCCGCTCAATCGACACCACCGGCAGAAATGCCGCCCCCAGGCCAGCTTGAACAGCGTTCTTGATGGCCTCGAAGGAGTTGAGCTCCATCTCGATCTTGATGCGGCTGATGTCGAGACGGGAGCGCACCAGCAGCTGGTCGACCATCTTGCGGGTGGTCGACTGGGCGTCGAGGCAGACGAAGCCGAGCCGGTAGAGATCGTCCTTGGTCAACTCGGGCAGCCGCGCCAGCGGATGCTTGGGGGGAAGCACCAGGGCCAGCTCGTCGTTGGCATAGGGGAGCACCTGCAGCATCTCATTGAGATCGGCCGGCAACTCGCCGCCGATGATCGCCAGATCGAGCTGGCCATTGGCCACGCTCCAGCCCGTGCGCCGGGTGCTGTGCACCTGCAGCTGCACGGAAACATCTGGATACTTCTGCCGGAATAGGCCAATCATGCGGGGCATCAAATAGGTGCCTGTGGTTTGACTGGCGCCAACGATCAGCGAGCCACCACGCAGATTGTGCAGGTCGTCGAGAGCGCGGCAGGCTTCCTGGCACTGGCTGAGAATGCGATCGCAGTAGCTCAGCAGCAGGTGGCCCGCCTCCGTGAGCTGGGCCTTGCGGCCGCCGCGGTCGAACAACGACACATCCAGCTGCTTCTCCAGGTTTTGGATCTGAAGGCTCACCGCCGGTTGGGTCACGTAGAGGCTATCGGCGGCCTTCTTGAAGCTGCCCTCATTGGCAATCGCCCTGAGGATGCGCAGCTGGTCGAGGGTGAAGGGCAGATCCGCCATCGCAGAGGAAGGGCCCCGAGCCAGGGTTGGGCCTGAGACTCTAAGGGCGCTGCCTGATCGTCAGAATCCCGCCTTCACATCCGCCGGTCGCCATGCCCAGCGTTTTGGATCCCACCGCGCCGCTCCACCACAGCAGCTGGGTGATGCTGGGGCTGCTGCTGGCCTTCGCCACACTGCACAGCGGCGGCGCGGCGCTGCGCGGCTGGGGAGCGGACCGGATCGGGGAGCGGCTGTGGCGGCTGCTGTTCGCCGCGGTCAGCATCCCAGCGGCGGTGATCGTGGTGGGCTACTTCCTGGCCCACCGGTACGACGGGCTGCGGCTCTGGAATCTGCAGGACGCCGCCTGGATCGTGCCCGTGGTCTGGATCGGCACGGCGATCAGCTTCCTATTCCTTTACCCCGCCACCTACAACCTGCTCGAGATCCCGGCGGTGCTCAAGCCCCAGGTGCGCCTCTACGCCACCGGCATCATCCGCGTCAGCCGCCATCCCCAGGCCATCGGCCAGATCCTCTGGTGCGCCACCCATCTGCTCTGGATCGGCAGCAGCTTCATGGTGGTGGCCTGCGTCGGCTTGGTCGCCCACCATCTGTTTGCGATCTGGCACGGCGACAGGCGGCTGCACCAGCGCTTCGGAGCGGCGTTCGAGGAGCTGAAGCGCTCCACCTCGCTGATCCCCTTCCGGGCCGTGCTGGATGGTCGCCAGGTTCTCGTGCCGGCGGAATTTCTGCGGCCGGCCCAGCTGGGGATCGCCATCGCCGTGGCGGTGTTTTGGTGGGCCCATCGCTTCATCGGCCTAGGGGCAACGAGTTTCGCCCGCACATCCCTGGCCCACTGGCTCGGCTGAACGATTTCTGATCGGGAGCCCGCCACATTGCCCAGATCAGTCGCCTGGGCTGCCTACAGTCGCTTCAGCCACGAGCGCCGCATGCCTTCAGCCGCCGAACTCGCCTGGTTGATCCCGGTCCTTCCGCTGGCGGGAGCGGCGCTCAGCGGCCTGGGCCTGTTGACCTTCAGCCGCACCGTCAATCGCCTGAAGCGACCCGTGGCCCTGATGTTGATCAGTTGCGTCGGGGCGGCGGCGGTGCTCAGCTTTGCGGTGCTGCTGGAGCAAATCGGTGGCGCGGGGGCCACGGAGGTTTTGTTCAACTGGGCCAGCGCCGGCAGCTTCAACCTGCAGATGGGCTTCCGGGTGGATGCGCTTGGGGCGGTGATGCTGGCGCTGGTCACCTGCATCGCCCTGTTGGTGATGGTGTATTCCGATGGATATATGGCCCATGACAAGGGCTATGTGCGCTTTTTCACCTACCTTGCTCTGTTCAGCAGTTCGATGCTCGGCCTGGTGATCAGCCCGAATCTGCTGGAGATTTACGTGTTCTGGGAGCTGGTGGGTATGTGTTCCTATCTGCTCGTCGGTTTTTGGTTCGACCGCGATGGCGCCGCCAATGCCGCCCAAAAAGCGTTTGTGGTTAACCGTGTTGGCGACTTCGGCCTGTTGCTCGGCATTCTTGGCCTGTTTTGGGCCACCGGCAGCTTTGGGTTCGAGGAGATTGGCAGCCGTCTTCAGGAGGCGGTGAGCTCCGGCACCCTGTCCACCGGTGTCGCCGTGTTGCTGTGCTTGCTGGTGTTCATGGGGCCGATGGCCAAATCAGCCCAGTTCCCCCTGCACGTTTGGTTGCCGGATGCAATGGAGGGCCCCACGCCGATTTCGGCCCTGATCCATGCCGCCACGATGGTGGCCGCCGGCGTGTTCCTGGTGGCCCGGCTGCAGCCGGTCTATGCACCATTCCCGGCTGTTCAGGTGGTGATTGCCGTGATCGGCACGATCACGTTGTTTCTGGGAGCCTCGATCGCCCTCACCCAGATGGACCTGAAAAAGGGTCTGGCCTACAGCACCGTGTCGCAGCTGGGTTACATGATGCTGGCGATGGGCTGCGGCGCCCCGATCGCTGGCATGTTCCACCTGGTCACCCATGCCTTCTTCAAGGCGATGCTCTTCCTCTGCTCCGGCTCGGTGATCCACGCCATGGAGGAGGTAGTGGGCCACGAACCGGTGCTCGCTCAGGACATGCGTTTAATGGGTGGCTTGCGCCGCTTCATGCCGATCACCTCCAGCACCTTTTTGATCGGCTGCATCGCGATTAGTGGTCTGCCACCCCTGGCTGGTTTCTGGAGCAAGGACGAGATCCTCGGCGAAGCGTTTGGCAGCTTTCCCCTGCTCTGGGCGGTGGGCTTCCTCACCGCCGGCATGACGGCCTTCTACATGTTCCGCCTCTATTTCCTCACCTTTGAGGGTGAGTTCCGCGGCCAGGACAAGAGCATCCAGGCCAGCTTGATGGCCGCTGCGGGAGCCTCGCTGGCCGAATCCGACCACGGCCACCACGCCGACCATCCCCATGAATCGGGTTGGCAGATGGCCAGCCCCCTGGCCATCCTGGCGGTTCCATCCGTGTTGATCGGTCTCCTCGGTATCCCTTGGCACAACCGCTTTGCCCAGTTGATCGACCCTGAAGAGGCAGCCCATCTCGCCTCCCACTTCTCCTGGGCTGAGTTCCTGCCCCTCGCCGGCGCCTCCGTGGCCATCTCTGTGAGCGGCATCAGCCTGGCGGTGTTCGCCTATTTCTTGCGCCGCCTGGATCTGGGGAGCAGCGTCGCCGCACGCTTCCCCAGTCTCAATGCCTTTTTGGCCAACAAGTGGTACCTGGATGCCATCAATGATGCCTTGTTTGTGCAGGGCAGCCGTCGCCTCGCCCGCCAGGTGCTGGAGGTGGATTCCCGCGTTGTCGATGGTGTGGTGAATCTCACCGGCTTGCTCACCCTCGGCAGTGGCGAAGGGCTGAAATATTTCGAAACAGGCCGTGCCCAGTTTTATGCGCTCATCGTTTTCGGCGGCGTGATCGGCCTGGTGGTGTTGTTCGGCGTGCTCGGTTGAGTTCCCGGCCGTAGAGAGTGCAGGGATCCGCCACCGCTTTGCTCGAGGCGATCCCCCTGCGGCACATTCAGATCCTTGCTCCCTGAACAGGCAGCCCGGCACTCAGCAGGCACCCCCGAGCAAGCAGCCCCGAGCCCACATCCCCCGAGCAGGCAACCCTGAGCAGGTAACCCCCAGGGGGGCACACCAGCTCACCCGAGAGGCTTTTCAGTCCGTGGTTTGGCAGTCCCTAGCCAGGGCGGCTGGCGATCAGCTTGGCCAGTAGGCGGCAAAGCCCTGGGGCGCGGTGAGGCCCTGGGTCCGCCGCCCCCGGCGGCAACTCCAGCGCTCGGCAAGGTCTGTGGCTCACAGCAAGGACTGTGGCTCCCGGCAGGGTCTCTGGCGCTCGGCTGGGTCTCTGGCTCCCGGCAGGTCAGTGGCTCCCGCCAGGTCAGTGGGGTGCTGCCAACCGGGGTCGTCGCCAACCCAGGGCTTGGCAGGACGTGTGTGACAACCCCCATCGGCTCGGGACAGCCGGGCCAGGATTTCTACACTCCGGCCAGACGCTCTGATCCGTCTGTGGCCTTCCCCTGGCTCAGCGCTGCGATCCTGTTCCCGATCGCTGCCGCCTTGTGCATCCCCTTCGTCCCTGATGAGGGAGATGGGCGCAAGGTGCGCTGGTATGCCCTTGGCATCTCTCTGATCACCTTCCTGATCACGGTGGGGGCCTATCTCAATGGCTACGACCCCAACGAGCCCGGTCTGCAGCTGGCCGAACGGCTGCAGTGGCTGCCGGATTTGGGGCTTGCGTGGTCCGTGGGCGCCGATGGCCTGTCGATGCCCCTGATCCTGCTCACCAGCTTCATCACCTCCCTGGCTTGCTTGGCGGCTTGGCCGGTGACCTTCAAGCCAAAGCTGTTTTATTTTCTGATCCTGGCCATGGATGGCGGCCAGATCGCGGTGTTCGCCGTGCAAGACATGCTGCTCTTCTTCCTCGCCTGGGAGCTGGAGCTGATCCCTGTTTACTTGTTGCTGGCGATCTGGGGTGGCAAGAAGCGCCAATATGCGGCAACCAAATTCATTCTTTACACCGCCGGCAGCTCTTTGTTCATTTTGCTGGCGGCCCTGGCGATGGGCTTCTTTGGCGGTGGCATCCCCAGCTTTGAGTACACCACCATCGCCGCCAAGGCCCTGCCCACAGGCTTTCAGGTGCTCTGCTATGTGGCTCTGTTGATCGCTTTCGGCGTGAAGCTGCCGATCGTGCCCTTGCACACTTGGCTGCCCGATGCCCACGGCGAGGCGACGGCTCCGGTGCACATGTTGCTGGCCGGCATTCTGTTGAAGATGGGGGGCTATGCGCTGCTGCGCTTCAACGTGCAGCTGCTGCCCCAAGCCCATGCTCAATTCGCCCCGCTGCTTGTGGCGTTTGGGGTTGTGAATATCATCTATGCCGCCCTCACATCGTTTGCCCAGCGTAATCTCAAGCGCAAGATTGCCTACAGCTCGATCAGTCACATGGGCTTTGTCCTGATCGGGATTGGTAGCTTCAGCGCCCTTGGCACCAGCGGGGCCATGCTGCAGATGATCAGCCATGGCCTGATTGGCGCCAGCCTTTTCTTCCTGGTGGGAGCCACCTACGACCGCACCCACACCCTGCAACTCGATGAAATGGGAGGCGTGGGCCAGAAGATGCGCAAGATGTTTGCCCTCTGGACCGTTTGCAGCCTTGCCTCCCTGGCGCTGCCCGGCATGAGCGGCTTCGTTTCCGAGCTGATGGTGTTCGTGGGCTTCGCCACCAGCGAGGCCTACTCCCTGAGTTTCCGAGTGGTGATCGCGGTGCTCGCCGCCATCGGCGTCATCTTGACGCCGATCTATCTGCTTTCCATGCTGCGTGAGATCTTCTTCGGCAAAGAGAATGCCGAACTGGCGGCCCACACCCATCTGGTCGATGCCGAACCACGGGAGATCTATGTGATTAGCTGCCTGCTGGTGCCGATCATTGGCATTGGCCTCTATCCGAGGCTTGTCACCGACAGCTATCGCGCCTCCATCGAAACGCTGGTGCAGCGGGAAGAGCAGGCGATGGCCCTTGTTGGCCCGCCGCCGGCGAGCCGGCTGATCCGCAGCCTGCCCGCCGCCGCGGTTCTGCCGTTCCGGGGGCTCACCGCTCCTAGCCTTGGCTGAGTGGCGGCTGCCTCTTGATCCCACAGCGTCCCCGTGCTGAGCCCACGGCACCTCAACCAAAGGCTGACTTGCTCGATTCAGAGCCAGCCTGAGGGGTGCGCAGCAAGGCGAGTGTTCCTACGCTCCTGTTGCCTGCGATTGCCGCGACGACCATGCGTCAGCTGAACTTTTTGCTGATCTTCAGCTTCGGTCTGGCGATGGTGATGTTCACCCTCGAGAACACCGCCGCCACCACCGTGAACTTCATCCCCGGGGTGAGTCTCACCTTGCCCCTGGCAGCCATGCTCCTGCTCGTCGGAGGCATCGGCGCCACAGCCGCCTGGATCTTCGCGGTCTGGACGGGTGTCGTGCGCAAGGTGGAGACCCTTCAGGAGACCAGCGAGCTGGAATCCCAGCAGGTGCGCATCCAAGAGCTGGAGAGCGATCTGGAGCGCTATCGCGCCACCGTGGACGCCCAGCTGGCCATGCTGCCGGCGGCGGGCGGCAGCAGCGGTTCCCCGGCCAGCGACAGTCCGCGCTGAACGCAGCGTCAGCTCCCCAGGCCATTCGGGTTGCCCTGTTCGGGACCCCTGGATTGGGGTTGAGTTCAGGTGGTGTGGGAAAACTCCTTCAGGGACTGGCCCGAACCGGCTCAACTCGATACCTTGGTGAGATCGCTGCTTCGGGGGCTGGGCAGGGCACGTGGCTGAAGCAGGCGCCAGGCTGGCCATCCGGCTTCTTCAGGAAGCGGCCGAGCGCGGTGACATCGACCCTTGGGACGTCGATGTGATCGCCGTGGTGGACGGCTTTCTTGATCAACTGCGCCAACGGATCCTGGTGCCCCGTCTGATCGCCGCCTCCGGTGGCAGCTACGAACAGGATCTGTCGCAGACCAGCGAGGCCTTTCTGGCGGCCTCGGTGCTTGTGGGCCTCAAGGCCGAGGTGCTGGAAGCCTCCACCTTCCCGCCCCAGCCCGCCCAGGAGTTTGAGCTTGAGTGCGCCGAGGCGGATGCGGGCTGGGCGGATGGGGCCCCCTCTCTGCCCCTGCGACCGGAACGGCATCTGCGGCGTCGGCCGGTGGCCCCACCGCCTCTGCAGCGGCCCATCACCCTGGGAGAACTGATCCGCCAGCTGGAGGAGATCGCCAGCCAGCTGGAGCAGGACCAATCCCGAGGGCCGCGCGCCAGCCGGGGGCGGCGCTACAGCGATCGGGCGGCGATCGCCCAAGTGGCGGCCTTGGCCCATCGCGAAAAGCTGCCCGAAACCACCGCCGCCCTCAGCCGCTTCCTCGTCGGCGGTCTGCAGGGGGGCGGAGGACTGGAGGGGGGCGGTGAGTCTGAACACGGGGAGTGGCAGGGATTCGAGCAACTGGTTGCCAGCTGGGCCGATCACGTCCGTAGCTGCTCCGCTGAGGAGGAGCTGGATGCGGATCGGGTCGGCGTGTTCTGGGCCCTGCTGTTTCTCTGCGCCCAGGGCAAGGTGGAACTGGATCAGCGGGGAGGCCTATTTGGCCCGCTGCGCCTGCGCTGCCTGCCGAACGAAGACGACCAGAGAGGCCCTGTGCAGCTCAGGATGCCATCGGGGTCAGCTGCCACGCCGGCTGGCAATGTGCTGGCGGCCTGACCGCGGTCACTAAGCTTTCGCCCACAACGCAAAAGTGCGACGCCGATGAAGGCGATGATCCTGGCGGCGGGCAAGGGCACTCGGGTGAGACCGATCACCCATACAACTCCCAAACCGATGATCCCGATCCTGCAGAAGCCAGTGATGGAATTCCTGCTGGAATTATTGCGGGAGCATGGCTTTACCGAAGTGATGGTTAATGTATCCCATCTCGCGGATCAAATTGAAAACTACTTCCGGGATGGCCAGCGTTTTGGCGTGGAAATCGCTTACAGCTTTGAAGGCCGGATTGAAGATGGAGAGTTGCTGGGAGAAGCTTTTGGCTCGGCGGGTGGATTAAGGAAAATTCAAGATTTTCAGCCCTTCTTTGACGACACCTTCGTGGTGCTCTGCGGCGATGCCCTAATTGACCTTGACCTCACCGAAGCGGTGCGCCGGCACCGCAGCAAGGGCGCTTTGGCAAGCCTGATTACCAAGCGTGTGCCGATCGATCAGGTCAGCAGCTATGGCGTAGTCGTCACCGATGAGGATGATCGTGTGCTGCGCTTCCAGGAAAAACCCAGCATTGAGGAGGCTGCAAGCGACAAGATCAGCACTGGCATCTACATTTTTGAACCGGAGATTTTCAACTACATCCCAAGTGGTATCCCCTTTGATATCGGTTCTGATCTTTTCCCCAAGCTTGTTGCAGCCGGAGCCCCGTTTTTTGCTCTGCCGATGGAGTTTGAGTGGGTGGATATTGGCAAGGTGCCTGATTACTGGCAAGCCATCCGCAGCGTCTTGCAAGGGCATGTGCGACAAGTCCAGATACCTGGCCGAGAGGTGCGTCCTGGCGTTCACGTCGGCCTGAATGTGGATGCCAACTGGGATCGCATCCAAGTTCAGGGGCCGATCTACGTCGGCGGCATGAGTCGGATCGAAGATGGCGCCACGATCATCGGTCCCGCCATGATCGGCCCAAGCTGCCACATCTGTGCTGGTGCCACCATCGACAACTCGATCATTTTTGAATACTCCCGTATTGGCCCTGGTGTTCGACTCGTTGAAAAACTGGTGTTCGGCCGGTACTGCGTCGACCGCAATGGCGATCACATCGATCTGCAGGAGGCCTCGCTCGACTGGTTGATCACCGATACGCGTCGCCTGGATGTGGCTGAGCCTTCGGCCCATCAGAAGGCCTTGGCTGAGCTACTCGGTAACGATCTCACCCTGAGTAAGGCCAGCTGATCATCCGATTAATAGCCCCTTGCGCTGATCACCCAATCCAGATCAACCCGGTGATGTCTATAGGAGGCGCAAGGGCTCTCGTTTAGTTCTTGTGAGTCATCAGCACGATTAATCAACAGGAATGTTAGTCAACAGGGTTGTTAACTAGCCGCTAGGGCAAGAGGCTGAGATTCGACCGCCCGAATGCCGGCAAGATCCAGGATTTCGGGAATGCGTTCCTCCGCCTTCACCGCCATCAAATGCACCCCTTGGGCCATCTCGCGATAGTGCACAACCTGCTCAGCGGCGATGGCCACGCCCTCGGCGGCCGGATTGGCGGATCGCTCCAACCGTTCAATCAGGGACTCAGGAATGCAGGCACCAGGCACAACGCGATTGATGAAGCGGGCGTTGCGCGCTGACTTCAGCAGGAACACCCCCGCCAGCACCGGTAGCCCGAGCGGAGCGGTGATCTCGTCAACGAAGCGGCGCAAGGCTTGACCATCCATCACCATCTGGGTCTGCACAAACTGAGCGCCGGCCTCCCGTTTGCGACGCATGCGCGATGTGAGGCCATTCCAGCTGCGGGTTTGGGGATCGGCGGCCGCACCGGCGAACAAGCGCGTTCCGCCATCGGGCAGCTGGCCGCCGAGCGGATCCTCTCCAGCGTTGAAGCGGGAGACGAGCTGTAGCAACCGGACCGATTCCAGGTCGTTCACCGGTCGACTGCAGGGTTGATCGCCCGTGCGCACCGGATCGCCCGTCAGGCAGAGGATGTTGGGGATGCCCAGGGCATGGGCGCCGAGCAGGTCAGCCTGCAGGGCGATGCGGTTGCGATCGCGACAGGTCATCTGCAGGACGGGCTCGATGCCCGCCTCCTGCAGCAGTCGGCAAAGCGCCATGCTGCTCATCCGCATCATGGCCCGGCTGCCATCGGTGACATTGACAGCGTGGACGCGATTGCGCAGGCAGGCGGCTGCCTCAAGCGTGTGGCTGGCATCGCCGCCGCGGGGTGGGGTGACCTCAGCGGTGATGGCGAATTGGCCACTGGCAAGCACCTGCTGCAGCACCTCAGAACCCCAGAAGATCCAGGCCATCATCAGGCATTAAGGCTGCCTACAGTGAACAACCAGCTGAGGGAGTGCCCGATGATCGATCA
>Ga0315904_10010282_pt1 | contig 12117 bp, 7 predicted proteins | sample LakEriMetagenome_6_FD_203529 | JGI IMG/M metagenome (GOLD analysis project Ga0315904, IMG submission 203529) | Freshwater fungal communities from buoy surface, Lake Erie, Ohio, United States - Buoy 12 MA120 | ecosystem: Environmental > Aquatic > Freshwater > Lake | place: USA: Lake Erie, Ohio...
CCGCGCCATCGCGAAGGTGATCCGAGAAGACGACGGCCGCCCCCGGATCCGCCTGCGCGACTGCCCCGAGGTGCTCGAAGTGAGCCGCAACCACAGCGGCCTCTTCCGAGGCATGTAGTTGTCGCTGCGCAGATCACCAACGGTGGCGAGGTCGCTGGCGAGGCCGGATCAACGGGGTTTCCACCTCATCGGTGAAACCCCCAGTCTGGAAATCTTCCTCGCCCCAACTCCCGAAGCCCTCCCGGATCCAAGAGGTAAAACTCACCTTGATAGATCGAGTTTGATTCTGATTCAGGGCTTACCCAAGACGTTTCGACCATAAAAACCCAGGTTTTGTAAGTAATTTTGAATTTTAAAAAATCTCTTTCAAATCTATTGACCTTGTAGGGTTTAGAGCACATCGTTTGTCCACGGTCTTCCTGCTGACCCATCAGCGGGCGACATTCCAGCAAGTCCTGAACCCTTTACCGTGCTGACCGGGCCACCGGAGGTGTCGGCTGAAACCAGCCATCACTTGTGAAATTCACGGTTCCATCGACCGCCCGCGGGCTGTCGACCACATCGATCCAAAAACCCGTTCCAGCCTCGGCGGAATCGCGGCTCCTGAGACCCCGGACCGCCAGCCCCCGCTCGGGCGGCTTCACCCTCATCGAACTCCTGGTGGTGATCGCGATCATCGCGATCCTCGCCGGCATGCTGCTGCCCGCTTTGGCCAAGGCCAAAAGCAAGGCCAGGGCGACCTCCTGTCTCTCCAACATCCGCCAGTGGGGAATCATCTGGAATCTGTACGCCGATGAAAACCAGGGCCGCCTTCCCACCGGTCTGTCGGTCGGCTGGTCCCGAGGCGAGTGGCTCAACGCGCTGCAGGCCCAATGGCTCAAGAAAGCCGACCTGCTGCTCTGCCCGGACGCCACCCAACGGCGCAAGAGCGCCGATGGAAAAACCCTCCTCGAGCATGGCGGGATCCATTCGGCCTACATCATGGGCATCGGCTCGAACTCCACCAATGAATTGGCCAGCTATGGCATGAACAACTGGGGATACAGCGCCCCCAGCGACATCCAAGGCCGCGTGAAGGAATGGCATTGGGGTTCCCTGAGTTCGGCCAGTGAACCCTCCAGCATCCCTTTGCAACTCGATGCCATGTGGCGGGGAGGCGGCCCCTGGTATGGTGATCGCATCGCGTACGCTCCCTCCAACAAACCGGGAGACTACTCGGACGAAGGCAACTTCGCGGCCTATGAGATGCAACATTTCGCCATAGGCCGACACGACAAGCGTAGTCAGATCCTGTTTTTCGACGGATCCGCCCGAGGACTGAAGATCCGTTCCCTCTGGAGCCTGAAATGGCACCGGGAATGGGACACCGACGCCTACCGATCCAAGGTCCAGTTCCCCGCCTGGATCAACTGATCCCCACCCACCTGAAATTCCGGCAAGCCTCGCCCTCAAGGCAAGGCTCACGCACCCACCATCCCTCCCGCCCGGCAAAACCCATGAATTCTCGCCTTTCCATTCTGAGCCTCGCCACCGCCTCGCTGCTGGCACTGGCCACTCCATCAGCGTCAGCGGGTTCGATCACCCGCTGGATCTTCGACGGAATCCCTGGCAACTCCCTCGCCTCGCTGAAGAACGCCAGCATCTTCCCGGACGGCCCCACTTTCCGGGAACAACTCGACGACCACACACCCACCGCAGCAGGTATCCTGGTTCGAGGCCTGCAAAGCAGAGACAACAGTGGCTCCGACTACGGGTCCTACATCCGCGGTTACCTCGAAGCACCCGTCGATGGGGAGTACCGGTTTTTCATCGCCAGCGACGACACCTCGGAACTGTGGCTCAGCACCGACATCCGCCCGTCGAACCGGCGTCGAATCGCCTTCGAGGCGTCTTCCGGTGCCGCGTTGTTCTCAGGACCACGTCTGGAAGAGCGTCGATCGTCGCCCATCCGCCTCTTGCGCGGACAAAGGTATTGGATCGAAGTCCTTCACAAGCAGGGTGCGGGTGCGAGCAGTCTTCAAGTGGGATGGCAACGACCCGACGGAACCCAAGAGATCGTCCCGGCCCGGCATCTCGCCCAGGATCCGCTCGATCCCTACCTCGGTCGCTCGGAGCCGAACTTGGCGCCGACCTTCAATCCGGCCGGCTTCAACGGCGGGGATCTGCCCACCACGCTGAGCGTCCTTGAAGGCGAGGATCTCACCCTGGAGCTCGACGTCATCGCGGCCCAGCCCACCACCATCCAGTGGCGTCGGGCCGGGAACCTGATCGCGGGCGAGAACCTCTCCTTCCTGGATCTCCAGAGGGTCTCGGCCGCCTGGAATGGCCAGACAGTCCAAGCCACCATCGCCAACGCCTTCGGCCAGACCACCTCGACCCCCGCGACGCTCTCGGTTAGGCCCGACACCACGCCGCCTTCCGTCGCGAGCGTCGATCATCGCGGCGATCCCAACCAACTCACGGTCACATTCTCGGAACCCGTGGCCACCTCCAGCGCATCGTCGATCGCCAACTACGAACTCCGGACGTCCACCGGCACGCTGATCCCCATCGCGTCCGCCTCGGTATCCGAAGAGGGGCGAACCGTCCGCCTAAGTGGCACGTTCCACTTCGAGATCAACGGCCAGTACCAGCTTACGGTGCGCAACCTCGATGACCTCGCGGCATCGCCGAATCGGATATCGCCAAACCCCACGACGGTTCCATTCAGCTTCTCCGGCGATTTCATCGGACCCGTCGCGTTCGATCCGGCACACCCGCTTCAGAATCTCGCCGTCCTCGAAAATCGGACCGCGACCTTCGAAGCGGTCCTCAAGGGCGCGAAACCCTGGGCCTACCAATGGAGTTACGACGGCAGCCCCATCGCCGGTGCCGTCGCCAGCACCCTTCAGGTGGTCGCCACACCCACCAACTCTGGGACCTTTCAGGTCACGGTGAGCAATGGTTTCAGTTCCGCGACCAGCGCGACCGTCCAGCTCACCGTCATCCCAGATACAGTCCCGCCCCAACTCTCCCAAGTGCAGGGACTTGCCGGCATCAACACGGTCCGGCTCGTTTTCGACGAAGCACTCGCCGCGGCCGCGGCCACCAATGCCCTCAACTACGCCATCGAGGGGGCTTCCGTCCAGCAGGCCACCCTCCTGGCGGACGGCAAAACCGTCCTGCTGCAGACCGGACCGTTGACCCGGGGCCGCGCCTATCTGGTGTCCTACACGGGGCTTCGCGACATCTCCATTGCAGGCAATCCGGCCACCGGCACCGCCTCGTTCATCGCCGAAGTCGATTATGTCGGCGAGGTCGTCTCCGATTCACCGGTCCGGTATTGGCGCTTCAACGAAACCGCCGGAACCACCGTCGCCAGCCTGAGCCGAGGAGTGGACACCCTCGACACCGGGATCGGCTCCCTCGTGAATGGCCCGGCCCTCCGTCAACCGAGTCTGGTCATCAGCGCCCCCGATGACGGATCCCTCCGCCTCGACGCGGCCAGCCGCCAACGGGTGACCATCCCCAATGGCTCGGACATCAACGCCACCGCCGGCCCCTGGGCCAAACGCACGATTGAATTTTGGTTCAAAGCCAACTCGGTGCCGGCTCCGGATGCCACCGGACTCGCCGCCACCGCCGGCCTTTGGGAAGAAGGCGCGGCCACCCGGGCCATCTCCGTGTACCTCTGGCGCGACCCCGCCCAACCGGACCCCGACGAGGCCCAACTCGTCTTCCACTCCTACAACAACGCCAGCGACGGTCCGGGCACCCCCTTCGGAATCACCACGCTGCCGGCCGTCATCGCCCAGCACCCCATCAAGGTCGGCCAGACCTATCATGTCGTCGCCGTCCTCGACGGCGACACGACGGGCACGACCGGCAACGCCACCCTCTACGTCAACGGGGTCCAGGTCGCGCGTGCCACCGGTGTCGGACAGATCTACAACCACACGGGAGACATCCAGATCGGCCGTGGCAACGCGCTCATCCACACCGGTGACAACGGCGATTACGGCTTCTTCGACGGCTTCCTCGACGAATACGCCGTCTACAACACCGCACTCGCCGCCCAGCGCGTCGCCGCTCACTACCAGGCGGGGATCGGCGGCGGCGGCTCCGGCGGCACGGCACCCTCCCTCGTGACGGTCGAGACCCGCGGCAATCCCAACCGTGTATACGCGACCTTCTCCGCACCGGTGGACCCCACCTCCGCGACCAGGATCGCCAATTATTCGCTGATCCCTCCGACCGGCCCCGCCCTCCCGATCTCCAGCGTCGTTCTCCTGCCAGGCCAGCTCACGGCGCAGATCTCCGGCAACTTCAACCTCCAGCCGGGTTCGACCTACCGACTTTCCGTCAAGGACGTCACGGATACGTCATCGCCGGGCCGGCTCCTGAGCCCAAACCCGTCTTCGATCGCCGTACCCTTCACGGTCGATGGATCTGTCGGCATCGACCCCTCCAGCGAACTCACCAGCCGCAGGGCCCATGAAAACGAGGTGATCCGCTTCGCCGTCGTGCCCACAGGCTCCGGACCGTTCACCTACCAGTGGCTTCGAAACGGAACCGACCTGCCCGGGCACACCGGCCCAGAGATCCTGATCGCGACCACCGCGGCCACGGTCGGGGACTACTCGGTGCGGATCCGGAACGAGTTCAGCTCCGTCACCAGCCCGATCGCCCGATTGTCGCTCGATGTCGACTTCACCCCTCCTCGACTCCTCTCCACCACCGCGTTCGCAGGCTCGCTCCACACGGTCTCGCTGCGGTTCGACGAGCCGCTCGACCCCATCACCGCCACCAACACCGCACAGTACGGTCTCGGCACCACGGCCATCCTCTCGGCCGTGCTCGATACCACCGGCCAGAAGGTGACTCTCAAGACCTCCCCGCTGGTCAGCGGTCAGACCTACACCATCTCCATCAACGGCCTCAAAGACCGCTCCGCCGCCGGCAACACCCTCGACACGTCGACCGTCTTCGCTGCGGCCGTGAGCTACGCCGATGAGATCCTTGCCGAACGACCGGTCCGCTACTGGCGCTTCGAGGAAACCACCGGCACCAACGCCTTCAGCTCCGCCACCCGCCTCGACAGCACCGCCACGGCCGCCGCGATCCTCTTCAACACGCCCAAGCTCGCAGTCCCCGGTCTCGTGCCGAACCAGGCCGGCAACACCGGCATCCAACTCATCGCTGCGAAGACCAATCGGATCGTCGTACCCAACGGTTCCGACCTGAACATCAACACCGGTCCTTGGGCCAAACGCACCTTCTCGTTCTGGTTTCAGGCCACCAGCCTTCCCCGCGGTGGCGCCGCTCCACAGGCTCCCGTGCTGTTCGAGGGGGGCGGTGACAACCGGGGCTTGGCCCTCTACCTCTACGGCACCCAGGATTCCCCCAACCCCTCCGAGGCCCTCCTGGTCTGGAACGCCTACAACAACTTGACCTCGGATGGCGCCTCCGGCGGTTGGGGCGTCGCCCTCGGCAACACCAACAACGCCCTCTATCTCGCGGCCCCCATCCATGCCGGCGAGGTCTACCATGTCGTCGCCGTCCTCGATGGAGACCCCAACGGCCGGACCGGATCCATCCGACTTCATCTGAACGGCCAACCCGTCGGGGTCGCCAACGGCGCGGGTCAACTCTTCAATCATAGCGCCGACATGCAGATCGGCCGCGGTGCCTTCGTCCGCCACGACGGCATCACGGCCGGCAACCTCCACTACTTCGACGGCATCCTCGACGAGTTCGCCATCTTCAACACCGCCCTGTCGCCCGAGCGCGCCGTCCAACTCTACCAGTTCGGCCAGGCGGCCCCACCCTCCCAGGATGACCGGCGGATCTCCGAGATCCGGATCGAAGGAGGCAACTTCATCCTCATCTGGAAAGGTTCCGGACGCCTTGCGGCCTCCGGCTCCATCGACGGTGATTTCGCTCCGATCCCGGGGGCCACCAGTCCCCACTCCGAACCCGTCAATGCCTCGGGCACCCGGTTCTTCCGCCTCGTCCCCTGAAGCCCCAACCCCTTACCCCTCGCCATGATTCTCCGCCCACTGACACTCCTGCTCCTCACCACCGTCGTCACAGCCGCCTTGGGCGCCGCCGATCCCGGCAAGCTCGAGTTCTTCGAGAAGAAGGTGCGACCCGTGCTGGTCGACAACTGCTACAGCTGCCATTCAGCGGACACCAAGCCTGCCGGAGGCCTGAGGGTCGACGATCGCCATGGCCTTCTCACAGGCGGCGACAACGGCGCCGCCATCGTTCCGGGCGAACCGGAGAAGAGCCTGCTCCTGCGACGGATCCGTCACGAGGATGCCAAGCGCCGCATGCCGAAAGAAGGTCGCACCCTGACCGAGGCCGAGATCGCCGATCTCACCACCTGGATCCGGGATGGCGCCGTCTGGCCCGCCGCGATCGTTCCGGTCAACCTCGGCAAAGGGCTTCGCGATTATGCCATGACCCGCACCCAACATTGGGCCTGGCAACCCCGCACCGAGCCAAAGATCCCGGCGGTCAAGGACTCGAAATGGCCGCGCAACACCATCGATCGCTTCATCCTCGCCAAGCTCGAGTCGAAGCATCTCCGCCCCGTCGCCGACGCCGATCCCATCCAGTGGCTTCGCCGCGTCACCTTCGACCTCACGGGACTCCCCCCCACCCCAACCGAGATCGAGGAGTTCCGTCGCGACAAGTCCACCGACGCGCGCGTCCATCTGGTCGACCGCCTCCTTGCGTCGCCTCGCTTCGGCGAACGCTGGGGTCGCCACTGGCTTGATGTCGCACGCTACGGCGAATCGACCGGCCCCTCCCGCAACATCCCCTTCCCCCACGCCTGGAAATACCGCAACTACGTCCTCGATGCCGTCCATCGCGACGTGCCGTTCGACCGGTTCATCCAGGAACAGCTCGCAGGAGACCTGCTGCCTGCGTCCTCCGACGCTGAACGCGACCGACTCTCCATCGCCACCGGATTCCTCGCCCTCGGGGTGAAGGACGTGAACCAACGGTTCAGGACGCGGTTCATCATGGACAACGTCTCGGAACAGGTGGACACCGTCACCCGTTCGTTCATCGGTCTCACGGTCAGCTGTGCCCGCTGCCACGACCACAAATTCGACCCCATCCCCACCACCGACTACTACGCACTCGCCGGCATCTTCACGAGCACCGAGGACTGCGCCGGCGTCCGCAGCAAGATGGGCGGTTCTGGCCTCGATTACTACGACTCCAAAGCCCTGGTGCGCTTGAGCTCCACCCAGCCGCCTCCCCCGGCCGAGCAGGTGGCCAAGCTCGAGCGCGAGGTCGCCGAGGCCAAGAAGGCCTGGGATGCCATCCGTGGCACACCGGAGGGGCTCAAGCCTGCAGCCAACGGCCAGCCCACCCAGCGCCCCTTCCGACTGAAGTACGAACGACTCCAGGGTGAACTCCTCGCCCTCACCGATCCCGCCGCCCGCGGGGACGCGGCCCACGGCGTCCGCGAGGCCAAGATCATCGGGGACACTGAATTGCGCATCCGCGGCGAGACCGAGCGCCTCGGGCCGACCATACCCCGCGGCTTCCTCACCGCTTTCCAGGTTCCCGACGCCCCACGGATCCCCACCCATGCCAGCGGGCGCCTCGAACTCGCCCGATGGATCACTCATCCGGCGAATCCCCTCACCTCACGCGTCGCGGTCAACCGCATCTGGTCCCATCTCTTCGGCCAAGGAATCGTCACCACCACCGACAACTTCGGCGTGAAGGGTGACGTGCCGTCCCACCCCGAACTGCTCGACCACCTCGCCAACGAGTTCATCCGCGACGGATGGTCGGTCAAGCGGCTCGTACGGCAGATCGTGCTCTCCCACGCCTACGCACTGGGCACCGACGCCCCGGCAAACCTCGTCTCCCTCGATCCCGCCAACCGCCTCATCTGGCGACACTCGCCCCGCAGACTCGAGGCTGAGGAGATCCGCGACTCGATGCTCGCCTCCTCGGGGACGCTTCAGATCGATCCGCCCAAGGCTTCTCCCGCACAGAAGCTCAAGATGATCGAGATGCGCGACAACGGTCCCGAAGCCCGACGCATCCGCGAAGCGGCCAACCGGTCCCGCCATCGGAGCGTGTACCTCCCGCTCCTCCGCGGTGTCACACCCGCCACACTCGAGCCGTTCGACCCCGTCGAGCAAGGGCTTGTCACCCCGCGGCGCGAGGCGACCACCGTGCCCACCCAGGCGCTCTACCTTCTCAACTCATCCTTCGTCCGAAGCCAGGCCGTCACCCTCGCAGAACGGCTGCTCGCCAACACCCGGCATTCCGACGCCCAACGGATCGAGAACGCCTACCTGCTCATCCTCGGCAGGACACCCCGCAACGCCGAGATCAACCGCGCTCGGCGATTCCTCAGCGACTACAAGACCGTCTACGGCCACGGACCGGAGCCGGCCACACCCACCGAACTCATCGCCGCCGTCGAGGACAGCAGACCTGCCGAGACCGATAAACCCGCACCAGCGAACCCCGACGACATCGACCGCACCGAACAGGTTCCCACCGAGGAAGCCGTGCGGGTCCACGACGCGCGGACCGCCACCTGGTCCGCCTTCGCCCAGGCCCTCTTCGCGTCGGCCGAGTTCCGTTTTGTCCAGTGAACGAATCCCTCCATCCAACACTTCTCACCATGACCCATCCCACATCCGGCATCGTTTCACGCCGTGCGCTCCTGCGTTCCGCCGGCGCCGGCTTCGGCTACCTCGCATTGGCCGGCCTTCTCGGCCAGACAAACGGCCGACTCCAGGCCGCTGCCGTCCAGGGCGCACCCAAGCCCCTGGCTCCCCGCAACCCTCCTCTCCCTGCCAAGGCCAAACGCATCATCTTCATCTTCATGGAGGGTGCCATGTCCCAGCATGACACCTTCGACTACAAGCCCGCACTCCAGCGCGACGATGGCAAGCCCGGTCCCGGCGGCGGCACACTGACGGCTTCGAAGTTCAAGTTCAGCCAACATGGCCAGACCGGATCCTGGTTCTCCGAACTCCTGCCCAACATCGCGAAACACGCCGACGAGCTCACCTGGCTCCGCGGTCTTCATACCGACACGCCCGCCCATCCCCAGGCCGTCGTCCAACTCCATACCGGCAGTGCCAATGCCGCACTGACCCGCCCCTCGATGGGTGCCTGGCTCCTCTATGGTCTCGGCACCGAGAACCAGGATCTCCCCGGCTACGTCACCATCAACCCGCCACCCAACTTCGGCGGCGCCGTGAACTACGGCAGCGCATTCCTCCCGGCCCATTTCCAAGGAACCCGGATCAACGACCTCGGCTTCCTGCCCAATGTCAAAGCCGCCTCCACGAGCAGCCTCCAGCGCCGCCAGCTCGACTACATCCAGTCTCTGAACCGCGACCTCGCCGCCCAACGCGGTGCGCCCGATCCCGTCGATGGCATCATCGAATCCTACGAACTGGGTTTCCGTATGCAGGGACGCATCCCAGAACTGCTCGACATCTCGAAGGAGCCCCAAAAGGTCCGCGACGCCTACGGCATCAAACCCGGAGCCGCCGGCGCATTCGCCCGACAATGCCTCATGGCCCGCCGCCTCTCCGAAGCCGGTGTCCGCTTCGTCGAGATCTGCCAATCCGGTTGGGACCATCACAACAACCTCCACAAGGGCCTCATCGATCGCTGCGGATCCATCGACCTTCCCACCTCCGCCCTGCTCACAGACCTCCGCCAGCGAGGCCTCCTCGACGAGACTCTCGTCCTGTTCGGATCGGAGTTTGGCCGCCAACCCGCAGCCCAGGGACCGGACGGCCGCGACCACAACATCACCGGCTATTCGATGTTCCTCACCGGGGCCGGCGTGAAACCCGGATTCACCTCGGGCGCCACGGACGAATACGGCATCAAGGCCGTCGAGGATCGCATGCACACCAACGACCTGCACGCCACGCTGCTGGCACTGATGGGTCTCGATCACGAGAAACTCCAATACCGCTACGCGGGCCGTGACTTCCGCCTCACCGATGTCGCAGGCGAGGTGAATCGAAGTATTTTCTCTTGAGGGTCCTCGCGCAGGTCTCAGCCATTTTGGCAGCGTCGCAATGAATCCGTGTGTGGATTGCCAAACCCGCCCCGTGCCGCCGGGTGGCGTGCTCGGGGCGGGAAACCACCCAAAGCAATCCGGTCCAGGATCGATGTCGCCGTGTTCGCCGTGAAAGGCGATGTCCGAGTCCGAAAGCCGGTGAATCGAGGGACGGAGAACCGGTTCAACGATTCCCTTCACGATTCGATCGCCCAAGAAGCAACGTGCCAATGGACCGGTAGCAAGACCGTCATCGGCAACCCCTCTACGATCCGTGCCCGGTCTTCCTCATGCACCGTGTACCTGTGAATTCACTGGTGGTACACAAGCGCAGTTCCCTGTCCATTCTCAACCAGACATTCCACCAGGCGATCAGCCGCCCCGGAGTGGGGCATCGGATGCCACCGGATCGCATCCCGAGACCACCCGCCTCTACCGCGCCGTCTCCGTGGCCAGACCCACTTTGGTGATCTGGAGTTGATGGATGAGGTCGAGGACGGTGACCACATGCTGGTAGTCGGCCTCCCGGGATCCACTGACCACCAGGGCGATTTCCGGATCCGCAGCCTTCAGGGCCGTGAGCGCCTCCCGCAATTGGGTGGGACTCAGCGACCGGCCGTTGAGGGAGACCCCGCCATCCGGAGCCACCACGATGCGGCCCGGCGGCTTGGGCTTCACGGAGGTGGGCGGAGGGATCTGGGCCGAGGGCAGGTTCATCTCCAGATTGTTCACCAACTGCGGGGTGGTGATGATGAAGATGACCAGGAGCACGAACGCCAGATCGAGCAGCGGCGTGATGTTCAGCTCGTTGAGCGTGCTGTGATGGGATTGGGAGGTCTTTTTCATGGCAGCGCGATCGCTCCGGCATCGACTTCGGTGACGACATCGAAGCGGACCGTCACCCGGTCCGGGAATCCTTTGGGGGGATTCCGACCGAGTCTCGGGGTCTGGGCCACCGCCTGACGGACGGATTGATCCCATGCCGCGTGACCCGAGCCCCGGCGCCACTCGGAGCCGGTGATCTGGCCGTCTTTGGAGATCCGCAGCTCCACTTCGGCGACATGGTCCGAATCCTGGAGCCCCTCGGGGCGCTGCCACTTCGAACGCAGGGTGAATTCCACGAAGCCCTTGAAGAGCTGGACCGGATCCGAGCTGCTTTCGACGACCTTGGCCCCGTCGGAGAAGTTGAAGGCGGCGATCTGACCGGGAGGCGGTGCCACAGGAGGCGGCGCCACCGTGGCCGTGGCCGGGGGCGGCGTGACGGCCGGAGGGGGCGGAGTGGTCCGCGGCTCCGGCGTCGGCTCTGGTTTGGGCTTCTCGGCGGGAGGCTCGGGCTTCTTCTCCGGCTCCTTCGGTTTCTCGGGCTCCGGTGGCTTCTCCTTGGGAGCCATGGTCACCGCGATCGTCTTGAGCTGCTTGCCGAGGTAGCCCTCTCGGGCGGCGAAGAACACCAGTGCGGCGATGATCGCACCATGGAACACCAGAGAGGTGACCAGACTGACCTGGGTCGCATGCTTTTTGCGGGTGCGCGGGGCGGGAGGCATGGCCGGGATGGTTCAGCGTTCGCCGGGGGGCAACGGTTCGGTGGCCAACTCGACCTTCACCACGTTCGCCTGCTGCAGCGTGTCCATGATGCTGACGATGCGGTCGTACTTGGTCTTGGCATCCCCGCGGACAATGACGCTCAGATCGGGGTCGTCGGTGCGCAGTTGGACCAATTGCGCATGCAATTCGACGAGATCCACCTCGCGCTTGTTGAGAAACAAGCGACCGGCGCCATCGGCGGTCACATAGTTGGCCTTCTTCGGCGGGTCTTTCTGGCGTGACGAGGCCCGGGGAAGATCGAGATCCAGATCATTCACGATCGGAGTGGTGGTGATGATGAAGATCACCAGCAACACGAACGCCAGATCGAGCAGCGGCGTGATGTTCAACTCCGTGAGGGAGTGGTGGGCGGTCTGGGAGCACTTTTTCATGGGCCATCGACTCAAGCGCCTCGTCCGGCCGGGTCGCGCAGGGCGCTGACCAGACGATCGGCCAATCGCTCATTGGCCTTGGACATCTCGCTC
>Ga0315904_10010283_pt1 | contig 12116 bp, 10 predicted proteins | sample LakEriMetagenome_6_FD_203529 | JGI IMG/M metagenome (GOLD analysis project Ga0315904, IMG submission 203529) | Freshwater fungal communities from buoy surface, Lake Erie, Ohio, United States - Buoy 12 MA120 | ecosystem: Environmental > Aquatic > Freshwater > Lake | place: USA: Lake Erie, Ohio...
GGTCAAGTTTGCCGATGCACAGTACTTGGATCCTATTGCCGTGCACGCCAAGTCCATCGAGAGGATCGATTGGGTCTGGACTTCTGATGGATCGCTTTTTGCTTCGTCGCAAAAGGGGACTTGGGCCACTTGCAGTGCGGGGCAAATCGCCGTTGGTCAAATCGAAAGGCAGCTTGGCGGTTTAGGGGGTAAGCCCAAGCAGAGTGTGGAGATATGGCGAGCCGACTTCGGCGTGCCAGGTGCGGATTCGTCGGCTGCTGTGGGTCCTGTTGGTTTGATGATTGGCGGATTGGAAGACTCCGTGCAAAGTGTCGATTCGAGTGGCAAGGTGATTCGCTGGGGGTTTGGTACCGACGGCATTTTGACCCCGATCGATCGGTACACGACCCATACGGCGCAGTGGAGTGCATTGTCGGCCAGTGAGCCGCTGCTTGGGCGTTCGACATGGATGTTGGGGAGTCAGGGAGGAGAGATCGAGGCGGTGTCTTTGACGACGAGCGATTCGGGTAGGGATTTGCGAACGATCCATCGCATCTTGTGTTCCAACGCCGCGATCCAATCGATCGCATCTTCTCCGACGCATCGACTCGTTGCGGTGGCCGACAAGGTGGGTGGATTGCAGATCGTGCATGTGACCTCGGAGCGTCTTCTAGCCCAGTTGGATCCGATCGAACTGGGTGATGAGTATCGCATGCAATTTACGCGTTCTGGCAGGGAGCTGCTCGTATGCAGCGACGAGGGATTCAAGCGGTTTTCAGTCCGGGGCGACTACCCTGAGGCATCGTTTGCGAGCTTCTTTACTCCTCAGTGGTACGAGGGTTACCCCGAGCCGAGTTACGTATGGCAAAGCAGCACTGGTAGTTCGCAGGGGGAGCCCAAATTGAGTTTGATCCCGTTGATATTTGGGACGCTCAAGGCGACGTTTTATTCGATGCTCATCGCCGCTCCGATCGCGATCTTAGCGGCGATATTTGGAAGTGAGTTCCTGAGCAATACTTGGAGGTCGCGTTTCAAGCCGTTGATTGAGCTCATGGCCAGCGTACCGAGTGTTGTGCTGGGGTTTATTGGAGCGATGGTTTTGGCACCGATCATGCGGGATTCGCTTTTTGTGGTGTTGTTATCGGTCGGGATGATTTTATTTTTCTTTGTGTTGGCGGCTCACCTTTGGATATTGATCCCGACCGAGCGATCGATTCCGTGGCGAAGGTTCCGACTGCCGTTGATTTTCATGATTCCACCGCTTGCGATCCTCGCAGCGGTTTGGGCCTCGGGTCCTTTGGAGCGTTGGCTTTTTGGTTTCTCGATGCAGTCATGGCTTAGCGATCCGCAGCAATCGAGTTGGCCGGGTTGGTTTTTGTTGATGATTCCGCTGTCGGTCTTGGGGGTCGTCTGGCTCTTTTCTGGACCCATGGCCGGGGTGCTCGATTGGTCATCGCAACGGATGGGGCTCGAGGGTCGTGCCGTGTGGCAGACGCTGCTATTTTTCGTCGCCTCGTTTTCCGTATTATTTCTGGCGTTTCTTGTCGCCACTTTGTTTACCGGATTCGATTGGGATGCGAGGCGTGGCTTACTCGGTGCGTATCAAGAGCGCAACGCCCTGCTGGTTGGCGGCATATTGGGTTTTGCAATCATTCCGTTGGTTTACACCTTGGCAGACGATGCCTTGCAATCGGTTCCGCAGCATTTGCGGAGCGCCTCGTTGGGGTGCGGTGCGACGGTCTGGCAGACGACGATTCGGGTGGTGGTACCCACGGCGATGAGTGGATTGTTCAGCGCCTTGATGATCGGATTTGGACGTGCGATCGGAGAGACGATGGTGGTCTTAATGGCGGCGGGCAATACCCCGCTGATGGACTGGAACCCGTTCAATGGGTACCGCACATTATCGGCGACGCTTGCCACGGAGTTGCCTGAGGCGGCTCGGGGTTCGACGCATTACCACACGCTATTTTTGGCGGCCCTGTTGCTGTTTATATTCACTCTTGTTGCGAATACTTGTGCGGAGTGGGTTCGGATGCGGTTTCGCAAGCGGGCTTACCAACTATGATCCGATCGAGCATTCGACGTTCAGCGCGTTCGCAAATTGCAGCACAGGGCGAGCCCATGGTATGGCTCTCGGGGGGGATGTTTGCGATTGCGTGTTTGATGATTGTTTCGCTGCTTGCCTTCGTGCTCTGGCAGGGACTCTGGACACTCTGGCCGCGTACTTATTCGATCTATGGTCGAAAAGACGGCACTCTAGTCGGAGGAGAGCTTTACGCGAAAGCGTCGCTCGAGGGCCAGGAGACGCTTTATTTGCGGACTGGAAATTATGATGTTTCCAATCAGCATTTCGCTTATGTTTCGAGCTCTGAGTTGGTCGAGCAATCCGGTTGGCTCGCCCCGGACTTATGGCTGGTCGAGCGCAAGGAGTGGGGGAATCTGTATGGTTTTCCCAAGCAGCTTTCGTGGGCCCAAGCTTCTCCGGAGGATTTTGTTCGATTGGTCCAGGAGGGAATGCGTCAGACGGCAAAGATCGATCGGGAGTTGGGGGAAGCCAAGAACGAGCTAAAGCGGATCGACCACAATATCGCCGAGGCTCGATTGGGGATCCGGCGCGTGGAGCTTGCCGAGAGGATCGATCTTCAGAAAGCTGCAGAGACCGGATCGCTCGAGGGTTTGAGTCCATCGGCCCGGGATGCGGTTTCGAAGCTTGTGCTGCGAAACCGGCAGGCTGACGAGATGATGGTGGAGATCAACGATCGGATCGCTAGGCTCGAAGCCCAGCGCGCCGAGCGGACAGTGGTTTTTGAGCTTCCGATTCTCGATCCGCTAGGCACGATCACGGCCGACTGGACGGACTTGAGTGCGGGTCGTCTGAGGGATCCGAATGGTTTGGCCGAACTGCTCGGTGGGGGCGAGGATTCCTCGGGACTTTCGTTCAGCGCAGAGCCGATGGGCGATGCTGGCTTGAGCGATCCTGGGGTGGAGGACCAGCGGCTTGTGTGCAAGGTGACGATTCCGGGTGAGCCGACAAGGCGATTGATGATTCGTCGGTTGGAGGATGGTCGAAGTTCGGTGGAAGCGTTTCGGGAGCATTCGATCCTCTTGGCGGATATGGTGCGGTTTTTCCCCACCAACCGATTGGGGATATTCCAGAGGCTTGGGGTCTATGCGAGTCGATGGTGGGAGTTTTTGTCGGGGGATCCACGAGAGGCTGGAATGGAGGGGGGCTTTTTCCCGGCGATATGGGGTACGGTGGTCATGACGATTGTCATGTCGTTGGCGGTTATGCCTTTTGGAGTATTGGCGGCGTTGTATATGCGGGAGTATGCCAAGAGCGGTTGGTTGTTGAGTGTCATACGCATCAGCATCAACAATTTGGCGGGGGTTCCGAGCATTGTCTACGGTGTCTTTGGATTGTCTTTTTTTTGTTACATCGTCGGTGGTTATATCGATGGGGGGCCGATCAAGGCGGGCTTCGAGCCTTGGCCAAGTGCTGCTTGGTTTTCGGCTCTGGGTGGATTGGCGATTGTCGGTTTGATTGCTTTTGCCGTATCGATCTTTTCGGGGCAAGCAGAAGCCCGTCGTTCCCCGATGCGAACGGTGCTTCGCTGGTCGGCTGGCTTGCTTTGGCTTTTGACGCTTGGACTGATCGTATGGTTGTTGGTTAAGTCCCCCCATTTTCATGGTTTTTACGAAGCGCAGTTGCCCAATCCGACGTTTGGCAAAGGGTGTCTCTTGTGGGCCGCGTTGACGTTGTCGCTTTTAACTTTGCCGGTGGTGATTGTGGCCACTGAGGAGGCATTGTCAGCGGTTCCGAATTCGCTTCGCGAGGGTTCGTATGCTTGCGGGGCTGGCAAGTGGCAGACGATCCATCGGATTGTTTTGCCGTATGCGAGGCCTGGGATCATCACCGGTTTTATTTTAGCGATGGCCAGAGGGGCAGGGGAGGTCGCACCGATGATGCTCGTCGGTGCGATCCCTTTGGCCACCGAGTTGCCGCTCGATGGTGAGTTTCCGTTTTTGCATGGATCGCGATCGTTTATGCATTTGGGTTTTCAGATTTATTCGTTGGGTTTTCAGAGCCAAAACAGCGAAGCGGCCAAGCCGATGGTTTTCACTGCGACCCTGTTGTTGCTTTCGATCGTGACGGTACTGAATCAAACAGCGATCTGGCTTAGAGCTAGTTTGCGCAAGCGGTTTCAAACGAGCCAATTCTAGAAAGTGCATCATGAATAGACTCAAAGCGATCGCTGATGGTCAAACGTTCGAATCGGTGATTCATCAAGAGGTACTCGATCGCGATCCGGTCGTATCGATCCGCGACTTCAGTTTGTTCTACAACCGCAAACAAGCCTTGTACAACATCACCATGCCGGTGGCCAAAGGAATGGTAACTGCGTTGGTCGGACCGAGTGGTTGTGGCAAGTCGACGTTGTTGCGCAGCGTCAACCGGATGAATGACTTGATCGAGTCGGTGCGTATTGAGGGGGATATGGTTCTCAATGGCGAGTCGATTTTTGCCCCGTCGGTGGATGTCATCGCGTTGCGCAAACGGATGGGGATGGTATTTCAGAAGCCGAATCCGTTTCCCATGAGCATCTTCGAGAATGTCGTTTATCCGCTGAGGATTGACGGAGAGCGGGACAAGACCATTTTGATGCAGGTCTGTGAGCAGTCGCTACGTGGGGCTGCGTTATGGGAGGAGGTCAAGGACCGGCTCAGCGAATCGGGGTTGAGTCTCTCGGGGGGGCAGCAGCAGCGGTTGTGCATCGCCAGGGCGATTGCCAGCGACCCCGAGGTATTGTTGCTCGATGAGCCTTGTTCGGCGCTCGATCCGATCGCCACGGGTAAAATCGAGGACTTGATCGATCGATTGCGGGGAGAGTACTCGATTTTGATCGTCACGCACAACATGCAGCAAGCCTCGCGAATCAGCGATCACACCGCCTTTATGTATCTCGGTAGGCTTGTCGAGATGGCCGAAACCTCGACGATTTTTACCAGGCCCAGGCTCAGTGAGACCGAGGATTACGTCACCGGTCGGTTCGGCTAGTCCGTCTGCGTTGCAACCTAGATCGATTCGTGGTAGAAACGCGACGACCGTTCAGTCGGTCGTCCGGTTCGATTCATGCATCCTTAGAGACCTATACCAACGTTTTATGAGTTCCCCAGTGTCGGTGCCCGATTCGGGATTAGTCAAGACGGTATGCGGAGTTCAGTCGCATGTAGATTTCGGCGACACCGATTCTAATTTGCGTCGGATTCTTGATTGGTTGGACCATGAGCAGGTACAGGGGGCCGACTTGGTGGTCTTTCCTGAGTGCATGCTGAGCGGTTACTGTTTTTCCAGTCTCGACGAGGCGCTTGCATCGGCCCAGACGATACCGGGTCCGGCAACGGATGCGGTCGCGGAGGTTTGCTTGGCCAAGAATCTGCATGTGGTCTTTGGGCTTTTGGAGCTTGGTCCGCAGGGTACGGTGTACAACAGTTGTGTGCTTGTTGGCCCCAGGGGGCTCGTGGCGACTTATCGCAAGGTGCATTTGCCGTATTTGGGGGTGGATCGTTTCACCACGCAAGGAGAGGGGCTTTATCGAGCGGTGCAGGCCGATGAAATGCGGATCGGCATGCATATCTGTTATGACGGTTCGTTCCCTGAGTCTTCGAGGTGTCTGGCTCTCGATGGAGCGGACTTGCTGGTTCTCCCGACGAACTGGCCACCTGGAGCCGATACCTTTGCGAAGTATCTTCCGAATGCGAGAGCTTTGGAGAACAACGTCTATTTCATGAGTGTCAATCGGGTCGGAACCGAGCGTGGGTTTCGCTTCATCGGCAACAGTCGCATCTGCGATCCGAATGGCAATCCGATTGCCGATGCGCCGCATGAGAACGAGCAAGTCCTGCGAGCGACGATCGACTGCGCCAAGGCTCGCAACAAGCGTCTGGTTCGCGTTCCGAAGGAGCACGTGATCGATCGCTGGGCCGATCGTCGTCCTGCTTATTACGGGTCGATTGCCCAGGAGCATCATTTGGAGCGGAAGATCGATTGACGCGGGTTGCTTAGGATTACTCCTTTTGGCAATGATAGACAATCGCGGGTGGTGCGTTCTTCCAAACGATGGGGCTGGTTTCCACCGAGTGAAAACACTCATTGAGCAGACATCGAAATCGTATACCTGCAGGGAGCCACAGACCGTGGATGTAGGCGAATGTCGAGAATTTCCCCTTGGGTCCGAGGCTATCGAGGACTGCGGCTAGGAGATTGCGTTGAAGATCCGATGGGAACACGGCCCAGGGAAGGCCGCTGATCAGGGCGTCGAGATGTTGGATATGTCGAGAATCGCACAGGCGTCGAAGTTCGCGGGCATCGGCATGAACGATGTCGGCCTTAGGGAAGCGGGATTGCAAGAGTTTGACGAATTGTCGATCGAGTTCGACGGCAAAGAACACCGTGGTCTTATGGCGTTGTTCAAGGATCGATTGGGTGATTGGGCCGGTGCCGGGTCCGATTTCTGCGAGAGCTCGGGTGGTTTTCCAATCGACATGTCGGAGCAGTTCGTTTGCTAGGTGCACCGAACTCGGGAGGACAGCGCCGACTGCCCGAGGGTGCTTGAGGAATCCCTTCAAGAACTCCGTCCGGTCGCTTGGTGGCAAGAGAATACTCCGTGGCAATAGCGATTGAAAGTCCGTGACTTTTCGAAGCCTATGTTATATGCTTTTTGAGACACAAGCGGATTGAGGCGATCGAGGAAAGGCAGGATCTAGATGAGCAATTCAGAGGGATCAGTACCTACATACCAAACCATGCGGGGGCGAGATTTTCCGACGCTCAGGCAGTTTACGGTCTTTTTGGAGAATCGAGTCGGGCAGTTGCTCGAGGTGGTTCGTCGGCTGGAGATATCGGGCAATCGGATCGTCGGTTTTTCGATCAACGATTCTTCGGACTGCGCGTTGGTCCGATTCGTTTTGCGGAATCCCGAAACGGGCCGAGAGACATTTGAGCGGGCGGGATTGTCGGTTTTCGAGAGCGATTGTATTGGGGTGGAGTTGCCCGAATCGGGTCAGCCGTTTGAGGAGATCTGCATGGCGTTGCTTCAAGCCGAGATCAACATTGTCAGGGCTTTTCCGCTTTTGGGAGTCCTTTCGGGGGGGGCTGCGGTCGTCATTTCGGTCGACAACACCGAAGCGGCTCTTGAGACGTTGGCACAAAAGGGGCTTCGCCTTTTGCACGAATCGGATTTGCTCGATGCGCAGGACGGCTGAGTCGTTTGCATCGGGGAGTTTTGGACAAAGGGGAGCCGAGGTTTTCTGGCGAGGGGTGAATTTTTGTTCCCAAGGTTGCCGTGCAAGGGCTGTGCGATCAGACTCGGATAGCCGTCATCTCGGGCTGGGGTATCAGCTCGGGCGGTTTAGGAACATTGATTTGGGTTGTGAATTCGATGCGAAATCTTGCGTCCCGTAAGGGTTTTACGTTGGTGGAGCTTTTGGTGGTAATCGCCATCATTGGGGTGTTGGTTGGATTGCTCTTGCCGGCGGTGCAAGCCGCTCGCGAGGCGGCCCGTCGGATGTCGTGCTCGAACAATCTCAAGCAAATCGGCTTGGCGATGATGAACTACGAGGCAGCGATCAAGCGGATACCGCCTAGTGCTTGCATCGATCCGAGAGTCAGCACGAATACTTCATGGGGCATTCACGGGCGGCTTTTGCCATATTTGGAGCAAGACTCTCTAGGCCGACAAGTGGACTTGAGTGTCAACTGGAGTGCCTACCCGATTCTCAATTACTACCGGGTCCCGACGTATGTTTGCCCTTCGGACCCTCGGGGGGATATTCCACGCGACACGGCTGCCACGGGGAGTGTGCATCGGATGTTTCTCTATCCGACGACCTATGGGTTTAATTTGGGGACTTGGTTTATTTATGATCCAAACACCAATATCGGTGGCGATGGGGTGACTCATGCGAATTCGACGCTCAGGCTCGCTTCGGTGACCGACGGATTGAGCAGAACGCTATGGGCAAGCGAGGTGCATGCTTGGCAGGCTTACACTCGCAATGCGGGTCCCCCGTCGACGGGGATGCCTAGGACGATTGCCGAAGTGGCGACGATCGCCGACAGTGGTCGCAAGGATCGGATTTTTCCGGATGGAACAGGTACGGGGCGATGCGAGTGGACCAACGGGCATGCACATCACAGTGGATTCACGGTGACACTAGGGCCCAACACGGTGGTTCCCTATTTGTACAACGGAGTGATGTACAACATCGATTACAACTCGCAGGCTGAGGGGCAGAGCACGAACCGTCCGTCCTATGCGGTACTTACCTCGCGTTCGTGGCACGGTGGCCTGGTCAACTGTTGTCTGATGGACGGCAGCGTGCAGTCGATCAATAACAACATTGACGTGCAGATTTGGCAAGCTTTGGGGACGCGTGCAAGATCCGACCGTTCGGACATCGACTAAGAACCTCGATCGAACCGCCTCGATCAACGATCGGCATCGCTGCAGTTCGAACAGCCATCGAATACGAGTACCGTTTCACTGAGTACCGCTTCGCTGAGTACGAGTACGACGAAAACTAGGTTGCGTCAGGCTCGTTTTTGGAGCGGACTTTGCGCATCCAGACGCTGTTGCCTTTGGAGTTGTATTGTGCTTGGCTCATGAGTTCGCGGATCAGCAGCACGCCGCGTCCTCGGGGTTGATCGAGGCGATCCTCTTCGGTTGGATCGGCGACATTTTCGTGGTCGAACCCATCCCCTTGGTCGGTGACGGTCATTTCGGCGGAGTCATGGTCGACGAGAAACACGACGTGCACTTCTTTGGCTGGGTTTTTTTTGTTGCCGTGTTCGATTGCGTTGACGACGGCTTCTTCGATGGCCATTTGGATATGGAACACATCACGACCTTCCCAGCCGGCCGATTCAAGGGCGCTCATCAATTCTTCGATCGATGCGTGCCCTGCATCCAATTCACTTGGGATGACTTTATCGCATTTCCAAATTGGCGTAGGGACGTTCATCAGCAATGGTCCTGGGTGATTGGGGGCCAGACCTAGAGTTTGAAGGCGGCCAGCCCGGTGGCTTCGTCCTTTCGGATGTCGAACACGCGATCGAGTCGGGTGATTTTGAAGACTTCGCCGATCTCGGGGCGTAGGCAGCAGAGTTTGAGTTGTCCGGCGGCGTCTTTGACTTTTTTGTTCAGGGAGATCAGTTTATTCAGCGCGGCGCTGGACATGAACTCGACGGAGTCGAAGTTCAGCAGGAGCATATTTTTCTTTTCGTTGAGGACCAATCCGGTCAGTTCATCACCGAGACTTTCGATGGTTCCGGAGTCCACGATTTTTTTATCGACGAAGTGGACGACATGAACGCCGTTATTGTCCATCACATTGATACGTCGGTAAGTGGCCATCGAGCAACCTTCGCTAAAACAAAAATTTGGAACGGAAATCAAAGACGCTTAGAGCAGGAAATAAGGGTAAACCAAGCCCCGCGTTGGGGCAATTGATTTTTGCGTATTCGGGCAGTGGTTTTTTGAGGGTTTTTTCGCCCTGAGGTTCCTTGGAACAGGAAAAACGCTTGGTGATTCGTAGGGGCCGAGGGGTAGTTTTTCTGGCGGATCAGATTTTCGGAAGGGAGTAGCCGAGGCAGATACCCGCAAGGATCGCTGAGATCCAGAAGATGGCGACGGTCGACCCGAGTTTGCGGCTCTTCATGCGTGAAAACATGTAGTAGAAGACGTAGACGACCGTCAGGGTGCACAGTAAGCCTTGTTGGATCGACTCTTTGAACGCCGTAGCTTGGATAGCAAAAAGGGCAAAAAGACCGACTAGGCAGGCTGCGCCTCCGACGGAAAAGGCGATGACGGGTCCGAAGGATGCCGATTGGAACTTGGCGAGGATTGGTACCGAGGAGACTTTGCCGGATGTGTTGACGTCCATTTTCAGGAGGATTGCCGACATCATGAAGAGGACACCGAGGATGATTGCGAGCATCATCCACCAGGGCATCCCGGCTTTGAGGAGCCTTTTTTCGGTTTCGACTTCTCGGGCCATCATATCGGCTGCTTCGGCGAGTCGTTTATTCCCGAACTCCTTGGTTTCGACCTCGAAGCCTTCGATTTTGCTTCCGGCTTGGAGGTTGTAGCCACATCCGACGCAGATGGCCGAACCGGTCGGCAGAGGTCGATCGCAGCCTGGGCAGAAGATGCCTTCGCGTTTTTTCAGGCCGGCCGAATCCAGGAGGATCGCCATGGCGTCTTGTCCGCCCGGTGGGTTTGGGGCGGCGGGTTTCGCTGCTGCGGGTTTCGCTGCTGCGGCCTTGGGTGCGGCAACGGGGATGACCTTTTGGCACTTTGGGCATTTGACCTGTTTTCCGGCCATGGCATCGGGGACGTTTAGAGCCACCCCGCATTGGCAATTCACACGCAAAGGCATTCGCGCAACCCTTATGGCGAGTCAACGAGACCAGACTGAAGAAACGGGCAAGTGTTTTTGAATGGCAAGCAACCCGCCGGAGAGTATTTTGCATCAGGGGCCAAACAAAACAATGGGCATAAGTATCCTAAGGGTCGATTTTCAACCCAGAAATAGGGTTCCGTGGCTTCCTGGCACGCAAGTTGCTGTTTAGTCTTCAAAACCGTTCTTGTATGCCTTTTTGGCGTATTCCAACCGTCGTATGTTTAGTCCACGGAGTGTTAGTAGATGGCTGCATCTAAAGAGAAGAGCAAGGTCAAGTTGGTTCCGCTGGGGGACCGGATCGTGGTTCAGCGTCAAGAATCTCAGGAGAAGACTGTAGGTGGTATTTACCTGCCTGACAGTGCCAAGGATCGACCGACTCGGGGCAAGATCATCAGCGTCGGTGACGGGCGCGTTTTGGAGAACGGGAGTCGATCGCAACTGCAAGTCAAAGTTGGCGATCACGTTCTGTTTACCAGTTATGCTGGCGAGTCGATCGAAGTCGACGGCGAAGAATACTTACTCATGAACGAGTCCGAAGTCCTGGCGGTTCTGGGTTAATTCCCCGGTTCGCTGAGCTTGGTCGTTTCCACTTTACCATCCAATATTTCCTTTCGTCTTGAGGTCCTCTCGGGTGTCCTGGGTTCTTCCCGGTGCGTCGAGATCCTTGAAAAACGGCGAAGAATTTCACCAGGAGCAATCTCACACCATGGCAAAAATCATTGCGTTCGATCAAGAGGCCCGCGAAGCGATCCGACGTGGCGTCGGCAAGCTTGCACGCGCCGTCAAAGTCACTTTGGGGCCTCGCGGCCGCAACGTCATTCTGCAGAAGTCGTTCGGTAGTCCAACGGTCACCAAGGACGGTGTGACGGTCGCTAAGGAAATCGACCTTGAAGATGTCTACGAGAACATGGGCGCCCGGATGGTCCGCGAAGTGGCTTCCAAAACCAGCGATGTCGCTGGCGACGGAACGACCACCGCGACGGTCATGGCCGAAGCGATCTTCAATGAAGGTCTCAAGGCAGTCGTCGCCGGGGTCAATCCGATCCAAATGAAGGCTGGTATCGAGCATGCAGTTGCGGATATCACCGAAAAGCTCAAAAAGATGTCGATCAAGATCAAGGATAAGGCCGAGATGGCCAATGTCGCTTCGATCGCTGCGAACAACGACCGAGCGATCGGTAACTTGCTTGCTGACGCCATGGAGCGCGTCGGTAAAGACGGTGTTGTCACCGTCGACGAAGGCAAGAGTTTGCATGACGAACTCGAGTTCGTCGAAGGGATGCAGTTCGACCGCGGATACCTGTCCCCTTATTTCGTTACCGACCCGACGACCATGGAATGCGTTCTAGAAGACGCTTATATTTTGGTCTTCGAAAAGAAGGTTGGAAACATCAAGGAGATCGTCCCGGTTCTCGAGCAAGTCGTTCAGCAAAGCAAGCCGCTTTTGATTATTGCTGAGGACGTCGAAGGGGAAGCTTTGGCCACGTTGGTTATCAACCGACTCCGAGGAACCCTGCACGTCGCGGCGGTCAAGGCTCCAGGCTATGGCGATCGCCGCAAGGCGATGATGGAAGACATCGGTATCCTCACGGGTGCAGTACCGGTCTTCGAAGCCCTTGGCAAGAAGCTCGACGCATTGACCCTTTCGGATCTTGGTCGTGCCAAGAAGGTCA
>Ga0315904_10010288_pt1 | contig 12113 bp, 11 predicted proteins | sample LakEriMetagenome_6_FD_203529 | JGI IMG/M metagenome (GOLD analysis project Ga0315904, IMG submission 203529) | Freshwater fungal communities from buoy surface, Lake Erie, Ohio, United States - Buoy 12 MA120 | ecosystem: Environmental > Aquatic > Freshwater > Lake | place: USA: Lake Erie, Ohio...
GACGAGGCCGACGAAATGCTCTCGATGGGATTCATCGAAGAGGTTCGTAAGATCCTCTCAAAGCTCCCCAAAGAACGCCAAGGCTTGTTCTTTAGCGCAACCATCACACCTAGAGTTCTCTCGCTCGCAAGCTCGTTTCTTAAAAACCCAAAACGGATCGAAATTACTCGCAAAGAGGAGTCAGCTCCGAATATCGAACACCTGTTCTGTCGCGTGGATGGCTCGCTGACAGCTAAGGCGGAGGCTCTCGGAGTATACCTTAAAAACACCCAACCCCGTTCAGCTATCGTGTTCTGCAACACAAAATCAGACACAGAGCTGGTCGAGATTCTCCTTCGCAAGCGCGGATTTGAGCCGAGACGGCTAAACTCTGACCTCTCTCAAAAAGAGCGCGACAAAGTTATGCAGAGCTTCCGCTCTGGTGACCTAAAATTACTAATCGCCACTGACGTTGCAGCGCGCGGAATCGATATCTCTGATATCGAACTCGTAGTAAATTATTCACTACACGAGACAGCTGAGACGTACGTTCATCGCACCGGAAGAACAGGTCGAGCTGGCAGAGCTGGTACTGCCCTGTCGCTTGTTGGACCACAAGATTTTACAGTCTTTCATTCGCTCTCTCGAAAGCTACCGTGCGCACTTTCAGAGATATCGATTACGCCGCAATAATGCTTGGCTAATTCGTGCTTTTTCAAGTATACCAGAGCCGTTGGACCCTAAAGCATCTGCCTACTTTATCGACGCTATCTCTACCGAGTTCGGGTGCGCTATTATCGCGGTAAGTGCGCGTGGCCTTGCGCTTGTTCACCTTACCGGCTCTGGTGCCGCTCCGACTGAACACGCAATACGCAAAGTCGCACGCCACTACTTCCCTTCATCTCTGCACGTGATGGCAAAAGACGCACCTCGGCACGAAGCCTCTTTAATTCAAACAGCAAGTCGCAAAATCATTGAGCCATTGTACCCCAACCCAATCCTGCTTGATCTGGGTGGCACCCCATTTCAGCAAATGGTTTGGAGAGCGCTGAAATCTATCCCTCACGGGGAGATCTGGAGCTATCAGCGGGTAGCCCGCGCTATCTCAAAACCGTCTGCCTACCGTGCAGTAGCCAACGCCTGTGGGTCAAATCGCTTGGCTCTTATAATTCCGTGCCATAGAGTGACGCGCAGCGATGGCGCTTTAGGGGGATATCGCTGGGGAGTTGGGCTTAAGCGTAGGATACTGCAGAGCGAACACAAGCTTGTATCAAAAGAGAGACTCCGGTAAGTTTACGAGCATGGGCGAGATAGACGATCTACAGCAGCGCATCATCGAGTTCCGCGATGCGCGCAATTGGGCGCAGTTTCACAATCCTAAGGATATCGCGGTGTGTTTAAGTGTTGAGGCTGCTGAGCTACTTGAACTCTTTCTGTGGAAGAAGCCTGAGGAGGCTGATCCCGATCGAATCAAAGAAGAGTTAGCAGACGTGTTCTACTCAGTGCTATTGCTGGCCAAGGAATACAAGCTCGATCTCGCCTCAGCACTGAAAGAAAAGCTCGCTAAGAACGCACAGAAATATCCAGTTGAATCGAGCTGGGGATCAAATAGGAAATATACCGAGAAATAATCATGGCTACGTAGGCCTCTACCCCCGTGCATGGGTCACATGCACGTAAACCTTCCCCTTCCCCCGAAGAGCCTCCTCCAGATAGTGCTCTTTTTTTGGTGCAACGGGCACGAGAAACTTTACGTGCAAGCGCAGGCGCGGGAGCTTTTCGAACTGGGAACGTGAGAGATCCGGTCTTAGGAAGTTACGTTAATTCTTCCGAAACGATTTATAGTTAGTAACTATAAGCTCCTCCACACACCCTCGACTGCTGGCCTTGGAGTTAATCGCTCGCGAAGCAGATACACTGTGAATACTAAAATCGCCGTACAGATCTCGAATCCACATACTAGACGAATTAGAGAGCATAAATTGCACGCCCTTCTCGTCTAAACGCTTACACATATCACGCAGAGCGATCTGATCATTGCTATCAAACCCATCCACCGTGTAACTCGTAAACGAGGAGGTTGCACTAAGAGGCGCATACGGCGGATCAAAATATACAAAATCCCCTTCGCCAAGTTGCTTTTCGAGCGAAAGATAATCAGCCAATACGATCTCCGTACGAGCGAGTGCACGGCTACACCGACGCAGATTCTCCACGTCAACGATTGTGGGATTGGTATAATCCCCAAACGGTACGTTAAATTGCCCCTTGGAATTCACCCTGTGAAGACCATTAAAGCAGGTCTTGTTGAGAAATATAAATCGCCCGACCTTCTGAATCGCCGAAAGCTGTTTGTACTCGTCTTTCCTATCCCACTCACGAACCGAGTAGAAATACTCCTTCTCGTAGCGATGCTTCTTGAGCTCCTCAATCAGCGACTCCACATCGTCACGAATTACTTGATAGGCGAGTGTCAGCTCCTCATTCACATCAGACAGAAGCGCAACCTCTGGTTTAAGATTGAAGAAAAGCGCACCACCGCCAACAAACGGCTCACAGTATCGATTGAATGTGCGCGGGAGTCTCTTAGTTAGCTCGGCTAACAGCTGGCCCTTGCCACCAGCCCACTTTACAAAAGGTCTTGCGCCTACATCGCCCTCTGCGCGGAGCTTCTCTTCATCTTCGGCTACTACTCTTGCAATTTTCGAGACGGCGTTTCCCATACGGGCAGAAGGATAGCACAATTGCTAGGTATTAAAAGATAGGATAAGCGGCTTAAAGGAAAAGCCAAGGCCCGGGCGCCGCGCTTATCAGCCGGCGCCCATAAAAGCCTATTGGTCTTGCGGGTTAATGATCTTAAAGACCGTACCTGCAACCACTCCAGCAGCGACATTAGCTACCAAAAAGATCCAGATATTCGACCACGCCGAGAGCCCCATAGCGCTGATTCCGACTGCCACAGCAGGATTGAACGCTCCGCCTGAGATACTTCCCACAGCAAACGCCCCGGCCAGAACCGTACTCCCGATCGCCAAACCATAAAACGAGTTGTTAGCTGTACCCTTCGCTGTTGCGACGTTTAGAACGACATACACGAGAGCGAATGTAAACAGAAACTCAACCAGCAATGCACGACTTACATCAGGAGTTGCAGCAACAACTTCAACTCCAGGCTTAAGATATCCAACGACGCTAGCAGCCACGAGTGCACCCAACACCTGCGCTACAATGTATCCAACTGCATCCCCGCTACTGCATCGCCCTCTGGTAACAAGACCGATAGTAACTGCCGGATTGTAATGAGCACCTGAAACGTGCCCTCCAGCGTACACCATCACCATCAGCACAAAGCCGATCGCTAATGGTGCGATTACGCCAGGGTTAGATCCTACAACAGTGCAACCTATTGTCAGGACAAGAAAGAAAGTGCCGATGAACTCGGTCATCAACTTATTCATGTAGCCTCCGCTTACGCTTTTACAAAACACTTAAAAAACAGCAGCGCCTTCGGTGACGCTAACAACCCCACCTTCAGCAGAGAAGAAAACCTATAACTCCAAAGTCATAGACCAGAATGGACGCCACGCCAAGATAGAATTAAGCCAGCGCCAGCTCACGCTCCACGGCATGAGCTGCCTCACGGTACCCACAAAACTGACAACCATCGGCTGCCTTGGGAAGTGCCTTAGAGTGTAGACAGCGGTACAGATCCTTTACCACTCCATCGATCCACTCGTCTGAACCGCGGTAAGGCAGTATTTTAATTGTGAACTTTAAAGTTGCATCGAAGCGATCGGTCTCTGTTATACCGTTGCAATACACGAAATACCCCGTGGGATTGACCTCAAATCCATTCTTGCGAAACAACCACTGATAAATCTCCATCTGGCGCTTGTAGGCTATCTGCCAGTCAGCGTCGAGAGAGACCTCTGTTTTCTTCGAGGTGGCTTTATAATCAGCGATAATAAGCTCGCCCTTGTGATTTACCCATACATCATCAACTCCGCCACAGACTTTCAGATTGGTCCCCGGCACACAGTAATCTATCCCTCTGCGCAACGAATCTCGCCAGGCCTCCAGCTCGGGGTGGGCGAATGGGATCGCTTCGATACCGTGCTCGATGCAAAGCGGGTGCGGCCTAGCTGCCGCCCGATAGCTATCAAACTCCTTCTTTAGAAGATCATCCACAGCATTATTAAGCGAGAACGGAGGTCCAGATGGCTGCGAGACCCCTAGCCGACGATCGAGGTAGAAACACCGCGCACAGCTGAGGAAAAGATCGATCTTTGAGCGACTGATCCGAAAATGCTCCTGAGAGTCCGGAGAGTAAAGGTTTCTTTTCCGACCACTTGACGCCACGCCACCTCCTGAAGGGACTATGAGTTATGGGACCTATGTTGTGATATCTCTCCATCCCATGACAACACTAAAAAAGTCGGAGCTGCCTGGCCCCTTCAAGCCCCCTTTTCCCCTACTCCTGCGCCTGCACCTAAACCTTCCCCCGCTCATTCCCGACAGGATATCTCCGCCGCTCGAAGTCCTCTTGTGGGACAGGGGAAAGTTCACATGCGCGTGACACGTGCACGGGGAGCGACGACGATTCCTTCGTGTTCTTAGCAGGGCACCCACTCTCGAGCTTTTTGCACGCGGCACTCCTGACGAGCTGCGCTAGCTACGGAAGAGATATTGATACGCCTTAGACGGCCTTGAAAAATCGTATCTTTGCCTCCACTCGTTGGGCAAATCCTCGCGCTGAACGGGGACGAATCCCAAACGCTCGAAGAACTCTCCGACATACGCATGAACAGTCAGCGCAAAGACCGAAGATTTCCCGCGCTTCTTAGCCTCTTCAAGAAGCGCACGCACTAAAGCTCGCGCTCGACCACGGGCCTGGTAACGTGGAAGAGTGCACAGCTTTGCAAGCTCGCACGCGTCACCGTACTCGCGCAAAGCAGCTGCGCAGATAATTTGCCCGTTCACTGAATAGACCATATAGGTTTGAATCGTGCGAAGGAGCTCGTCTTCTGACATCGCTTTTAGCGAACCCTCTGCGATGTACGGCTGCATTATCGCCATAATGTCGCGCACGTCAGTTTCAACGGCCTGTCTAAGGATATTCGGATACTCTTTGGTAAGTAGGGTGCCCGAACCGGCGTGCGTGAAGACCTCCTCAAAGACGACCCCACGCCTGGCTTCGACCAAAACAATATCGACTCCATGCATCTCCTGTTGATCAATCAGCAGCCGAACCCGCTCAACTGGCATATTAAAAGCCGCGCCGCGCCCAAGCGCGTCACGTACCGATTGAATCGTTGGATACGAATTAAACACCCCGTCGACAACGAGGCCCGGCCCCTCTCCGGCAAAAAAAATCTTCTTGGCATCGAGTTTAACTGCACACGACACCACCGCTTCGTCTAGGGCCAGATTCGTTTCCCGACCTGGGGCAATCCCTTTAAGCATCACCACAGGGGCCCTGCCTTGCTTTAGAGCTGCGCGCAAGGACTCTACAAAGGGCTTCTCTGTAAGCTGCGCGACCTGCGCATCGAATATTACAAACTGGTCTCCTGACCGATTGAGGGTCTCCAGGTGACTGCGCAGCTCGTCGTCATTCGGCGAGAAAACTACCTGCTGAATTTTTGCCGAAAGAACAACGCGCAGGTCCATCAGCAGAGCTGAACAATCAGCGGCGCTATGAAACGAAAATACGAACAGGGAGCCCTGGAATCGCCGACAGTAATGTAGCAACTCAAGGGTAGAAAGAAGTTGGGAATCAATTGAGGGAATAGTCACTGTATACGTCTATTTAAAATAATCACCCCTGGTAAAGGTGGGCTTACTCTCCGTAAATAATCACCTCATCTTTGCGCCAGATCCCCAACACATACGATTGCCTACGTGTGTCACAACCGTGGACGGTCTTAATACCGTGCAGCTTAGCTATATCCCCGATCGCTCGCGAATCCCACTCAGCAGCGATATCGACCCGCGCAGTTGGGATTTCAATCTTTTTTGAGCTGCCCGAAGCCCGCTGCGAGCCTAAGGTCGTGCCGCGCGCATCCTTGCACAGCGGCTGGATAGTATCAGTGTACAACAAGCCACGCGAGATGACCCCACAACCACTAAGAGATAGAATCAGCACAGCAATCAGCGCTCGCATAACCTTTAACCGCAACGCGTGGGATTAGTCACCATACACGATGGTATCGCGACGGACATAGAAGCCAAAGAAGTAGCTCTCAATTCCCATATCCATGTGGTTAATAACTGTGATGCCCCCGTTCTCGGCAGCCTTCTTCACACCAGCATCTCCCCATGCCACAAGCCATAGCACCGAATAGTTAGACGCCGTCCCAACTTTTGAGCCCATTTCTGTCTTCCACAGATCCTCATCGAGCGGAAAACGAATATTGCTGTAGATGCAGCCAGATAAAGTCCCCAGCAAAACCAACGAACACAAGAAACGCTTCATATCATCGCTCCGTACGCAGACCTAAACTTACCGCTCCAGACACTACTACATTCAGCACTCAGACCAAAATAGTAACTTTTAAGGGCCCAAGGATATCTCAACCATTTGAACCAAAAAGCGTCCTGATCAACGCTCGTAGTAGCTGGCTTCATGTAATGATGTGGCTAGACCACGCTCTCTCGCGAGGGAATCTCGGCCAGCGGCATTCCGCGTAACCAGTTCGGCAGGAGCTCTCCAGGGATCTGAAAGTAAAGAGTCTGCTGAATAAAAGGGTTAAAGAAGCGCAGCGCCCAGCTCGTCAGCAGAAGCTGCTGCTCATCCGCTCCTCCGTAGTACGGATCCCCTACAATTGGGAACCCCTCGTAGGCACAGTGCAGACGGATCTGGTGTGTCCGCCCAGTCAGCGGTTGCGCCTGTATCAGAGTGCGCTCCTGGTCATCTCTCACAAAGCTCATCAAACGCCTAAGCTCAGTGCGTGCAGATTCGCCCCGTAGAACCCCCTTCACGCACCGTCTAAGCACAGGATGCGATGGGTCACGCTCAATACGTTGCGTACACAGGCGCTCCTCCCAGTCGGGACACCCCACAACCTCAGCCACATAGTACTTCTCGACCCAGCGACGCTCATATGCCTTCTGAAGGTAGCGATTCATCCGCGAAGAGAATGAACACAGCACCAACCCGCTCACCCCCGTATCAAGGCGAGATGGGGTATGTACCGCAGTTCCGAAATACTTCTGTACCTGACCAAGGAGATGATACCGGTTTTGGTCTCGGGCCGGAGTGGTTGGTAGCCCACTCGGCTTAAACACAACCGCCACATCCTCATCACGATATACAACCTGCTTGTCATTGAATGATGGATAGAAATTGGGAAGCTCTAGCAACGAAACTTTCGGCTCGTAGTACTCCAGGCGACACGGCGCGATTATTGCGGCCCCAAGCATGGCTGGGCTACCGGCTAGGTATACTCCACCTAATTCAAAGCGGCTCGGCCATGTAGCTGGGTCGATATGCGGCAGACGTTTTGCAAGCTCTAGCTCTACGCTACGTTCAAGCGGCTCATCTTGACCAAGCTCCCAGCGCCGATAGGTGCTAAAAAAACTTCGGTCTACTCTATCTCTTTGCTCTTCTGATAACACTTGCGAACCGCCCTTGCATTCTACCGCGACCAGATATGCTTCCCTAACCAGGGGCTTTAAAAACTACATCAGCCGCGACCCCTTATTGTATCACAACCGGGATAAACATAAAAAAAATCGCAGCTTGAAAACTGCAGCCACTTCAGAGCGTTACAGCGAATCGCATGTCCCACAAAAGCTATCCTCGCGCCGTTTGAATACCGTCCACATAACTACTATAATTGAAGGGTACGTCAGCTCGATTTGGGTAGAGGAATACTATTTGGCTCTAGCAAGGTCCCTTGTAGTTGAGGGCCGTTGCGAGAGAGTCGAATAATCCAACAGGAAGGTTTCTTACTCCTTTTTCAACGTCTGCACATGCGCGCGCTGGCACCCTCGTCGATACGGTTCTATTACCAATCCGTAGCGAGGAGGGTGTCAGGTTGTACGTTTTGCAAAATTGAAAGGAGTCTTATGAATCGGCATGTGAAGGAGTGTTTAATCGATGCGTTACTGTTCTCGATCCCAGCGGTGTTCATCTCGTTTGCGTTTATTTCGATTTACGCCCGCGAGAATAACCCAAAGCTGATAAAGCCAGATCTTGCAGCGCATCAGAAAAACCATCTGCAACACGTTCGCTAATCCGCGAAGCGGCTCTGGGATGTTCACACCTCGAACATTCCCAGAGCCGCGTTTTTTAATTAGGTTTCAGATGTTGGCTATTCGCTCTCTATTTATTTGCACCGAGATTAAAAGCACCCTTCGGAATAGTTTAAGGCGCGGCACTTTCGGAGCGCACTGCACTAGGATTAAGTCCTTCTAGCTGTAAAGACCAGAGGCGGGCTCGGGCGTGTGCTAGCCGTCCGTCGCCTGTTTACAGGCATGAGAACTCGGTATTTTACCTCATACCTCTTGCCTTCCTGTAACCCGCGTAGAGCCACCCTGTTTCTGCGCACTGATACCTTTATCTTCCGTCCCTTATTACGCGCTGCAGCAGTAGCCGGTTCAATCGATGCGCTGTAAACTGTTTCTACCTCTCGTATTGTAACTTCAAAAAGGCTGTTTCTAAGTGCGTATCTCGCCGCCGCATTTAAAGATCCTAAGGATAGAGCCTTCATCAAACTCTTTAAGTACCTTGCAAGGAAACTAACGCTTGGAAGCTGCACATTAGCCGTCAAGGACTTTCTCTGAGTTATGCTAATAATAGTCGGCGCAGGAACTGTTACTCCGGGACCAACCACGACTGATTCTGATCCAGCTCCACCTGCGGTGCTAGTCGGTGTGGGCGTAGGCGTAGGCGTGCTGCAAGGAGTAGGTGTAAGGCTGAAAGATTGATTCTCAAAGTAGACCGATACGTACCCGCGACCTGTGCTCCAGCCCGGAGCGCCTACGAGAAGCATCGGAGATACCACGCCACCAGCCCCGACGCCTCTGCAAAAGGTTCCTAATGAACTGGTACCACCGCCAAAAATCGAGTAGCCCTGCTGGGCGTTAGAGTCGAATATGCAGCTGTTAAGCGGCTTAATGTCAGTTCCGCATGCGCCTGCGTTACTAACAGCGAATAACGCAAGCGATCCTCCGGTATCAACCTGGGTCTGATAAGACGCCAACGTTGTGTCTGCAGGATTAAAGAATTCTCCGCCGGAATAGTTCAAGAAGCTGCCGTTTAGGTCGGCCAGAGTCGAACCCGAAGTTAATGGTACATCGCTTAAGGCGATGGTTTTAGTGCACGCAGAGTTGTAGCCGTTACCATAGTAGGCGCGCACCGCATTGGCTCCCGGGATCGAGATCGCCTTTATCGAACGTTCACTCGAGCCAGCCACCGCACTAGCCGCGTATTCCCCTGGATTACCCGTATACTCTGTTGTAGTCCCGCCAAACGGTACTTTATTGGTGGCCTCGCCAGAGTTAGAGGACCTCTCAGGCCTACCAATCAGGAGATTCGAACGCACGGTTCCGACTCTTACCTCTGCAAGCGAATGTCCAAATCGACCATCCGCAACACTTGCGTCTAAGCGGCCTTCAGCGCTTATATTGCAGACGCCCAGAGCATAAGTCAGGACTACCGAAGACACCCTTGATACAACCGGAGCACCTACAGCCAGGATAACAGTCGGTGGTGATGCTGGCGGATCGTCGCTCCACCTAAACCTTAAAAGCGTTGCCCCGTACCCTTGAGTCCCATCCTGGTACGAAGCACACGCGGTAGCTTGAAACGGCTCTCCTGTACCCTGACTAAGAAATAAATATATACTCCCCTGAGCCGCCACCTGGTGTGGTTCACCGACAACTAACTCCTCTCGCCCATCACCATCGAGGTCATCAACGAACGTAACAGTGTGACCGAAATTCTTATTACTACCCGCACTCGGCGAAACAAGCGTTTGCAAGAGTTGTGGGGGATTCGACGAGTCGTACACATAAACCCGGCCGGCCCCGGAATTCACATCGGGTGCCCCTACTGCTACTAGAGAGCGATTGTTAGTTACTGCAGAAGCTATACTGCACGCCAAACTAGAGCCAAAGCGCCCGGCGCTCTCTGGCCCGGTCAAGTTGTGCATAGGTTCCACTATGCTCTCAGGCCCCGCCCAAGCTGCCTTAGCCAGCCCCACAATCAAGATTGCTGCAGCGCTGAGAACTCTTATCATCCCCACCTCCGCAAAAGTCGTCTCTTGTTGTGGGTCATAGCTGTTCGAATCAGAAATCCAGCGCTACACCCAAGAAAAAGAGGTACCACTAACGCCACGTAGGTGCCCAGCAGAAACAGGCCAAACTGGATAGCTAGCGTCGCGCACAGCAGCAATCCGAATGTCACAACAGAGACAAGGCCCACCATCGCCGAAATCAGTACCGCACAAAAAAGGGCCAGGCCGAATGAGATCGCGTGCTGCAAGCTTTTACTAGGCCTCATGATCCAGTCCGTTTTGAGATAATTCGATGCAGCCATGGCATGAATCTCAGTGCCGAAGATGCTCGAATTAAAGGGTGATTCGAACGTCTCTCGTTGCGATGGACCAGTACGACTCTGAAGATTTAATCCGACAAAGACGATCTTATCTTTAAACACATCTGCGGGGATTCTACCCTCATCGGCAATAACATCCGAGTAAGAGAAGCGCTTAATCGTCGCAGCAGGACCGTAGTAATTAATCAGATCACGATCAGTTGGCTTAGCTGACCCGGGCTCGAGTGCGCTAGCCGCTTCTGCTAACGATGGGACTTCAGAAAATAACTCGGAGCGATCAACATAGAACGACCTGATTCTACCATTAACTTGGGGCAACCCAACTATCCCCAGCGCTTGAGCCCTACTCTCGAATTGCGACAAAGGTCGGATCATCTGCTCAAGAGTAAAAGAGCCATTAGCTGTAGCTTGTTTTGACAGCCCCACAGATGTCCCTAACACAGTCGGATTGAGCGACAAAGCAGATGCGAACTCCTCGTCTGCTGCCGGATCCTCCGATGGAGAGATAAAAAGAATATCAAAAACAACTCGCTTTACCCCATATTCGTGGAGCCTACGCAGCAGCTTGGCATGTAATTTTCTTGGCCAGATATCCCCCATCGAGAGATTTAGGTTTAGATAGCTAGGCTCATCGATCGACACTATCACCACTTCGCTACTAGGAGTTTGAGGACCACGTAGAGCGAATAGATTATCCAGATGCGCAAACTCAATGCGCTGCGACAATTGAGATGTAGATGCCAGTGCGATAATCAAGGCTATAACCGAAGTCACCATCCAATGCCGAGCAGAGGTAATCGTTCGGTAGAAATCGTTTAACGAAAATGAGACTCCAAGACTAGTCATCCTGGTGGGTGCGATGCTTGGGACCTCGGCCACAAGTGGTACAGATATGCTCCCGGGACCAACTAATACTCCCGCCTTGGCAGCCAGTGTTTGTACAAAGCTCTGCACCGCAGACATCCTTCCAACTGGGTCGGAGACCAGCAACTCAAGTAATCCGTCTGCCAGCCAATCCGGGATATCTTGGCGGTACTCTCTGGGGTCAATCGGAGTCGTTTCGATCTTTTTAAGGATCAACAGCGCTGGACTCTCATCTTCGATCGGCAGGTGCCCCGTTAGCAACTCGTACATGATCGCAGCAAACGAGTAGTAATCGACAGCTTGTGTTGCTTTTCCTCCAACTAAGGTTTCCGGCGCCAGATATGCGATCGTACCGACGATATCTTCTGGTCCTAGCGTCAACATCGAGCCGTCGCCGCGTGCTACTCCGAAATCGGTAATCTTAACCTGTAACGAGTCAAGCACCATTATATTGTCAGGCTTTAAATCTCTATGGATAACTCCAACTGAGTGAATTGCAGCAAGACCACGACAAATCTGCAGAGCTATCTTTAATATTGCGGTCAGCGGCAGATCACCTTGACGACATAGGGCACCTAAAGTCTGCCCTTCGATAAATTCCATGGTATAGAAGCGCATCCCGCCGTCTTGGCCAAAGTCGAAGGTGCGTACCACGTTCTCGTGATTGATTTTGTGTGTCAGTCTCACTTCCCGCAGAAATCGCTCTGCTGCA
>Ga0315904_10010289_pt1 | contig 12113 bp, 15 predicted proteins | sample LakEriMetagenome_6_FD_203529 | JGI IMG/M metagenome (GOLD analysis project Ga0315904, IMG submission 203529) | Freshwater fungal communities from buoy surface, Lake Erie, Ohio, United States - Buoy 12 MA120 | ecosystem: Environmental > Aquatic > Freshwater > Lake | place: USA: Lake Erie, Ohio...
AGTCAAATGCTGCAGGGCTTCCCTCAAAGTAACCTGTACCAGCTACTTGAAGTTTATATCCTGCGTTTGTAGGAAGTGCAGTAGAACCTCCTACAAATGTATTACCATCATTGAAAGATACAATTCTTCTATTATTAGAACCATCAGCAATAATAATATGATTACTTAAAGTTGCAGATAATCCTTGAACTTGTGCACCAATTACTGTATTGCTACTACCTGTGGTAATACCTCTTCCCGCACGTTGTCCTATAAAAGTATTATAACTTCCTGTAGTTAAAGATTCACCAGAAAAATAACCATAACCAGTATTAGCTACACCAGTAGTCATTTTCCACAAACTATCTAATCCAAAAGCACAGTTTTGAACTCCTGTAGTTAATGCAAATAATGCCCACCCACCGAATGCTTGGTTATTATTACCAGTAGTAGAGCTAAACAATGCTCTATATCCAAAAGCATCATTTTGTGTAGAATCAGCTCCACCTGTATACTGCCAACTATTACAAGCTTCTGCACCAAACCAAGTAGAAGTATGCCATCCACCAGCTCGAATATAATTTCTATCAATTAAAGCATCAGCTCTTGTTGGAGCTTCAATAACTAATTGTGGTAATTTTTGAAGAGGAGCAACACCCCTATATGTAAGAGGAATAGGACCATTAATTGCTCCAACATCTACCCCACCAAAAACATCTAATCCTACACTAGGTGTATTTGTACCAATACCAAGTCTATTGTTTACATTATCCCAAAATAACTGTGTAGGATCTTCACTAATAGTACCAGTAGAACCTGTAAATAACACAGATCCTGGTGTATATGATGTAGGTACAATAGCATCAATCTCAGTTTGTACCTGATTGACTAAGTCATTTAAATGAGCAAGCCTTGCAAACTCAGTGTCTCCTTTGATCTTATTTACATAAGGATCAGGACTTAACGGTTTATACTTTTTAATAGCCATTTTTAGTCAATTAAATTTCCTAATTGTAGATTTTGTTCAAGTTGTGCTTCCACTTGAGCTTGTGTTACAGGACTATCTGTCCAATCTACAGGTATAAGCTCAGCATTTTGATACACTTCTTCTAGCTCAGGAAGCATTTCAGCGGGAAATGTCTCTTGAGAAAAATAGAATGTGCCATCATCACGCTTACCAAATGTCACTTGGTAAAACTCTGTAGCATTAAGACCCATGTAAGTTCCTGTCGATGTTTTGTAGAAGTTCATAATTTATATTTTATATATTTTTAACTAAGTGTAACTGTCCATCCCTGTGCAGCAAGATATGTTCTTGAAACAAGAGAAGCAGCAGAGACAGTGGTTGTAGTTCTTACCGCTAATTCAGCCTGACTACCGACCACAGGAGTGATTCCTGTAAGGTTTGTAGCAATGTTGTTCCAAACTAAATCTGATACAGCTGTTGTATTCTGGGTGGTATTTCCAGCAACACAACTGAGATATCTATTAACCTTTGGCATATTCAAGAACCAGCTTTCATTACCACCCATTCCCCATAGACTGCTATTTATTGTAAACATTAGTTCTGAAACATTAGGATAGTTCGTTTGATTTACAAATGATCCTACACCTAAAAGATTTCCAGTTCCAATCATTTGACCAAACGTAAGCTGAGTGATGGAAGGTCTGTATAAATTTGGAAAAAACGCAGCATTTTCATATCTCCAAGGTCCCCCACCAGCGTGCTCCATTGGGAAACTCCATAGTGATGTTAACTCTTGCCAGTTAGTAATTAGGTTGTAATCAGTATTAAAATACGCAGCCATCAAACAAATAGCTTTTGTATTTATAGGAAGATTGCCTGCTACATAGTAGACACCCCAACTAAAGCTTGGACCTAGATATTCAGTATCTTCATTATGAAAAACATACAAGTCTGAACTAGTGGTGTATCCTGTACAGTTTACAGCCAATACATTTCTTCTAGGTATTTTAGTTTTATACCTTTGACCTGAACCAAGTAAGTATCTATTCCAGTCACGAGTGCTATCAGAATCTACAATAAATCCATTTACAGCCCCTGTTAAAGTTGTAGAACCATATTTAATTATGTCATTAGTTCCTACATACAATCTAATGTTTGCGGGACCTCTGTACATATAATACCTCAAAGCTCTAAGTCCAGGATCAGTGGGTGATGTAGATTTAAAACTTGTAGAAGTTGTAGAAATAGGAGTAATTGTTGATACAAGTTGATTATCAGGATCAGAGTTCCAAAGAGCAGCATATTCAGTTGCATTATCTGCTATTCCTAAATATACATCATTAACATTCCATACTCCTACAGGATATCCTGGGGTGTCTGTTCCTAAGAAAGTCCTAAGATTAAATACAGGTTCACAACATAAATTAATACTTACATCTCTCCACAGTGACCCGTTGCGAACTGGAGGTTTATTTCCTAATACTAACGATCCAGGAACTATATTACCGTCTTTAGTGTATCTTACAAATCCTTTAACCTTACTAGTAGTGTAAAAACCAGGATCATCACAACACAAATCAGTTGTAATCTCAGCCCATTTAGCAGGTCCTTCTGGATAGCTACCATTGGTAACAATCATACTACCCGGAACTATTTTTCCGTTTTTAGTATACCTTACAAATGCTCTGTTTTTCACTATTTATAAAATTGTATAGTATTAATTAAGTGTTACAGTCCAGCCTTGAGCTGCAAGGTAGGTTCTAGAAACTAACGAAGCAGCTGATGCAGCTGAAGTATTTCTAATACGAAGTTGTTTTTGACTACCTACAACAGGAACAATTCCTGTTAAATTTGTAGCTACATTATTCCAAACAAGATCTGATGTAGCTGTAGTTTGTGCTCCTGAATATATAGCAAGATATTTAGTTACTTTTGGCATATTCAAAAACCAGCTTTCTGATCCTGTAAAGTTCACTGAAGAATTATTTTGATCTGTTATAAGTTCAGAAACATTTGGATAATTAGCTTGAGTCATGTATGGAGCAGTCGAAATAAGATTGTTAAGTGATTGACCAATCTGTACCTGTGTAATTTGAGTAGAATTTATAGTAGCAGGCCATTTTGCAGGATCAGTCTGATGCCATCTACCACCCCCTGCAGAAAAATTACAAATACTCCATAAAGAAGTAAGTTGAGGCCAGTTATTTATTGCATTATAGTCAAAAGTATTTCCATCTGTTCTTGCCTCAAATGCCTGTGTAGCAATAGGAAGAGCCCCAAAAATAGTATAGACACCTCCATCTGGAGGAAATACTTTTGGTCCTACATACTCTGTATCTTCATTATGAAATATAAAAACAGGTGTGCTATCTGGATTACCTGTACATGTTAAAACATATACTGTTTTATTTGGAACTTTTGTAAAGTAGTTAATTGTCCAAAGAGGTCTATTCCATTCAAGTCTTGTATCCGACTGTACTGCTGTAGCATTAGCTGCTGTTCTTGTTGTAGATCCATATCTAACTATATCATTTATGCCCATAAATATTTGTAATCCAGGAGCACCTGTATATCTATAATATCTCAATCCTCTTACAAAACTAATTGTAAGATTTGGCGTATCTGTTATATAAAACTCTGTAGATGTGGGTCCAGCAAAAAGTTTTCCTTGTGCTTGGTTTGTAACATCTGAGTTCCAAAGAGTTACGTAAGCATCCTGATCTGTAGCTGTTCCTAGGTATGTACCAGTTATGTTCCAAACACCCACTGGGTAACCTGGTGTATCAATATTCAGAAAGTTTTTCATAGGAATAATAACACAAGAAAACTTCTCGCAGTAAACAATCTGTTCTATTGTATGAACTCCTAATGGTTTCTTTCTAGCTGCAAATAAAGAATTTGCAATTATATTTCCGTATTTATCAACCTTGACAAAGAACCTTAATCCTTCTGGATGATATTCTCTACATTCACAAGGAAGGGGTGTGTATTCAAAATTCTTAAGCTCAAATAACCCTCTTTTTAAAGATGGATAGGGTTTATGAAAACCCTCCATGGTTCCCGGTATAGGAAAACCATATTTATCTTTTTGAGCATAATATTTTTTACAGACCGCCACTATCTTCTAAATATGTAATTGTAAAACAAATTAAATGACATGTTCCAAATCAATCCTAGTAAAACAAAATGTGGAAGTTTAGCTGATACAGGAACAGCTGATATAATTGCCAGAACAATGAATACCACCATAGAGCTCTTGGCTAAATGCCAAGCATCTGGTCTGTATTTAGTGAATGGAAGAAACTTCACATACTCCCAACTGATTGATTTACACCACCATCTAGGATTGAGCTTGGAGAATATAGACTTCTCAAATGCAGTTTCATATTCTACACTATCCATCAGAGCATTACATGCTGCTGCTAGAATTAGAAATGCTGCTGAGAATATCATTTCTGGTAGCAATTATAAGGTCCACCTACAATTAAGCAGTTCTTTCTAAGGCTGTCCCAAATAGGTTTAACAGATCCAGAATCCTTGATAATTTGATCTACATGGGATTTCTCAAGCACCTTATCATTGTTCCATTTGATTTGACTAGGTTGCCAAAGAAGTGAAGATAATCCTCCTACAATAAGAATAAATAGAGCCACATTACTCATAGCTCCAATCTTAGGGAACCACTTGGCATTGCTAGCAGCACCAATAAATGTAGCAAGAGCAGCTAACAATAAAACTGTTCCAATAATTGTCCAGGTGAGGCTGTCTCCTCTTTCTGAAGCAAAATGAAAAGCTTGTTTCCATGTAGGTGATAATACCACCTTAGTTGAATCTAACATTGGTTTATTTTTTTGGTTTAGTAGATGTAGGACGAGGTTTACCACAACCACATCCGTATATAGCAGTATTTAATACCATAAACTTTACTTTTTAAGTTTTATTTTCCAATAAGACTGCACTCCATATATAATGTTACCGTCTCTATCAAATCCGGCATTAGCTCCTATAATGTAGTCTTTCTTAGTTTTATATAATAAACCTGCATTAATTCCGTTTACAGGACTTCCTGCTACCCCAGATACTTGACCACCCGCATAAAGCTGTCTAACTTTTGGAGCAGGCTTAATAATTGTTTCTGTTATAATAGGATACTTAACATTGATTCTATAACCACGTTTAAGAAGCTGATTTTGACTAACAGTATCTGTTACCTTTACATAGCCAATAGTATCAATTCTAACACTATCAGAATAAAGATTTGTAGCTAAAAATCTACCTACAACTTCTTGATACTGAGCAAGTAATCTACTATAGTTTGTATCAGGAATATAGTGATTAATAATTGTGTCACGTGAAACATCTATAGGAATAGTCTTAATTAACTGAGGTTTACTATAGATTGTAGAGTCTTTGATAATCCATGTTGTGTCACGGATCACCTTAACTTGTACATCACCAGAAGGCGTTGACTTACAGCTTTTTAATAGTAATGCAATAAGTAAACACAATACAACTAAGTTCAAAAAATTTTTCTGTATAAACTTAGATGTACTTTGCATACTTTTTCCTCTTTTCGTTAAGAATAAATTCTTTAGAACTGTATACATGAGCTACTGGATTAACTGGGCTTTGTTCAGTGGGTTTTAAAAGAGATCTATTTAAGATGTCAATTTGCTTTTCTAAAGCATCAATCCTAGTTTTGTCAATATTAGACTGAGCTAAGAGCTGCTTTACATCATTTTTAAGTTCTTTGACGTCTTGCCAGATAACTGTTGCCAAAATAGTAACAACAGCTGGAAACAACCACGTCTTAATAGTTGCTACAGAGTCATTCTTTTGTTGCATTTCAAAAGAAAATTAGTTAATATATAAAAATTAGTTATAATCATAGTCCTTTGTAAACATAGTCTACAATATAATATAATATTTTTTGACCAAAAAACCCCTAATTTTACATTTAAACTTCTAAAAGTTATGAATCTAGAGACTTATGCAACCAAGCTTGAAAGAAAGTTGGTAGAAGAATTCAAAGAAAAATTCCTAAGTAAAATAGGGTATGAGCCTATTGTAATAACAAAACCTGCAGTTAGCTCTGAAGGAAATATACCTATAATTTCCATGGAAGAGCTTGAAGAGATATTTGAACCATACCTTCCTGTAAAGAGAGGAAGAAAGCTATCCTTAAAAGACTCAGCTAGATACAGAGAACTAGTAGAACTTAGACAAATCTTCTGTGTACTAGCTAGAGAAATGAAATACACCCTGGTTGGAATTGGTACCTATCTAGGTAAAAGAGACCATACAACAATCATCCATAGCATTAATAGTTTTAAAAACCTAGTGGAGCTAGATGAGCAAATTAAAAAGAAGTATTTATTAATTCTACATGATTTAAAAGAGAGATATAATGAGCCATCAATTATGGAGCGTATTAATCAGACACAATTTAAGTCCGAACCAGATCTATCTGCTTAGTTGCTATAGAAGTAATATTAAACCAACTAAAATTATTGACGAAAATTTAGAGAATTCAATATGTCAACAAAGACAACTAATTGATTCTCAAGGAAATCTAACAAACACCGGAGCTTTAATTTTAAATGAATTTGAAACATTCTTAACTAAGACTAAGAAAAAGGTAGCAACGGAAGTATTAGGTGCAGAGTCTTCTGATAAAATCAAAGAGTATAGAGAGATTTTTCCCTCTAAAAGATTACCATCAGGTCAACTGGCTAGACAGTCTACTGAAGAACTAAAGCAGAAGTTTATCTGGTTCTTTAAAACCTACCCTGAGTATGACTGGGATTTGGTCCTAGATGCTGCAGATTACTATAATGCAGTGTTTGAAAAGAAAGGATATATGTACATGGTAACTTCTTCCTATTTTATAAAGAAGACAGACCCAATAACAAAAGAGGTAAGTTCAAAGCTTGCCGACTACTGTCAGGAAATACTTGACAACCCAAAAATTTTGGATAGTTTATAAACAAAAATTTGGTTTTTTACACAATCATGCTTATTTTTACAGACTCAAAACACAAAAACAAATGTCACAACCAAGGTTATTCAATGGGAAAACCTACGTAGAAGTGTTAGAGGAAGGTCTTCAGTACGTAAAAGATAGACGTACTGGAAAGATCAAATCCTTTAAACTTCCTTGGATAGGTTTAAATAAGGTGGGGGTTGGAGGACTGGAATGGGGGTCAATGCTTACTATTGGTGCAAGACCTGGGGCTGGTAAGACAATGTTTGTCAGTCAAATTCTAAGAGAATCTAAAATTCTAAACCCAACACAAGAGTTTAACATACTTGAGTTTCAGTTTGAGATGGCTCCAAAGCAAACAGCTTCGAGAGACTTTGCTGCACAAACTGGATTAGACTATAACGTTATATTAAGTACAGACTTTGAAGTGTCTGAGTTTGCAATGAACGTTATAAATAACTATGTAAACGACTGCAAAAATTTACAGAATCAAGGTGTAGTAAGAGTTCAGATAAATGAACCACTGTCTTACAAAGACATTGAAAAAGCAGTGTACCATTACTACAATGTTCTAGGAGGTAAGCCTCTTATTATTACAATTGACCATAGCTGGCTAATTAAGAAAGACAAAGAGGACAGAGAAAAAATCAATACTCTGTACAACACTACAGAGATGTTGATGCAGCTTAAAAATAAGCTACCTGTTATTATTGTAATGATCACTCAGCTAAACAGAAGTATTGACGAGCCTCATAGAAAAACTCCAGGTAGTATTTCTAACTTCCCAACTAGTTCAGATATTTTTGGTGGTGATGCCTTGATGCAAGGATCAGATATGGTGCTAATACTAAATAGACCATATAAGTCAGATATTCCCGTATATGGACCAAAAGAATATATATGTGGAAAGGAAGACTGTTTTGTACATGTAATTAAAACCAGAAATAGTTCAGATGATAATAATCTTCTGTTTATGAAGTTTGACTTTGGTAAACAAAAGTTACAAGAAGTACCTGAACCAGCTGCAAACAATCCATCTGGAAACTATCAAAGAAGAAGTAGAAGAAATTCTGCTGCACCAGATGCAGGACTAGAGCTTTAATTAAACAATATACATTAACAATTAAAACAGAGTAACATGTCTATTATGCACAGCATGAGTGATGAAGAACGTGCTAGGTACAAAGCTCAGAAACTCAAAGAAATGAGGGATTACAACCACTCATTAATTGAAGATTTGGGTATTTCACCTTACGACTTCAACATGAAGAGTCAATTTTATGACGAACAGAGAAGACTGGTGGTTGGGATCTTTCCATCAGAATTTAAAAAAAGTAAAGGTTTTTACTTTGAGTTAATCGACAAAGACTTAAAACCAATAGATCCAGAAAGAAAAGTCTATCGTATACCACTGAATGATTCATTTGATGAAGAGTATGAACTAAACGCTAAAGGTTCATATCTTGTTCCAATTGAAGAGTTAAGAGTGGTAAACAGATCTTCTGTTGCAATCAGTAAATATTCTGCAGTTGCCGAAGGTCCTGATGATGATTTTAAACTAACAGCTCAAGCTAGAATGAGTGTTCCTAAAGCCCCAGCTCCTATGGAAGATGCTCCATATGCAGATATGACAATTAGGGATTATTTTGCTATTCATACTGGTAAGCCTGTTAGTACAAAAACCTGGTTAAACGACCTTATCAGAACCTATAAATAATCTATTATGGCACAAGGAATATTAATTATTGCAGAGTCAGGTGCTGGTAAGTCTACTAGTATCTCGACGTTAAACCCTAAAGAGACGTTTATTATTAATATAGCTAACAAGTCTTTGCCATTTAAAGGATGGAAAAAGAAGTATACAATATGGAGTAAGGATAATCCTACTGGTAATGTATATGATAAATCAAATCCTGAAAGTATTGAAGCTTGTCTTAAGTATATTAATGACAAACGTCCAGAAATTAAAAACGTAGTCGTTGATGACTTCCAATATATGAGTTCATTTGAGTTCTTTGATAAAGCTGGAGAAAAAGGCTATGAGAAGTTCACTCAAATTGGTGCTCATTTAGCTAGGATAAGTCGGATGCCCAAAGACATGAGAGAAGACTTATTAGTATTCTTTCTCACTCATGCAGAAGAGTCAACAGATATGGAAGGTAAACGGAAATTTAAGGCAAAAACAATTGGAAAAATGGTTGACGAAAAACTAACTCTGGAAGGATTATTTTCCATAGTTTTGTTTGGGAAAGCCAAGAAGGATAAGGAAGGAAACATCAGGTATGTATTTGAAACCCAAACTAATGGTGAAAATACTTGCAAGTCTCCAAAAGATATGTTTCCCACTTTTGAAATTCCAAATGATTTAAACCTTGTAGCATCTGCTATTAGAGATTACGAAAATTAATTTTAACTATTAAATATTAAACAACATGTTCAACACAGAAGGTCAAGACGTAAAACAAAATTCAAGTGTTTCAAGAAACTTTGAACCCGGAGTAGTTTATGCTCACATTTTTAGTGGCAATGTACGTACATCAAAAACAGGTAAGAAATCTCTAGAATTAGTTCTAGAAGGACCAGCTCTTACAAATTTTGAGGGATGGGCAATTGACAGAGAAAACCCAGAAGGACCTAAGTATAAAGGTCAGATGGCTAGAGTGAGTGCTACTATCTATACAAGTGATTTTAATAGTGACGACATTAATAAAAATGAGATCCTGTACAAACTGCTTGTAATTGCTGATCAACTAGGTCTTAGAAAGAAAGTAGATGCTTTATCTAAGGATGCTAGTATCAAGACAATTGAAGACTGGGTAGTAAAAGCTATTGACATTTTGAAAGATAATGACCTGTATTTTTTCCTAGCAGGAAAAGAAGATGAGTATAATGGAAAGATTATTGTAAGACTCTCTCTCCCTAAGTTTAAGTTTTGTTCTGCTGACGAAACTAAACTAAACAAGTTTGATAAGTCTAACAAATATCACTACGCTCCTTATACCAACAAAACAGTTGGTGGTTTTGAACCAGCAAACAACGACTTTAATTTGTAATACAATCCTCTTGTAGCATAACATAACGGGGGATTGTGTCTACTTTCCCCCTTTTCTTTTTAACTCCAAGTAAAATGTTTAAGACAAAGAACTTAGTACATAATGTAAAAAATGTACCTGCATCTTGGATATTTGAGAATTTTTGTAAACTACGAGAGAAACTCACTGGACAAGATGTAAAAATTAAAAGTCTTTTTAATCCTAAAGAACGTACAGCAAGCATGTGCATTTATTTTGATGCAAATGCTAAGGTGTATAAGTATAAAGACTTTTCTTCAGGTAAAGGTGGATCTGCTATTGATCTTGTAAAGGAACTAAACAGCCTTAAATTTCATGAAGCATCCCGCCTAATTATTGAAAAATACAACGACTATATACTTCATAATAATGGAGGATATGATGTAAAAGAGTTTAAACAGTCTTCTAAGTACAAAGTTAAAAACTATCAAGTTAGACCTTGGTCAACACAGGATCAATATTTCTGGACCCAGTTTAATATTGGTAGTAAACTTTTAGAAGAACACAATGTAAAAGCTTTAGAACACTATGTCCTAGAAAAAGAAGTGGATGGTCAAGTTGCCTCTTTAAAAATAAGAGGTAGTTATTTATATGGTTATTTTCAACAAGATGGAACCCTGTACAAAGTTTATCAGCCCAAAACTTTAGATAAGAAGTTTATAAAAGTTGGTAACTATATACAAGGTGAGGAACAACTTCATAACCAAGATTATCTCTTGATAACATCTAGTTTAAAAGATGTTATGTCTGTAAAGTCTCTGAAGCTTAAAATAGATGTAATTGCTCCAGATAGTGAGAACACTATGATAAGATCAGAAGTAATGGAAGACTTACAGAAAAGATTTAAGAAGATTATAGTCATGTTTGATAATGACGACGCTGGTATAGCATCTATGCAGAAATATAAAGAACGCTATCCTTTTATAGAGACGGCTGTACTTTTTATGAGTAAGGATGTATCTGACAGTATAAAAGATTTTGGAGCTAAGGAAGTTCGTAGTAGATTAGTACCCATACTAAACAATAAGATAAATGCCTAAAAGAAAAAAAGTAATCAGAGCTGTCAGAACCAGAAATGCTGGTACAATGACTGAGTCTGCTTTTTGGTCTTTTATTAGAAGTGCACTTAGACAAAAGTCTAGATGGTGGAAACCTATTACACAGTGTAAACAAAAGTCTAGAAGAACTTATAAGGGTCCAAACAAAAGACAAAAGTTTGAATACCAGTGTAATGAATGTAAGAACTGGTTTCCTGAAAAGAAGATTAACGTTGATCATATAAAGCCAGCAGGTACACTAAGATCTGCTAATGATCTTCCAGGGTTTGTAGAACGTTTATTTTGTGAAGCTGACAACTTACAAGTGCTTTGTAGCAGCTGTCATGATGTTAAAACAAAAGCAGAAAAATATGGAAAATAGCGTACAACTATTAGGGTATTATGGGTCTGACGAAATAATAGCTTGCTCAGCATGGACTAGTACGTCAAGAGATCTTACAGAAGACAAGAAAGAACGTATACCTAAGCTTATAAATATGCTTTGGTCAGAAGGACACGAAACTCCTTTTGAAAAGGGTACAGTTCACTTCTTAGTAAACTGTGATATAGCTTCACATATACATCTACTTAAACACAGAATTGCATCCATCAATGCCGAATCAGCTAGATATAAGGAGCTAAAAGAAGATAAGTATTATATACCTACTGACTGGGATAATAGATGGGCTATTGCTCTACATAACTACACAGAGATGGGTAATAGACTCTACCACGACTGCTTAAGAGAACTGACACCTGTATTAGGTAGAAAAAGGGCTAAAGAATCAGCTAGGTTCTTCAAGACTTATAACTCACAGATACAGGCAGACGTTATGTTTAACATGAGAAGCTTTGCTAACTTCTTAAAGCTGAGAATGTCGGAGCATGCACAATTAGAAATTAGAGACATTGCTAGCCAGATGTTAGAATTAGTTACAAATATTCCAGGGTCACCATTTAAACACACACTGGAAGCATGGAAATTAAAATGAGTTTATGGAATTAAATGAAATTTTAGAAGAATCTATTAAGTTAATGCAAGAAGACTTCTATAAAAAGAAGTTTTATTTCTCTTA
>Ga0315904_10010290_pt1 | contig 12112 bp, 30 predicted proteins | sample LakEriMetagenome_6_FD_203529 | JGI IMG/M metagenome (GOLD analysis project Ga0315904, IMG submission 203529) | Freshwater fungal communities from buoy surface, Lake Erie, Ohio, United States - Buoy 12 MA120 | ecosystem: Environmental > Aquatic > Freshwater > Lake | place: USA: Lake Erie, Ohio...
TGCTAATCATTTTCAACCAAAAGGGAACATCGTCACGTTCGCCTAATTCACTGATTTGTCGCTCGGTCATGCAAAGCATTGCCATGATCATTTCGTTTGCTTGGCTACTGGATAGCTGAACGTTAAACTCTTCAATGAATAAGTCCTTGATTACGTTACGCAATGCCTTCGGGCGTCCATTCCGATTGATGTTTTCTGGATGGCTTCCAAATCCATGTGGGCTTTTGCCTTTCAAATGTTCACCGCTTGGCATCAGATTTCAATTTTGTTAACGATTTCTTTTAGCTTCTGCATACACATAAGCTTCAACTCGTAATCGGTAGCACCGCCCACGCTCACATGATCAACCGTTTCGGCTATATCCATAAGCAAATGCGCAATGGTTGCGTACAATTCAACCGCTCCAATCGCCTGTTCGATTACGTCGTTTTCTTTTGTCGTGGTCATTTCTCAATCTCCTTCAACTTTGCTTCACTCCAACGAAGGCCAGCTAAACCGCCCCAAAGAAGGTAGGAAATATAACCGCAATCGGTAGGCTTACCCGTTTCATAGTACGTTTTAGCACGGCTCAAATAGGAGTACATCCGTTTGATCGTGGAAACGCTTAACGGCTCACCATTTGCAAGCTGTTGCGCCCTAACCTTACCCACCTGAGTAGCACACTTATTACCCTCTTTCTCGTTCAGTTCAATACCTCGTTTGGCGTTGTTCTTCACCGCTTCGGGGTAGTCGGAATGGCTTTCAAACTTTGCGTAGCTTTCCTTACGGCTCAAAGCGTTACAAACCGCTAATCGTTGGATTGGGTCTTCGTACTCCGTCTTCATGACTGTATTAATCATGCAACGGTCTAAGAACTCACTTTTGCTTTCGTCTTGGTTTCTTTTTGGTAGTGGCATCGGTTGTATTTTTAGTGTTCACAATTTCGGTCGGTTCACTTTCCGTGAACGCTTCTTGAATAAGTTGCTCATGGATTGCTTTATGCCTACGGTCAAGTTCAGCATCGTAATGGTTCATGATCGTCGAGAATGCGTTAACGGTACACGCTTGGCATCCACCCGTCCAACGCTTACCCATTACTTCACTCCATACCCCACCCATTAACATTACTTGTTCAGCACTTAGGCGCAACGTCTTTTCGTTTTGGAACTGAACCCACTTTGGGTAAAGTGGTTCTAACCGCTTCAACTGTTCGTCGGTCATTCTGTTAGCTATTTTCATATTTCTGCATTTCTCGTTTAAGGTAATAAAACGCTTTTTCTAAATCCTCTAAGGTATCGCCTTTGCGCCCTGCACGGCTTACGTACTTCACCACATTGCCGAGGTTGAAGTTCAAATCGAACGCTTCAATCAGGTCAATCGGTTGCACCTTTTGTTTGTAGTGTTGTGGTGTTGTCATTTGCCGTAAGTTTCGTTGTAGTATTCCATAGAGTCAATTCGATCACGGGCAACTTCACCATGACAGAACGCTCTTCTAATTTGTTCTATCTCCATCTGTCTGGCTTGTAAATAAATTTGCTCAACAGATAAGTGAGGTAAGCCATCAAATATACCATTTTCTCTGTTTTGTAGTTTTTTAATCAACCATTCTACTGCTGTCAGTTTCATCGGTAAATCCTATCGATTAAAAAATACGCAATAATGCAAGCGATAAAACCGCACCCAATAGAATAAGCAAACAGGCTCAACACGGGAAGGCTAACCGTTGCAAAGAACGAAGCTACCGCAGTCCAAAACGAAAGGCATACAAAGCAGTTGAACGGCTTGAATCCGATCTTATCACCAATGCCCGTTAGCTTGGTAATCGTTACCCCCGCACACGCAGAGAAAAACGCAATGAATAAAATTTGTAAGTAAATCATTTCAATTTCTTTTTTAATTTGTCTTTAACCGTGTTAATGGTCAATCTTATGCTGTTGTATGGTATCGTGGTCGATGTGCTAATACGTCGCATATTTTTAGCCTCTACGTAAACCATAAACAAATTACGTTCGTACCAATGCAGTTCAGCAATCGCTTCCTCAATCGCTTCCATCTGCTTTGATGATTGAACTTCGCTTTCATGGTCGTAAATTTCAGCGATCACTTCAACACGGGTCCAATCCACGTCAACACGTAACAACCGATCACGGTATTTCTGATCCCACAACGAACCCTTACCCAAAAATAAACGGTAGATAAGCGAAAGCACATACCACCGATGACCTCCCGAATGCCAAACCTCCCACAACTTCGCATCCTCTTTTTCGAGTAAGGCTAAAAGCATTTCTTGGTAAAGGTCCTCCCCGTCGAAGTGCGTACCCCTCACAATATCATAGCAGGATTTGCGATAACTTTGATGTTGGAGTACGTCTGCGATTAGTGGGTGCATACTTATTGAATGGGAATTTTTAGAAAGGTAACCCGTCATCCTCAGGAACGAATCCCGCCTTTGTTAGTGCTGGGTGAATTTCGATGTTTGAAGCCTGTTGAATCGGTGCATCTTTTGCCTTCCATTTTACCCAATGGGTTGCTTTGCTCTTTTGGTCAACCTCTTTACGCTGACCTACAAATACTTCAATATCCCCGTATTGGTTAGTGGGTAAATCGAGCAAATCTTGTTTTTTCAGTTGAACCTTAACCCCGTATTGGTTCGCCCAACCTTTGCCTACATACTTTTCGTTTTCCATATTTTTAGATGTTTGAATAAATTGCTTGAAAATCGGGTGTAATGTAATTACGTTCTTTCTCCTTCACTTCACGAATGTAATTCAATCGCATTAAATAACCCCCTATTGGTTTACCATACGCACCCCGTTCGATATGCCAACCAAACGCACCATCGGTAAACTCGTCCTTGTAAGTTGATGTACGAATATCGTGTTGGATGCGTTGCTTCACTTCGTAAGGTGCTGTTGTACTGATCGTTTCTTTGATATTGATGTGGTGATAAAGTTCGTGAACGTGTCCCATCCAAAGAACATCAGCACCGTCTACTTGTGCTCCCATGCGTTGGTGTTGAATAACTCCCTTGGTTACCACACCACCGCCACCGTGCCCGTGGTGGTATTTTAGTTTAAAGTTGATTTGAGCCGTTGAACTTGGACGGCTAACAGTAAACACGATCCAACCGGCATAACCACCGTTCAGGACCTTTGCACCCGTTTTGTAATTCAGCAAAGAAACGAACCGCTCGGTTAGGTCTATTTCGTGTCGTTTGCTTACTGCCGTTTCATGGTTACCGTACCCTACAAATAATAAATGGTCGGCATATTTCGCCCACCATTCAACAGCCTCGTTCACAACCAAGTCAAAGTAATTACCGCCTTGATGTTCGGGTCTGATATCGTCCTTACTCGCACGTTTGTCATACTTGCCTTGCATTATACAGAAGAAATCCCCATTGATTAGGATTTTAGCACCCAGGTTAATTGCTTTCTCGATGTGTTCTTGGAGTAGGTCACGACGGCATTTAGGATGATCGAAGTGTAAATCGGAAAGCAGAAGGAACTGATCTCCGTCGGTGCATCGGATTGATACGATATTGCGCCCGTACTTGGTTGTTTCCATGGTTATAGTTTTACGTTTTGGAATGCTTCCTCAACAGTCTTATCTGCAAAACCTAATTTATAGGTCATGAAGTGTGTTTCATAAATAAACTTTTCAAGGTCAGGATAACCGCCAGTGTAAGGATATTCGACGATCATTGTTGTGGTTTCCTCATTGGTTTTTCTCACCACTGATATTGTAATTGTTTCCATGGTTAAGCTTTAATGATTGAAAGATAATACTTTGCGTCTTTCTTATGGCTTTCCTCATAACTTTTTAACAAGTTCTTTTTGAACAAGCTTTTAAAGTGAGCGTCTATTTTTGTGGATTTCAGAAACAACTTGTGCCATGGTCGGTAGGTAGCGTTGCAAAGTGTTTGATGTAGATATTGACGTAAACAACGCATTTCAACTTTCATGTTAAGATACTGATTCATGTAGTAATCGCCTTCGTAACGATGTTCACGGTAGGTATTACAGGCGTGTCTAAGTGATTTCTCGTAATTGTAAAGCCATTCGAACCATTCCAGTTCTTGCCCTATTTCAAATCCATAGGTATTGAATTTTGATTTGTTAAATGGGTGCTTCATGTTTCCGTAATTGTGATTTGGTGTTGGTGTTCGATTAGTTTCTTTTTCAGTTTGTACAACGGTGTGCGCATTCCTTTCACGTCCTCGATTATCGTCTTGCTTAGCGTTTTGTCGTAGTAAACAAAATCCGCTTTGTACGTAAACATTTTTTTGCCTTCTAAGGCGAAAACGAAAGGCACTTGGAGGTGTAGGTCCAACACCTCTCCGTTCGTCGCTCTATGCGTCAGAAAAACGTATCTATCGGCTTCCTTCTTACTATCGAAGGTAATGCCATCGACCTTAGTTTTTTTATTGTTGTATTTTGGGCGTTTAATCATCGTTGAACATTTCACGCATATCGTCGTAATAATCCTGCTCCGCATCTTTCGCCCACTCGTTCGCCATTTCTACCATGTCGGAATGTTCGGCTTCGTTTTGTTCGTAGGATTCACCGTTACGTCTTACTTCGAGGATTTCCCAATCGTGTGGGTCTTCGGTATCAACGAGTACTTTGAATTCAATATCCCCGTCTTCGGTTTCTAGCGTTAGCCATTCTGTTAGGTTCATAGTTTTTTGGTTTCGTTAATTAAAAATTGAAATACTTTCTCAATCAATTCTTTGTCGTGGCTTCCTAAAATAGCGTGGCCATTTTTTTTGTAAATGAACCACGCTCCATTTGCGCCTTGATCAATTCTTAGATTACTTTCCATAGGTTGCTTGAAAATAATCCCTCGATTGTTACATTTTCAATTTGATCAATCACTGCATCAAAATTTTTGATTTCAAATTGGATTGTAAAAACTGCAAGTTTTCCTGCTTTGTTGGTTGGCAATGTTACGTTAATTGTTGTCATAGCTTGTTTGTTTTTGGTATTACAAAGATACAAGTGAAAATCAATTATGCAAACTTTTTTTTAAAAAAGTGTAAGTTGTTTTTTGTACTCGTTCCATCGCTTTTGATGTGCTTCAAAATAATCCTGATCAAGTTCGCACCCGTAAAAATCGAAGCCTTCCATATCGCACGCAATACGTGAACTTCCAGAACCAAGGTGAGTATCGAGTATCTTATCGCCTTGCTTTGCATAGTTTTGAAGTAACCATCGGTAAAGTTTTACAGGCTTTTGTGTGGGGTGAAAAACTTTATCTGTTCCTTTTGCCATAAAACCTTTGTCTAATCCGTGGCACCTTGAAAATGTTTTTATGCTTACATCAAAAGAAGTCCACATTAGTTCATTATTTACACTTGTCATTCCTTCGCCTTGTTTATCCCAAATAATCCACCCTCTGCTTACTGGTAGTTTTTTAGCAAAATAATTACCGCCACAAACGATTTGATTTTTAGATACTCTTAATAGTTCGTTCCAATATTCATTTTCAGGTCTAAATTTATCCCATCTTTTTTCATTGTATAATTGTGCAAATTTGTTGCCTTTATTCAATTTGCTTGTAGTGCTAATTTTGCTATCAATCCCGTACGGTGGATCAACTATTGCAAGTTCAAAATGCTTATCGGGAAACTGTTGCATGAACTCTATGCAATCAATGTTGTAAACCTCGCTGATCATAACCCGTAAATCCCTTCGTTTTTCTTTCTCATGTACGCAACTAACTGCGGTGTCTTTTCATAACTCGCTACAAAGTGATCATGGCTTACCTTATCGAAGTACCCTAACTGGGTGCGTAAATCCTCTTCGGTTGGGAACTGATCAAAGAACAGTTTGCAGGCGTAAGCGCAGGCGGTTGGATTGCTTCTGAACTCGTCGCTTTCATCACGGGTAAGAAATGCATTGAACATTTGCGAAAGTGATAAACGTTTGCTCATTTCGAAACACCATTCACGCTGATCGTGTGAAAGGTTGTAACCGCAGTATTTGTAAATCGCTTCGTACGTAGGCGCACCAAAGTCGTAAAACTTGGTCATGTCCTTTCCCTCTTCGTGATATTGTCGGTAGCTTGAAATGATCCACGCTTTGCGTTGTTCGATTGGGTAGTTACGGGAGAACTCCGCTCCCGAATGTGTGATCTTTTGTTCCGACTTATTGAAGCGCACGATGTAGTTACCTACCCATTGAACGATTAAGCGAATGGAAGGTTTGAAAGCGTCGGTGCTTTCCTTACGTCCGTTGCGGAGTGCTTGCTCGAACTGATCGGTGGTTAGGTTGTTGTAGGTTTCCAGGTCCTCTTCAAGTGTTTCCACCTGTCGCATGATCCCCTCATCCATTGCCACATTGTTACCGAAGTACGAGTACAGTTTAAGCAGTTGCTTGGTGAGATACTCGGTTCGGGTTGCTTGGTTCATTTCTTTAATTTTCATATCGTTTTTTTTAAGGTTGTTTTCCGAATCGTTTTTCTACCACCCACTTTGCGATTTCGTCGTCGGTCATTTGGTTGGCGTTTAGCTTTTGTTCTTTTGGTTTGTTGATCTTGTTCAAGTCAATGCGTTTTATCCAGTGCGCAAAGTGTTTGAATGCATCGCTTTTAAAGTGGTACATTTTGCTTTCAAGTTCTTGATAGTTCACAAAGGTATCAACTGCCGAGCGTATTTGTTCCACCGTGTAATTGGTTGCTTGTTTAAGGTTGAATAGGTGGTGTTCTAATTGCTCGTTGATGTACTCTTTGCAGTCGGTTGGTTTCAAATTTTGAAATGGCTCTTTAATACTACTACTTATATTAGTAGATAAGTTCTTTTTTCTTTTTTCTTCTTTCTTATTTATGTGCACGGATTCGATAAAATTTTTTAATAGCATTTGTTCATTTTCTTTTATCGCATTCGTTTCGAATTCTGAAATGCTAAACGGATTCGCTAAAATTTTTTTATCGAATGTGATTCGAATAATCGGTGCTTGGTTCTTTTTCCCTTGCTCTAAAATTGCTATCAATCCCTTTGCTTGCAATCCTTCCAGAGTACGGTAATAGGTCGGATTAGATAGGTTTAAATGTGCCGAGGTTGTTCGGGTAGGCAAACCGAATAAATCCGATTTAAGCGTATTTTGTAGGTTGATAATAACAAACATCAAAGCGATTTCGTTTGTCGTTAACATCCCTTCCTTAATGATTGAATTAAGGCGAAAATTGTAATCGATTAGGTTCATAAAAAAATTACCCCCTAAATGGAATGCAGGGACAGTGCAAACCAAATAGAGGGTTTTATGTTGTTAGAACCGACCTGTCCCGTCGGTGTTTTAATCTGCTTCAAATATAACAATATTTTTTGAATAAGCGAAATAAATGTGCGTCAATAAATTAGTTAGCGGTCATTGCTAAGAAGCTTCATCGCCTTTTTAAAGCCATCAATAAACGGCTCAGTTAATGATTCGTGACTGATTGGATTAGCATCTTTGCTGTAATATTGGTTAGCATATTCATCAGCTATTTTTCTAATGAAATCATCAGTAAGCAATATATTGTTACGATCCACAACCAAAACATTCAAAGTTTGAATCGGTTGGACGTTCAGGGTATTCAACCGAGCGAAGCAGTTGTTTTATTTCGCTGATCTCTTGACGCAGTTGCATCTCTTCATCGCATAACTGCCCCGTTAGTTGGTTTTCCAAGTAACTCATTTTCCATTTCAAGGCTTCAATGTCCTGTTTGTTCTGTGGTTTCTGATACTTCATTTTGTGTTTGATTAAATTGTTCTTCGATTTGATTAAGTACTTCTTCAAGAACCGCCATTTGTGCGGGGTGCCACGTAGCAAGCGCACCCGTAACCGCATCAATGCCTCGGCTTATTGCCATCATTAACTCTTCATCCTCACCCCAAAACGCTACGGATAACGTGTTGAGGTAAATAGACAAATCATGCTCTAATAAGTTCAATCGATTCTTTAACGATTGACGGTAGGCATTGGTTCGTTTAAGGTCATCCAAGGTTTCCGCAAGGGCTTGCATAAGCACCACGGCACGGGTAATGGCTAACTGTTCTTTTGTTGGATCGGGGTAATTCATAGTGCAGTATAGTTGTAAGTTTTAGAAAGTTCAAATCCTACTCGATTAATCAGGTGCATGGCTTGAAGTGCCTTGTAAAAGTCCTTGTGTTCGATGCACTGGGAACGTAAACGATACAACCGTTGCATCCGTTGGTTTAAAATATCGAACCTCGATACCTTTGAAAGATCGATTTTCTTTGCCGTGTATTGGGCATTCACGTGTACTTCCATAGCTTTTAATTTAATGCCTTGGATAAAGTCAATTAGTTGTTGTGGATGTGGCTTCATTTCATTGTAACTTTTAAGGTTGTTGTACTTCTTTTGATTGGTGGGGTAATGGTTACAATTTCACCGTTCCCATCTACAATGTTTTCAGGTTTGGTTAGTGATCGTAACCACTTCTCACGGGCTTTAAGCATTTCGGTCGCACGTTCTACGTTCTCCTTCAAAATAATCCATTCAATATCATTGCAACCTTCGTAATCGTACTTAACACCCATTTCAGAAGTCGTGGCCACTGCTCCAAACATTTCAGCCGTTTTGCCGTGCTTTTCCTGTTCACCTATTGCAAGGTACTGCGTATCGGTTAAAGTCTGCTCTAAGGCCTTAATAATCATGCGTGCTTTGATCGCAAACTCCAACGGGTTAATATTACCCTCTTCAATTTGCATTCTAAACTCTTGGTGCATCAGTTCAACTTGCTCCCGTCCAGTAACGGATGAAAGCAAGTTATTCGATTGTGTTATAATATTATCCATGATTGAAAAAGCTATTTTTAATTGATTGATAAAATGGGTGGTTTCGTCCGTGCGTTTGTAGTTGATCTTGTTTAAACTCCTTCACACGCTCCCAATACGTTAGCGTTTTTTCAGCTAAAAGCTTATGACGTAAATCACTTGCACGTCTTACTTCCAATGACTTACCAAGGCTTTCCTTTTTCTGCTCTGCGAGTAATTCCTCATTCTTTTTAAGGCCGAACTTTTCACCATAGTAACGCACCGTAGTGTAGTGCATATTGATTAGCTTTGCAATGTCACGGTTACCCGTAGTCGGGTAAAGGTGTTTCAATAGTTCTAATTTTTGATCTTGTGTCATTTCCAATCCTTTCCGGTATCTTTTTTGAATTGTGCTTTGATTTCAGACGTAATGCGATAGTGTGCTTCCAACTTCTTGCATAGTTCAGGATCGGTTTCGTGTAACTCCAATAACTTTGCGTACTTTTCAGCCGTGAATGGTTGCAGTTCGTCAGCCTTTGCGAACTTTGGTGCGGATTCTTTTTTGCTTTGAACCTTGTTGATGTCGGCAGTTGTACGTAGGTTGGTAGCCCCGTTTGCGTCGTCGTCTTCCTGAATTACACCGAAGCAAGCAGAAAGGGAGTAACGTCGTGCGTAAGTAAGCGCACTACCGTACCCATGTGGATCGTTTTTAGGCGCAGGAACGAACGTTATGCCGTTGCTCATGGTTTCACCCGATTCGTGAATAATCAGCGTTTCTACGCCAACTCCACCCTCTAAGCGGTGAATGATTTGTGAGTAGGTCAAACCGTTGTCATTAAGCGGTTTCTTGATTGCATCCGTAACGCTGGCAAGGTCTGCGTACTTGTTTCGAAAGTGTGGGTTGGTACTGTCTTTTGTAGCACCTTCGATTTGGGCGGTTGCTTTAACCAAAGCTTTCGCCAAGTTTTTGATTGTTTCCATAATTTTGTTTTGGTTCACAAATATACAAATGAAAGTTAATTGTGCAAACTATTTTTTTAATCTTTGCGGTATGGCACGTAAGCGGTACGGCTTCCGATCTTGGTTGCACGTAAGATTTGTTTGCGGTTTCCCGTCTTTGAGTAGCTAATATGCACCCATGCTGGCTCTTGCTTCGTGCCAAACTCCCAAATGATTTGGTCAAATTCGGGTAGCTTACACGCTTCCTCAAATAGGTGGAAATTGGATGTGTTCAACGCTTCCATGTCGATTGCTTCACCTTTACAATGTTGGCTTGATTTACTCCCACCAATGGCTCGGTTAAGGTCAGGCGAACGGTAGAAACTTGAAACTCGGATTGCACCAAGGATTTCCCGTAATGGTTCGAAAACCTTTTCAGCGGTTAGCTTCATGGTTTCAATGGTTGCTTGGTTTGGTGTGTTGTTGATTCCCAAACGGGTTGCCGTGTTGCTCTTTGTGGCTTCGGTTAGTGTTATGTGTTTGCTAATCATAAAAAGAATTTAGTTAGTTTTACCAATGTTTGCTGATCGCAGTACCCCGTGTTAATTACCTTTCGGTAAGTTGGTGGGCTAACTGGCAATCGGTGTACGGATATTTTCCGTTCGTTTCTCACTTGCTCCCATCGTTGCGCTAAGGCCGTGGAAACCAAGGGGCGAGCAGGTTTACGCCCCCGTTTCATTTGTTTAAGTTCTCGCATTATTTGAAATAGCTAAATATGATTGAATAGTTTTCGACCGTGTTGAAATTCATTTTGAAACTGATTGCTACACCGATTCCGATTTGCTCGGTGAAACTTGCATCGGTAACGCATAACTCTGAATTTTTCATATCCCATCGGATTACCTCGTTAAGTAGTTCTCCAACGTGGCGCTCTTCGTGATCGATGTACCCTCGAAGGTGTTTGAACATTTCAGTAACATCTTGGAAAATGTAATGGCTTAAAGGGTCACACATATTATCGGAATGTGCGTGACCGATAAAGATTTCCCAACCTACACAGGTTTTGTCATAGCTTGGTTTCACTTTCCAAAAGCGCAATGCGTCAACTGGAAACATTTTTTCGTTCATTGTTTTCATATTATTTTGATTTTTTGGTTTCAATTCTTTTTGAAATGTAAGCACCTATAAACATCATGTAAATAAGTGTGAATGGGTTTCTTGTTAGGAGAAACACTAAAAGCGTTACAATTCCCCAAATGGTTGTTTGTGTTTTGTTCATTTTGTTTTTGGTTTGTTTGTGCGTTACGGATGCGCACCCCCCGTTTTTTTATAGTGAATTACAAAGTTCAACAAATTCATTCTCAGGCATTCTTTCCATCAAAATATCCATTGCAACATTGAATACTAATTCTGCACTGGTTGAAAAATCATTTACCAATTTGTTGACCTCAACAATAAGGTCAGCAGTTGAGATTGTGTTTAATTTGTTGGTTGCGATTGTGGTGAATTCTTGTGTTGTCATTGCTTTGTTTTTTTTAGTTTGTTTCTCTTTGGTTCTACAAAGTAAAGCAGTAAAATTTAATTGTGCAAACTTTTTCAGAAAAAAAATGAAAATATTTTTTCGAAGGCATAAAAAAACCCCCGATTTCTCAGGGGTCTAACCAAAAAATTAAACTACGAAAACAACGAAAACCGTGCTATCTGCTACAAATATACGACTTTATTTGTTCTCGTCAACAGTAATTTGTGAAACCGTGGTGATAATTGTACCCGCCGTGATCAAATAACCGCTCAAAGCTACAATCGACGCTGGAAGCGAAACTGGTGCAGTAGCCAAAGCACCCCCGACCACACCAACCACAATACCAATAGTGCGCAATTTCTTAAAAAATGGTGGAGTTTCTGCCGTCGCTCTTTCATAAATCGACATTTCGTTAGCCTTCTTAGGCATCAGGTTTTTTAGATTTTTCATTTTGAATAAATTTAGTTGCAAAAATTTCTGTTCCTTTTAAACCAAGGTAACCCATGATAAAGGCAATACCGTACTCCGCTGAACCGCCTTGCATCCCTAACGCATCCACCACAATAGGAGTAAGGTAGTTTGCACTGAACACACCGCTTGGAATACTCACCAACGCTTTCTTCCACGAAAACTCTTTCTTGCCAATCATAACAAGCGAACCCGCAAACCCCGCAAAGGATAAGCCCAGGTTTATGCCGAGGTCATGTAGTAACTGCTTCATGGTACAAAGATTTCAAAGTAACCCAAACCACCGTCTTCACTTGCCCAAAGACGTGAACCTTCAATATACAATTTCATTGCATCCTCAAAGGTTAAATCATAGGTGGTAACACCTTCTAAATTAGTGACTGCGTAAATCATGATGTAATAATTTCAAGGAAAGCACTTTCGCACGTAACGGTATCAGACCCAGT
>Ga0315904_10010293_pt1 | contig 12111 bp, 13 predicted proteins | sample LakEriMetagenome_6_FD_203529 | JGI IMG/M metagenome (GOLD analysis project Ga0315904, IMG submission 203529) | Freshwater fungal communities from buoy surface, Lake Erie, Ohio, United States - Buoy 12 MA120 | ecosystem: Environmental > Aquatic > Freshwater > Lake | place: USA: Lake Erie, Ohio...
TTTCACGTTCAAACAAACCTTGAAGCGCTTGGTTAAATACCGCGTTAGCGTTGTAGCCCGTAAAGCCTTTATCGGCGTAGCGTTCGACTTCGCCGCCCTCGTCAAACGCAACAATACCGCCTTCGGCCATTTTTTGTAGATTAGGCGCAGGTAAACGACCAATACCAACATCTTCAGGAAGCTGCATTGCGCCCATAGCGGGTGCTGGCGCAGGTGCCAACGATGCAAGTTTCTGGTCTGCCACGGTCTGTTGTGGTGGCTGGTGCTCGGCTGCTTTAGCGGCGTTGCTCACTTGGTCAATACTGGACGCCAAAGCCAAGAGGTATGGGTACTCGGGCGAGTTCTTGTGCTGGGCCACGTAGCTCTGCAACGTGCCTTTTTCTTTCATGGCAATCAACAGCGAACGAGTGCTGTCGAGCTTTGGGCCGGGAGTGTAAGCGTTGATAGGTGTTTGCATTTTTTATCCCAGTTTTGACAGGGCCAAGGCTTCTAAACCGCGAGGCTTGTTCTCTTTGATCGAACCGCCTTTTTTACGAGGCACAGGCTGCGCTGGATTCAAATTATTGTAGATAGCCGAACCTGTCAGACCAATACCTGCAATCTGCGAAATATTTGAAGGTGCGGCTGTGTACTGCGAGGCGCTTGTTGTGGATACTGGAGTGCCACGAATGTAGCTTGCCATAGTATCCAGCTGTTGCTGGGGGTAGTTTTGCTTGGACAACCAATCTTGATACTTGGCAGTCTCAACGTTTTGGTTTCCTTGTTGCTGCTGGGTGCCAAATTGGTTTTGCAAAGTAAGGTTACCAATGTTCTGACCGTACAAGTTCTGGCCCACATTAGACAACTGACCGTAACCTGATAGGCCGGTTTGCAAACCTTGCAAGCCCAAACCCGCGCCATACTGACGAGACTGCTCATTAAGTTGGTCAGCGCTCAAACCGTACTGGGCCGCAAGCTGTGCAGCGGTCATGCCTTGGCCAGCGCCAAACTGACGCGATTGTTCCGCTAACTGTTGCGCAGTCATGCCGTATTGTTGGTTGGCCAACTGCGACTGCATGGTTTGGCCAGAGCCGAGTTGCTGAATCCCCAACAAAGCGTTCAAGTTTTGAATGCTACTGGTAAGTCCAGCTTGTTGGTTAGCCTGCTGTGCTTGGAGCTGGCGTGCTTGCTCGGCGTTAAATTGTTGTTGCGCGTTTTGGAACGCAGCTTGTTGCCCCGTAGCTTGAATGTCGCCCAGTTGCATACCCAAATTGCGTTCGCGTTCTGCACGCATAATCGCATCACGGCTACCACCAAAAGCACCACGACCAACTGCTTGCGCAGCTTGTTGTTGGCCAGCAATATCCGATGCGCGGCGAGCTTCGCGTTGTTGGATGTCCACCACATTCTGCATGTAGGGGGACATGTAGTTTTGGGCGGTGCCAGCTTGGTTGAAACTATCCGTACCAATACGCTCAGCCGGACCCATTTGATACTGCTGTAGGCTAGGAGCGCTAACTTGAGATGGCGTAAACTGCCCAGTTTGATATGCTTGAGGCGCATTAAACTGATTACCGTAACTGCTTGTACTGTATGCTGTGTCCCCTGCCTTTTTTGCAAGCGCTTCTATACCGGTACTTGCGGCAAGTGTTCGAGGGTCGTAACCAAGATTTTTTGCGGCCTCGTATGTGCCTGTTTGTAAGGTTGTAGGCCCTGCAACTCGGCTGCGAGTATCTGTTTCATATCCTTCATACGGTTGAAAACCGGTAATCTTTGGCATCCCTGCTTCGTCAAGCACGGGATTGCCTTGGGCATCCATCTCATATTTGTACATGCGTGCGGCCTGCTGGCCGAGCACGTTCTGCATGTACGGTGCTAGTTCAGGCGCAATACCTGTCTGATACTGTGTGACTTGTGTTGGTGCGGATGCCATGTTGTTTCCTTACGCTGGCAGGTATTTGTCTGCGCGGGTGTTAGCCGCCACTTTGTTTTTGCCGGTAGTTTTCTTACGGGCATTTTGAACTCGATCCATCATGGCGTACAGCTTGCGTGCGCCGGCTTCGGTTGAGCCGTTACCTATCTCAGACACGATACGCGCAGGTATCACGAACTCCCCGTCAGCTAAACGCGCAGGTTGCTTTTTGCCAATCATGGCGGGGATGCTGTCAGACACTCCGTCACCGGGGCCTTTGAGTAAACGACCGCCATCAGAGTAGTCGCCAAGGTGGGATATGCCGCCAGCAGCCATGTTGCGGGTCTCACCGGTATAAGGGTTAACACCAACATCAGTAGCGCCCGAAGTTCTTGCGTTGCCCGGGGTCTGGAACGGGATTGCGTAGTCGGCGGTGTTCATGTCTGACATTGGGTACTGTTGGCCAGCTTCGCCCATAGACACGCCGCCTTCTGCGTAGCCGGGGGCTTTCACAGGTTTGAGAGCGCGCAATCCTTGTGTTTGAGGGTCGTAAATATAAGGGCGAATAAAGCCGGGATGTTGGTTCTCAACTTCTACACCCTTTGGCTTTTCCATCAACAAACCAAGCGTAGCGGCACCGGCGAGAGGCCACTTGTAATCTTTAATGAACTGCCCTGTTTTGCCCATCAAGCTTTGTTCACCAACGGGTGTGTAAGTACCTGCTTTTCCAAGGCCAATATCTACTTGCGCATCTGTAAGCGGTCCGGTGATTGTTGGCGCTGTCGTGGGGGGAGGCGTCGTAGTAGCTACTTGCGCTGCGGCTTGTGTAGGAGGAACTGGGTTGCCGGCGTACGAAGAGCCGCCAAAGTCCATGCCCGTAGGTGTTGCGCTTACAGGGGCTGCTTGAACAGGAGCGGTGGGAGCAGCTGGAGGAACTTGGCCGCCGGGAGTAGGTGTTGGAGCGGCAGTAGCTGGGTTCATCGCCCCATACATGCTTGCACCGCCATAGGCACCAAGGCCGCTACTCAACGCACCTTTAAGGCCGCCGCCCATCAAAGCCGAAGCACCGCCAGTTAACAACGCCGCACCACCAGCACCAGCTAAAGCACCGGGGCCAAACGCCATTGCGGGTACACCAGCGGCCATGAGCGCGGCACCGATAAGCACCGAACCAAAGCCGGACTCACCAATCTCACCCTTACCCTGAACAATACGGAAGGGGTTTAAGTCGCCCAAGCCAAACGCTTCGGGCATACCGGTCTCAGGGTTGCGGGTGAGGCTTACGCCTTTTTGCTCTGCCAATGCTTGAAGACCCGCTACTTCTCTCGGGTTCATGTGGACGAGCATGTTGTCGCCGTAGCGACCTTGTGATGCTAGGTGTTGTGCAGCGTCGTGCAAGCTCATAAAAGCCTCGCGGAAAGGGGGTTGGTTAAGTCTATCATGTCAAGAGCGATGACACAAATGTTAGGGTAGCCACAACCGCAGGGATTGCAGGCATGGTAAATGGAGAGGTAGACGCCGCAGAGGAGTCAAAAGTAATCGAGGTGTTACTTGCAGCAGCCCACATCTCAACAGTGTCGTCGGCCTGTAGCTCAACATAAAAATTAGCTGCGGCAATTCCAAAACCGTCTACACCGCCGTGCGAAGAAACGACATCAAATTTACTGCCAGTACCGGGCACATCAACCCCGTTTACTTTCAGCCAAATCCAAGCGGAATGAATCTGACTGTCCGAGTTTCTTAGCTGTACGCTGAACTGGTAGTTGTAGATACCGGCTTGGTTTACCGCAATACCGTCGGTGCCGTCATTGACCGCGCCGTTGATGAAATCAGTTGTCGGAAAAACAATTTGTTTTGGGGTATTGGCGGTGAATGTTATATCTGTTGTATTCTGAACTGCGGCGTACACGTTGTTGATGTACTTACCGCCTTCTGGTGCAAGCACCGCAGCCAACCCGTTACTAAGTTGGTTGAAATACAAACGTAGCACATTGGTGAGATCGTCACCATATCGTTGGCTGTACTCCACCGGTGCCGCAGGCAGGCGTGGTGGGGCAACAGTTTGTAGTTGGTTGCGTGCAGTTGTTGCCATCAGCGTCGTCCGTCTTTGCGTAGGTCAATACGTGGAGCGCCAAGCTGCCAAGCCACACCCAAATCAGTAGACCCAACACGGAACGCCATCTGGCGACCGCGAACCCGCACATACACATACTGCGTGAACTGCTGCACGTTGTATGTACGCTGCCCCACATAGTTGTCTTTGCTGACCACATCAGGGTCATTAGACTGCCCGTAGTTTGCACCGGGGTTTTGGCGGGGGCGAACAGTGAATGTCACTGTTGGTTGGTTTACATTCGAACCGTTAAAAGTAATGTCGGGGATGATACGCGTCACGAGGCTGAAGTCGTGCCCGTCGTCAATATCAAAGTCAGCGGATTGAACATAAGCGTCGATTGGCGATGCGGGAGTTGTAGTGCCGTCATCATTGCCGGTCTCGTGGTACAGCAAAGCTCCGGCGTTTGCGGTTTCAACATCCGTAATAAATGTAGCCATTGGCTGTTCGCGCAACGGGCTGTCAAGCCAGTATGTGCGCTCCATAGTGCCGTAATACCATGTTTGCTCAAGGTAGTTGAACACAACATACTTGTCGACAGTATTTGAGTTTGCTGAACAGTAGAACCACCAAATCTCGTTGTAGCCTTCGTTGGTGCCCGAAAAGAACTGGTATGACTGCACCATGTTAATGTCGTCATAAACATACTGACGCAAAGCGCAGGGAAGTGTCTCCACACGACCTGAGTACATGTAGAACTTGTCTGCGCCCATCCAGTAGGTAATGTTGTTTGCCACAGACACCACATTAGGGCCGGCAATTGAAATGTTGTCGCCCATGATTTGGAAACCCCAAACATAAGGGGGGCCGAGGTACTGCATGGAGTACACGGCGGCGTCAGTCCAAACCAAAATTTCTTGACGAGTTTGCTGCGCGGCAACGATCTCGGAACCACGGCTCAAGCGATAGTCACCCGCTTGGTTGGTAACCGCTGGCGTCCATGTGTAGAACTCTTCTTGCTGCGACCAACGAATCTGCAAAGGGTCTTGCGCGGTGGTGGCGTACACGCCGGTAGGGTCGTTGGTGCCAAAGCAAATAACAAAACGCGACGCATCAGACACCATGACAATATTAGCCACAGACGGCGTGGTGCTGTCGTATGTAATCGACCCTGATCCGGGAATAAAATCGCCGGCTTTAATAATAGTGCCGCGATCAAACACGGTTGGGTTTGCGTTTACCGCCCAATAGTACAAAGCGCCACCACGGGGGTTGAAAATCAAATCTTCACCGTAGTTTGACTGGCTCCACAAACGTAGTTGCTGTCCAACACCGCCTGTTGTTGCCGCCTCACCCCACCCGGTACTAGAGCCCCCAACGTTACTACCGCCCCAACCGCCCGCACCCCAACCAGAAGCTACGGTGTAAACAACCAAACCTGTTGTAATTTGATATGCAAAAGTTGCAGTGCCTGTTGGCCCTGCGTTGCTAGTAGCAGAGGATGTGGCGACAAAACTATACTGACTCGTACTGATGTACGTGATCTGATGTTCACCAGCAATAGCTGATGCAGGCATACCGCCAATAGCACCACCAACATAAGTGACAGTCACAAAATCGCCTGTCTGCGCACCGTGCCCACTGTCAGTAACCGTTACTATGTTTGAACCGCTAGAGACTGCAAAAGCGTTTGTTACAGCTGTGGCTGTTTCACGGATAGGGGTAACGTCAAAAAACTGACCCCCCGGGCCGTTCTGAATATAAAACTTCAGGTTTGTGCCAAGCCCCAGCAGGTTATTACCCGCCAAAGTAACCCAATTCCACATTGAACGACACACTCCCCAGTACGAACCAGAAGGTGGTTGTAGCGTAGCCTGCGCGGTGCCAGTATCTTGTGCCCATCCGCCTAGCTTCTCAGGGTACCCGGAACGGAAGCGAATTTTGTCGCAGTCGTACCAGCCGCCCTCGTTTGCAAGGGTTGTGCTTTCACGGTTGACACCGGGACGGAACTGAAGTTTTTTGAGCGGCATGCTGGTATTTTCCTACTTAGGCGCGGCACTGTCCATAGCACGCATCGTACAACGCTTGACGCGCCTCGAGGCCAATATACCCGCCGTTGATTTTCTTGGTCATGCCTTTGATGTCGTTGGCGTCTGCGAAAGGTGAAAGATTATTCGACTTCCAAAACCATCCAGCACTTCTTGCGGCATAAATAGGTTCAAGCAGCAAATCAGGATTGCCCACAAGATCAACGCCCAATGCTTGCCCACACTTTTCATAATTAAATTTCCCAGTCAATTGTTTCAGACCTCTGCCGCGATACTTCCACCCTTCACCAGACTCGGCGGGTCCGTTGCCCATACGACCGCTGTAAACCAAGTTAGCGATAAGCTCCGGCTTACCGGCTATGCTGTTTGCCACAGCAGTAGGCACTAACTTACCATTCTCTCGGATTGGTTTTTTGTCAGCACCAAGTACAGCGAAGCGGTTGGGCCAGCACGCAGCCAGCGTAGCTGCGCGGTAGTTGAGGTTTTCGGTCAGCATGGTATAGCCACCAGACTCGTGGCTAGTCTGCGCCAAGAACGCGGCAATGCGTTGCGGCGTATTGATCTCGAACTCGACGCATGTCTCGATAACAGCATCCAACCACTTGGCTGGGTCTTTTACCTTGGCGGCAACAAGCAGGGGGCTATCAGGCTTCATTTGTCACCTGCCATTTCTTTTTGCTTCTTGTCCACATCCTCTTGTGCCTTATTGCTCGAGCCGTAGAAGAAGCGGATGAGTGAGTTGACCGCAGTACCGATCAGAAAACCCAAGATGATGTTGATGAAGTCGCGGTTGCGGTTCTCGATGGGCATGAACGACACCAAGAAGAAATACAGGAACGACACGCTTGTGATAAACCAAGCGTACATCTGGCTGAACTTACGGGTTCCCTCGTCGGACATATACATGTCGGTGGCACGCTGTGTTGACTTCTCATCCAGCTGCGCCATGAACTCGCTGTGGCGATTGGCTTCTTCTTGCAGCTTGGCGTTGTACTCTGGCGTGGCTTCGCCTTCGGGCTTTAACTCCATGCCCAGCTTTTGCTGAACGGCGTCAACGCCTTTTTCGATCACTTGGTCAGCGACTTTGTGCATGCCATTGTTAATGAGGTTGGCTACGATGCCTGCAACGATTGGTAACATTTATTCATCCTTCAAAAGTTTTTGTTTCTTCTCTTTTTCTTCCGCCCGAAGGCAGATGGCCTCTGTCTGCTTTAACTTCTTGTCCATATACACAAGCCCCATCCATGTGGCAAAGTTCAAAAAGATCAGCAACGTAACAATTGCAACCCACCAGTAGAACTCCTTCATAGAAGAGAAAACAGTGCCGTCATCCACAGGGCGGCCATTCCCACCACCACTGCGTACCCCAGCTTTGCCACCAGAAGTTGTTGTTGGTACTCGCGTTGCCATCTTGCGTCAATCTCTTGCTTGCGTTTCAGCGCTCTGTCGAACTCACGCTCTTCCAGAATCTGGTCGTACATCTTCAAAAACCGTGTGTAGATCGACTGCAACCCGATGTCCTTGGGTGTGTAGATCATAGTTTCTCGAATCTGAACTGTCATCTGTTCAAGCTGCATTTCGATCTGAATCCTGTCTAGCGCGGCACCTTCGATGTCGGTTGTGGTTTTGGATTCTTCTTCAAGGTCGTGACAGTATTCTTGCAACTGTCTGCGTATCTCAAAGAAGGTCTTGAGCTGTTCGCAAATTTGGTGGATGGCTTGGGTCTGGTACTCCTCGTAACTCAGTTGCTCAACGGGCTTTGGTTTGTAGTTGACTGCGCGTGATGGTTTTACCTTATCCGGTTGAGCCGCAACATTACTTTTAGGCTTTGACGGTTTAGCACCGAATAGGCCGGTAATCCAGTCCCATAAACCGATGATCTCTGAGTAAATCGCTTTACCGTCAGATACGGCTTTTTCAATTGCTGCTTTCGTCTTTGTAATCTCAGCCTTACCTTGAGACAACATCTCACACCCACTGCGGATTGCCGCAACGGTAGCTTGCGCTGCCATGAGTAGGCTGAAAGGGTCCACATCACAATGGCTTTGCTATACCCAGCTCAAATGGGTTTTTTATACCTGCGGGGATCATGCTTGGGTCGAGCACGTCCTCTTCACGTTCACCGGTGCGCAGTGCGTGGATGCAAGAGGCAATGGTGTCATCTTCTAAGGCAGTAATAAAGTGACTCTTACCCTTGGCGATAAAAATCAGGTGAGGCGCTTTGAATATAGTTTTCTGCCCTTCAACGTCAACCTCTACACTGCCTTTTGAAAGAAGCGTGATGTGGTCAAAGTTGTGCTCGTGCCCTTCATTCGCGTCGCCAGCTTTCTCAAAATGCATCTGACGCACCCAAAGGTTTGATACGCACACCATTGTGCTAACAGGCGCTTTCATTGTCAGTCTCCTAAGCGGGTTACACCGAGTGGGGCAGCGTTGAGCATACTCTGAACATTTTCATACTTTAGCTGCGATCTCATCGAAGCGATTTGCGCTTCATGGTCCATAAATGTGATGATCTGTAAAGAGTCCAAGAATTCTTGTTTGATCTCACCAATACGCGTCTTTGCGACATCCATTGACTCAACACGTTCGTGCTGTCCGGTAAGCGTGTTAAACACACAGTACACACCTGCTTCTACGGCACTGTTAATGTCAACCGGCACCCACGTGGTGTTTGGACCGTCAACAATTTCTTTAACCACCGTGAAGCGATGTTGTTCTTGCGTAAGCACTTCCTCGCGGATTTCTTCGGCTTTAGCATTTGCTAAAACTTCGTCTTCAAACTCAAAGCTTTCTCCCGTGATTGGGTTTACAACGGCAAAAAATGGATTCACGACGGTAAACATTAAGATACGCTCCCATACACTCTAGTTGTGTTGCCAGATACCCAAGTCACCGAACGGCCATTCAACGCAACGGCTCTTCCGCCAGCCCCACCAACGCCAGCACCTGTTGCTCCACCGGATGCTCCCCATCCGCCACCGCCGCCAGCGTCAAATGCGCCACTAGCACTGCCCGCAGCATTTGCGCTACCTCCTGCACCACCAACAGACGCATTACCGCCGCCCCCGCCGCCGCCTGAACCGCCACCGCGACCCCCATTAACACCACTACCACCTGCACCGCCTGTGCCCGGCAAAACTCGTCCGCCGCCACCTCCGCCGCCAATGTATCCGGGCCCTTTTACGTTGACTGCGTTTCCATTAACGCCAGCGCTGCCAATGCCACCCCCTGCGCCACCAGTGCCGCCCCCAGAAGTACCATTGCCACCTGCGCCGCCACCTGCGCCACCACCACCACCGCCATTACGAGAAGCACCGCCACCACCGCCGCCAGCGATATATGCAGCGGCGTTTGTGTTGTTGACAGTAGTGTTGAATCCGAGGCTCAGGGCGATGCCGCCAGCGTTACCATTACCAGCAGCGCCAGTACCAGTGCGACCAGCGCCACCCATACCAAGGATGAATCCGTTGTTCACCAGCGTAATTGTGTCGCCAGTTGTCCCACCAGTTAAGGTCAAGCCGGGGGTTCCAGTGCTAGTTGAGTACAAGTAAACGCCGCTGTTCACCGTGATTGTTATGTCAGATATGCCAGCAACATAGTTCGGTAGCGCGGCAACGTTTACAGAGGCGTTAGCAGTGCTTGACGCAAAGGTAGAGCTTACCGTTCGCCGGTTTGCTTTGCCGTATAACGAATTCATGCTCCATGATGTACCGCTACCGCCCACACCAGCCAAAGTGCGTACTGCGGCATCATTCATAGAGATTGTTGAAGTTAAACCCAGCCCAAGTTCGGCTGCAACGCTAACTGGGGTTGTTGTACCCCCCATATTCAGGGGGCCAGAAGAGGGCATTACCATAAATTACTCCTTATGGTGCGTCGTATGCTGTCACGTTTGCAAGCGCGACAAAATTACCAGACGAGTCAAGTGACGCTATGTTGGTGCCTTGATACTTAAAATACAGTTTACCGCCTGACTCTACAACACTGAAGTTTGTTGTGGTCAGTTGTTGCGCCGCACCTGCAGTCAGCGAAGCGGCTGTACCTGATACGTTTGTCATGGTGCCAGAAGAGGGTGTGCCCAACGCGCCGCCGTTCACAACAGGCGCACCCGCAGAGCCTACGTTTACAGCCAAGGCAGTGGCCACACCTGTACCCAAACCAGAAACACCAGTGGAGATTGGTAAGCCGGTACAGCTAGTCAGTGTGCCCGAGGCTGGAGTACCCAAAGCTGGAGTAACCAATGTTGGGCTGTCTGCAAACACCAGAGCCCCCGTTCCCGTTTCACCGGTAACTGCGGCAGCCAAGTTGACACTTGATGGTGTGGCCAAAAATGTAGCCACGCCTGTACCAAGACCGGAGATGCCTGTAGCTACAGGTAGGCCAGTAGCGTTTGTAAGCGTGGCCGAGGCGGGAGTACCCAAAGCTGGGGTCACCAATGTGGGGCTTGTTGCAAATACTAATGCGCCTGAGCCTGTTTCACCGGTAACCGCAGCGGCTAAGTTTGCGCTCGATGGTGTGGCCAAAAATGTTGCTACACCAGAACCTAAACCAGAAATACCTGTACCGACAGGCAGACCCGTGCAGTTTGTCAGCGTACCTGAAGCAGGTGTGCCAAGCACGGGAGCCGTCATCGTTGGGCTGGCCAACGTGGGGGAGATAAGGTGGGTGTTTTGCTGGCTGAAGTTTGTACCATCACTCCACACGGTCATGGTTTTACCAGCAGGTATGGCTACGCCCGTACCAGCAGCGGTTGTATTGCCGATAACGGTTGAGTTGTAGATCGTGGCGGTGTAGAGTGACGCGTTGTAGATGGTGTACTGCTTAGATGCAGGGGGCGCGTACACAGCAAAGTTTGCACCGGTAGAAGTTGTCAAGGCAATCGAAGCATGTACCGATTGGTTGTCGGCTGCCACAGAAGTCGCCCCGTTGAGGTATGTGAGCGCTTGGTTGGCTGACGATACTGCTACAGAAACGTAACCTGCGATGGCCTGTTCAAGAACATAAGCCATGTTGTTATTTGTGGTCGCGCCCCACACACCGGCTTGGTCGCCGGTACCGATGAGTTCGATGCGTAAATCTGGTGAGTAGGTCGAAGACATGTTGTGTCCTTATCTAAATCTTGGGCCGTTGAGCCACATAGTTGCGGTGGCGCGAAGCCCTGCGGTGACCGGGGTAACACGGTGTTCAATGATGGACGGGAATGCAATCACAGAACCTTTTACCAGTGGAGCAGTGTACTCTGAGTACAGGCGTAGCTGCAACTCCCCGGCCTCAAACTCTGAGGGGTCTGACATGAGACACACCACGCTGACTTTGCGGTCTACAGGCAGCCCCGATAAAGGGAAAGTGTCTACATGCCAACCGTAGTGTTGGTCAACACCGTAATGCGCAAACTGCACCGCTTCGTGATCGGTGATGTCGTAGTCCCACTTGCACTCTTTATTTGCTTTGAGGCCGTAGCCGCGCAGGAGGTTACCAAACCAATGATCCGGCTGTGCAAAACGGACGGTAGTGTTACGGTTCAGGTGAGACAACTCTTCGCCGTTTGCACCCATCGTAGCGTCGCGTGGTGGGAGCGCCATGTACTCAGCCGTAGCTAAGTCACACACCTCGATAGGTAGCTGGCCCATGTACCAAAGTGGTAGGTGATTCATTAAAGTCCTGCTTTCTTCAAACGGGCTTCTAACTCAACCACGCGCATAGCAAGTTCAATAGCCGAGACCATAGCCGCAGAACCGTAATTCACTGACAAGCGCCCTTCTGCGTCAGTAAATATAGAGTTTGGCAGCAAAGACCGCAATGACTGGGCCGATACGCCGTCTTGTGTGAGTTCTTCATCTGTACGGTCATAGGTTCCATGTTTGACACCGGCTAAATGTTCAACAAAATCAGCCGCGTACGGACGCCAATTTGTTTTGTACCGCTCATCTGAGTAGGCAGTTACGTTTCCAGCCATTGTCAGGTTGCCCGACATGTCCATCTGGAATCGGTTTGCCGAAGCAGACCAGCCGCCGATACGGAACACGTTGTCCGAATCGAGGCCCATGTTGATGGCATAGACGCCACCGCGATGGAACGACATCATCGCGCCGTTGCCGCCCGTCGAGTAGGCTTGT
>Ga0315904_10010298_pt1 | contig 12109 bp, 12 predicted proteins | sample LakEriMetagenome_6_FD_203529 | JGI IMG/M metagenome (GOLD analysis project Ga0315904, IMG submission 203529) | Freshwater fungal communities from buoy surface, Lake Erie, Ohio, United States - Buoy 12 MA120 | ecosystem: Environmental > Aquatic > Freshwater > Lake | place: USA: Lake Erie, Ohio...
GCGACCTCGTCGAGCGGGTCGAGCGGGGGCGGCACCGCCGGCATCGCGAGGGGTGCGCGCTCGACCGCTCCGCTCACGACGACAGGTTCAGAACGGCGCGCCGGCGAGTCGCGCAGCGGCGCAGGGCGCAGCGGCGAGTCGCGCAGCGGTATGTCGACCACCAGCACCTCCTCCTCGTACTGCGCGGCGCGCGCCACGACGGCGCCGGTCGCATCGACCACCATCGAGCCGCCATCGAAGACGAGCTCGTCCTGGCCGCCGACGAGGTTGACGTAGACGATCGGACATCCGTTGCGCGCCGCAAGCCCCGACACGAGCGCGGTGCGGTCCGCGAGCCGTCCCCGGTGGTAGGGGGATCCGTTCGGATTCAGGATGATGCGCGCGCCGGCCGCCACCATGTCGCCGAGCGGTCCGTCGTCGACCCAGATGTCCTCGCAGATCGCCACGCCGGCCTCGACCCCTCCGACGACGAACGTGTCGAAGGACGTCCCGGGCTCGAAGTACCGCTCCTCGTCGAACACGCGGTAGTTGGGCAGGCGCTGCTTGCGGTATGTCCCGACCACCGCGCCACCGGCGCACACCGCGGCGGCGTTGTAGAGGCGGCCGCCCTCGGATGCGACGTAGCCCGCGACCGCCGCGCACCGCCCGGTGCCGGCGGCGAACGCCGTGATCGCGGCGAGGTTCTCCGTCGCGAACCCCGACCTGAGCACGAGATCCTCCGGCGGATAGCCGGTCACGGACAACTCGCCGAAGACGGCTGCGTCGCAGCCCGCCGCCTCGGCCTGCGCATACGCCCGGGACATTGCGGCGACGTTGCCGTCGAGGTCGCCGATCAGCGGGTTCAGCTGCACCAGCGCGACGCGCAGCGAGGGGGGCGTCGGAGGCGTGCCCACGGCCGCAAGGCTACGAGGCGGGCCCGGTGCCGGCGCTTTCTTCACACGCCGTTCACAATGCCGGCACAGCGGCGAAACGGCGGTCTGGGAGAGTCCCTGCGCTCCCCGAGCGCCGCGCTGCGGCACTCCCGACAGGAAGGACAGACGCCATGGCCTATCAGGCTGAGTACATCTGGATCGACGGCCACAAGCCGACCCCGATGCTGAGGTCGAAGACGAAGATCCTCGCCGACACCGTGAAGACCCCGCCGATCTGGGGCTTCGATGGTTCGTCCACCGAACAGGCCACGGGCGAGTCGTCCGACTGCATGCTCAAGCCGGTGTTCTGGTGCAAGGACCCGCTGCGCAAGGGCAGGAACATCATCGTCCTGTGCGAGGTGTACCTCGCGCAGACCGGCGACCCGCACCCGACCAACACCCGCGCCGCCTGCGCCGCGACGGCGAAGAAGTACGCCGCGCACGGGATGATCTTCGGCATCGAGCAGGAGTACACCTTCATGCGCACCGACGGCCGTCCGTACGGGTTCCCGGCCGAGGGCGGCGAGCCCGGCCCGCAGGGCCCGTACTACTGCGGCGTCGGCGCCGCCCGCGTCATGGGCCGCCCGGTCATCGAGGAGCACACGGTGGCGTGCATCGACGCCGGACTCATGATCGAGGGCACCAATGCCGAGGTCATGCCGGGCCAGTGGGAGTTCCAGATCGGCGCGGCGGATGCGCTCACCGTGAGCGACCATCTCATCGTGGCCCGCTGGCTGCTGGAGCGCATCGCCGAGGACCACGGCATCGTCGTGTCGCTCGACGCCAAGCCACAGAAGGGCGACTGGAACGGCGCCGGCGCGCACACCAACTTCTCGACCAAGGCGATGCGAGCCGGATACGGCGCGATCGAGGCGGCCTGCGAGGCGCTCGGCCGCAAGGTGACCGAGCACGTCAGCAACTACGGCCACGACATCGAGAGCCGCCTGACCGGCAAGCACGAGACCGCCCCGTACAACCGTTTCTCGTTCGGCGTGTCGAACCGCGGCGCCTCGGTCCGCATCCCGTGGTCGGTCGCCCGCGACAAGAAGGGCTACGCGGAGGACCGCCGCCCCAACGCCAACTGCGACCCGTACGTGGTCACCCGCCTCATCACCGAGACGGTGTGCAGCAACGAGAAGACCCCGGCCAAGGCCGCCGCATCGGGCAGCAAGAAGTCCGGCAAGAAGGGCAGCAGCAAGGGCAAGAAGAAGTCCAAGAAGTAGGGGCCGCGAGGTGTCGGCACCGGGGCTCGTCCCCGGTGCCAACACCCTCCCCGCCCGACAGACTGGGGAACCGTGATGCTCGACCAGCAACGCGAGTACGTGCTGCGCACGGTCGAGGAGCGCGGCATCCGCCTCGTCCGCCTGTGGTTCACCGACGTGCTCGGGAACCTCAAGTCGTTCGCAATCTCGCCCGCCGAGCTCGACAACGCGCTGCAGGACGGCATGAGCTTCGACGGCTCCTCGATCGACGGCTTCAGCCGCATCCAGGAGAGCGACGTGCTCGCGATCCCCGACCCCAACACCTTCGAGGTGCTGCCCTGGGTCGACCAGAAGGGCGCGGAGGCCCGCGTGTTCTGCGACGTGGCGAACCTCGACGGCACGCCGTTCCACGGCGACCCCCGGCAGGTGCTGCGGCGCAACCTCCGCGCCGCGCGCGACCTCGGCTTCGAGTTCTACGTCGCGCCGGACATCGAGTACTTCTACTTCGCGCCGCCGACCGGGGGGCCGCCCGTGCCGCTCGACCAGGGCGGCTTCTTCGACCTGACGAGCGCCGACATCCCCACGGCCCTGCGCAAGGAGACGATCCGCACGCTCGAGACCATGGGCATCCCCGTCGAGTACAGCTTCCACGAGGACGCTCCCAGCCAGCACGAGATCGACCTCCGCCACACCGATGCGCTGACGATGGCCGACAGCGTGATGACCTTCCGGTTCGTCGTGCGCGAGATCGCCGCGCTGCACGGGGTGCACGCGACGTTCATGCCCAAGCCGCTCGAGCACATCCAGGGCTCGGGCATGCACCTCCACCTCAGCCTGTTCGCCGGCGAGGACAACGCCTTCCACGCCGCGGACGACCCCTACAACCTGTCCGGGGTGGCGAAGCACTTCATGGCGGGCCTGATCCGGCACGCCGCGGAGATCACCGCGGTGACCAACCAGACCGTCAACAGCTACAAGCGGCTCGTGCCGGGCTTCGAGGCGCCGGTGCACGTGTCCTGGGCGCGCAACAACCGCAGCGGGCTGATCCGCGTGCCGGTGCCCAAGCGCGCCAACCCGCTCGCCACGCGCATCGAGTACCGCTCGCCCGATCCGGCCTGCAACCCGTACCTCGCCTTCTCGGTGATCCTCGCGGCCGGGCTGCGCGGGATCGCGGAGGGCTACGAGCTCCCCGCCGAGGCCGACGCGAACATGTTCGAGATGGACGACGCGATGCTCGAGAAACTCGGCATCCAGCAGTTGCCGCAGTCCCTTTCCGACGCGCTGCGCACCATGGAGTCGTCGAGCCTGGTGGCCGACGCGCTCGGCGACCACATCTTCGAGTGGTTCCTGCGCAACAAGCGGGCCGAGTGGCGCGGCTACAAGACCCACATCAGCCAGTTCGAGACCGACCGGTACCTGCGCTCGATATGAGCCAGCCCCCCGCGCTCGCCGTCTTCCCCTCTCCTCCGCCCATCGACCTCGCACGCACGCTCGACCTCGCGGGCTACCGCTGGAAGGACTTCGCGCTGGGCGACGACGCCATCCGTCACCAGCCGGACGGCGGCTGGGACGGGGCCGTCGTGATGTGCGACGACGATCCCGACGGCGGCTGGGCGATGTGCCGCGCGCTGCGCCGTCGCGAGGATCCGGTCGGCCGGGTGCTCGTGATGGTGACCGGGTCGCAGCTGCCGGACCTCGAGCTGCGCGACGACCTCTTCGACGACTTCTGTCTCGCGCCGTTCCATCCGCGGGAGCTCGAGGCGAGGCTGCGCCACATGTTCTGGCGCCAGATGGGTCCGGACGCCGAGGGACTCGTCGAGTACGGACCGCTCGCACTCAACCCGTCGACGTACCAGGCGTCGCTCGGCGGCCGCCCGCTCGACCTCACCTACATGGAGTACGAGCTGCTCAAGTACCTCGCGCAGAACCCGGGGCGCGTGTTCTCGCGCGAGACCATCCTGTCCGCGGTGTGGGGCTACGAGTACTTCGGCGGGGCGAGGACGGTCGACGTGCACATCCGCCGCCTGCGCGCCAAGCTCGGCGAGGAGCACGCGAACCTCATCCAGACCGTTCGCAGCGTCGGCTACCGCTTCGGCCAGTCGCGCTGGTCGAACTAGTTCAGGCGGCGACGAGCGAGAGCGCCGCGAGCGCGCCGATCGTCAGGAACACCACGGCCGCCACGCGCCGCACCGTCGCCAACGGCACGATCCGCACGACGCGGTCGCCGGCGAGCACGGCCAGCCCGGCCACGGACGACAGCGCGAGGAACGCACCCGCCAGCACCGCGGGCGCGGATCCGGACGACGCGGCGAGGCCGGCCGTCGCGAGCTGCGTGAAGTCGGCGAACTCGGCGACGAGGATCACCGACGCGGCGACGAGGAACGTACGAAGCCACGAATCGGCCGTGCGGGACGCGTCCCCGTCCCCCTCGTCGGCGGTCGACGCGCGCCATGTCGCCACGCCTCCGACGACGAACAGCACCGCGACGACGGCGCGAACGGGCTCGTCGGGCAGCCGGGCGAGCAGCGACCCCGCCGCCACCGCCACCACCACGTGCACGAAGTAGCCGGCCGAGACCCCGAGCCACACCGCGAGCCGGCGCGGCATCGCGGTGGCGAGCATGAGCGTCGCCACCATCGTCTTGTCCGGCAGCTCGGCGATGAAGATCGTGCCGAACGCGACCGCGAGGTCGCGGATCACCGCGCGACCCCGGCCTGCATGCGGGCCGCGAGCGCGCGGTGCCGGGCGAGCATCTCGCCGAGCCGCGGCGACACGACCGCGCCGTCCTCGACGACGAAGCGCCCGTGCACGACCGTGTGGCGCGGCGCGGCAGGTCCGCACCGCAGCCACGCCTCCACCGGATCGGCGATCGCCCCCGCGAAGGCGGGCCCCTCCAACGACCACACCGCGAGGTCGCCCGTTGCGCCGGTGCTCAACTCGCCGATCTCACCGGCGCGCCCCAGGCACGCCGCACCGCCGCGCGTCGCCAGTTCGAGCGCCATGCGCGCGGTGCCCGCCGCGGCGCCGTCGCGCAGCTTCGCGAGCAGCATCGCCTGGCGCGCCTCCAGCCACAGCGACGCGGAGTCGGCCGACGACGAGCCGTCGACGCCGAGCCCGACCTGCACGCCCGCCGCACGGAGGGCCGTGACAGGGGCGATCCCCGACGACAGGATCATGTTGCTGCTCGGGCAGTGCGCCGCGCACACGCCGCCGCGGCCGAGCCGGACGATCTCCTCCGCGTCGGGCATGACGCAGTGCGCGACCCACGTGCGCGGCGAGCACCAGCCGACGTCCTCGAGGTACTCCGTCGGACGGCAGCCGAACGTCGCGACGGAGAAGTCGTCGTCCTCCGCGTTCTCGGCGAAGTGGGTGTGCAGACGGACGTCGAGCGACTCGGCCAGCGCGGCGGACTCGGCCATCAGGCGCTTCGTCACGCTGAACGGCGAGCACGGCGCGAGCGCGATGCGCACCATCGCGCCGTGCGACCGGTCGTGGTGGCGCTCGACGGCCTGCTTCGACGCAGCAAGGATCTCGTCGTGGTCCTGCACCACGTCGTCGGGTGGCAGGCCGCCGTCCTTGCGCGACAGCGACATCGATCCGCGCGTCGGATGGAAGCGCACGCCGAGGTCGCGCGCCGCGAGGATCTCGGCGGTCAACAGGTCGCCCGCCCCCGCGGGGTGCACGTAGAGGTGGTCGGTCGAGGTGGTGCAACCCGACAGCGCGAGCTCGGCGAGACCGACCCACGCGGAGACGTGCGCGGACTCCTCGTCGAGCGCGCGCCACAGGGGGTACAGCGCCTGGAGCCACCCGAAGAGCGACGCTCCCGTCATCGGCGGGTACGCGCGCGTGAGGTTCTGGTACAGGTGGTGGTGGGTGTTCACCAGCCCCGGCGTGACGAGGCAGCCCGACGCGTCGACCGTTCGCAGCGCCGCCGGTTCGGTGCCAGGCGTGCCGACCCCGCTGACGAAGCCGCCGGTGACGGCGACCCACCCGCCGCGGATCTCGCGGCGCGCCGCGTCCATGGTGGCGACCAGGTCGGCGCCACGGACGAGGAGGTCGGCCGGGGTGCTCAGGAGTTGAGGTCGAGCAGCTCGCTGTCCGCGTGACGGGCGCGGCCGTCGCGGTGCAGCAACTCGCCCAGCAGGGCGGCAAGCGCGGCCGTCGACAGCCCGATGACCACGGGGAACGCGAGCAGCACGATGACGAGGATCACGGCTCCGGTCATGTCGGTCACCGTACCGGCTTGAAGGCCCACGCCTCGATCTCGACCGCGCCGCCCATGGGCAGCGCGGCGACACCAACGGTGCTGCGGGCCGGACGGCTGTCGCCGAAGCCGGCGACGTAGGCCTCGTTGAAGGTGGCAAACGTGTCCATGTCGGTGAGGAAGCACATCGTCTTCTTGACGTCGGCGACCGTGAGGCCCGCGCCGGCAAGGTGCGCCTTGAGGTTGACGATCGCCTGCTTGGTCTGCGCGGCGACGCCACCGGACACCAGCACGCCGTCCGCGAGGCCCAGCTGACCGGAGACGATCACCCAGTCGCCCGCGCGCACCACCGGGGTGTACGGGCCGACGGGAGCGGCCCCCTTCTTCGCGGGCTTCTTCGCGCCGGCAGCCGGCTTCCTCGACGACGAGGCGGTGGACTTCTTCGCGGACTTCCGTGCGGCGGCCATCGCTCCATCGTAGGCACGCCTCCGGCCACGACCGGCGCCCCTCGTAGCATCGTCGCGTGCTCTCCCGTCGCTCGCTCATCTTTGGCGGCACCGCGCTGCTCGGCAGTGGAGCGCTCGCATCGGCGTGCGGTTCGGACCGTGGCGGCGACGCGCCGTCGCTGGGGGCGTTGACCCTCGTGCAGCGCTTTCCCCAGGTGCTGGTGACCGGCGCGGTGCGCATGCCCGTGTCGCTCGCCACCATCGACGGCCTGGTGACGGAGGGTGCGCCCACCGAGCTGGTCGCGCGGCTCGTGGAGTCGGAGAGCGGTGCGGTCGCCGCCGACCGACTCGTCGCACGACGGCACGGCGACGGACTGGCCACGCCGTACTGGCCGTTCCGCGCCGTGGTCGATGCGCCCGGCACGTACGTGCTGCAGGTGGAGGGCCAGGAGGACGGCGCCGGCGTGCAGATCGCGGCGGCGGGCAGCGTCGCGGTGCCCGGCGCGGGCGACCCGATGCCCCCGTTCGACACGCCGACCACGGCCGACGCGAGGGGCGTCGACCCGATCTGCACCCGCGCACCGGAGCCGTGCCCGCTGCACGACCTCACGCTCACGGAGGCGCTCGCGCTCGGCCGTCCCGTCGCCTACCTCGTCGGCACCCCTGCGTTCTGTTCGACCGGCACGTGCGCACCCGCACTCGACGGACTGCTGGCCGTCCGCGAGCGTGTGGGCGGTGCGGTCGCCTTCGTGCACGCCGACGTCTATACGGACCGGACGGCGTCCGCCGTCGCACCCGCCGTGCAGGCGCTGGGGATGACCTTCGAGCCGGCGCTGTTCCTGGTGCGCGCCGACGGCACCGTCGCCGAACGGCTGGACGCCGTCTTCGACGAGACGGAGATCGACGAGCGCCTCGCGGCGCTCGGGCTGGTCAGCTGACGGTCAGCTGAACGACTTGCCGCACCCGCACGACCGCGACGCGTTCGGGTTCGTGATCTTGAACCCCGCCTCCTGCAGGCCGTCCAGGTAGTCGAGGCTCGCGCCGACCAGCAGCTTCGACGACTCGGCGTCGACGACGACGCGCACGCCGCCGAACTCGAGCGTCTGGTCCTCGGGGCTGACGTCGCTATCGAAGAACATGTCGTAGGAGAATCCCGAGCACCCGCCCGGCTTGACGGCGACGCGCAGGGCGAAGGAGCCGCCCTCCTCGTCGAGCAACTGCTTGACCTTCGATGCTGCTGCGTCGGTGAGCGTGATCATGCGACAGAGAGTACCGCCCGCCGGTGCGCCATTGGCAAGCAGTGCGTCCCGTCCGTTTCGGACCGCCGGTAGGTTGGCGCCATGTCCGGTCGCCGCGCCGCGCCCCCGGCACCCGCCGACGTCACGGCCATGCTGCGCGCCGTGATCGACCCCGAACTGGGCGACAACATCGTCGACCTCGGCATGGCCGGGGAGGTCAGGGTGGACGGCGAGGGGCGGGTGACGATCCCCGTGAAGCTCACCATCCGGGGCTGTCCGCTGCGGGCACAGATCAAGAAGGACGTCGAGTCGCGCGTGGCGACCCACCCCGGCGTGACCGGCGTGACGATCGAGTGGGGCGAGATGACCGCCGACGAGCGCACCGCCACGATGACCAGGGCGAGGTGGAACGCCCGCCAGCAGGCCAGCGACACCCGCGTGCCGCTCAGCGCGCGCGTGCTGGCCATCGCCAGCGGCAAGGGCGGGGTCGGCAAGAGCTCGGTCACCGTCAACCTCGCAGCGGCCATTGCGGCCGAGGGCCTCGTCGTCGGCGTGCTCGACGCCGACATCTGGGGGTTCTCGATTCCGCGGATGCTCGGCATGTCCGACCGGCTGGAGGCGCGGCGCATCGGGGACGCCGAGAAGCCGAGCATCGTCCCGAACGAGCGCCGCGTCGGCGACGGGCTCCTGAAGGTGGTCTCGACGGGGATGCTCGTGGAGGACGAGGGGACCGCGCTGATGTGGCGCGGCCTGATGCTGACGAAGGCGGTCGAGCAGTTCCTCAACGACGTCCACTGGGGAGATCTCGACTACCTGCTGATCGACATGCCGCCCGGCACCGGCGACGTCCAGATGGGACTCGCGCGCATGCTGCCGCGGACCGACCTCGTGATCGTGACGACGCCCGCCGTGTCGGCGCAGAAGGTCGCGATCCGCGCCGCCGACATGGCGCGGCGCAGCTTCCTGCGCGTCGCCGGCGTGATCGAGAACATGAGCTCGTTCACCTGCGACCACGGCGCGCAGTACGCGCTGTTCGGCGAGGGTGGCGGCGCGGCACTCGCCACCGAGGTGGGCGCCGAACTGCTCGGCCGCATCCCGATCGAGCGCGCCGTTGCGCACGGCAGCGACGAGGGCCAGCCCGTCGCGCTGGGCGGCACGGGCGCCGCTGCGGTGGAATTCCGCAGGATCGCCCGCGCGATCATCGACTCGACGCCGACGACGGCCGACATGGGCGGGTGTTCCGCGCGCGCGGAGGACGCGGTACCGCTGACGCTCCGCCGCTGACGCTCCGCCGAACCACGGCGCCGGTACACGGCGCCGCTAGCGCGGGTCGTCGAAACCCGGCTCGCCGGGGAGGATGACGCCCACGACGCGGCCCTCGCCGTCGATGCGCAGGCGCGGCTCGATCGCCGCCGGGCGCGGCATCGCAGCCGCCGCCGCGCACGCCCCGGCCACGGTGCCGTGTCCGGCAATCATCTCGAGGTTCGCGATCGTCGGCGGGATCATCGCCAGCTCGCGCCGGTCGTGGCGGCGCAGCGCCTCGGACGGCGAGATCCACAGGCTGTCGACCGTCTCGAAGTCGTCGTGCACGGGAACCTGGTCGACCGGCGCCGGCGCGAGGAAGAAGCGCGTGTCGAAGCGCCGCGACTCGCCGACCGGCGTGATCCAGTGGCTCACGTAGTGCATGGTGCCCGGTAGCAGCGACACACCGAGCCGCCGGCACAGGTCGACCATCGAGAGCTCGCCCGCGTGCACCTGCGCGCGCTCGGCGGCACGGTCCGCGACGGCGGCACCCGGTCCCGACCCCGTCGCGGGGTCGGCCGCGAGCAGCACGCCGGCCTCCTCGAAGCACTCGCGAATCGCCGCGACCCAGTACGCGAGCCCGCCCACCCGCATGCCGAGGATCGCGCTCGCCTCGGCGTCGTCGAGCCCCTCGCACACCGACTCGACCTCCTGCGCCGCATCCGCGGGATCGACCCGTCCGCCGGGAAACACGTACATCCCGCGCGCGAACGCGGCGTTGGGCGTCCGCTGCAACATGAACACCTGCAGCCCCTCGTCGGGGTGGTCGCGCAGCAGCATCACCGTCGCGGCCGGCCGGAGCGGGACGTCGGCCCGCGCCCTCTCTCCCTGCGACGGCGCGCGCCGCCGTCCGTCGTCCGCGGGACCCGTCATGGCGACCCGACAGTAGGTTGGACCGGGTGAGCGACGCGCCCCGGCCGCCCTCCATCGACGCCACCGCACGGGCGCTCGCCGCCGACAGCCCGCTCCCCCACGCCGTGCTCGTCGACTGTGCGCGGCGCGCTGGCGGGGATCCCGCGGCGGCGCGCACACTCGCCGACGAACTCGCCGACTCGTTGCTGCAGCCCGTCGTCAACGCCACCGGCGTCCTGCTGCACACCAACCTCGGACGGGCTCCGGTCGCAGCTTCGGTGCCAGCTCGCGCCCAGTCGGTCGAGTTCGACCTGGCGACGGGCAGACGCGGCTCGCGCCAGCGGGGCATCGGTGCACTGCTCGCAGTGCTGTGCGGTGCGGAGGCCGCGATCGTGGTCAACAACAACGCCGCGGCGGTGATGCTCGTGCTCGCTGCGCTCGCCGAGGGGCGCGACGTCGCCGTGTCCCGCGGCGAGAGCGTCGAGATCGGCGGCGGATTCCGCGTGCCCGAGGTGCTGGAGCGGTCCGGCGCGCGCCTCGTCGACGTCGGCACCACGAACAAGACCCGGCTCCGCGACTACCGCAGGGCGGTGGAATCGCGCAGGAACGACGTCGCGCTGCTGCTGAAGGTGCACCCGTCGAACTTCCGCGTCGACGGGTTCGTCGAGTCGACTCCAGTCTCCGAGCTCGCGACGCTCGGTGTGCCGGTGGTCGCCGACATCGGCTCGGGGCTCGTCGACTCGTCGTGCCCGTGGCTCGGCGGTCCTCCGCCCGCGTGGCTGGCCGACGAGCCGGCCGCGCGCCAGGCGCTCGTCGACGGCGCGGCGATGGTCACCTTCAGCGGCGACAAGCTCCTCGGCGGCCCGCAGTGCGGAATCGTGGCGGGCCGCCGCGACCTCGTCGAGGCGTGCGCGGCGCACCCGCTGGCGCGCGCGCTCCGGCCCGGCGGCCTCGTCATCGCGGCGCTGCAGGACACCGTGCTCGCGTACCTCGACCGTCGCGCGGTGCGGGACGTGCCGTTCTGGGCCATGGTCGCCGCGCCGCTCGAGTCGCTCCGCGCGCGCGCCGAGCGGCTCGTCGCGTCCACCGGCCGCGGCGAGGTCGTCGCCACCGATGCGCTGCCCGGGGCCGGGTCCAGTCCCGGCGCATCGATGCCATCGGTCGGCATCGCGCTCGACGGCGACCTGCTCGCGGCACTGCGCGCGCACGTGCCGCCCGTGGTTGCGCGCGTCGAGGGGCGGCGCACCATCCTCGACCTGCGCAGCGTCGCACCCGGGGACGACGCGGTGCTCGAGTCGGCGATCGCCTCGCTGCCCGCGCACTGACCCGCCGTGCACCTCGTCGCCACCGCCGGACACGTCGACCACGGCAAGTCGTCCCTCGTCGAGGCGCTCACCGGCACGAACCCCGACCGGTTGGAGGAGGAGCGCCGCCGGGGCATGACGATCGACCTCGGCTTCGCCTTCGCCGAGCTCGAGCCCGGCACGTCCGTCGCGTTCGTCGACGTGCCCGGCCACGAGCGCTTCGTCGCGACGATGCTCGCCGGCGTGCACGCGGCGCGGGCGTGCCTGTTCGTCGTCGACGCGCGCGAGGGATGGCGCGCGCAGAGCGAGGAGCACCTGCGCGTTCTCGACGCCCTCGGCACCGCGACCGGCGTGGTCGCGGTGACGAAGGGCGACACGGTCGACGCCGCGCGGCTGCGCGACACGATGGACGACGTGTCGGCACGGGTGGCGGGGACGTTCCTCGACGGCGCACCGGTCGTCGCCACGTCGTTGGGCGATCCGGCGACCATCGACGAGGTGCGGCGGCAGCTGTCGCGCGTGCTCGCGGGGCAGGTCGAGCCCGATCCGGCGAGGCCTCGGCTGTGGGTCGACCGGTCCTTCGCGGTGGCGGGTGCCGGCACCGTCGTCACGGGCAGCCTCGTGCACGGCTCGTTCGCCGTCGGCGACGA